>Ga0210040_10006439_pt1 | contig 14620 bp, 15 predicted proteins | sample CryGeyCG12114_NA_FD_185462 | JGI IMG/M metagenome (GOLD analysis project Ga0210040, IMG submission 185462) | Groundwater microbial communities from aquifer - Crystal Geyser CG19_WC_8/21/14_NA (SPAdes) (version 2) | ecosystem: Environmental > Aquatic > Deep subsurface > Groundwater | place: USA... | reverse complement strand
CCCGACGCGAAAAGGTTTGCCCGCGCAGTTGAGCCGCTCAACCTGCTTTGGCTCGAGGATATGCTGACGGGTGACCAGATACCCTATGTGAACGCCGATGTTTATCGCGACCTGACCACCAGCACGACCACCCCGATCCACACCGGGGAACAGATCTACCTGCGCCAGAACTTCAAGGAGCTGATTGAAAAGCAGGCGGTCAGCATTCTAGGGCCCGATCCGTGCGACGTTGGCGGTATTGCCGAGCTGAAATGGATCGCCGAATATGCCGACCTCCATGGTCTCCTGTTTGCCCCGCATGGCACGGCGAACGGTCTTTTTGGGCTCGCCGCGCTGGTCCAGGTGTCGGCAACTCTACCAGACAACTATATCGCCTTTGAGTGCCCGATCGCCGAGCCGGAATGGTGGAACACCATCGTGACCGGCTTCGAGACGCCTCTCGTTCAGAACGGCTTTATCGAGGTTTGGGACCGCCCCGGGATGGGGGTCGAGTTTATCCCTGAAGAAGCGCGCCGCTACCTGGGCGAGGATGAAAAAGACTTTTTCGACTGAGCCTTCCCGGCGAGGTTCGAAATTGGCGGGCAGCGAGCACGGGAACGAAGGCCCGCAGCCGAGATGCTGGCCTCACCCAAATACGAACCTTGAACGTCGGGAGGAATAGGTCCTCACCACGACGGCAACCGATGTTTTTCGCAGGTCCTTTGCCCGGCGGCTTAGCGGCCCGACAAAAGGTGCCGATCGCACTGAGGGAGGGCGCTCTCGCCCCCCCGCATGCGACCGGCCCTAACTTACGCCCGTCCGCGGTTCAGGATCGCTGTTGCCTGCTCGACGAAATCCGCACCACCCTGCTCAGGCGTTTTTTGCCCGAAGGCTACTTCCTGGCTGTTGGTGATCAGCGCCTGCGTTGAAACTTCGCCGGCAGCTGCTGGGGGCGAAGGCGGCAGGGTGCCCTGTAGATCCCCCAGATTGGCGACGAAGTTGAGCGCCAACAGGTTTTTCTCGTCAAGCGTTGGGGCCACAACATCGCGCACCCCTGCCGAACACGGAATGCCGCGCTCGACGCCAAGAAGCTTGCCGGCTTCAGGGTCGTTGACAAAAAAGCTGACCAGCTTGACGGCATCCTCAAGCAGGGGCGACTTTGCGTTAACGCTCCAGAACTGGCTGGGCTTGCGGTAATGCCCGCCGCCGCTGCCCGCCTCCGCGCGGGGATAGTTGTTGATCACGAGCGGATTTTGGTTGAGAGCCTGGATGGCAATCAGCTGGTTGGAGTTGGCGAACGAGGTTGCCGCCCGGCCCAGCGTGACCATCAGCGTGTCGACGGCAGCGGTCGCGTCCATGGCCTGGTCTTCCGCCCCGACACAAACATTTGCGGCACGAAGGTCGGCCCACATACCGAACCAATCGGTTGCATCCCCCTCATCAAAACCGAGCTGGCCTTCGGCGGTGTACAGCGCCTTCCCGCGCTGGCGAAGCCAGTTTTCGAGCGCCGGCTCATAGCCCGAACCGTCAGCAAGCAAACGCACGCCGTTGCTCTTGCTGTTGAACGCCTCGGCGTGTTCCTTGTAATCGTTATATGTCCAGTCGCGTGTCGGCTCGGGCACGCCCGCATCGGCAAAGGCCGTCTGGTTCACCATCATCGCAACGGAGTTGGCGCCAAGGCTGATGGCATAGAGCTTGCCGTTGACGCTGCCGCCCGCCAGCTGATCCTTGTCGAAATCGTCGAGCTTCAACGCTCCGCCCACATATTCATCGAGGGCGAGCAGGGAGCCGCGATTTGCGAACTCGACGAGGTAGCGATAGTCCATCTGGATCACGTCGGACGCATTGCCGCCGGCGATCTGCGTGCCGAGCTTGGCCCAGTAATCGTTAAACGATCCGGTGTAGTCACCATCAAAGGTGATGCCGGGGCTCGTTTGAGCATAAAGGTTGGCGACGCCGTTGGTCCGCTCGGCACGGCTTTGCCCGCCCCACCACGTCAAGCGCAGGCGCTTGTCCTGCGCAAAAGCCGGACTGAGTGCGCCGGCCGCAAGCAGGGCTGTGCTGCCCATCAGGAACTGGCGCCTATTTGTGCTTGAAGTCATCATGTTCTCCCTGTGAATTCTGCCGGTTTGCCCGGTTGGTTTGTTGTTTAGAGCTCGTTGCAAGATCGAGCGCTGATCGGGACTATGCACGAGGCGAGGCAGGTATTGAATACGCAATTTGCTGTCCGCATCTGCCGCTTAGTGTTGTTGGCCGAACCGGTCACGGCCGGAGCTCTTGCCCGGGACGCCTTTGCCGACTAAAACGCGGCCGTGCTGGCTTCGCAAAGCGGCCTTTTCGCTGCCGTGATGGTGTGCAACGGTCCGGCAACATGGCGCAGCGGCGCTTTTCACGAGAAACATTTCACAACAGGGGCATGCATGGCAGTCAGGCTGCACAAGGGCGACCTGCCCGATCTTTCGCGCTATGGCCGTGAAGTGGCCATCGATACCGAGACCATGGGGCTCGATCCCCTGCGCGACCGGCTGTGCGTCGTGCAGCTTTCGCCTGGCGACGGCAGCGCCGACGTGGTGCAAATCCCGGCCAGCACGACCCACGCGCCAAATCTCGAAAAGCTCCTGGCCGATCCGGACGTCACCAAGATCTTCCATTACGGGCGCTTCGATATTGCCGTGCTGAAGCACCGCTTCGGCATCATCGCGGGGCCGGTGTATTGCACCAAGATCGCGAGCCGGCTGGCGCGCACCTACACCGACCGGCATGGGCTTAAGGACCTGGTCCGGGAACTGCTCAACATCGACTTGTCCAAGCAGCAGCAAAGCTCCGACTGGGGCGCCGACAAGCTGAGCGATGCCCAGCTCGATTATGCGGCGGCTGACGTGTTGTACCTCCATGACCTCAAGCGGCACCTCGATCGCATGCTGCGCCGGGAAGGGCGTTATGAGCTGGCGCAGAATTGCTTCGGGTTTTTGTCCACCCGCATCCAGCTTGATCTGCTTGGCTGGGATGAAACGGATATTTTCGCCCATAGCTGATGACCCCTGACCGGAGCGCCCGCACAGCCACTGCCGACCAGCGTTTCCGCATCTACAAGCGGCTGAACCGGCGCAACCGCCTGATCGGCCTCCTAAGGCTGGCTGTACCGAGCCTTGGCGCCTTGATGCTTGCGGGGCTGTTGACCGAGATTGTGTTTTTCAGCAGCAATTCAGCCGATTTCGGCATTGGCCGGGTTACCGTGAACCGGGACACCGTAACCGTTGAAACGCCCCGCTATTCGGGCGTTGCAACGGACGGCAGCACCTATACCGTGCAGGCAGCCACGGCCCAGGCACGCCTTAATGCCACCGACACGATCGACCTGACCGAGGCAACCCTGGTGCTGGTCAAAACCGATGGCACCGAAATGCGGGCCGCTGCAGCCGCGGCCGTGCTGCAAACGGGCAAGGAGCAGGTCACCGTGCCCGGTGTGACCGAGATTTCCAACTCGGCGGGAACGCATGGAACGCTGCATGGGGGGTTTCTCGACTCCAAGGCCCAGGAACTAACAGCATCGGGCGCGGTGGATGTCACGTTTGCAGACGGGATGACGTTGCAGGCGAACGCACTGCATTATGATTACAGCGCAGCAATTTGGACGTTTTCCCGTGCAACTCTGAGTATTCCAACCCAATCGAATCAATCGGAGGCATCTGCCCGATGATCCGCAGCCTCCTTATCCTGCTCGCAATTGCCTTTGCCCTCCCAGGACAGCTCGCCGCGCAAACGCCCGCGGCCCCGCCCACGCAGCAAACCTTGATGAGCCAAAAAGTCGAGATCACGGCAGACACATTCGTGCTCGACGAGCAAACGCGGCGCGCAACCTTTACCGGCAACGTCCTCATCAAACACCCTGTGGTGACCGTCTGGGCGCCCGAAGTGGTGCTGACTTATGGCGAGGGGGGCACGTCCGACATCCAGTCTTTCGAAGCAACAGCCAAGGACCAGGTGAAGGTTCGGCTCAAAACCAAGGACCAGGACGCAACCGGCAACCAAGCCGTGTTCGCGCCGTCCGACCAGCTCCTGACGCTGACGGGCGATGTTGTCGTGAACAACGGCGCCGGAATCATCTCAGCGCCGGCCCTGGTGGTGGACCTGATCCGTAACACGTCCATTTTTACCGGCCGAGTGACTGGTACGTTCGGCTCAAAATGACCGAGCCCGCAGTCGAGCGCCGCGCCCAGGCTCGTGTCGACCAGTCCGGCTGGCTGGTGGCACATGGGCTGGCCAAGAGCTTCAAGCGCCGGGCGGTGGTGCGCGATGTTTCGCTTGCCGTGCGGCGTGGCGAAGCTGTTGGGCTGCTTGGACCCAACGGTGCCGGCAAAACCACCGTGTTCACCATGATCATGGGCCTCGTACGGCCCGACAACGGGGAAATCCGGCTGGACGGCCATGTGATCACCCACTTGCCGCTCTTCCAGCGCGGGCGGCTCGGTATTGGCTACCTGCCCCAGGAACCCTCGGTGTTTCGCGGGCTTACAGTTGCCGGCAACATCCTTGCGGTGCTGGAAGGCCACATCCGCTCCCGGCGCGAGCGTCAGATCCGGCTCGATCAGCTGCTGGAGGATTTTTCCATTACGCACCTGCGCAAAAGCAACGCGCTGTCCCTTTCAGGCGGCGAGCGTCGGCGCGTGGAGATCGCCCGCGCCCTTGCAGCCGATCCGGTGTTCATGCTGCTCGACGAGCCCTTCGCTGGCGTCGACCCGGTTGCCGTCGGCGAGGTCAAGGGCCTGGTGCGGCAGCTAACGCAGCGCGGCATCGGGGTGCTGATCACCGACCATTCGGTGCGCGATACGCTGAGCCTGGTTGACCGCGCCTACCTGATCCATGAAGGCCGGGTGATGATCCAGGGCAAGCCCGAAACCATCACCTCCGATCCCGAGGCCCGCCGGGTGTATCTGGGCGACACCTTCTCGGTATAAATCGTCCGAACGGCGCCCCGGAGCTGGCATGGTTCTTGCTGTCAAGCTTGTTCGTGCACGAAAGTTGTGCATGAATTGCGTCCGGGAAGCGGCAGGACACTGCCCGGTTTGCACAAGCGGGACACTTCATGGCCCTGACCCCTCGGCTCGAGGTTCGGCAGTCGCAGTCACTGTCGTTGACCCCACAGCTCATGCAGTCGATCCGGCTGCTGCAGCTCAGCCATCTTGAGATCAACGCCTTTGTGGAAGAGGAATTGCTGCGCAATCCGCTCCTGGAGCGGGAAGACGAGGGCGGCGATGGTGAGGGACCAACCCAGATGCCCGAGGTCACCCCGGGCGACCTGACCGACCTTGTCGGCAACAGCGGACGTCTTGATTCAGCGGAAACCATCGCCGAGGGATACGACACGTCGGTCGAAAACCTGTTCCCAGAGCAGAGCGCAGCCGACGGGCCAAGCCTTGGGGGTAGCTGGGACGGAGGGGGCGGGTCCGGAGCGGGTGGGGACGCACCCGACATCGACCAATACGTCGCTGGCCGCACCAGCCTTGCAGATCACCTCGCCGGCCAAATCGGAGTGATCCTCGCCAACCCGGCCGAGCGGCTGATCGGGCGGGCGCTGATCGATAGCCTGGATGAGGCGGGATATCTTTACGCCGACCTCGCCGCACTCGCCGAGCAGCTCGGCACAACGGTTGAGTGCATCGAGGCTGTGCTCAAACAGGTGCAACGGTGCGATCCTGCCGGTGTGTTTGCACAAAGCCTTACCGAATGCCTGGGCCTGCAGCTGCGCGAGCAGGATCGGCTCGATCCGTTGATGGCGCGCTTGCTTGCCAATCTCGACATGCTGGCCGCTCACGACCTCGGGGGCCTACAGCGCGCCGTTGGCTGCGATCGCGAAGACCTGCTCGACATGATCGCCGAACTGAAACGTCTCGACCCCCGGCCAGGACGGGCTTTCGACGGTGCAACGATCGAGGCCGTGGTGCCGGACGTGTTTGTTCGGGCCGGCCATGGCGGGGACTGGCTGATCGAGCTGAACGGCGAGATCCTGCCGCGGGTCTTGGTCAACCGCACCTACTACAGCACCGTCAGCCGCGGAACGCGGACACCAGGCGAAAAAACCTTTCTGACCGAGTGCCTCAACACGGCGAGCTGGCTTGCAAAAAGCCTCGACCAGCGCGCGCAGACCATTCTGAAGGTGTCCACCGAAATCGTCCGCCAGCAGGACGGGTTCCTCCGCCACGGGGTCGCCTACCTCAAGCCGATGACGCTGAAGATGGTGGCCGATGCCATTGGCATGCACGAATCCACCGTCAGCCGCGTGACCTCGGCCAAATACCTGTCGACGCCGCGCGGGCTGTTCGAGCTCAAGTACTTTTTCACCACCGCCCTGTCTTCCTCGACCGGCGGCGAGGAGCACTCAGCGGAGGCAGTGCGGCACCGCATTCGTCAATTGATCGAGGCTGAGCCGGCTTCCGCCATTCTTTCGGATGACACGATTGCTGCGATTTTGAAGCGGGAAGCGGGTATCGACGTCGCCCGCCGCACGGTCGCGAAATACCGGGAAGGCATGAACATCCCGTCTTCCGTTCTGCGCCGCCGGCAAAAACAGGCGCTTGCCGGCGCGCGCTGAAGGGATTGCCGAGGCTGAAGGCAACGTCCCGGCATCCTCCGGCATTGCTTGGTGAGGCGTTGTAGTTTGCCTCGCCGGAGAGTGAAGGACTAGGATACGGCGCCTTACACAAGGCGGAGCGATCAAAGCGCCGCTGCAATGAAGCGAAAGAGGAAACCATGAGCTTACGCGTTTCAGGCAAGAACATGGACGTCGGCGATGCCCTGCGCACGCGGGCAACCGAGCAGTTCGACGCCGTAGTGGCCAAGTATTTCGATGGGCATTATGACGGGCACCTAACGATCGCCCATGACGGCAACGGGTATCGCGCCGACTGCGCCGTGCATCTCGATACCGGCGCCGTGCTGCAAACCAGCGCCCAGGCAGGCGATGCGACGTCGGCCTATGAGCTCATGGCGGAAACGATCACCAAGCGCCTCCGCCGTTACCATCGCAAAATCAAGGCGCTTGGGCGTAAAGGACCGGACGCAGCCACGGCGGCGCAGTCCTATGTGCTTGGCATTCCCGATGAACACGACGAGCTGCACGAAGATTATGCGCCGCCGGTGATCGCCGAAACCACCTCTAATCTCCGCAGCCTCAGCGTCGGCGAAGCGGTGATGGAGCTCGACATGGCTCAACGGGACGTGGTGGTGTTCCGCCATGCTGGACATGGTGGGCTGAATGTGGTCTATCGCCGCGCCGACGGAAATATTGGCTGGATCGATCCGGCCCTGGGTGCTGGCTCCTAGCGCCCCCTTCCGCAGAACCACACCGAGATAGGGTCTAGCGATGGAATTGGCCGACATCCTGACGGAAGGATCCGTGCTGGTTTGCGCAGGCGTCCGCAACAAGACCGAGCTGTTGAACCAGATTGCAACCCGCGCTGCCGAAATAACCGGACAGGACAGGGGTGAGATCGAGTCCGCTTTGCTTGGCCGCGAAGCGCTGGGGTCTACGGGCCTTGGCAACGGTATCGCCGTTCCGCATGGTAAGATCGCTGGTCTCCAAAAGGTCGCGGCGATCTTTGCCCGGTGCATCGAGCCGGTTGATTTCGATGCGGTGGACGACCAGCCCGTTGATCTGGCGATCGCGCTTCTTGCGCCTATGGGCTCCGGGGCCGACCACCTGAAGGCCCTGGCGCGGGTCGCCCGACTGCTGCGAACCGAGTGGATCGTCGAGCGCTTGCGGGCCACCGATAACCCCGGGGAGCTTTACAGCCTGCTGACCGGCGGGGCCAAGAACCACGCGGCGGCCTAAGCGGCCAGCCTTCGGGCCCGCCAGCTCAAATACAAGCAACAAAAAAGGCCGCTTCCTCTCAAGGAAGTCGGCCTTTGTTTTTGCGCGGACTTCGCTGCCGCTTACTGCAGCGTCACCAAGCCGAAATTCTTGTCGGCGAGCCAGTCTGTGACCGAATCTTCGCTATCGGTGACGAACAATGGCGAGCCGTCAGCCGACACCACCAGCTGATAGGATCCGTGATCGTCGATCTCGACGGATTTTACCATGCGGGACAACGCCTCTCCGCCGATGGAGCGCACAAACACCACAGCGCTGCCGCCAAGGGCTGCAAACTGAGCAGGCGTGAGGCTTTTCAGCGGATGCAATGCCGGGTCGATATCAGTAGCGTGGTTGTCGCGACGATTTTCCATGCGTCGTTCCCCTTTCCTAGGCTGAACGGATTTCGATTTTTCTGGCGACTTTCTCGGCCCGGGGCCGCTCCACGGTCAGCACCAGAAGACCATGGCTGAGTTTGGCGTCCTTGATCACCATTCCATCCGCAAGCAGGAAGCTGCGCTGGAACTGACGCGCGGCAATACCGCGATGCAAAAATTCCCGCGCCGTTTCTTCCTTTTGGCGGCCGCGAACCTGCAGCTGATTGTCTTCCGCAACCACCTCCAGCTCGTCCTGTCCGAAACCGGCAACTGCGACCGAAATCACAAAAAGCTCGGCGCCATTTTCGGTCGGGCGCCGCTCGATGTTGTACGGTGGATAGCCGTCGGCCTTGCTCAAGCGATCGACGCGCTCTTCAAGCGTTTCGAAGCCCAGCAGAAACGGTGCTGAAAAGACCGACAGGCGAGACATCTGGAACCGTCCTTGCCAACAAGCAACGCAGAAGCAGAACCCGAAGTTCAGTGGCATTCCGCTCACGAAGTCATATGGTTTCGTGATCGGACCGCTGCAAGGGCTCAGGTCGGGTGCATAAAGCCTCCCGCGACAAACAGCGGCCCGCAGGCCGACCAAGGACAGGGGCCTGTTGTACGGGCAGTTTAGGGCGACGATCTTGCCGCCAGGGTATTGGTGCTGCGGCCAATCCCGGAGCGGGAAATTACCGCGAGCCGTTGTTGAGCTCGCCGTCGACATCGGCCTCGTAAGGGATGGCCGGCTGGGCGCCCGGTTTGAGGCAGGCAAGACTTGCGGCCAGCACTGCACGTTCCACCGCGTCCTCAAGGTCGAGCTTCATATCAAGCCCGGCCGCGAGGTAGCCACAAAACGTATCCCCTGCCCCAACCGTATCAACCGGAGTGATCGGCAGGGCGGGCACGCCGAAGGAACCGTCGGGCGTTGCGGCACGCGCGCCCTGCGCCCCAAGCGTGACGATCAGGGTTTGCCGGTTGGTCGTGGCCCAAACATCCATCAGCTTGTCGATGTCGCCATTGGTGCCATCCAACAGGGCGAACTCGGTTTCATTGGCAACAACGATGCTGGCGAGCTTGGCAATTTCAGGCGTGGTGGACAAAAAGGGCGCGGTGTTGAGGATGGTGACGATGCCCCGGTCGGCGGCTAGGCGCAGCGCCCGCTCGGTCGCCTCCTGCGGGATTTCCTGTTGAAGCAGCAGCACGTCACCCTCCCCCATGGCGCCAATTGCTGCTTCGGCGTCCTCCGGCGTAACTTTGCCGTTGGCGCCAGGCAGGATGGCAATGACGTTCTCACCGGCATCGTCCACCAGGATCATGGCAATGCCCGTAGGCCCTTCCACGCGGCGGAGACCGCTGAGATCGACCCCATCGGAGGACAACAGGTCGGTTGCGGCATCGGCAAAGCTGTCACTGCCCACCGCGCCAACATGCCGGACCTCAGCCCCGGCCCGCCGCGCGGCGAGAGCCTGGTTGGCGCCCTTGCCACCCGCAGCGACCGAAAAGCCCTCGCCCTTGACGGTTTCACCGGCCTTGGGCAGGCGCGATACCCGCCCGATCTGATCAAGATTGGTGGAGCCGAAAACGGTGATCACGAGAATTCCTCCGGGGCCGCGGTCAGCGGGCGGCCTTGATGATGGTGTTCCAGTTGCGGGTCGTCGCCAGCCCTGCCTTGTCCAGCACCTTGCCTAACTTGTCCATGCCCTCGCCAAAGCGTCCGTTGGGCAGCCGATGCGCGAAAATATAAATCTCACGCGCATCAACCCGGACGATTGTGTAATCGCCGGGAACCGAGGGCAACTGCAAACCCGCTGGCAGCGCATCCCGCATCAGGGTGACATACAGCTTGGTGTTTTCGTCTTCTGCCCGATCGCCAAATGGGTCAGCGGCCAGCATGGCCCGAAGCTCGTCGAGGGTGCGCAGCACCGTGCCGATGGGAAAACCGAACTGCGCCTCAAGGCCGGCTTCAATGCGGGCAGACAAGTTTGGATCGGGGTCTGTTTCAAACAGGACATTGCCGCTGGCGAGGAGCGGTTTTGCGCCCGGAAAACCCATAACCGCAAAACAGCGGACGAGATCGGCGCTCAGAACCTTGCGTTTGCCAAGGTTGACGCCGCGCAAAAAGGCCACAAACGCGGTCATTGTTCCTGCCCGGTCCCGGATAGGCCGTTGGGGTAAGGCGTTTCGCCGCGCCGCAGCATGTCGACGAAACTTGAAATCTTCTTGGCGCGGCCGGCAGGAGTCTTCATGTTATGGGTGCGAAACGCCAGGGCATAGCGGTTGGTAGCGTTCAGCCGATTGAACAGCTCAAGCGCGGCCGGTTCGTTCTCGATTGCGGCAAGCAGATCGGCAGGAAATTCTATTTTGCTTGATGACGCATAGGCGGCGTCCCAGCGTCCGTCCGCGACGGCAGCATCCACATGGCGCTGCCCGTGCGCAGTCATCCGCCCTTCGGCCGTCAGGCGCTCGACGTGCTCGCGGTTCTTCTGGCTCCAGATGCTTTTTCGGCCCCTGGGCGTGAAGCGCTGGAGAAAGAACTGCACGTCGAATGGCTTCTTGAGCCCGTCAATCCATCCCCAGCACAGGGCAACGTCCAGCGCCTCGGCATAGGTGACGGTTGCGAAACCAGACCCTTTCTTGGCGATCTTGAGCCAGAGTTCGTCTTCGCGGTCGTGATGCTCCATGAGCCAGAGCTCGAACGATCCCTGGTCGGGAAAAGCGCGGATCTTTTCCGTGCGAGGGACAACCGGCGCCATCAGGCTTGCGCGTCGCCGGGAGCCAGAACCTTGCTCAACGCGGGATCGAGCAGCTCCGCCGAAGGCAGTGCGATGCCGAACACCGTTGCAAGCGCTTCCCGGATCTCCTCGACGGAAGTGAGTTCCACGGTTTCGGATGGACCGTCAATGGGATAGGTGGTGAGGCGAGTGTTGACGAGGGTGAAGCGCTTGGTTTCCAGCGCGCGGGCGGCGAGCAGGGTTCTGCTCGGTCGCGACGAGGTGCCGCCAGCGTCCCCGGGACCGGCCAGCGGCTCCTCGGCATCAAAGCTATAAAAGGGCCGCCATTCGTTCCCAACTTGCGCTTCGAGTGTGAAGATTGGCTCATCGCCGGTGAGGCGGAACAGGCCGTGGGGCGTTTCCTGCTCCACCCCGCTCCGGAGCTTCAGCGGCGCCGTCAGCGTCGGCCCGCTCAATCCCACATCGGCAAGGTAGGTGATGCCAACCAGGTTGACGGTGATCACGGTGTGATCGTCCGATGCGGAGCTTTCCCGATCGGCTCCGTTTGAAAGAACGCGAGCCCGGTGCGCGCGAGCCTCAAAACCGAGCGTGGTCAGCACGGCGAGAAACAGCCGGTTGTGTTCAAAACCATTGCCGCCGCGCCGCCCATTCAGCAGCTTGGCCTCCACCGCCCTAAGGTCCAGCGAGACCGGCAAACCCATCAACGTGTCGAGGTTTTCATAGGGAATGGAAGCGGGATGGAGGCGATGAAGGACGTCAAGTGTCTGGATATTGGGCGCGATCGAGCCGGAAAAGCCGATCCGTTCGAAATAAGCATTCAGCTTGGCGTCATCACTCATGGTCTATCCGAATGTCGACTCTGATCGCGCCATAATGCTGAGCCGAAGGAGCTTTGTCACTGTTGCAGCGCTGGCGGCCGCGCGCCGGTGGGCCGCAACTCAAACCTTGACGGTCTGCCGCACCCGGTCCGTTTCCCCGAACAGCTTGAGGTAGCGCGCAATTTCGGCCGCGTCCCCGGTCGCCTTGTTGGGATTGTCAGCCAGCTTTACGGCCGGCCGGCCATCGGCGTCGGACACCTTGCACACCAGCGAAATCGGATCGAGCCGGTGATTGATCACCGGCGCGCAGCCCTCGAAATCATTGGTCAGATTGGTGCCCCAGCCAAAGGCCATGCGAACCCGGCCCCGGAAATGGTGGTAGGCCCGTATAATGGTGTCGACATCGAGCCCATCGGAAAAGATCAGCAGCTTTTCGCGCGGATCGCGGCCACGGCTTTGCCACCAGCTGATGATTTTTTCCCCGCCCTCGATGGCTGGAGCGCTATCGGGGCGAAACCCCGTCCAGTCCGCCACCCAATCGGGCGCATCGCGCAAAAAGGCGGCAGTGCCAAAAGCATCGGGCAAAACGATCAAGAGATTGCCCCCGTAATAGCTTTCCCAGTCCTGCAGCACCTGGTAGGGCGCGCGCTTCAGCGCCTCGTCATTGGGCGCGAGCGCGGCCAACACCATCGGCAGCTCGTGGGCATTGGTGCCCAGGGCTTCGAGGTCGTTGTCCATGGCCAAAAGGACATTGGACGTGCCGGTGAAACGCGCACCGATCCCTTCCTTTAAGGCTTCAACGCACCAGCGCTGCCACAAAAAGGAATGGCGCCGCCGCGTACCGAAATCGGAAATCGCAAGATCGGGCAGTTCGCGCAACTGCTCGACCTTGCTCCACATCTTGGCCTTGGCGCGGGCATACAGCACATCAAGCGAGAATTGCCCAAGACCGCGCATAGCGGCGCGGGAACGGAGCTCGTTGACAATGGCGAGGGCCGGGATTTCCCACATCGTGGTTTCAAGCCAGCGGCCGGGAAACTCCAGGATGAACTGGCCGTCCACTTTTTCGAGGCGGTAGGGCGGCAGCTGAAAATTAGCAAGCCAGGCCAAGAACTCGGGCTGGAAGATCTGCTTGTTACCGTAAAAGGTATTGCCGGCGAGCCAGATCATTTCCTTTTTGGAAAAGCGCAGCGTGCGGGCATGGTCAAGCTGGTCGCGCAGCTCGGCAATATCAATTTCTTCGGCCAGCTTGACCGAGGTCGTTCGGTTGATCAGCGAGAACTGCGCCTTGACCTCGGGATAGAGGCCCCAGATCATCTGCATCATCAAGAGCTTGTAAAAGTCTGTATCCAGCAGGCTGCGGATAATGGGGTCCAGCTTCCAGGTGTGGTTATAAACCCGAAGCGCAATATCAACCCTGGCCATGGCTCCCACCTGCCCGTGTACGAAGGGCCCCTTTACAGGTCGGCAAGGGGAAAGGGAAGCAGCGCGGCTGAGAGCCGTTTGCATCGGACTGGGAAGCGCTCTCCCGCTGTTCGGAAGGCACGCTCTAAAGTCGCGGCACTGCTTCGTACATGTCGGGCAGATCGTTTTCGATCAGCAGCACGTCGCTGGTTTGGAGGTTGGCGGCCAGCCAGCTGCGTGCCTCGGTGAAGCTTTTCACTTCCCGCACCTCCGGCCCACCGGCGCGGCGCAAGGCCGACAGAAAGGTCGGGATACGTTGCGGGGCGACGGCAAGCACCACATCGGCGCGCCCAGCAGCATAGCTGCCGACCTCAGTATGGGCCTCGTCGTGCCGGGCGCCCAGTTCCACCATGCCGGGGGTGACCAGGATGCGCCGGCCGCCCCGATCCTTGCCGAGCATATCGAGCACATCGAGCGCGGCGCTAAAGCCATCCGGATTGCTGTTGTAAGCGTCATCGATCAGGGTCGCGCCCGAGGCGTCGGTCTTGATTTCCAGCCGGTGCGTGATCGGCGGCGTGGTGCGGAGCGCCAGCGCGATCGCCTCATGGGGCACGCCCAAGGCTTCGGCGCTGGCAAACGCCAGGGCGATGTTCTTGGCGTGAGCGGGCCCAAGCAGCGGCACGTCCAGCGTCAGGGGAGCAGCGTTCTTGCTCACCAGCGTGACCCTTGTCCCACGCGGAGTTTGCGCCGATTCGGTGATGCGGACGTCGCAGTTTTCGCCCTCGCCAACGATAATGAACTGCTCGCGGTGCGCTTCTACAAAGGCCGCGGCATAGGGCTGGGAAAGCACCTGCTCGGCAATGGCGACCCTGCCGCCGCGCGCCAGCGTATGCTCGGCGAGCTCGAACTTGGCCCGCGCGACCGAATCGAGGGTCTTGAAGCGCTCATAGTGGGCGGCACCAAGCGCGGTGATGATGCCAAAATCGGGCGGTGTCAGGTGGCACAGCCGGTTGATCGAACCGGGGCCATAAGCCCCCATTTCCACGATGAAGTTCTGGGTGTCGTCGGTGAGCTTTTCGCGAATGACGCGAACAATGCCCATCACGGTATTGACGCTGCCGGGCGTGTAAACGGTGTTGGAGGTCAGGCCCAGCACATGGCCGAGGATGTGCTTGACTGAGGTTTTGCCGAACGAGCCGGTGATGGCGACGATCTTGGGATCAACCGCGGCGAGCTTTCGTTCAGCCTCGGCCCGAAAGCGCGCCTGAACCCGCTTTTCCTGTGGGTCGAGCAGCATCTTCGCGCCCACCAGCACGGGCGGGATCAGCTGCACCAGAAGGAGCCAGAGCAACGGGTGGGCACCGAGCAGCACGGCCGCAATGGCCAGCACGACCTGCAGCACGGTCGCGACCATCAGGATGCGCTTGACCCGCGCGGTCAGCACCAGCTTCTTTTTGGCCGTCGTGCCCGCCTGGC
>Ga0210040_10006438_pt1 | contig 14622 bp, 15 predicted proteins | sample CryGeyCG12114_NA_FD_185462 | JGI IMG/M metagenome (GOLD analysis project Ga0210040, IMG submission 185462) | Groundwater microbial communities from aquifer - Crystal Geyser CG19_WC_8/21/14_NA (SPAdes) (version 2) | ecosystem: Environmental > Aquatic > Deep subsurface > Groundwater | place: USA... | reverse complement strand
TTTTCGCGGAGTTCCGGCGGGCGCGGCGGAGTCGTCGTCGTCCGGTGGTGACTGACATCGAGGACGCGCGGAACTTCTTGCACCCGCGTACGGATCTGATCGAGCCGGCACCCGTCCTGGCCGCGGTCGAGGCGGAGCAGACCGCCTGACTCCGGGCAGGCGCAGCGCAGCGTCGTCGCGAAGCGCGCGAGCTGAGCCTGTGGCGGCTCCGATCCCGACTCGATAGGGTCGGCGACCAGCACGGACGGGGAACACGGCGAGGTCGCCTTCGCCGTGATGTCCTGATCAGCCCGGCAGACGAGAGGAGGCCCGTGCCTGCCCCACATGACGGACCAGGACCGCGTGGCGTACCAGGACCGATCCGCGTCGAGATGGTGGAGGTCGGAGCGCCGCTCGACCACATCACGTTGGCCGGCCACGAGCACCTCTGGGTCGTGGCCTGTCGGTCAGGGGTCCCGAAGGCGCTTGTCGAGGTCGACGTGTCACTCGACGGTGCTGGGCTCGCGGCACAGCTCACGGCGGCGGCCGGTCCAGCTGAGGAGCAATCTGGCGAGCAGCTGTCCCCGACGAACGCGGGGCTGCCGATGATCTCGGTCGTCGTGCCGTCCATCGTGCGGCGGCTCGACGACCTCGAGTCGTGTCTGCTGAGCCTCGACGCCCTCGACTACCCGCAGTTCGAGGTGATAGTCGCCGACAACCGCCCTGTGGTACCTCCCGATGACCCTCTTCCTGCGATCATGGCTCGTTGCCGACACGTACGGGCCGTCCGGGCGCCGCAGCCGGGCATCTCCGCTGCACGGAACGCCGGGGTGGTCGCGGCCAAGGGCGAGGTCGTGGCGTTCACCGACGACGACGTGCGGGTCGAGCGAGGCTGGTTGCGTGCGTTCGGAGCCCGCTTCGCTGCATCACCCGAGCTGGACGCGTGCACCGGCGTCATCCTCCCGGCCGAGCTGGAGACGCCGGCGCAGATCTACTTCGAGCGGTACTACGGTGGCTTCGCCGGGGAGCGCACGTTCCAGCCCCTGACGCTCCAGACCGGTCGTGGCCTGCTCGGCCGGAGCCAGCTGACCGCGCGCAGTGCGACTGGTGCGGTGGTCAGGCGGGCACCGGTCTACGGGGTGGGGGCGTACGGCGCTGGAGCGAACATGGCCATCCGCAAGACCAGCCTGCTGGCGCTGGGTGGCTTCGACCTCGCTCTCGGCACCGGCACCCCGGCGCGAGGGGGCGAGGACCTCGGCATCCTCATCGACATCCTGTGGGCTGGGGGTGAGATGGCCTACGAGCCCGCCGCCGTCATCCACCACAAGCACCGACGCGGTTACGACGAGCTGCTGCAGCAGCTCCAAGCCAGCGGCGCCGGTCTGACGGCAACCATCACGTCCTTGGTGCTGCGGGATCCGCGTCACCTGCAGGGGGTGCTCCTCCAGGTTCCGCTGGCGGCCTACCGGGTAGTGGTACAGAGCGTTGCTCGGCTCCGCGGGGAGCGAGCAGGCGGCCACGCCGACGAAGCGGCAGCGCTCTACCCGCCGGAGCTCGTCCGGCGGGAGCTCAGCGGCATGCCGCTCGGCCCCGTCGCCTACCTCAGGAGTCGCCGCGCCGCTCTCCGCTGGGCGCGGTCGAACGGCTCGAGTCCCAGCAGGGCGCTGCGACCCCTGCAACCCGAATCGTCGGTCGGGGCAACCCGCTGACCGGGAAAGCGCCCCGTCCATCCGCCATGCCGCCCACCCTGGCAGCACTCGTCTGCCAGCGCCCCTACCCGTCAAAGGATCTACGTGAGAATCTCCGTCATCGGCTGTGGCTACCTCGGGGCCGTGCACGCCGCCTGCATGGCCCAGCTCGGCCACGACGTCGTGGGGATCGACGTCGACGAATCCAAGATCGAGGTGCTCGCGGCGGCTAGGGCTCCCTTCTTCGAGCCCGGTCTGAACGAGATCCTCGACTCCGCCACCAGGACCGGACGACTGCGGTTCTCCACCAGCATCAGCGAGGTCGAGGGCTCGCAGGTGCACTTCATCGCCGTAGGTACCCCGCAGCGCAAGGGTGAGAACGCAGCCGATCTGCGTTATGTCGATGCCGCGGTCGACAGTCTGCTGCCCTACCTGGGTCCGGAGGACCTGGTCGTCGGGAAGTCGACAGTCCCGGTGGGTACAGCCGCCCGGCTGGCCGCGCGTATCGCCGACCACGGCAGTGGTGCCTCGCTGGCCTGGAACCCGGAGTTCCTGCGCGAGGGCTTTGCGGTGAAGGACACCATCAGCCCGGACCGGCTCGTGTACGGCGTCGCGGAAGGTCAAGAGGCCAAGCGCGCCACTGCACTGCTCGACGAGGTGTACGCCGAGGCCCTCTCACACGACACGCCGTTGATCGTCACCGACTACGCCACAGCTGAGCTCGTCAAGGTCTCGGCGAACGCGTTCCTGGCCACCAAGATCTCCTTCATCAACGCGATGGCCGAGATCACCGAGGCCGCTGGGGGCGACGTGACGGCGTTGGCGGACGCCATCGGGCACGACTCCCGCATCGGCCGCCGGTTCCTCAACGCGGGCATCGGGTTCGGTGGTGGGTGCCTGCCCAAGGACATCAGGGCTTTCACCGCTCGCGCCGAGGAGCTTGGTCGCGGTGAGTCGACCGCTTTCCTGAAGGAGGTCGACAAGATCAACCTCCGCCGTCGTGAGCACATGGTCGAGATGGTGGTCAACGCCCTCGGGGGCACCGTCTACCAGAAAAAGGTCACCGTACTCGGACTCGCCTTCAAGCCCGAGTCCGACGACGTGCGCGACTCGCCGGCCCTGGATGTCGCCGTCCGCCTCAACGGTCTGGGTGCGCACGTGGTCGCCACTGATCCTGCGGCCATCCCCAACTCGATCCGACTGCACCCCCAGCTCGGGTTCGCCACCGACACCAGGGACGCGCTGCGCGGGGCCGACGCCGTCGTGCTGGTGACGGAGTGGAAGGACTACCGCGAACTGGACCCCATCGAGATCGGGAGCCTGGTGAACGACAAGATGATCCTCGACGGCCGCAACGTCCTCGACCCCCGGCTCTGGCGGGATGCGGGCTGGACCTACCGGGGGATGGGTCGACCCTGAGGACACCGCGCTGGGTCGCTCGAGGTCATACCGGGTCCCTGTCGCGCCGGGTGGTGCCGCCGCGCGCGGCCGGACTGAGGAGCAGGTGCAGGAGGCCACGGGCGCCGGCAGCGGACCGGAACCGTCGACATCCTGCCGGCAGGCAGAGCGAGCAATCGGATCCGCCGCGGTAGTGCTCGTGTGACAGGTGGCGGTGTCCGCAAACACACATCGCCTGCTCGGCGTCGCGCATGGCACCCTCTCTCGGCGTCCCCACGCATCATCCCCTTGGAGCCTTCCAGCATAGATGCAGGCGGGCGGGATGGAGGGCGACACCAGCAGGCGGTCGGTGCCCAAGCGACGCAGCCGACGCCGCGGACGGGCGGCCGAGCCGGCGACGATCTGTCCGATGCCTGACCGAGGGCCGACACCGCACCTGCTGCCACAATGGCGAGGTGGCAAGCCCCAGGATCACGGTCATCACGCCGGCGTACAACATCGAGAGCTACCTGGCCGAGGCGATCGAGTCGGTGCTGGCTCAGAGTGAGAGCGACTTCGAGTACCTGATCGTCGACGACGGCTCGACCGACCGCAGCGCCGCCATCGCCCGGGAGTACGAGCAGCGAGACCCACGGGTCCGCGTGCTCGACGGCCAACACCGTGGTTCCTCGGCGGCGCGCAACCTCGCCCTGAGGGTCGCCCGCGGCAGCCACATCGCCTTCTGCGACGGTGACGACCGGTGGTCCCCTCAGTTCCTGGAGACCTCACTCGCCACTCTGACGGCTGCGCCTCCGACCGTGGGCGGCACGTTCTGCGCCTTTCGCTACATCGACGAGAACGGCCGATCGCTGGGCAAGACCCAGACTGCCCGGCCGGGGGACTACGACGCCGAGCGGACACTGAGTGGTCACTGCCCGCAGGGCAACGGAAGCTGCCTCCTCATCCGCAAGAGCTGTTTCGATGAGGCCGGCCTCTTCGACGAGGACCTCTTCAACTGCGTCGACTTCGACATGTGGATGCGCATCCACCTCCGCTCCGCCACCCCACTGTTCCGCTTTCTCGCCGCCCCGCTGGTGGACTGGCGGACCCGGCCAGGAGCCATCAGCTCGAACGAGGCCAAACGGGTCGACGGCCTGGCCGAGATCCTGCGCCGGTACGGGCAGGTGCTGACGCCGGGGACGGCGCCTGATGCCTACATCTGGCCCGCGGTCCTGGGCTTCTACTCCGGCCGGGACGAGACCGCTCGCCGCTGGGTGGAGCAGATCCGTCAGGCCGACCGTCGCTACTTCCTCCGCAGCCAGCACGGGATGGTGCTCGCCGTGTTCACCCTCGTCGGTCCGGCGAACGGCCGACGGCTGCGGCTGGTCGCCCAGCGCCTGGTCCGAGCCTCACTCGGTCCGCGGACACAGCTGCGACGGCTCTGGAGCAGCGCCTCCTCGACACTCCAGGCCTGAGGCGACGTCGCCGGCCGGCGCTGCTCAGCGGGACAGCACGCGGCCTGGGTGCCGAGATCCCCGCCTCGGCACAGCACCAGGTCCCCGCGGGTCCAGATCGGTGCTGCCCGCGCTCTCGGGCGGCGATCACCGCTGGCGTGTGTGAGTCTGAGCCAAAGGGGTACGTGATAAGAGACAGATACAGATCTCGTAAGGAGCTACATGAAGACGAACGTATTGTCGCGCTCGCTGCACGACGTCGGGCTGTCCGCCTGGTTCGGTGGCACCCTGGCCAACGCGGTCTCCCTGAACCGCGCGGCAGCCGAGGCCGGCGACTCCAAGTCCACCGGTGCGGTCACCAACGCGGGCTGGAACGCCTGGGTGCCGGTCAACGCCGCCGCCATCGGCGCCCACCTCGTGGGTTCGGTCGGCCAGCTGGTCGGCAACGCTGACCGGGTCGCCGGTCAGAAGGGCGTCGGCGCCATGTCGGTCGTCAAGACCGCCGTCACCGTGGCCGCTCTCGGTGCGACGGGCTACAGCCGGGTCCTCGGCCGCAAGATCGCCGACCACGGTGACGTCCCCGCCGCATCCGGCACCGAGCCGACCGCCGTCACGCCGCCCGAGGTGGCACAGGCGCAGAAGCAGCTCAAGGCGCTGCAGTGGGCCATCCCGGCCCTGACCGGGGTCCTGCTGGTGATCAGCAGCTACGCCGGTGAGCAGCAGCGCCCGACGTCGGTGCTGTCGGGCATCTCGGACCGCCTGAAGGTCGGTAGCTGACCCGGTCCATCACGATGGCGTCCTCCGTGGAGGGGGGTGCCCGTGCGAGGCCGTGCCGACTTCGGTATGGTCAGCACAGACGGCGTTTACACCGTAAACTTCGTTGAAATCGAGTTTCGTCATCAAGGAGGAATCAGCGTGAGCTTGACTACTGAGCAGGCACGAACCCTGGCCGGGGGCGGCGGCAACGTCGTGTCCACGAGCGGCGACAAGATCGGTGGCATCGGGCAGATCTACCTCGACGACTCCACCGGCAACCCGAGCTGGGTGACCGCGAAGACCGGTCTCTTCGGCACCTCGGAGTCCTTCGTCCCGCTCGACAGCGCGGATGTTCGTGGCAACGACGTGGTCGTGGGCTTCGACAAGGCCAAGGTCAAGGACGCCCCGCGCGTCGACCCCGACGGCTCCTTGTCCCCCGAGGAGGAGAACTCGCTGTACGAGTACTACGGCCTGGGCTCCGGCACCACGGGCTACTCCGAGACCGGGACCGACGCCAACGTCGGTGCCGGCTACGTGGAGAACGGCGCGGACAGCGACTACAGCGACACCGTCACCTCGACCACCGGTACCACCGGCGTCACGGGTGGCTACGAGGGTGACCGCGGCGCCGTCGGACACGACACCTCCGGTCCCACCACCGACGACGCGATGACCCGCTCCGAGGAGCGGCTGCACGTCGGCACCCGTCAGCGCGAGACGGGCCGTGCCCGCCTCCGCAAGTACGTCGTGACCGAGAACGTCACCGAGACCGTCCCCGTCAGCCACGAGGAGGTGCGGCTCGAGCGCGAGCCCATCACCGAGGCGAACCGCGGGAACGCCTACGACGGCCCCGCGATCAGCGAGGAGGAGCACGAGGTCGTGCTCCACGGTGAGGAGGCCGTTGTCGACAAGGAGGCCGTGGCGGTCGAGCGCGTCCGCCTCGACAAGGAGACCGTGACCGAGCAGCAGACGGTCACCGACGAGGTCCGCAAGGAGAAGATCGAGCTCGAGGGCGACGTCGACACCAACCGCGGCCGCATCTGAGTCTCGGCCTGCTGAACCTGGTAGCTGCCGCCGTTCCCCACACCGTGGGGAACGGCGGCAGTTCCGCGTCGGGGCCCTGCTCGGTGGCCTTACGGGCATCCGCTACCACTCCAACCGCGTCGACCGCGGGCCTCGAGGACGGCCGACCTCCCAGCAGGCCGCCGGCCACCTCGTGCACGGCCCGAGGGGCCACCGGCGAAGCCATCAACCCGGACCGACGGCGGCCGCGGGGGACGGCAGCGCGAACCACCGACGGCACAGCACCACCATCAGCACGACCTCCACCGCGTCGCCCGCGTAGTACATCACCATCGCTCCGGTCTCGGCCGCGGCCGCGGTCACCCCGTCCGGCGGATGGGCGTACAGGTACTTGGCCAGGATCGCGTGCCCGGCGACCGCCGCCACCAGCACGACCGCTCGGTGGCCGAAGCGACGGCGGTGCGGTATCGGGTCGGGGCTGACCAGGGCGGCGGTGAGCAGGCACCCGGCAGCCACCAGGTGCAGGTGCACGGCCAGGTGGACGGCGGGCTGGGCCTGGGCGTACGCGTACAGTGGCGTCAGGTAGAGCAGCCAGAGCCCGCCGAGGTTCAGCGCGGCGGCCACGGCCGGTTCGCTGACCAGCCGGGCAGGTCTGCTGCGCAGCACGCGGCTCAGCAGGCGGGCGGCTTGGACGGGCAGCGCCCGCAGGGCCACGGTCACCGGCGCGGCGCCGACCAGCAGCAGCGGGGCAGCCATTCCCACCAGGACGTGAGCCACCGCGTGCGCGACGAAGGAGCGGTGCGCGGCCGCAGCCAGCGGGCCCGCCGAGCCGACGCCCAGCAGCGCGATCCCGCCCACCCAGCACGCGACCCGGTGCCGAGCCCAGGGCCGACGCCGCCGGCTGCGTCGGAGCGCGGCCAGGTAGCTCCCCACCGCCAGCAGCCCGAGCAGCACGACGACCAGGACCAGCCCACCGTCGCCCCCGTGCCCGTGCTCAGCCACGGGTCCTCTCCGCGGCGCGTGCGGTGCCGCGGGCCCGGAGAGTGAGCACGACCCCCGCGACGAGCAGCAGCACGGCCACGAGGTCCCAGGTGAGGTCGTAGGCGAGCAGGTCGACCCCGTAGCGGATCTGGTGCAGGCCGAGCAGCTTGTGCTGGACCGTGCCGTCGAACAGCTGGAACCCGCCGCCGCCCATCAGCACGCCTCCCAGCCACCGCTGGACGTGCAGGTCGTCCTGCCGACGCAGGGCGGCGAACCAGAACAGACCGGCCACCACCGCGAACCAGCCCACGGCGTGGAAGACGCCGTCCGAGACCAGCCCGGCGTCGGGGGTGGAGCGGTCGTAGAAGTGGTGCCAGTGCAGCAGCTGGTGGAAAACCGTCTCATCGACGAACGCCGCCACGCCGACGCCCACCAGCACCCCGGAGCAGGTGCTGGCCCGCGGGGCCGGGCGGCTCGTCGGGCCTGCGACCCCCGCCCTGGCGGCGCTCAACGGACCGGTCGCCGGTCGGGCGCGGCGCTCTGCACGCCGAGGACGCCCTGCTGCTGGGCTTGCACCGCCATCACCACTCCTCCAGGTCACCTGCCCGGTCCGCTACCCAGGGCGTGCGGCGTCAACCTGGTCGTCCGACCCAGCGGCGGCCCCGACGAAACTACGATGGTCCTGTGTCCGACATTCCCGTAGGTACCCCGCCTGTCCCGCCCGGCCGCCATGCCGCCCCGTCCGGCTGGTACCCCGACCCCTCCCACCAGGGGCAGGAGCGCTACTGGGACGGCTGGCAGTGGTCGCGCAACACCCGGGTGAGCGAGGGTGGGGCCCCTGCGCCGGCTGCGCCTGCCGGCTACCCGGCCGCGGGCTACGGCCAGCCGCAGCAGGGCTACCCGCCTCAGGGCCCTCCCCAGCAGGGGTACGGCCAGCAGGGATACCCGTCCCAGGGCGGCCCCCAACAGGGGTACGGGCAGCAGGGGTACGGGCAGCAGGGCTACCAGCCCGGCTATCCCCAGCAACAGCCGGGTGGCCGACCGGGCCAGGCCATCATGACGGCCGACGGCGTGCCGTTGGCAGGATGGTGGCGGCGGTTCCTCGCCACGCTGCTCGACGGCCTGTTCCTGACCATCCTCTCCACGCTGGTCAGCCTGCCGCTGCTGCTGCCGCTGGTCGACCGGCTCACCGCTTATCTCGCGGAGGTGATGCAGGCGGCCGAGCAGGGGCAGACGACCCCCCCGACCCTCACCCCGCAGGACCTGATGTCCACCCAGGAGCGGCTGGGGCTGGGCCTGATCGGCGTGGGCATCGGACTCGCCTACCACGTGCTCTTCCTGCGGCTCCGCGCGGCGACGCCCGGCAAGATGATCTGCGGGCTGCGCGTGGTCCCGGTGGACCAGGGCCGTTCGCGCGAGGCGCTGAGCTGGCGGTCGGTCGTGATCCGCGCCCTCGTGTGGGTCGGGCCGGGCGTGTCCACCTGGATCTACCTCGTCCACGTCCTCGACGGGCTGTTCCCGCTCTGGCAGCCCCGCCGTCAGGCGTTGCACGACCTCGCGGCGCGGACGCAGGTCACCAGGGTCGAGCACCGCTGAGCGCCGGGTAACGTTTGCCAGACGCTTCTGCGCCGGGCGTGACCGTCATGGGTGATCTGACTATATTGAGCGCGGGTCGGGGCGCTCGGGGCGCTCCGGTCTGGGTAGCAGACATACCCAGAGCCTGAACCGTCCAGCCGAGGATGTCCGTGCTTCGACCTGCCCGTCTGCTCAGCTCGGCCTGCGTGGCGGGCGCGCTGACGCTGGTTGCTGTGCCCTGGGTCGTCCCGCAGGCCGCCGCCGAGCAGGCCGAGGGCACGATCACCGTGGTGGTCGACCTCGATGTCGACGGCGACGGGATCTTCGACGAGATCGGTGACGTGGCTCAGCCGGGCGTCGACATCACGATCAGGGACGCGAGCGGCAAGTCCGTCACGGGACCAACCGACGAGCAGGGCCGGTTCGTGGTCCGGCCCGCCGTCAGCGGGCTGAGCGGGGGTCGCTACTTCGTGGTGGCCGACATCCCCGCGGGGCTGGATCTGGTACCCGTGCCCGAGGGCGAGGACTTCCAGCCGCTGAGCACCACCGTCGACGTGAGCACCGAGGACCAGCTCGTCCGGTTGGGGGTGGCCACCCGGCCGGCGTCGGAGCCGCCGCCTGACGAACCCGCGCCGGAGCCCGTGCCCGACCCGGCAGACGCCCCAGCGGCCAGCACCGCCCTGGCTGCCCCCGGACCCCGGTTTGCCGTGGGCGACCGCGTCTGGCGCGACCTCGACCGCGAGGGCCGTCAGGACCGCGACGAGCCCGGTGCGGTGGCCATCAGCGTGCAGCTGCTGGACGCCGGCGGCGCCGTGCTGCGCTCCACCAAGACCGACGCCAGCGGTCGCTACGTCTTCGACGACCTGCCGGCCGGGCTCTACTCCGTGCGCTTCGGGGGGATCAGCTCGGAGTACCGGCTCAGCCCGACCGGGGTCGGGAGCGCAGCCGGCGACTCCGACCCCGACTACACCGGGATCACCCCGCCGTTCCGGCTCGCCGTGGGTGCTGCGGGCGTGCGCGCCGCCCGCAGCGCCGACCAGGTCCAGGCGGACTACCTCACCCCGACCGTGGACGCCGGCATCGCCCCGCTGACCTACGCCGTGGCCTCCATCGTCTGGCAGGACCAGAACGGGAACGGGATGCAGGACGTCGACGAGCCGGCCGACTCGGCCCGGGTCACGCTGATCGACCGCACCCGGAACCGTACGGTGGCGACGACGCACACCGACGACGCGGGAAAGTTCGCCTTCGCCGCCCTGCCCGCGGGTGAGTACCAGCTCCGCTTCTCCGACCTGGGCGAGCACCGGCGGTTGACCACTCCACGGGTGGGCGGCAGTGCGGCGATCGACTCCGACCCGCAGCCCACCACGGGACTCACCGACCGTTTCCGCCTGGAGGCGGGCCAGGCCGGCCTGGTGCCCGCCGCCGACGTCGGCGGAATCGACGCCGATTTCGTCGACACCACCCACAGCGCCGGGTTGGTGGGCAGCTACACCATCAGCAACCGGGTCTGGGCCGACCGCGACGGAGACGGCACCTTCTCCTCCGGTGAGAGCGGCATCAAGGGCGTCCTGGTCGAGCTCCTCGGCGCGGACATGACGGTCGTCGCCTCCACCAGGACGACGGCCAGCGGCACGTACCGCTTCGACGTGCCCGCCGGGCAGTACCGGCTCCGGTTCAGCAACATCCCGCCGGGACTGCACGTCACCGCGCCGGGAGTCGGCGGCGACCGGTCGCTCGACTCCGACGTCTACTCCGACCTCCTGACCGCGCCCCTCATGGTGGGGGAGAACCACCCCGTGGAGGATGCCGTCGGCGCCGGCCTCACCCGATCGATCAGCTCGACGGCGACCACCCCGGCGCCGAGCACCGTGAGCGCGGCGGCGGTGTCGGGAGTCGTCGAGCCGCTGGGCAGGACGGGCGGCCCGTCGCCGGCTCTGCCGGTGGCCGGAGTCGTGCTGGTCCTGCTCGGTGCCGGCCTGCTGCTCCGCCGTCGGCTGCGCCGTCACTGAGGATCGCCCCCCGTGGCGCCAGCAGAGTCCGAGGTGGCGGCCGACCGGCTGCTGGCGGACGTCCGCGGCGTCTGCCTGACCCTGCCACGGGTCACCGAGCGGGTCAGCCGCGGCCGTCCGCCGTTCTTCGTCGGGTCGCGCTGGTTCGCCGCCTTCCTGGCCGACCACCACGGCGACGGACGCCTGGCGCTGTGGTACGCGGCTCCGGCCGGCGTGCAGGGCGAACTGCTCGAGCTGGAGCCCGACCGGTTCTTCCATCCGCCCTACGTCGGGCACCGCGGCTGGGTGAGGGTGCTGCTCGACACGCTCACCCCCCACGAGCTCCGGGCCGGGTGCGAGGCGGCCTGGGCCTGCTCAGCCCCTGCCGCGGCCCTGGCGGAACGGTCTTCGGCCGGGCTCGTCGGACCGGCGGATCAGGCCGCGACCCGGGGGTGGACGACGCCGGTCAGCCGCTCCGACTCCGTCCACAGCTGCTTGGCCAGCTCAGCGTCGCTGGCCGCAGCGCTCCGGCCGACCAGGGTGGGGAAGCCGCGCATCTCGCCAGAACCGTCCGGCCCGACGTAGCTGGCGCCGGGCAGGTCGGCCACCGCGGCGTAGAGGGTAGGCAGCGCGCCCCGCTCGTCGCTCTGGGCGACAGCCCGTTGGCCAGCCGGCCGAGGCGGTTGACGAGCGGCTTGCTCGACCGGGTCTGCAGGTTGGTGGCCGCGAAGCCGGGGTGGGCGGCGAGTGCGCGGACCGCGGAGCCCTGCGCGTGCAGCCGGCGCTGCAGCTCGAGGGTGAAGAGCAGGTTGGCCAGCTTGGACTGGCCGTACGCCCCGTACGCGCTGTAGCGCCGGCGCGTGAAGAAGAGGTCGTCGAGCACGATCTGGCCGCGCCGGTGCAGGCCGGAGGAGACGGTCACCACCCGGTCGGTGAGGACGGGCAGCAGCAGGTTGGTGAGGGCGAAGTGCCCGAGGTGGTTGGTGCCGAGCTGGGTCTCGAAGCCGTCCACGGTGCGACCCTGCGGCACGGCCATGATGCCGGCGTTGTTCACCAGCACGTCGAGATCGCCCTGCCACTCCTCGGCGAAGCGGTGCACCGAGCCCAGGTCGACCAGGTCGAGCACCCGCACCTCCACCCGGCCCGGCATGACCCGTGCGGCCTGCTCGCCGCGACCGCGGTCCCGCACGGCCAGCACGACGCGGGCGCCGGCGCGGGCCAGCTCGGCCGCGGTCACGCGGCCAAGACCTGAGCTGGCTCCGGTCACCACGACCGTCCGGCCGGTCTGGTCGGGGATCTGCGCGGCGGTCCAACGGGAGGGCATGGGCACAACTCTAGGTCGGCCGTCGTGGCCACGTCCGGTACGCCGGCCGGGTCAGCGGACGACGACGCCGGCCGTCCGGAGCTGGTCCAGCGTGGTGTCGAGCCGGTCGGGAGAGACCGCAGCGGTGAGGTCCAGCAGCACCGTGGTCGCGAAACCGGCCACCACGGCGTCCAAGGCGGTGGCGCGGACGCAGTGGTCGGTGGCGATCCCGCAGACCTCCACCTGCTCGACGCCGCGACTCCGCAGGAACTCGGCCAGCCGTTGCCCGTCGAGGCTCCGTCCTTCGAAACCGGAGTAGGCGGCCTCGTACTCGCCCTTGTCGAAGACGCCGTCGAAGCCGGCGTCGGTCAGCTCCTCGTGCAGCTCCACGCCAGGGGTGCCCACCTCGCAGTGGCGTGGCCAGCTGGTGACGAAGTCGGGTGAGTCCGAGAAGTGGCTGCCCGGGTCGATGTGGTGGTCACGGGTGGCCACCACGGTGTCGTAGCCGTGGTCGGTGTGCAGCAGCGCGTCGACCCGGGCGGCCACGGCCGCCCCACCGGCGACGGCGAGCGAGCCACCTTCGCAGAAGTCGCGTTGCACGTCGACCACGACCAGGGCGGTGCTCATGGTCGGACCGCTCCGGTCCCGGGGCGCAGGGCCGGGCGGGCGAGGTCGCCGGATCTCACGTGTGCACCTGCTCGGTCCGCTCGCGCCGGTCGAAGGGGTTGCGGCCCTCGACGCCGGCCCCGGCGTACACCGTCTCGATCACCGGCTCACCGCGCGACATCTTGGTGGCCTCCAGGGGCAGCTCGGCGCGGACGCGCGTGTGCCGGTCGCGGGCCGCCGTCAGCGGCTCGTTGCCGACGATCTGGCCGGCCCGGACCAGCGGGACGAGCAGCTCCCGGTCGTCGGAGTCGAGGCGGACCTGGGCGCCGACGCCAACCAGCTCGGCCTCGGCGACTCCCTCGGCGGACAGCTGACGGACGGCGTACTTGCGACCGCCGACGGAGATCTTGTCGGTGCTCTTCTTGGCCACCGGCACCATCGGTGCGTCCGGGTCGTCGGACTCGGCCCGGGCGACCAGCTTGTACACGAACCCGCAGGTCGGGGCTCCGCTGCCGGTGACCAGGGCCGTCCCGACGCCGTAGCCGTCGACGGGTGCCCCCGCCAGCGCGGCGATCGCGAACTCGTCGAGGTCGCTGGTCACGATGATCCGGGTGCCGGTGGCGCCGAGGGAGTCGAGCAGGCCGCGCACCTTCGTGGCCATCAGGGCGAGGTCGCCCGAGTCGAGCCGGACCGCGCCGAGGCGCCCGCCGGTGAGCTCGACTCCGGTGCGGACGGCGGCGAGCACGTCGTAGGTGTCGACGAGCAGCGTGGTGTCCTCCCCGAGGGCGGCGATCTGGGCCGCGAAGGCCGAGCGCTCGTCGGGGTGCAGCAGGGTGAAGGAGTGCGCGGACGTGCCCCGGGTGGGTACCCCGTACCGGCGTCCGGCCTCCAGGTTGGAGGTGGCCTCGAAGCCCGCGACGTAGGCCGCCCGGGCTGCGGCCACCGCGGCGAGCTCCTGCGTCCGGCGCGAGCCCATCTCGATACAGGGCCGGGTCCCGGCCATGGCGGTCATCCGGGAGGCGGCGGAGGCGATGGCCGCGTCGTGGTTGTAGATGCTGAGCAGCACCGTCTCCAGCACGACACCGGCGGCGAAGCTGCTCTCCACCACCACGACCGGAGAGCCCGGGAAGTAGATCTCACCCTCGGCGTAGCCCCAGACGTCGCCGTCGAAGCGGAAGTCGGCCAGCCAGTCCGCCGTCCGTGCGTCCACCACGTGGGCTTCGGTGAGGAAGCGCAGCGATTCCTCGTCGAAGCGGAAGTGAGCCAGCGCCCGCAGCGCCCGGCCGACCCCCGCCACCACGCCGTAGCGACGACCGGGCGGCAGCCGCCGCGCGAAGAGCTCGAACACACAGGCCCGGTCGGCGGTGCCGGCCTGCAGCGCCGCCTGCAGCATCGTCAGCTCGTAGTGGTCGGTGAGCAGCGCGGTCGTGGGCACCTCCCGCGGGCCCCACGCGGTCCCACCGGGCCCCACCGGGTCGACACCACTCGTCTGGTTGGGCACGGTCACGCTGCTCACCCTAGCCAGCGCGGAGTAGGCCCACGGGGCCCGGGTTTGCCAGAATGGGCCGCATGTCCGAATCCGAGGGCGGCAGCGTCACCCCCGCCGGGGGCACAGCGGTCGTCGAGCGCCCGCTCGAGCAGACCATCCCCCAGACGCCCTGGGTGACCATCGTCTGGGACGACCCGGTCAACCTGATGTCCTACGTCACCCACGTCTTCGTCACCTACTTCCAGTACTCCAAGGCCAGGGCCTCGAAGCTGATGATGCAGGTGCACAGCGAGGGCAAGGCCATCGTCTCCAGCGGGTCGCGGGAGGAGATGGAGCGCGACGTCGGGGCGATGCACGAGTACGGGCTGTGGGCGACGATGGACAAGGCCGATGACTGAGC
>Ga0210040_10006437_pt1 | contig 14622 bp, 5 predicted proteins | sample CryGeyCG12114_NA_FD_185462 | JGI IMG/M metagenome (GOLD analysis project Ga0210040, IMG submission 185462) | Groundwater microbial communities from aquifer - Crystal Geyser CG19_WC_8/21/14_NA (SPAdes) (version 2) | ecosystem: Environmental > Aquatic > Deep subsurface > Groundwater | place: USA... | reverse complement strand
AAAGAATTTGAAATATCAGTCTCAAAAATAATTCATGCTTAAAATATACATCCAAGAATTTGAAACATCACGTTTTCAATTTTCTCCTTTGTGGATTTCTTTTTTCCAGCTCGGCTGGAATAAATAAGCTACATTTCATTTCTTTCACAAATTACACTCATGTTGGTGCGTACACACATATGCACATACGTACTTTTAAGACAACTAATACTTAGATGCCAGAGATAACAAAGTCTATTATGACTTTTATCTCTCCATGCAACAGTTGGTGAGACTCTGCTTCTAACTTCTTTAACAGAGCTGATTTCCGATCTGAAATCACTCTTTTATGAATCTGATTGAATTCATTTATTTCTGCATCAGCTCAAAGAAAATCACCTATTGTTACTTAAAAATACATCAAAATGTGTAAGTTGCATTTTTTAATAATGTTCATGGCTTTGATTTGGATAAAAGAGAAATGCTTGTGCTGGACTAAAAATTGGATTAAAAACTTGCAAAAAAGAATGCAAAGATTGTTTATGTGTTTTTGTTTGTGTCGCTTTTTGGCCGTTCTAATTGTGCTTGCAATTCAGAAGCTTTTCACATAAAGGAAAGTCTGGAATTGACCTAACTCAACTCATTTTCCAACTGATTCATGATGGAAAACTGCTCTATTCAATTTTTTTGATGCCGTATTGACCTCTATAATTGTCGTCGAAATTTTTATAATTCAGTGTATTTTTATGTACGCAAAAGGCTGCTACCTAAGCATAGATAAATAATTTTAATACTTTGTTATCCTAATTCAAAGTATACTTTGATTATACACGCAGTCATTAAATAATGATGTAGCAACCTATTAATCTAGCTACATATTTTATACAGATAAAAAATTATTTTGCGCCCTTCCTTTCATCGTTAGACTTAAATAAAAACTTATTTTTAAAGATTAAGTTCATTTTTTAGTTCCTGTACTTTTTACTCGGGTCAAGACTCAGTTTTGGTCAATATTTTTCATCATATATTAGTTTTTTCAATGATCAGACGAAGTTTGCAGCATACAATTGAAAATAACCGATCCCACGAGATAACTTCACAGAGATGCCAAATTTTCAGGAATTCGGCATCTTTCAAATGATTTGTCCCTTCGCTATACTCCCGCGCCAGAGCTTTGCTCAATGGGAGTTTAGCGCCTTCGCTAATGTTTTCCTGATTAGATAGTTGATAAGGGAAAGTAATTTAATACCTGTGAACCGCTCATCCAAATTCACTGCTGGCTCAGTGAGATAATTGTTTTCCAGTTCTGGAACCGCAAATAAGCTGACAAGCAGAGCATTGAAAGCTAACGCCAAATAGATGGCACAAATAATCAGTGGCATACTATTGCTTGGTTTAAAGAATGGAAATGTTAAAACGATTGTATACACACATTGACATATCACAAGTAAGTGCCTGTAGATTGTACGGTACAATTTATAAGGGCCAGAATTCAGTTTTTTTACTTTTGAAGTTTCATAACCTTCCACGTTCCATGGCATAGAATAATTGAGAATATTTTGAATTTTCCGTGGCAAAATTAGTTCTTGACGAATCATGTTGCTTAATTGTTTTACTATAGTTCACTAATATCCGTAATTTAATGAGCTCTGCTAAAATTTATGATTTTTATATGTTAATGTACAGTAACAGTACATTTACTTAACAAGAATGAAAAACAGCATGAACTGACCATTATAACCGGTTTTTTTCGTTAACTACAATAGAAACATTTCATCCGTTTTTTATATAGCAGTTATAATAAAAATGAAATATATATTTTAAGTGCCAAGAGAAAGCTATCATTTTAGAACATATTCGAGTTTTAATCATAAAATATTCAGCTTTTATTAATGCAAATTGAGAATAGAAATTAATGATATGTAATTTATCAAAGAAAAATAGAAAGTTTGCACCCATGTATTTCCATGCATTTTAAATTTCGAGAAATTATCTGGAATTCATCCGATCAACTTTAGATAATAATTCAATTCTCCGAGTTTGAGTAAATATGGAATTTTCCCTTTTTGTTCTATTACTTTTTTTTAAATTTATTACAATGCAGATTATATACAAGTTTTTTGTGGTAAATATGAGCAGCCGCTGTAGTTTTGAAGAAATTAACAGAATTTCGAAGGTTCCTTCTAACGTAAAATTCAAAATTATGTATAGTTAGTTATGCGTGAAGTTAATGTTTTAAACACTATTTGCAACACCAATGCAGACGGTTTATGCATTAGACCGACTATAGATTACAAGGATTCTCACTAATGGAGGGCTAGAAATCAGAAGTTAGGAACTTCTCGTATTGGGTAATCTCAACTGGGTAGTCGGTGGTCCCAACCGCATATGTGTATGGATCGTGTAAATTTTCTGTTGTCAAAATATCTTATTGTTTTTTTTCGAAATAGGAAATCTCTGAAGTGATTGAACAAGAAAAAAATGTCTTCAAGGAGTCACCGTAAAAGTCAGTAGGATATTATTACATACCTTTATTATTCAATGTCACCAATCCTGGCTTGCAAGTATAATAATTATTATTCATTCATTTACTTATCGACCAAAATAATTATCAGCAAAATATCCAAGCATTTCCTTATAAAATTCATAAAGTCATTCATACTAAAATACTCCAAAAAAGTCCAAGAAGTCTTACAAACTATATGCTGGATTCCTCTTAACCTCGGTTTCATATACTTCCTGCTCGCAAATTTTAATTTAAAATCCTTTAGTCTGTTTTTCGAAGCTAGCCACACCTTTTGATCTAGGTAGGCCTCCGCAAAACTGCAAAAAACGCTTCCAATAATCACACATAACAATACGAGATTCAACAATATCCCACTCTCCAGTTTGTCTTTAAATATAAAGCCAATTCCACAGACTATGATTATACTTTCTGTAGCATGATGAGCTCCAATTGCCGGATTGTTTATACAACTATTGGCATAAACTATCAAAATTCGAAGAGTCCGGTAATGATTCAATGAAATGAATCGGATCGTGTTTTTATTCATCGGGTATTCTTGAGTGAGCCAAAAATATGATACACATCCACATACAAAGAGTGGGATCACCACGGTAGTCAGTTGCGCAGCAGAACCCAAGATGAACCAACAGTATGGGATTTGAATGAGTCGAATAGCCAGTGGGTATGATTTGATAGAAAATCCTTCGTTCAAAGCGTAGATTACAGGGTCCATATCATTTTCCATACATAGAATTGCACAAGCAGGAACCAAAATTATTAGTGAGTAGATCCCCAGGATGAATTCTCGAATAAACAGTTTTTGTCCAAATTTACGCCAGACCATTTGTTTTGTATCACTGTCTTTCAAATAGATAGCTGCATAGCAATAAAAAAATCAAGGTTCCTATAAAAACAATCCCCCCCCCTTTTTTTCGGAAATACCTTATTTTGAGAATCCAATGCAGGTGAAAAATCAAAATGGGGCGGAAAGGGAAATTAATCGATAGATTAATCATATAGTGCTGGTATACACTACGCCCCGTTTCGATGAATTTTTATTCATTAATACAACAAAACGTTGCAAAGTACCGTCATCTAGCTCTATTGCCACCTAGACGTAACGACGAATATTATCCGAATCGCCGAAAAATCTTTTATTACTTTTATTTATTTATATAAATATTTTTAAACGATCATTTTGATTTGTCTGACACTCCTACCTTCCAACCTTTATAGTGAGACTATATACAATTCTTAAAGAACATAAGTGAATCCATGTACTGTATGTATACGTCAGCAATGAGCCGGCAAAGGCCGGCATATTTATTCAAGTTTTTCTAAATAGATGGTTGCTAATAAATTAAGGATAGTATAACTCAATACCTGTGAACCGCTCATCCAAGTTGACTGCTTGTTCAGTGAGATGATTGTTTTCCAATTCTGGAACCACGAATAGGCTGACAAGCAGAGCATTGAACGCTAACCCCAAATAGATGGCACAAATAATCAGTGGCATACTGTTGCTTGGTTTAAAGAATGGAAATGTTAAAACGATTGTATACACACATTGACATATCACAATTAAGTGCCTGTAGATTGTACGGTACAATTTATAAGGGCGACAATTCAGCTTTTTAACTTTTGAAGTTTCATAACCTTCCACGTTCCATGGCATAAAATAGTTGAGAATATTTTGAATTTTCCGTGGCAAAATTAGTTCCTGACGAATCATGTTGCTTAATTGTTATATTAATTCCTTATATCCGTAATCTAAAGACCTCTGCTAAAATTCCTAATTTTACATTAGTTAGTACAACTAATTGGCGTAAGAATGAAAACCTGACTATTATAATCGGTAGTATTCGTAACCTACAATAAAGCATTTTATCCGTTTTAAGTAGACATAATTAAAATGACATATTCTCAATGCCAAGAGAAAGCTATCATTTTGGAAAACATTCGAATTATAATTATAAAATATTCAACTTTTATTAATTCAAACTGAGCTCATATATGATTAATGTAAGGAAAATAAAAAGTTTGCAATGCGCTTTATAACCATTTCCAAATCATGCATATTTAAATTTTGAGAAATCATCTGGAATTCATATACAGTTGACTTTAGTTAAGGATTATTTCAATTTTTAACAAATGTTAATTTTTTTAGCTCGGTGCAGGACTTATGCACCTGTGCCTACGCTGAGATTGCGCAAAAGTAGGAGAGAGGATTGCAAATGGGCACATTCGGAAAATGCTCAAGATGTTTTTTGTGCAAATAAAAGGTGTTTCAGTGATGGAATAGGTAAAGGTCAATTAAAATATTTATGGACCAACTTTTGCTAAGAAAACGTCATTGAACTATGAATTTTATGGAAATAACATTAGTGGCTTGCCCAACCTATGATTACAGCCGCAATCTTGGTAACTGGCTCTAATAATTTTTTACAATATCGTCTTAACATTCATTAGCATATGTACAAGAATGAAGGAATGAAAAAAAATCTTTCAATTGGACGAATACACTTGTATTGGACTTTTCAGTCAGTTCATAAGAAGTTGTTCCAGATACGGACTTGCTGTATGGTTTTTTTGACCCCGATTTTATTATTGACAATATCATTAATTTTACACAACGTATGGCAGAAAACAGAAAGGTACAGATGCAGTAGCGAATGAGTCCAGATCTTCAAATTCCGTACGCAGCCCATAGATGACGTTGGCATGAGTGAATTATTTTTTGCTTTTCATAAAAGTTAGAAACAGCTGAATATGCTGGCAGAATAGGATGGTCAGATGAGGCTATACTGTTATGTTATGATACAGTTAAAGTAACTTACTGTAATATGCTATAATAAGGATAATTGTGACCCGTATCAAAATGCTCTTACTCCTTTAAATTGAAAGTTAGACCCATCATAGTTTTTATAAGCTTTCGACAGAGAACGATAATGTATGTGATTCGATGAAGACCAAATATAATCTGAAAGTAGGAAAGAATACATTTTGTAAATGTTTTCTGATTCTAACGTACTCGAAATTTTTTAAATTCTAAACTATAAAAGTTAAATTAGATTGCAAGGTATAGCAAAACTTCAGGGTTTAATTAGATTCTATAAATCATTTATAAAAAAGCTGCAAATCCCAAAATATTTTTATTCACAAATCATATTATCAAAAAAATTTTATTTTTCATGTCTAAGAAAAAACTTGTACGATCCATAGTTTTCTTAAAAATTTACTTCTAAAAATTTGTTCGTTGCATCTTACATAATGTAACTCACTCGGTTTTTGTTCTTATAACATTGCATGTACCGAACTGTCTCCTTAGAACTTATACTAACTAATTAGCTGCACCATATTAAAATGAATAGAGAGAAAGCATTATAAATGCTAGCACATTTCTTCCTCTGGGATGATTTCACCCATTCCATTACTTTTCCCTTTCGGCATCTGCAAAAAAGGAGAAAATGTCCACAACATTATGTAGTTTCAGCCAGAGCTACAAACATAACCGTATTTTTCTATTACTAACTCGTGATATTTTGGGTACAAGGAGGCAATTCTAGCATACAAGATTTGTGTTTGCACTTTTAGCCGTAAAATGGGGATTTGCAGTTGATCAACAACTTCAACGTTTTGATGTAAAACCTCCTTGTTTGTATTCGTTGGAAAGCGGAAAAAATATTTTTCAAATGAAATCCTAGTGTAGTTATTGAATCAATCGACAATTACGGACAGACTTTAAAGCAATTTAAAATGTGCAAAAAGAGAATGTGGTAAACGGGATTACTAGATTCAGATATTTCCCAATATGTTAATTGCCATAAGAAATTCCATCCAGTTTGGTGACAAATTTCCCAAAAACCGCACTTTTATACTCCATGTACGCACATATAGTGTTTTACCCCAGGGAATTTTCATTTACAAGAATTTTTACTTACATTCCTGGTATTGTAGAATTTATTTTTCACAGCAGTGTGAGCTTCACTTCCCGTATCTTCATTCCTCCTCTTGACTTCACAGTTATCACAGTTTGGGGCAAATTCTGCATTTTTGGGTAATGGCGTTGAAGCCATCAACTCTAAATCAACGGTCGTTGTATGATCTCGCGCTATAGTTGTTCTGCAAGATAATTATTATTATATCTGACGCGGCATTGCAACTCCTTTTCATAATAGAACAAGCTTGCTCCCAATCTCTGAATGAAATAAAAACTGGCAAAAAATACTTGAATTCCCGTCTAGTTTCTGTTTTTTATCATCACCATCGTTTTAATGCACATGAGTTTGTACTTAAATTGAAGAGGCTCTTGAGAAATTCTTGGGGATCTACTTGATCACATAATGTCAACAAAAATGCGTGTTTTGTGCACAATTTTTCCAGTGTAATAATAATATAGGAAAATAGTTGATGACAAACTACGAAAATGGGAAAGTTGGTTTCTTAAAATCTCATAAACCGTATATAGACATTCTCTCGTGGCTTTCTCAAAAAAACATGCACAAATCATGTTAGAAATGAAACATAGCTGGAATGTGCATAGAACGTTCCATATGCTTAAACTTTTCAAAACTGCTTATCTACTAACTAGGTAATAGATTGCAGTTTTAACCGCAACTTTTACATACTAACCATACAAAAAATGCAGTGAAAGCAAACTTTTGTGAATACAAGAAACACAAAGTGAAAGGATGTGGGATATGATTGGTAAGCTTATAGTTAGTTAGTACACATAAAAGATTCCTTTATTCGTTCAGGGTTTATCTACATAAGAAAAAATTCTTACTTAAACTTGCCTACAGCACAAAAATAAAAGTCAAAAAGGTTGGAGCAAAGTCAACAAATGAAATTTTCATCAAATAAAATTAAAACAAGCCAAGGATTTCATAGTTTTTTGCATCACATCAAGGAAGCGAACTGAAAAAAAAATCATGAAACATAATGCTTAAAGGATCCCTTGCATTATTAATTTATTATTTGGTCCCAAAACTTGCAATGCAATTTTTTTTCGCAATAATCTTATTGAGCAATGCAAACTTGGCAAACACAAACATTCTAATCTAATATCATTTCATTACCTCTTGTGCAATCTTGTCAAAGTTGATTTAAATTACAGACAATTCCGCATTGTCGAAAAACCCTTAATTTAATCCACATTTTAAAACTATCCAATACCATTAGTTTGCCAATTCCAGGCAAAAAACACTGGAAAATCTATTCAGCAAATTGCGAAATCAAAGAGAACTCAATAATAGATGATTTTTCAATCACAATACACTGCAGATATGGGAAATCAAGTTTTACGGATATTTTATATAGCGTACATACTAACTTACCTATAAATATTGGAGGCAATGATGGTAGGCTTGATGGAGAAAATTATTACACCTGTCATCACCAGCACAAAACATAGGAAATATAACGCATGGATCTGGAAAAGAAAAGGACCGTCTTTAAATCTCATCTGCTCACAAATAAGGAAATCAAAAGGATTCCCTCGCACTCCATATTACATACGAACGCATGAAGTTGACAGGGAAGAAATCTCATTTATCTTATCCTCTCTACACTTTGGACCCAATTGGGAGATGAAGAAATAAAATGCTGGGGTGACACTTTTTCCCATACTGGAGAAATTGAGTCCGTAAAAATGTAGCCAAGATTTGGGAATAGGAATCTGAAGTTTTTTTCACCATAGCTCGCAATTTAAATTAAGTTTTTGAAAAAAAAGTAAGTTTCAAGAATGAATCAAATGAAAAACTCAGCTATAGCTCAGTCAGTCAGTATAGTAGTCAGACAAGTTTTTTCGTATGCTTATGCTGTAGTCAACTTTTTTGTATGTTTTTCAACAAGATATGAAATTTTGAGATTTTTTTGTCATCAAATGAAGATTGATTACCTTATAGTGGAATAAAAAGATGCCAATAATGAGGGAGTAGAAATCTGCCGTGAGGATGGACAAATTGAAGGCAGTGGCACCCGATATTTTCATCACTAGAGCGGCAATCACATAATAGAGCGTTTGGCTTGCTGCATACAATATAAAAAGGAGTGGGGCTGATATAGACGTCTCAGGTGGAGATATCAATTCCCAGCTCCAGGGTTTTATCTCCGAGTATTCGAACGCCAATCTAAAATGTAATCATTACCAGCAAGTTAGTTAGTCACAATAAAGGCTATGAAATGACAGTGCGGATATAAAAGAAGTGAGCCCAATTGGGAATGAATATTTTCGCCTCATTTCCCAAAATGACTTTTCTCATATGAAGATAAATCTGGATATTCTACGCAAATGATGATTTTTATGATTTTTCACACCAATTTCGATTCAACTCATTAAATATCATGCTAAAGCAACCATTGTTAACCAATGTATTCACGTAATTAGTGATCCAATGTAATTACAAAGGGATTCACATGATCCTTGAATATTGAATGGAGTGAGTCCCATGAATTGAGTTGAACTAATATTTACTTTTGTCTGTAGATCCTGTGTAATTGGATTCTCAACTAACTTACAACGGGATTTTAGTATGCACTTGTTGTATACACAAAGTAGGCAATAGAACGCTCTTATACACTCATGCATACATTTTCTTGCCGACTTCTAATTACATGCGCAGCTTCAAGGATGTTATCTTAGTTACAAACTCATCTCCATTGTAAATCAGGATTACAGCTCAATTTCATCTGGAGTGATTAATTACCAGCTTATCAATCATGTATCTTGTTCATTAATTTGTAAAGGCTCGAGTTTGTGAGCTTTGGAAAAATATTCAATGTATGCATGAATAATATTGACATGATGAAAGTAGACTGGACTAGGAATAGTAGTAAGTAAAGTACACAGTGCTCAATTTCACAAGTTAAGGAGAAAGTTTAGTTTTTGGCAACCAAAACGAGCAGATGAATGAATTCATTCAACCGTGTTTTTAAAGCATACCTTGTACGCAGAGATACAAGTTTTCTAGGGTTTGGAGACAATGGGATTTGTATCAAAATCCGAATATCGGTTATTTCGATATTTTCCTTTCACAATACTCATTTCATAAAAAATCAAAATAAATGTGTATCGAATAGATGGAAATTTATATTGCATAAAAATTTTATCCTCCACAATGATACGATATTTTAAGTGAGCATGCAGTTATAATGCCCATTGAAAAAATTATCGACAAATTTTACGATAATAACAAATTTTCATGCTAAACAACAAAAATTACGAGGGAATGTTTTTTGGTTTCTGACCGGCCAAAATCTGACCACCATACGCAATCCTATGCAACAGGATCCATATTACAAGAAGTTAAAGAGAATCATAACTTACGCCTGAGTTCCACTGACAATGGATCCAAAAAGTCCAATCATGCCAAGAAATTCGACCGTATCAAATGTTTTGACTACAAACTCTTGGGCCACGTTGGAAACGCCGTATAAAAAGGCACCTGCCAAGCACAGCATATCCCCAAGGAATCTGTTTTTCCCTGAAAGCCAACAAAACAGTATATCATGTGTCATTAGCATAACATAGTAGAACGATAGTAGTACAGACTTTAAGAATGCAAATATATTATGCTAATGATTGAGCTTCCACTAAAAGCTACACATTAGGAAATCCCTAAAGTTAGTTGGCTACACTTTTTTCCCGCTGCTACTATATCCAATTCGGAAGAATTTTGGAAAAGCTATCATTACAAAATGTTGAAAATTAAATAGAGATTCGATTAGTAATTCAGTGAGCAGGAAAAATTCACACCTACATGACTAACGCCATAAATAAGTAAAGGGAAAAATATTCACTCACTCGGTAATATCATTTTGTAGAGCGAAATGTGAAACTTTCAAGATTGGATTTTCTGGCTCAAAGTTTTGTGAGTAGGAAGAAAAATAGGAGTGTGTATATTTTTGCTGTCATAAGCAATTGAAAAGTGAATAATATGCATGCTTCCCTGCTGATTCAATTTGTATCCTTGTTGTACAGTCAGTCACCATATGGGACTTATGTAGGGTTCATAAACAGCGGGGAAATTTTTTCATCTTTGGTGTAGTAAAGCGTTAAAATGTGGAGAAAAAATCTATTTGAAACGGTGGTTTTCCCCCAAATTTAAATTTTCATCGTCAACCTTGTAATGCATAGCATGATTATGTATGGTTATTAGAGCAGGTAAATCATGGGAATTGAGATGTGAATTTTGGTAGATTTAAGTTTTCCACCGGTTTGAAACGATCCGAGTATGGGTAACCCTAATGTATGGATTTGAAGGCAATTTCCGTTTTTCACAAGCTACACACGGGATGAAATATGGTTTGAATTTTGAGAGAGACAACACACCTGGGCCAATTGATCTTCCTTCTTCGATATCTGCCCAAACGAGACAGCAGACGCCCAGGAGACAGATTGAGACTCCGAGGATATGGACCACTTTGTATCGAATTCGCAGGATGAGCCAAGAGAGTGCTAAAACGGTGGGGATCGTAAAACAGTCCAATAGCTGAAAATAACAAGACAAAATCATAGGTAGGGTATCTAGTTGAGAAAATTCAAAAGAAATCAACATTTGCTCAAGTAGTTTTCACGCAATATTGGAAGACATTATCAATGATGAGATAATAAGACCCATTATTCTATATTTTTACATCCAATTTGCTATCTATCGAATATAATTGGCCAGATGCATATTTTGAAGACAGAAAAATTGTTCACTACCTGAAAAAATATCAGCATCTCCAAATAAGTTTTATCAAAGGAATAATAGTGATAGTTTTATTTAAAAATTTCGCATGCACAATATAGCTGCTGATATCAATATTTTTCATCACTTACTTACTTAGTTAGTTAGTTAGAGAAACCACATAGCGTCAAAAAATACATATATACACTTGCTTGCATTCATTGTAAAGAGAAAACAAAACTCTGTAAAATGTGGCAAGAAAACAACCTTCTCTGAAATATTTACAACCCATGTCAAGCTGTCTGAAAAAAAGTTTCTTTTGTTCACTCTCCTCCACTTCAATACTGTATTTTTCTACGCATGTAACTTTTTTTGTTAAACCTTCCATGGAATTTAACATAGTGGTATGGTTTCCAATTTTAACAATTCCGTTTTCAGCCCAAAATGGAAACAAAAGGGTAATCTCACAATGCAATACGTTTCATTGTGCCGTTTCTATAGACCGAGCTAATCCTATGCATTGTGAAATCCCTCCTGTATCATTTTCTCATGGACAAGGCGGAATAAAAGATGAATTCATCTAAAACAAAAGAGATTTTTTTCACACTAGCAGTTATCAACTAAAAATATAGAATGCATGAAGCCTTTCACTTTTCACGCACGGAAATGAAATGCAACTACTTTTTTTATGCACTAGAGTTCCCAACAATGTCAGTTTTTCCCGATTTCCGGGGGGAAGCAGTTTAAATAGTGAATTTTAAACAACTTTTTACGGAGTTTAACACGACAAATGTGAAATTTGGGAAAATTTGAACAATTTTAGTGAAACTGAAGTATCAATAGAGCTCAGAAGTTTTAATATCTTTTGTTAAATGCGCTTGTTTGAGAACCCTATGAATGGGAGAAAGCAATGAATGCATTATTCATTTATTGAGCTCCAAAGAACACTGTGAACTCAAATTTGTCAACATGAGAAGCACGTAAATCATTCATCTTTTAAAGGAAAACACTACCAGTTTACTTTTTTCTCAGTTCATGGACAGGAACGCACCGTGAATACATAATTAGCAGTCTGAGGCGAAATGAACTCTGGGGAATAAAAGCTCTCATTTACTATTTTCTTATGTTTTCACTTTCTCATTCAGAAACCTACAGCTAACAATGGCATGAGATGGATTCAGTTTGTTTCAAGTAATATTTAAGATAGCAACTATCAATGACTTAAAGCACGTCAAAATTTAATGCTCACATGATTTTAGAGAATAATGAGAATTTTAAGTTTTTTAAAACTACGATTCGTTGAATTGGTTGCATGAATTTTCACAAGGTTTCCCAAAAATTCATTAAATTGGACTTGAAGGACTTTGCGCAAATTTCAAAAGACTCTGAACATGTAAATAGAGTCCATACAAAGCAAAGTAGAAAATTAAAAAGGAATTCATTACAAAACAGTGATGCATTGTAAGAAGTGAAAGTTATTCAACTTTTGTCACCCAGGAGTAAGTAGAAAGTTTGGAACGAGCCGGATTTCCTAATTCCACGTGTGCACAAAAGATTCCAGTGAAAATTAAACTTGCACATTTTAATGAGTTGAGAACAAGTCATAGAGATTTCTAATTGCCGTAATTAGTTTAGCACACTTCATAAAGTAGTGTCATCTATAAATTATAAGTATATTGTAGCTTTTGTTCATAACTTTATAAAATGAAAGGATAACTTTCGACTTTGACTTTGGCGAAAATCAAAAAACCTTATGGGAAATAACCTGCGAAAAATTCATGTTCCAATGGTCCCCCATTAGAAAAACATTCAAAAATCTCCAATTTACAGTTTCATCTATAACTTTGCACCAGATTGTCGTAAATTAACAATTGTGGTCTAGTTATACTCACAATTTCCTCCTTTTTCAAATCCAATAACATTATTTCATTTAAAGTTGGTGGCTGGAAAACAACACGAGACAAATACATACATACCTGCACACTGGTGAGTGTGGTGAACTGATATGCCTTGACAACGAGAAAGTTGGCCTCCACATCTGTTAGCGCTACCAATGCGTACTTCCAGCCTCTAGTCTTTAGCACGGAAACCAAATTCCGGTCCGACGGTCTGCACGCCAAACTTGTGGTGAAAATGGAAGCCAGCGTCACATAGAACACGAAATTCTGAGCTGCGTATAGTACAAATGCAATCAGAATTTATAATGAGCCACATATATGGTGTGTAAGATAGGAATATATTCTCTCCAATAGATTATTTCTTGACAATAATACTCCATAGTCAACCGTATACTATGAATGCATGCATCTTATTATGTAACGTTGAACAATAAGATAAAGAAATTCTGCTATACATAGGTTAGTTAGTTAGTTCGTCAGTTAATTAGTATCTACCTCATTAAATTAACAAGCAGATTGTCCATCCATGTAGTGCATAATTTAGTTTACGTTCATTAAAGGCCCTATAAACTGGAGAAAGTATACTGCGTACACCCAAAGGTTGGTTTCACAAGGCTGACTTTAGGTGCTTACGAAAGATACAATGGAAATATCTCCACACAAGCCAAGATATATAAACGATAGCTTAAACAATTGTCTTTCGAATGAAATGAAAATATGCGTTTTATCTCATTGTTTAACAAAGTTACAGAGTTTTAAAAATACTATTACTTTTTTGCACACAATCGTAAATAGTGTTCTTGATTGCCGACACTTGACAATGGGTCTGTAGGTGCAGAATTTACTAACTAGAGTATTTAGCAGTGTGTTCCAAAGCAAATTCCATTGTGAGCCCCAACATTATTTGAAAGTGCCCTCAAAGATAATTAAATTGCCTACGTTACTAACTAACTTGCTGTAGCATACTAAGGTGCATTGACCATGCAATAAACATTCATTGTAAAGGTGAAATTCAGTATACTCATTTCAAGGGAACTTAAGCTCCGCATTTGCCCATCCATAATCTCATTTAATTGGACCCAAAACTTAATTTGACAGTAACATACTAGGTGGGCAGAATTTAAATTTGCCAAAGGGGTGTCTAAACCCAAAAGGAATGTCTGAATTTAAGTAAGAAAGATCGATATTCATCATATCAGCTGTATAACTAACTGACTAGAGCACTAAAATTCTTTCCTTGTTCTCGTAGAATTTTTTTCTATTTACTCAATTTGTCTACTTTTAATTAAATCAGAACCACATGGCTGCGTTAGATAAACATTCATTCATCAAAATGCCAATGGCGAATAGAGGCTCCAACTGTTGGCAAAGAAAAGTTGGTTCAAAACTTTTCAAAAGCCCTCTTGTATTTTTATTCAAATAAGGTCGTCTACTTTTTCTTTACAATTTTGTTATCATCAGTGGGATTATAATCAAAGAGTTGTATGCAAACAGAATGCGTTAGTTGTGGAGAAAAGGTTTTCTTGTATATAGAGCTCTTCAAATGGATTACATATGGGCACAATAT
>Ga0210040_10006436_pt1 | contig 14622 bp, 11 predicted proteins | sample CryGeyCG12114_NA_FD_185462 | JGI IMG/M metagenome (GOLD analysis project Ga0210040, IMG submission 185462) | Groundwater microbial communities from aquifer - Crystal Geyser CG19_WC_8/21/14_NA (SPAdes) (version 2) | ecosystem: Environmental > Aquatic > Deep subsurface > Groundwater | place: USA... | reverse complement strand
CAGCAGGGCGCTCCCGCCGAAGCTGACGAGCGGCAGCGGGATGCCGGTGATGGGCAGCAGGCCGACGACCGCGCCGATGTTGATGACGGCCTGCACGCCGAGCCACGCGGTGACGCCGGAGGCGGCGAGCCGGGCGAACGGGTCGGTGGTCCGCTTGGCGACGCGCACCCCGCCGAACACCAGCGTCGCGAACAGCACCAGGACCGTCAGGCTGCCCAGCAGCCCGAGCTCCTCGCCGATGATGGCGAACACGAAGTCGGTGTGCGCGTTGGGCAGCCCGCCCGCCCACTTCTCGCGGCTGGCTCCCAGGCCGAGCCCGAAGACGCCGCCGGAGCCCATCGCGAGCAGCCCCTGGCAGGCCTGGAACCCGCCGTTGAGGCGGTGGACGTCGCTGCACGGGTCGATGAAGGACACCAGGCGGGCCATGCGGTAGGGCTCCGACACGGCCAGCAGGCCGGCCAGCGCCGCGACCCCGGCGAGGAAGGCGGCGAAGTAGCGCGCCGGCGTGCCGACCACCCAGAGCAGGGCGACCACGACGACGGTCGTCGCGACCGTCGTGCCGAGGTCCGGCTCGAGCATGATCAGGGCCAGCACGACCGCGGTGACGGGCAGCAGGGGCACGAACAGGTGCCGCGGCCGGGACAGCACCTTCTTCTTGCGCACCAGCAGGTCCGAGCCCCACAGCACGAGCGCCAGCTTGGCCAGCTCGCTGGGCTGCATGTTGAACCCGCCCGGCAGCGGGATCCAGCGCACGGCGCCGTCCACCCCGTTGCCGACGCCGGGCACCAGCACGAGGACCAGCAGCGTGATCCCGAGGACGAGCAGCGGGTAGCCCGCCAGGCGCCAGATGCGCACCGGCGTGCGGGAGGCCAGCCACATCAGCGGCAGGCCGAGGCCGATGAACATGGCCTGCTTGGCGGCGATCGCGTACGAGGAGTGGAACGTCTCGTACGCGCGCACGCTCGAGGCCGAGAACACCATCACCAGGCCGAGGGTGAGCAGCAGCAGGGTGCTGACCAGCAGCAGGTGGTAGCTCGCCAGCGGGCGCTGCAGGACCGGCGTCCGCTCGCCGATCTCGGCGCGCACGCGCTCCCGGGAGAAGGTGGCGGTGCTCACGCGCCGGCCGGCGGCGCGGACGCGCGGGCGGCCGCGGCGAACAGCTCGCCGCGCTCGGCGTAGTCGCGGAAGCAGTCCATGGACGCCGCGGCAGGGGCGAGCAGCACGGTGTCGCCCGGTGCGGCGAGCCGGCGGGCTGCGGTGACGGCCTCGAGCATGGCGCCAGCATCGCCTCGCCGGACCTCCAGGACGGGGACCTGCGGCGCGTGTCGCGCGAGCGCCTCCGCGATCGGCGCCCGGTCGGTGCCGAGCAGCACGGCGGCGCGCAGCCGGGGGGCTGCCGTGCGGACCAGGTCGTCCACGTCGGCGCCCTTCAGCAGCCCGCCGGCGATCCAGACGACGGAGGCGTACGACGCGAGGCTGGCGGCGGCGGCGTGCGGGTTGGTCGCCTTGCTGTCGTCGACGTACGCGACCCCGTCCGCGGTGGCGACCAGCTCGTTGCGGTGGGGGTCGGCGCGGAAGGACGACAGTCCGGTGCGCACGGCGTCGGCGGACGCCCCCCACGCCCGGGCCAGCCCGGCGGCCGCGAGCGCGTTCGCCACGTTGTGCGGGCCGGTCACGGCGAGCTCGTCCACCGCGCCGAGCTCGGTGGCCTCCCCCGGCACGTCCGGGAAGGCGCGGTCCACCAGCAGCCCCTGCACGACCCCGAGCTCGCCCTGGCGCGGCGCCTGCAGCGTGAAGGTCGCCCGCTGCCCCCGCGCCCGGGTGAGCAGCGTGCGGCTGACCTCGTCGTCGGCGTTGGCGAGGCTCACGTCGGCGTCGAGCACCTTGGCCTTGGCCAGCGCGTACTCCTGGAACGAGCCGTGCCAGTCGGTGTGGTCGTCGGCGAGGTTGAGCAGCGCCGAGGCGCGCGGGCGCACGCTGCTGGACCAGTGCAGCTGGAAGCTGGACAGCTCGACGGCCAGCACGTCGTACGGCTCGGGGTCCAGGACGGCGTCCAGCAGCGGCAGCCCGACGTTGCCGGCGGCCACGGCCCGCGCGCCGGCTGCCCGCAGCACCTGCTCGAGCATCCGGACCGTGGTGGTCTTGCCGTTGGTGCCGGTGACGGCCAGCCAGGGGGCGGCGCCCTCGGGGCGCAGCCGCCAGGCCAGCTCCACCTCGCCCAGGACCTCGAGGCCGGCGGCCGCGGCCGCCACCAGCAGCGGGCTGTCCGGCCGCCAGCCCGGGGAGGTGACGACGAGGGCCGTGCCGGGCGGCGGCTCGGTCAGGTCGCGGACCTCGAAGCCCTCGTCCTGCAGCGCGGCCGCGCGCTGCGCGCTGGCGTCCGCGACCACCACCTCGGCGCCGAGGCCGGCCAGGGCGCGGGCGGCGGCCGCGCCGCTGGTGCCGGCGCCGGCCACCAGCACGTGCATGCCGGCATACGGGCTGTCCGGTCCGCTCACTGGAGCGGGCCGCCGGACAGGTACTCCGCGTAGAAGACGCCGAGGCCGAACGCGACGGCCAGCCCGGCGATGATCCAGAAGCGCACGATGACCGTGTTCTCCACCCACCCGGCGAGCTCGAAGTGGTGGTGGATCGGGGCCATGTTGAACACCCGCTTCTTCGTGGCCTTGAAGAAGCCGATCTGCAGGATCACCGAGAGCGTCTCGATGACGAACAGCCCGCCGAGCACGACGAGCAGCAGCTCGGTGCGGGTGACGATCGCGATGCCGGCGAGCGTGCCGCCCAGCGCCAGCGACCCGGTGTCGCCCATGAAGATCTTGGCGGGGCTGGCGTTCCACCACAGGAACCCGAAGCACGCGCCCATGACAGCCGCCGCGACGAGCGCGACGTCCAGGGGGTCGCGGGCCGAGTAGCAGCTGCCGAGGTAGGCCTCCCGGGCGGCCGCGGTGATCTGCTCGGACGGGCCGCGGGCGCAGGCGTTGCCGAACTGCCAGAACGCGATGACGACGTACGAGGCGAACACCATCGCGCTCGAGCCGCTCGCCAGCCCGTCGAGGCCGTCGGTCAGGTTGACCGCGTTGGACCAGCCGCTGATGAGGAAGTACGCGAACAGCAGGAAGCCCACGGTGCCCAGCGAGATGGCGGCGTAGTCGCGCACGAACGACAGCTGCGTCGAGCCCGGCGTGAGCCCCTCGTCGTTGCGGAACTGCAGCGCGCCGAACCCGAAGCCCAGCGCCACGAGCAGCTGGCCGAGGAACTTGGCCATCGCGGTCAGGCCCAGCGAGCGCTGCTTGCGGATCTTGATGAAGTCGTCGAGGAAGCCGACCAGGCCGAGCCCCGTCATGAGGCCGAGCACGAGCAGCGCGCTCGCGGTCGGCCCGCTCCCCGGCTTGTTGACCACCAGCAGGTGGGCGAAGCCGTAGCCCAGCAGCGTGGCGATGATGATCACCGTGCCGCCCATGGTGGGCGTGCCCCGCTTGGTGGCGTGGCTCTGCGGCCCGTCCTCGCGGATCTCCTGGCCGTAGCCGCGCCGGCGGAACAGCTTGACGACGGCGGGGGTGCCGAGCAGGGAGACGACGAGGGCCGTCATGGCGGCGACGAGCACGGACCTCACGGGGCCGCCTCCAGCAGCGCCTGGGCGACGCGTTCCAGGCCGGCCGACCGGGAGGCCTTGACCAGCACGACGTCACCGGGAGCGAGCTCGGTGCGCAGCAGGGCCACGGCTGCCTCGACGTCGTCGACGTGCAGCGACTCCGAGCCCCACGAGCCCTCGAGCACGGCCCCCGCGTGGATGCCGCCCGCCTCGGGGCCGACGACGACCAGCTGGTCGACGTCCAGCCGCACCACGAGGCGTCCGAGGTCCATGTGCGCCTGCTGGGCGTCCTCGCCGAGCTCGCCCATGGGCCCCAGCACCGCGACCGTGCGCCGGGTGCCGGCCCCCATGACGGCGAGCGTCTTCAGCGCCGCGCGCATCGACTCCGGGTTGGCGTTGTAGGCGTCGTTGACGACCGTGACGCCGTCCGGACGTTCGGTCACCTCCATGCGCCAGCGGCTGACCGGGCCGGCACTGCCCAGCCGCTCCGCGACCTGCGCGACGTCCAGCCCGGTGGGGGCGGCCAGCGCAGCGGCGGCGGCGGCCAGCGCGTTGGAGACGTGGTGCTCGCCGACCAGGCGCAGCTGCACGGCCTGGTCCTCGCCGTACGGCGTGACCAGCCGGAAGCCCGCCCGGCCGTCCGGGCCGAGCTCGACGGCCTCGGCCCGCACCTGCGCCTGCGGCGCCTGCCCGTACGTGACGACCTGCCCGCCCGGAGGCAGCCGCTCCTGCATCGCCAGCACCAGCGGGTCGTCGGCGTTGAGGACGGCCAGCGCCGGGGTGTCGCCGTACGGCCGGGCCGCCTCGACGAGCTCCCCCTTGGCCTGCGCGATCGCCTCCTGGGACCCGAACTCGCCGAGGTGGGCGCTGCCGACGTTGAGCTCGACGGCGACGTGCGGCGCGGCGATGCCGGTGAGGAAGGCGATGTGGCCGAGGCCGCGCGCGGAGTACTCCAGCACCGCCCGCGTGGTCGCCGGCGTCCTGCTCAGCAGGGTCAGGGGCAGGCCGAGCTCGTTGTTGAACGAGCCGACCGGCGCGAGGGTGCCCTCTCCCAGCACGTGCGCGAGCAGGTCCTTCGTCGAGGTCTTGCCGCTGCTGCCGGTGACGCCGAAGGTGAGCGGCTGCTCGCGGCCGAACACCGCGGCCGCCAGCGCCTGCAGCGCGGCCAGCGGGTCGGGCACCACCAGGCAGGCCGCGTCCTGCACCGGCCGGGCGGTCAGCGCGGCCACCGCACCGGCGGCCAGCGCGCCCGCGACGTGGTCGTGGCCGTCGGTGCGCTCCCCCGGCAGCGCGACGAACAGCCCGCCCGGGCGCACGGCCCGGCTGTCCACCTCCACGTCGGCGCTGACGACGGCGGCGGGGTCCGCGCCCTCCAGCCGGGCGCCGGTGGCGCGGGCGACGTCCGCGAGCGTCGTCCGGATCACGCCGGCACCTGCTCGAGCAGCGCGCGGAGCACGACGCGGTCGTCGAACGGCGTGACGACGCCCGCCACGTCCTGGCCGGTCTCGTGGCCCTTGCCGGCGACGACGACGCTGTCGCCCGGTCGCGCCTGCCCCACCGCGTACGCGATCGCCGCCCTGCGGTCGGGCTCGACGACCGCGTCCGGCGCGCCCTGCCCCATCTCGGCGAGGATCGCGAGCGGGTCCTCGCTGCGCGGGTTGTCACTGGTCAGGACCACGACGTCGGCGCCCTCGGCGGCGGCGCGACCCATGAGCGGGCGCTTCGCGCGGTCGCGGTCCCCGCCGCACCCCAGCACGACGACCACCCGCTCCCGGGTGACCGCCCGCACGGCGGCCAGCAGGGTCGCCACCGCCTCCGGCGTGTGGGCGTAGTCGACGACCGCGAGGAAGCCCTGGCCGGCCTCGATGCGCTCCATGCGTCCCGGCACGCCGGGCAGCGCCGAGACGCCCTCGACCGCCGCCCCGACCTCGACCCCCGCCATCACCAGCGCGCCCAGAGCGGCGACGGCGTTGGCGACGTTGAAGGCCCCGGGCAGGCGCACCGCGGCGGGCACGTCGACCCCCGGGCCGACCAGGCGGAACCGGCTGCCGTCCGGCCCGAGCTCGACGTCCGTGGCCCGCCAGTCCGCGCCGTCACCGTACGTGGAGGTCGGGACCGCGCGGGTGGCGGCGATCCGCCGGCCCGCCGGGTCGTCGACGTTGACCAGCGCGGCGCGGGAGCGGGCGGGGGTGAACAGCTGCGCCTTGGCCGCCTCGTAGGAGGCCATGTCGCCGTGGAAGTCGAGGTGGTCCTGCGACAGGTTCGTGAAGACCGCGACGTCGAAGACCAGCCCGTCGACGCGGCCGAGCGCGAGGGCGTGGCTGCTGACCTCCATCGCCACGGCGCCGACCCCGCGCTCGCGCATCACCGCCAGCAGCCCCTGCAGGTCCGGCGCCTCGGGCGTGGTCCGCACGCTGGGCACGACCTCGTCCCCGATGCGGGTGAGCACGGTCCCCAGCAGGCCCGTCGTGTGCCCGGCCGCCCGCAGCCCGGCCTCGAGCAGGAACGCGGTCGTCGTCTTGCCGTTCGTGCCGGTGACGCCGAGGACCGTGAGGTCGGCGCCGGGGTCGCCGTGCACCCAGGCAGCCGTGGCACCCAGCGCGGCGCGCGGGTCGTCCGCCACGACAGCGGGCAGCCCGGCGTCGGTCGCCCGCTGCACTCCGGCCGGATCGGTGAGCACCGCCACGGCTCCCGCGGCAGCGGCGGCTGCGGCGAACTCCGCGCCGTGCACACGCGCGCCGGGCAGGGCGGCGTACAGGTCGCCCGGGCGCACGGAGCGCGAGTCGAGCGTGCAGCCGGAGACGGCGAGGCCGTCGAGGGGGCTCGCTGCGGAGAGCCCGGGGACCTGCACCAGCAGCTCGGGCAGCGCCCGCGAGGGCGGGGTGGCCGGGCGCACGGGCAGGCCACCGCCGGAGACGTCGGACACCGCAGCAGGCTACTTGCGGCCGTCGGCGTACACCCTGGGCATGACGAACGCGGCGCCGGTCGGAGGGATGGACAGGCTGCGCAGGGCGAAGCCCGTGACGTCCTTGAACACCGGGCCGGCGACTGGACCGCCGTAGTAGTCGGACGTCTTGCCGGTGCCCTGCAGCACCACAGCGGTGACGAGCCGCGGCGCGTCCGCCGGGGCGAAGCCCACGAACGAGGCCGTGTAGCCGGCGTAGCCGCCACCGGCCTTGGGGCGGTCGGCGGTGCCGGTCTTGCCGGCGATCCGGTAGCCGGGGATCGAGGCCATCTCGCCCGTGCCCTCCGCGCTCACGACGCCCTCCATCATCGGGTGCATCGCGGCAGCGGTGGCCTCGGAGATCACCCGGCGGGTCGCCGGCGCGGGCGAGGGGACCAGCGTCCCCTGCTCGTCCACGACGCCCTTGATGATCGACGGGGCGACGCGCACGCCCCCGTTGGCGACCGCCTGGTAGACGGACGCGACCTGCATCGCCGTCACGGACACGCCCTGCCCGATCGGGATCGTGCCGAGCGAGGAGCCCGACCAGTCCTTGGGGTCACGCACCAGGCCGGCCTGCTCGCCGGGCAGCCCGAGGCCGGTCTTCTCCCCGAAGCCGAACGAGCGCATCGCGTCGGTGAGCCGCTGCGCCCCGAGCTTGGCGGCGACCTGCACCGTGCCGACGTTGCTGGACTGGATGAAGACGCCGTTCACCGTCAGCTGCTCGGTCGGGTGGCTGTGGGAGTCCACGACCAGCTTGTCGCCGACCTGCTGGGAGTACGGGACCGTCAGCACCGTGTCGGGCTGGACGATGCCGGCCTCGAGGGCGGCCGACAGCGTGATGATCTTGTTGACGCTGCCCGGGTCGTACATCTCGCTGATGGCGGGGTTGCTGCGCGCCTCGGGGGAGCTGGTGCCCGGGTCGTCCGCGTCGAAGGTCGGCGCGGTCGCCATGGCCAGGACCTCCCCGGTCTTGACGTCCATCACGATCGCGGTGCCGTTGGCGGCCTTGGTCTCCTTGACCTTCTTGGCCAGCACCTTCTGGGCGTACCACTGCAGGTCGCGGTCCAGGGTCAGCTGCACGTCGCGGCCGGGGACCGGCTCGGTGCGCAGCTGGTCACCGGTGGGGATGACGCGGCCTGCCTTGTCCACCTCGGCGACCGACTTGCCGTCCACGCCGGACAGCACCGGGTCGAACGCCAGCTCGACACCGCCCGCGCCGACGCCCTCGCGGTTGGTGAAGCCCGCGACGGTCGCAGCCAGGTCCCTGCCGGGGTGCACCCGGTGCGGCTCAGCGTCGACGCTGATGCCCACGAGCTTGAGGTCGCGCACCTTGTTGCCCGTCTCGACGTCGAGGTCGCGGGCGAGGTAGACGAAGCCGGTGTCGCGGGAGAGCCGCTCGGTGAGGTCCGCCACGGGGACGTCGATGAGCGGCGACAGCGTGGACGCGAGGGCACCCGGGGTGCAGGGGCGCTGGGCGTCGGGGGCGCAGGCCGCCTTCGCGATGGCGCGCGGATCGGCGGTGACGGCGCGCCCGTCGACGGTCATGGCGATGGGCTGGCCGTTGCGGTCGGTGATGGCGCCGCGGGCGGCCGGCAGGACTGCGCTCACGCGGCGCTGCTGCTCCGCGTCGGCGGCGTACGCCGTCCCCGACACGGCCTGCAGCTGGACGAGCCGGAGGCCGAGGACCGACAGCACGAGCAGCAGCACGCCGAGCCCTCCGCGCAGCCGCACCGCGGGGCGACCGAGGGCGCGGGTCCGCGGGACCCGCCGGACCGGCGGGCGGGCCGCTCGGGGACGGCCGGCGTCGGGGCGCGCGGGGTCCAGGCGGCTGCTCCCCCGGCCACCTGCGCGGGGCACCGCCCCGTTCGCAGCGGTACGGCCCGGAGCAGTGCGGTCGGGAGCAGTGCGGTCGGGGGCGGTGCGGCCGGGCACGGCGCGTCCGGGCACAGCGCGGTCGCGAGCAGCGCGCTCTGTGGCGTCCGGGCGGGTCCGCGGGCGCGGGCTGCCGCCGCGGACGTCCCGGCGCTCGTCGCCGCGGACCTCCGGCGGACCGTCCGGGCGCGCCTCGCGGCGGCCGTCGGACCGGCCGTCGATCCGGCTGCTGCCGGGCCGCGTGCCGTCGCCGGACGGCCGGACGGGTCGCCCGGCCGTGGGGGCCTGGCGCTGCACCGGACGCGGGTCGGGACGTCCCGACCGCGGGCCGGGCCGCGAGGGGCCGGGAGGCGGGGTCACCGGGAGCCTGCAGACGCGCTCGGAGCAGCGCTGGGCGCTGCACTCGCCCTGGGCGCTGCACTCGCGCTCGGCGCTGCACTCGCGCTCGGCGCTGCACTCGCGCTCGGCGCTGCACCCGCGCCCGCTCGGGCACGGTGCTCGATGGCCGCGACCGCCGGGCTCGGCGCGGCGGAGGCGGGGGTCCCGTTGCCCAGGACCTTGCCGTCGGACAGCCGCAGGAAGTCGGGGGGCCCGCCAGGGACCATGCCCTGGGCCTCGGCCGCAGCCGCGAGGGCGGCAGGCGCCTGGCGGTCCTCGACCTCCTGGTTCAGCACCTGCTCGCGGTCCGCGAGCTGCTTGTTCTGCACCTGCAGGGTGTGCAGCCGGAAGGCGTCCTGCGCGAGCACGGTGTTCAGCAGGAGCAGGCCGAGCAGGCCGAGGGCGAGCAGGCCCACGACGACGCCCACGAACGGCGCGCGGGGAGCCCGCGAGGGCCGCGGCGGCACGAGCCGCAGGGAGCCGGAGCGGCGCGGCGGCCCGGCCGAGGGCGCGCGCAGCGGCAGCGGGCCGCTCGTCGTGCGGGCCGGGGCGCTCCGGACGGTCGCGGTGCTCACGCCGCCTCCCGCTGCCGCTCGGCGGCGCGCAGGCGGACGGAGGCAGCGCGCGGGTTCGCGGCGACCTCCTGCTCGGAGGCCTGTTCCGCGCCGCGCACGAGCAGGCGCAGCTCCGGGGCGCTGCCCTCGGGCACGAACGGCAGGTCGACGGGGACGGTCGAGGTGGAGCGGGCGACGAGCTCGGCCTTCACGACCTTGTCCTCCAGGGACTGGTAGCTGAGAACGACGATCCGTCCGCCCACGGCTAGAGCATCGACCGCGGCGGGCACAGCGCGGCGCAACACGCCGAGCTCGTCGTTCACTTCGATGCGCAGCGCCTGGAACGTCCGCTTCGCCGGATGTCCACCGGTGCGTCGGGTGGCTGCCGGGATGGCCTCGCGGACCAGGTCGGCGAGCCGGGCGGTGCCGGAGAAGGGCTCCCGCGCCCGCTCGCGCACGATGGCGTCCGCGATCCGCCGGGCGAACCGCTCCTCGCCGTACGTCGTCAGCAGCCGCGCCAGCGCCCGCCCCTCGTAGCCGTTGACGACGTCCGCGGCCGTGGCGCCGCGGGTGGGGTCCATCCGCATGTCGAGCGGGGCGTCCTTGGCGTACGAGAAGCCGCGGTCGGCCTCGTCCAGCTGCAGAGAGCTGACACCGAGGTCGAACAGCACGCCGTCGACCCGCTCGAGCCCGAGCCCGGCGAGCACCTCGGGGAGCTCGTCGTACACCGCGTGCACCAGCGTGGTCCGCCCGGCGTAGGCCGCCAGCCGCTCGCCGCTGCGCCGCAGCGCCTCCGGGTCGCGGTCCAGGGCGATCAGGCGGGCGGGCGTACGGGCCAGGAGGGCCTCCGCGTGCCCTCCCATGCCCAGCGTGCAGTCCACGACCACCGCCTGCGGCCCGCGCAGCGCCGGGGCGAGCAGCGCGACGCAGCGGTCCAGCAGGACCGGGACGTGGGCCGGCGTCCCGCCCGGCTGGACGGCCGGGTCAGGAGCCTGCACCGGCTCAGCCCAGCAGCAGGGCTGCGGAGGCGAGCGCCGCCACCAGCCCGACCACCACGAGGGCCAGACCGAGCAGCAGGGCGCTCTCGCGCAGCTCCTTGCCGAGGTCGGCCCCGAGCTCGGCGCCGACCTTGGTCGCGACCTCGTCCGCGACGCGGGTCCCGGCCTCCGCCGCGCGGGTGGCGCGTCCCGTCGTGCGGGCGGCCGTCCCGGCGGGCCGGGTCGTCGTGGTGGTCTCCATGGGCTGCTCCCTCGTGTCGTGCGTGTCCGTGCCGGGCCCTGCCGCCGTGCCGTCGTGCCGTCGTGCCGTCCTGGTGCCGCCGTGTCCTTCGTGCCTTCGTGCCGCCGTGCCGCCGTGCCTCGCCGCTTCCGCGGAGCCAGGTCCCCGCCCGCTCCCTCCGCCTGGCACCGGGGAAGGTGCGCCAGGAGGCGGGGAGCGGTCGGAGACCTCGTCCCGCGGCAGCCGAGCCGGCCGCCGAGCCGTCAGGCCAGCGAGGGCACCTCCTCGGCGAGGTCGGCGAAGGCCTGCTCCTGCTCGCTCTCGTAGGCCTGCCACGCCGCCGCGTCCCAGATCTCGAGGCGGGTGTTGGCGCCCACGACGACGCAGTCGCGCTCCAGGCCGGCGTACGTGCGCAGGCCGGGCGGGACGGTGATGCGGCCCTGGCGGTCCGGCGTGTCGTCGTACGCGCTGCCGAAGAACTGGCGAGAGTAGTCACGCGCCGTCTTCGCGGAGAGCGGGGCGCTCTGCAGCTGCTCGGCGCGCTTCGCGAACTCCGCGGCCGTGAACACGAACAGGCAGCGCTCCTGCCCCTTGGTGAGAACCACGCCGCCTGCCACCTCGTCCCGGTACTTCGCCGGCAGGAACAGCCGGCCCTTCTCGTCGAGCCGCGGGGTGTGGGTGCCGAGGAACACGGCCCCTCCTCGCACCTCTGCCGACCACGTCAGGGGCACTCCGCTCCCCGGCGCTCCACGTTACTCCACTCTGCTCCACGGTCAACGCAGCGCGCCCGTTCCCGGGGAACACCTGGCCCCCACCGGACGTCGGTCCCGGCACACCCCGCGCTGCCGGTTCTGCAGGGAGGACGTGCCGAGGCCGCATCCGGGTGGGAGACTGGAAGCCCACGCACGCCGCCGGCAACGCAGCAGGAGACCCCGTGGCACGCCGTTCGCCCGCACTCGAGCCCGGAGCCGGCCTCGAGGAGCTCCAGGAGTCCGCCGGGCGCATCCGCGCGAACGTGGAGCGGGTGGTGGAGGGCAAGCCGGACGTCGTCCGCCTCGCCCTCGTCGTCCTGCTCGCCGAGGGCCACCTGCTCATCGAGGACGTCCCGGGCGTCGGCAAGACGATGCTGGCCAAGGCGCTGGCCCGCTCGATCGACTGCACGGTGCGCCGCATCCAGTTCACGCCGGACCTGCTCCCGAGCGACGTGACCGGCGTGTCGGTCTTCGACCAGGAGCGGCGCGAGTTCGAGTTCAAGCCCGGCGCGGTGTTCGCCAACCTGGTGGTGGGCGACGAGATCAACCGCGCCTCGCCGAAGACGCAGTCGGCGCTGCTCGAGGCGATGGAGGAGCGCCAGGTGACCGTCGACGGGACGACGTACGTCCTGGAGCGGCCGTTCATGGTGGTCGCGACGCAGAACCCCATCGAGATGGAGGGGACCTACCCGCTCCCCGAGGCGCAGCGCGACCGCTTCACCGCGCGGGTGTCCATGGGCTACCCGTCGGCGACCGCCGAGCTCGAGATGCTCGACACGCACGGCGGGACCGACCCGCTGGACGACCTGGAGCCGGTGGCGGACGCCTTCGAGGTGCGCAAGCTCATCGAGGTCGTGCAGGCCATCCACGTGTCCGACGCCGTGAAGCGGTATGTCATCGACCTCGCCACCGCCACCCGCCGTTCGACGGACCTGCGGCTGGGCGCTTCCCCGCGGTCCACCCTCCAGCTGGTCCGCGCGGCCCGGGCACAGGCCGCCCTGGACGGCCGGGACTTCGTCCTGCCCGACGACGTGCAGTCGCTCGCCGGCCCCGTCCTCGCGCACCGCCTGCTGCCGACGCCGGAGGCGCAGGTGTCCCGCCGCACGACCGAGGCCGTCGTGGCCGACCTCGTGGCCAGGGTGCCCGTGCCCGACGGCCGCCGGTGAGCGACCTGCGGGCCGCACTGTCCGGCCTGACGACCCGGGGCCGCTGCCTGCTGTCCGCGGGCGTGGCGCTGGCGCTCAGCGCCCTGCTGCTCGGCCAGCGCGACCTGCTGCGCGCAGCTGTCTTCCTGCTGGTGCTGCCGCTGGCCGCGGTCGCCGTCGTCGCCCGCACCCGCTACCGGCTGGCCTGCACGCGCAGCCTGGCGCCGGGCCGCGTCGAGGTCGGCCGCAGCGCCGACGTCCGGCTGCGCCTGGACAACGTGAGCCGGCTCCCCAGCGGGGTGCTGCTCATGGAGGACGCCCTGCCGTACGCGCTGGGCGCCCGGCCGCGCTTCGTGCTGGACCGCATCGAGCCGCAGGGCGTGCGGGAGGCGGTCTACCCGGTGAGCGCACAGGTCCGCGGCCACTACCGCATCGGGCCGCTGTCCGTGCGGATGGCCGACCCGTTCGGGCTGTGCGAGCTGGCCAGGTCCTTCGCCAGCAGCGACGGCCTCGTGGTGACGCCCGTCGTCTGCCCGCTGCCGCCCATCCCGCTGGGCGGGGACTGGGCCGGCGGCGGGGAGACGTCCAGCCGCGCCATGTCGTCGGCGGGCAGCGAGGACATGACCACCCGCGAGTACCGGCACGGCGACGACCTGCGCAAGGTCCACTGGCGCTCCACCGCCCGGGTCGGGGAGCTGATGGTGCGGCGCGAGGAGCAGCCGATGCGCAGCCGCGCGACGCTGCTGCTGGACACCCGGGGGCGCGCCCACCGCGGCGACGGTCCCGGCTCGTCCTTCGAGTGGTCCGTCAGCGCGGTCGCGAGCATCGGCGTGGCACTGGCCGGCGCCGGCTACGGGCTTGCCCTGCTCACCGACGACGACCGGCCGCTCGTGCCCGCGGACGTGCCGCTGTCCGAGGGCGTGCTCCTCGACACCCTCGCCGGCATCGAGCTCGGCTCCGGCGCCGACCTCGAGCCCGCGCTCCTTCGGCTGCGGCGGCGCGGCGTCGACGGGGTCCTGATCGCCGTCCTCGGCGAGCTGGACGCGGCGACGGCCGAGCGGCTCGCGCGGATGCGCCAGGGCAGCAACGGCTGCATCGCCGTGCTCGTCGACACGACCACGTGGGCGGCCGCCCCCGGCCGCCTGCGCGCAGCCGCGTCCGGGCGCGAGCGCGTGGACGCGGCCGCGATCCTGACGGCCGCGGGCTGGCGCGTCCTGCGCGTCCCGTACGGCACCTCGCTCGCCTCCGTCTGGCCGCTCGCGTCCGGCCGCGGCGGCAGCGGCAGCCTTCGTCCCCAGGAGGTCCCGGCATGACGGCACGCGACCGGATGTCCCTCACCGCCGCGGTCGCGGTGCTGCTGGCCTCCTGCGCCCTGGTCCCGGTCTTCTCCGCCCAGACCTGGGCGCTGCCGACCGTGGGCGCCGTCGCGCTCGTCGCAGCGACCTCCGCCCTCGTCCGCCGCACCCGGGTGCCGGCCGTGCTCCAGCCGCTCGCCCCCCTCGCGGTGCTGCTCGCCTACGTGGTCCTGCTGTTCGCCGGTCTCACGCTGCACCACCTGGTGCTGCCCGGCAGCGACACGGTCGCGACGTTCCGCGCGCTGCTCGACGCCGCCTCGGACGACATCCAGGAGTACGGCCCCCCGGTGCCGCCGCACCGCGGCCTGGTGCTGCTCGTCGTGCTCGGCGTCGGTGCGGTCGCCGTCGTGGTGGACGCGCTGGCCGCCGTGGCCGGACGGGCGGCGCTCGCCGGGCTCCCGCTGCTGCTCCTGTTCGCCGTGCCGTCGAGCGTGCTGACCGGCGGGCTGGGCTGGCTGCCGTTCGCGCTGGGGGCGGCCGGCTGGCTCGCGATGCTGCTCGCCGAGGGTCACGACGAGGTGAGCCGCTGGGGCATGCCGCTGCACACGACCTCCGCCGGGGAGCCGACCGGCCTGTCCAGGGTCGGCCGCCGGATCGGCGGGGCGGCGCTCGGCGTCGCCGTGCTCGTCCCCGCGCTGATCCCCGGCCTCGACACCCGGCTGCTGGACGGCGGTCGCGGCGGTGCGGGCGGAGGCAGCGGCCAGGGGCGCAGCGTCACGACGTACAACCCGATCGTGCGGCTGCGCGGCCAGCTCACGCTGCCCGAGCCGGTCGACGTGCTGCGCTACACCACGACGGACCCGGACCCC
>Ga0210040_10006434_pt1 | contig 14625 bp, 7 predicted proteins | sample CryGeyCG12114_NA_FD_185462 | JGI IMG/M metagenome (GOLD analysis project Ga0210040, IMG submission 185462) | Groundwater microbial communities from aquifer - Crystal Geyser CG19_WC_8/21/14_NA (SPAdes) (version 2) | ecosystem: Environmental > Aquatic > Deep subsurface > Groundwater | place: USA... | reverse complement strand
CGTAATGGCGATCCTGCCGAGCTGCCGGTTCCATGCTGCGCGTGCGGCGGCCTGGGTCGCGCTGATGGCAGTGCCATCAGGGTTTTCAGCGCGCAAGTTAGCCAGCGCGCCAGCATCGTCGACGTAGGAAATGCCGATCCGCGCGGTCACTATGCGCGTCTTCGCTGGGTCGAAGCTGATCCAACCACCAGATCCCCTGCCAGGGACGGGAAACCCGGCGTCGCCATATCCCGTACCGCCCGTAGCAGTCGTGGTTCCCGGAAATACCTTGTCGTCGGTCCAGGTGCCCCCGACCACGAAGTCCTGATCGAAATGGGCGATGAAGTGCAGGGTGTAGTAGCTCTGACGACGATCCGGAGAAAGATAGCCGCAAAAGTTGCCGCTGGTGACGCTGCCCGACACCGTCCGGTGTGCGGCATCGATGCGGATCGAGGCGGCGCTTGATCCCACCTGGGTATCGGACGTGCGGAATAGGACGTTGGCCGGCCCGTCCTTTGGAAAGGAAAAGCGGAGCGCTCCCGTGCGAAGCGTTGCGCCCAGATCGACGTCGACGCCGTTTCCTAAGTGGACCGAGTAGGCGCCCGGGCTGGCCTTTTCCTTATCATGGTCGAGATATGCAGCGTAGGTGTTTGCGCTTCCTGCGGCCGAGGGGGACATCTTGACCTCCCGCGTGACAGGCATGATCGGAATGTCGCCGCCCGCGCCGGCACAGCCGCTCCCCGAAACGTGAGCGAGCCCGAAGCCACGCACTCCATTGGAGCGCCATTCGTAGCCGCCGGGCGCCGCGGTCACGAGACCGCTGCCGGGGAGGGGAAGCTCCTCCGGGCTGAACGAAACCATGCCGAAGGGCAGCACCGCACCTGGAAACTCATTGCCGCCGTTGGTGGTGCCAATAAATGGGTTTACCAGGCTGGCAGGATCGTCGGTCGGGCGTTCCTGGCTCGAGATGATCGAGCTCGTAAACAGCATGGCTCCGAGAACAATGATGCGTCTCATGCGCGTGCGATCTCCTGTTCAAGGCCGGTCTGGTCCAAGGGTCAGGCGGCGCAAGCATCAACTGCTAGGGCAATCGATCCCAAGGGGCCGGCCAGATCCCCGAGCTCTGGGGCAACAACATAAGGGCCGGGTGGCAGGTCCATGTACCCGTTCAGGCTTGCTAGTAGTGCCGCATTCACGCGCTCGATCAAATGCGGCTGAGCGGTCGGCACGCCACCCCCAAGCGCGATCCGCATCGGCCCGCTGCTGCAGACCAGGGCATGGACCATGGCCGCCAACGCGGCGACTATGGGATCCCACAATTGGTCGTCCGGCGCTACCTCGCCCACTTCTCGATCGCCAAGCCGGGCTAATAGTGCACTCCCTGACGCGAGCCCTTCGACGCAGTCGTTGTGGTAACGGCAGACGCTTGCAGCAAGGTCGTCCGGCATACGCGGAACCCGGATATGACCGATCTCGCTGTGGCCGATACCGCGAGTCGGACGTCCGTGGACAAGCAAACCTACACCAATACCGGTGCCCACCGTCACATACGCGAAGTCGTCCAGCCCTAGCCCACTTCCCCAACGCCGCTCCGCCAGTGCTGCACCGTTAACGTCGGTGTCGAACCCGATTGGGAGCTTGATGCCGGCCGAGAGAGAGCCGAGCACGTCGGCGCCGACCCAGCCCGGCTTGTTGGTGGCCAGGATCTGGCCGTAATCAGAGGATGAGCGATTTAAGGCGATCGGACCAAAGGATGCGACGCCCAAGGCTTGGATGCCGGTCCTCTTCTTCCAGTCCTCCAGGATGGCGCGGATTGCCGTCAACGTCTCGCCAGGTTGCGTGGTCGGCACGGTTTGCTGCTCAATCAGTGCTCCCGGACCGTAGGCGAGAGTGGCGACGCATTTTGTGCCGCCGAGTTCGACGCCCGCGAAGGGGAGCGTTGCGTCGCTGGTCGGTGCCGAAGCTTGGTTTGAAGAATTGCCGGATCGAGGCGGGTGCGGCACCACGCCGGGCTCAGGGGAGTTGGACACGCGAATCTGCTCTCCTTCTGGGTGGCTGAAGGCACGGCGCCGAGTAGCTAACGACCAGATCGAACGGGTGATAATTCCTAAAGACGATAAATCAATTCAGAGATAGGATCACCGCAGGATGTATTCAGCCTGGGGATGCTGGACACGCAGTCGAAAGGGTGATTGCGATGACCCTTTGCAGACAGGAATGGACGGAGGGTCGAGGGAATTGGAAAGGCGCAGAGCAACGCGAGTACGCGCCCAATGAGGCGTGCAGCTACAGCGCGATCGCGGCCGCAGCTCTCCGGTACCAACCTTGTCCGTGCTGCCGACCACAACCAGCGCGTGACCCTTCAAGCCATCCGGGTTGGCGGTTCGCTCACCCGCGTCGAGCTTGCCGCGATCACCGGCCTGACTCCGCCGTCGATCGCCAACATCACCAAGCGGCTGCTGCAGGACGGCCTGATCGAAGAAGCCGGCCAACGCAGGGGCGGTCGGGGCCAACCTCCGACCAAGCTCGTGATCCGGCGTGACGGCTGCTTCTCGGTAGGCGTCAATATCGACCGCGATCACGTCACGTTCGTGCTCGTCGACTTTTCAGGCCAGACGCTGGCGCGAGTTTCCGAGGAGGTTTCCTACGCAATGCCTGGGGACGTCCGCGCGGCCTACCGCCGTGCCGTGTCGAGCATGCTTCGGTCCGCCAAGATCGATCGCAGCAAGCTCGTTGGCGTAGGAATAGCCGTGCCTGACGACCTTAGTTCAGTTGACCTTCCAGGCCGTCCGGGTGCCTACTCGGCCTGGGAAGACGTGAATTTCGGCGAGATGTTCGCGCGGCCATTAGATCTTCCGGTGTTCGTCGAGAACGACGCGGCTGCGGCAGCGATGGGCGAGATGCAACTTGGGCTAGGGCAGCACCTCAGCAGCTTCTTCTATATCCTTATCTCGTCGGGCCTCGGAGGCGGCTTCGTCGTGGATCAGGGCTACGTGCGCGGCGCAAACGGGCGAAGCGGCGAGTTGGGCTTCATGCTCGCGGAGGACGGGGCCGGAGCGCGCGAGCAGGTCCAGAAGCTCGTTTCGCTGTCCGGGCTTGCACGATTTCTGGCGGAGGACGGTTTTACGTTAGCGGACATTGTCGCGCCTGGCGCTCTACCCGCTTCTGTCAATGCAGCGGTAGAGCGGTGGATAGAAGAAGCGGCACGCGCTCTTTGCACGCCATTGGCGGCCATAGACTGCCTGATCAACCCGGCCACGGTGCTGATCGGGGGCCGCCTGCCGGGAGCGCTTGTCGAGCGGCTGGCTGAACGCGCGAACGAACTCATGAGGGCCCACGGGGCCTATGTTCCAGCAATTGCGCCGGTAGCCCGTGCCGCGCTGTCGGAAGATGCCCCTGCCGTTGGGGCCGCTATTCTGCCGTTCAGCCACTTCCTGCTGCCCAAGCAGGGCGCGCTATGGAAGGTCCCCTCAGGGGATGAGGCAATCAGCCTCGCGGCGTGAACGCGAGAAATAGAAGGAGAGGGTATGCGGGTGCTATCAATGAGATTGCTTGCCTCGGCTGCGGCCATGGTTGCCACCGGGCTTGCCGCCCAGACGACGCCCGCCCCGACGGCCTCGACCGACAAGGTCTATTCCAGCCTGACCACCCGCTGGGGGCGCCAGGTTACTCCCACCAATGCCTGGCAGAGCTATCCGCGCCCGCATCTGAAGCGGGCGGCGTGGAAGAACCTGAACGGGCTGTGGGACTATGCCATTGCGCCGGCCAACGCGCCCCGGCCTGCGCGCATGGACGGCCAGATACTCGTGCCGTTCGCGGTCGAATCTCAACTGTCCGGGGTCGGGCGGCGAGTGGATCCCGATGATCGCGTCTGGTACCGGCGCACGTTCACTGTCCCGGCGGAGTGGCGCGACAGCCACGTCATGCTCAACTTCGGCGCCGTCGACTTCGCCGCGACGGTGTGGGTCAATGGAGCGGTGGTCGGTTCGCACCAGGGTGGATCGGATTCGTTCGGCTTCGACATCGCCGCTTTCCTCCGCCCGGGCGAGAACGAGGTGGTGGTGCAGGTGGCCGACCCCACGTCCGCCGGTAGCCAGCCCCGGGGCAAGCAGTCGCTGACGCCGAACGGGATCTGGTACACCGCGACGAGCGGGATCTGGCAGACGGTGTGGATCGAGCCGGTGCCAAAGCTGCACATCGCCGATGTGCGCGCGACGCCTGACATCGACCGCGGAGCGGTTGATGTCGACGTCGCGTTGAGCGGCTGGGCCGAGGACACGGATGCCGTGCGGCTCACCGCAAGCGCGGGCGGCAAGCGGATCGCGTCAACGGTGATCCGGGCCAACCGGCACGCGAGCCTCAGCATCCCCGCCGCGCGGCTCTGGTCGCCCGACGATCCCTTTCTCTACGATCTGACGGCCGAGTTGGTGACCGTGCGCGATCCCTATGCCGGTCAGAGCGAGCGAGACCGCCACGCCTATGACGCGCGGTTCACGGAGCGCGAACGAGCCACCTACTCGACGGCGCAGGTTTCGGGACCGCCGCGCGACCGGGTCGAAAGCTATTTCGGCATGCGCAAGATCGCGGTCGGGGCGGGCCCGGTACGTGGCCAGCCGACGCTTCTCCTCAACAATAAGCCCATCTTCCAGAACGGGACCCTGGATCAGGGATGGTGGCCAGACGGGCTGCTGACGCCCCCCAGCGAGGAAGCCATGAAGAGCGACCTCGTGTTCCTCAAGAGCGCCGGCTTCAACATGGTGCGCAAGCACATCAAGGTAGAGCCTGCCCGGTACTACTATGATGCCGATCACCTCGGGATACTGGTCTGGCAGGACATGCCGTCGGGAGGAGGGGAGGACCAGTTCGTCACCGGCTCTAGCCAGTCCCAGGCGGTGATGTCGGCCGACATGATGGCGCAGAACCAGAACGAGCTGACCCGCATGGTCGGCCAGCTGCGTGGGTTCCCCTCCATCGTCATGTGGGTCGTGAACAACGAGGGCTGGGGCCAGTACGACTCGGCCACCCTTGCCCGGTACGTGAAGGGCATGGATCCAAGCAGGCTGGTCAACGCGGACAGCGGCTGGCTTGACGTTGCGCCGGGCGTGTCCGACGTTTTTGATCTGCACACTTACGAGGATGTGCCGCACGTCCCCACGCGGCAGAGCGCGCGAGCAATCGTCATCGGCGAATATGGCGGGATCGGCCTGCCGGTCGAGGGTCATGTCTGGCGGCCGGGCAAGCGGAACTGGGGATACCAGACTGCGACCGACCGACAGGACTATCTTGCCCGGTACCGCCGCAAGCTGACGGAGGTGATCCGCCAGGCGCGCGAGGAGGGCCTGAGCGCGTCGGTCTACACCCAGACCACCGACGTCGAGGACGAGATCAACGGGCTTCTCACCTATGACAGGGCAGTATCCAAAGCACCCGCCGCAGATCTCGCACGCATCGCCGCGCCGCTCTCAGAAGGCCGGTTCATCAGTAAGTAGCGAGCCCGCTCTGCCGACATTTCAAACCCGAACAAAAGAATGATCGCTCGGCTGGACGAGGCAATGCGTCGGCCGAGCAAAAATACACATCGCTCGAATTGACAAATTGCTTTTATTATTGCGAACTGTGTCCAGTCGCTGCGTCGACCGAGGGGGTGGTCGCAGCAGTAACCAAGGACGGGACGCCACGTAGCATCCCGAACAGGAGGGAGTGGAACCGTGCCACAGATCGATATCTGCCGCGTCTCAGGATCACCGCGCCGCCGGCTGCTGCCCGCGCTGCTACTCAGCACTGGCCTGTGCGTCGGCCTTAGCGGCGTCGCGCAGGCCCAGCAGACTGACCAAAGCTCGGTTCCGGCGCCATCTTCGGCCCAGACGGGCGCAGCTCCGGCGAGCAACTCAGCTACGAGCATTCAGCAGACCGGGTCGCAAGCCGCGCAACCGAATGGCGAGCCTTCGGGCCAGGTATCGCCGGACGAAGTTCCCGCTCCACAGAATTCAGCCCCCAGTGACACGGGCGGCGACGTTGTCGTAACGGGTTACCGCGCCTCGATCGAAAGCAGCTTGGCGCAAAAGCGCGACGCTAACGCGTTCGTCGACGTGATCACGGCGGAGGACGTTGGCAAGTTTCCCGACAAGAACGTCGCCGACGCGCTCCAGCGCGTGCCGGGCGTAGTGATCGACCGGAGCGGCGGCGAGGGCAGTCGGGTCAGCATCCGCGGCCTTGCTGCCGATCTAACGCTGACCGAGCTCAACGGAAATTTCATTGCGCCGGCCGGTGGGGAGCCCTCGCGCTCGTTCGATTACGTCCTGCTGCCGGCCAACCTGATCGGCAGCGTCGAGGTGTTCAAGTCGCCTGAAGCGCGGCTGGACGAGGGCGGCGTTGGCGGCGTCATCATCAACCACACGCGGCGCCCGTTTGACCTGAAGCCCTGGTCGGGCAATCTTCAGGCCGAAGGCACCTATGCCGACGTGACCCATAAGGTTGAGCCGAACATCTCGGGCCTGTTGTCGTGGCACAACGAGGACAAGACCTTCGGTCTGCTGGGCGGTGTAACCTACCAGGAGCGCACCAATCGCACCTTGAGCGCCGGCACCGAGAGCTGGCAGTGGTGGTCGGACGACGACACCAAGACGCCGGCGACCGACGTCAAAGGCAATACCTATGCCAACAACAATGCCGTCACCTACTGGGGTGAGGGCACAACCACCCAGAGCGGCAAGCACTATAGCGGCTACTGGGCGCCCCAGTCGGTGGACGAGTTCGCCTTTATCGAGAAGCGCAAGCGCCTTGGCATCCAGGCGACGGCGCAGATGCAGCCCTTTGAAGGCATGAACATCACGGCGAACTATTTCCGGTTTCAGCTGAACGCCAACAACGTCAACCACACTCTCAAGATTCCCGAGTGGGGTTACGGCAACTTCTTCACTGACGCCAAGTTCGATCCGAGCGGCACCATCCTTCAGTCTGCCACCTTTCAGGTGCCGGCCGAGGGAACGGGGTGCCGAACCGTCACGATCAGCCCGACGACTGGCCTGCCTTCCAATCCATGCACCATGGAAACGCCTGCGATGCAGAGCACCTATGTGCGCCAGAAGTTCGTGTCTAACACCTTCGACGTCCACGGCGACTACACGCATGACCGGCTCGATGTCAGCTTCACGCTCGGCAAGACGAAGTCGACGGGCGGCCCGTCGTTCCAGTTCTTCGTTCAGGCCAAGCCGCGCCTGGTCACCGGTCGCGGCGCTGCTGGAAACGTGAACGGCAACCTGCTCAGCCAGTGGACCTTCAACGGCCAGTCAGTCGACATGACTTTTTCGCCGGAACTGCAGCAGAACCTGCAAAACGGCGTTTCGCAGGTGGACCTTGGCTCGACCGGCTCGGGGTTCGCCAACAGCGAATTGTCGCAGCGGTACGCCCAAATCGACCTGACGCGCCATTTCGACAGCTTCATCGACACGATCCAGATTGGCGGCAAGTGGCGGGATACTAATATCCATCGCGAGACTGGCCGATTCGAGTGGTACTCGGACGCAGCCAACAAGCTGCGGTATCAGGATACTGCCGGCGCGGCCGTGACCAAGCCCGAGTTCTTCCTCGACCAGCCGATCGGCAACATCGCAGGCGGCTTCTCGGCCAACGTGTTCCCGGCCTTTAACATGCCGACCTATCTCGCTTATCTGAACTCGACCTATGGCGATGCGGTCCGGGTGCCCGAGCCCGAAAACCAGTACGACATCCAGGAGAAGATCTGGGCTGGCTATGCCCAGCTGAACTACAAGAGCGGGCCGGTGCGTGGGAACATCGGCCTGCGCATGGCCCACACCAAGCAGGGCGGCGTGTCGACCGACGTCATCAGCTATGAGAACGACTATTGCTTCAATGGTCCGGCCGGCGCCTTGGATCCGAATGTGCCGGTCGGCCCGGACGGCAACTGCCTGGTGATCCCGCGCGATGGCGATCCGGCGCGGGGTGTCCCCGCCCGGGAGGTGAGGGTGTTCAGTCCCAACAGTGAGAGCAAGAGCTACACGAACTGGTTGCCGAGCTTCAACATCTCATGGGACGTCACGCCCAACCTGCTGGTTCGCGGCGAGGCGTCGAAGGTGATCGCGCGTCCCAGCTTCGGCGATCTTGCCGGCCAGCGCTCGTTGACCTTCAATGCCGATCCATTCGTGTTCGACCGCGCGCAGTTCGGCGCGCGTCCGGGCTGGTTCGGCGGCGGCGGCAACTTCGACCTGAAGCCGTTCAGCGCTTGGCAGTATGATGCTGGCGTTGAATGGTATTTCCATCGGGGTTCGGTAGTTGGCTTCACCGCCTTCAGAAAGGACGTGAAGGATTTCGTGGTCCCGCTCGTGCTCGACATCCAGAGCGAGGTCGCGGGCCAGCAGGTCACCGTGCAGCAATATTCGACGCAGGCGAACGGGTCCAAGGCCGTGTCGCAGGGCGTCGAGGTCTATGCCCAGCACACGCTGCCTTTTGGCCTGGGTGCGCAGGTGAACTTCACCTACAACGACACATCGGCGGCCGACGTGTCGCTGAACGGAACCAAGGTCGGGACCTCGCCGCTCGTCGGTAGCTCGAAGACGCAGGTCAACGCGTCGCTCTTCTACGAGAACAAGCGGCTGCTAGTGCGCGGGTCGTACAACCGGCGGGGCGAGCGGGTCGGAGGGCTTGTCTCGGGCCTGAATGTCTACTCGGATCCTTATGAGCAGTTCGACCTCAACGCGGCGTACAACCTATTCGAGAATGTCCAGCTGACGGCGTCGGTCATCAACCTGACCAAGTCTGAGGAGCGTTCGCATCTGGGCAATGACACCAAGGATCGCTTCGTTGGTAACCAGTATACCGGCCGCCGCTTCTACGCCGGCGCCGCGTTTAGGTTCTGATTACCCGGATGATCCGTTGATGCTGGGGCGGCGCCTGCGCGTGCCGCCCCACTCATATGAAGCCGGGACGACCCGGAAGGGAGAGGGAGATGAGGTTGCGCTTTCGCAGGCTTCTGGGGCTACTGGCCCTCGCAGCGCCGGTGATGGCTACGGCGTCCAATCCCATCGTGCCGGGCTGGTACGCCGACCCGGAGATCCGGGTCTTTGCCGGGCGGTACTGGATATACCCGACCTATTCGGCCGACGCCGGTGCCCCCGATCGATCGTCCCGCTTCTCGGCTGAACAGATGAAGGCGCGGGAGCGGCACACGGTGCGCCCGTCCTATGCCTATCAGACCTTCCTCAACGCCTTCTCGTCGCCCGACCTGGTTCATTGGACCAAGCATCCGCACGTCCTCGACGTCAGCGGCGTATCCTGGGCGGCCTATGCGGTCTGGGCGCCGTCGGTGATCGAGACTGGCGGCAAATACTACATGTTCTTCGGCGCCAACGACATCCAGAGCGACCAGGAACATGGCGGCATTGGCGTGGCGGTCAGCGACAAGCCCGGCGGCCCGTTCAAGGACGCGCTGGGCAAGCCGCTGATCGCCGCCTTCCACAATGGCGCGCAGCCGATCGACCCATTCGTGTTCCGTGACACGGACGGGCAAGTGTACCTTTACTATGGCGGTTGGCGGCACTGTAACGTCGTGCGGCTCAGCAAGGACCTGCGCCGCGTCCTGCCCTATCCCGACGGGTCGACCTGGAAGGAGATCACGCCGCCCGGCTATGTCGAGGGGTCGTTCGTGATCAAGCGGCGCGGCGTTTATTACCTGATGTGGTCGGAAGGGGAGTGGACCGGCTCTAACTACCGCGTCGCCTATGCCACCGGCCCAAGCGCGATTGGCCCGTTTAAGCCGCAGGGCATCATCCTGCAGGAAGACCTGCGGGTCGCGCGGGGTGCGGGCCATCACTCGGTGGTCAACGTGCCTGGCACCGATCGCTGGTACATCGCCTATCACCGCCGTCCGCTGACCGATCAAGAGGGTGAGCATCGCGAACTCTCGATCGAGCGGATGAATTTCAATCCGGACGGCACCATCCGCCCCGTTGTGCTGACCAACAAGGGCGTCCTGCCCGAGCCGCTCCGCGGCCCGAAAAGGCCGGCTGCCTGAGCCTAGATCAAGAAGAGGAACACCCGTGAGCATTCTGTCCGCTAGACCGTTGCGGGCCGGCATCGCCGCCCTCTTCGCTGCCGCGTCCGTCCTCCCGGCGATGGGGCCTGCGATCGCCCAAGGACCGTCCCATGGCGCGACAGCCCGTGCGGAGGCGCTGTCTGACCTCATCAACCCGCTGATGGGCACCGATTCAACCTATGAACTTTCCTACGGCAACACCTACCCAGCGGTGGCCGTCCCCTTCGGCATGAACTTCTGGACGCCCGTGACCGGGAAGCCAGGCAGCGGCTGGGGGTACATGTACCATGACAACAAGATCAACGGCATCAAGCAGACCCACCAGCCCAGCCCGTGGATGAACGACTATGCGGCTTTTTCGCTCATGGCGGAAACGGGCGCGCTGAAGATCAAGGAGGATGAACGCGCCTCCTGGTACAGTCACAAGGCTGAGGAGAGCCACCCCTACAGCTACAAGGTTTACCTTGCCGACTATGACGTGACCGCGGAGGTCGCGCCGACCAATCGCGCTGCACAGTTCCGCTTCACTTTCCCGAAGGCAGACGACGCGCACATCCTGCTCGACGGCTTACCAGGCGGATCGATGGTCAAGGTCGACCCGCAGCGTCGCCGCATCACCGGTTATGTCCGCAACAACCATGGCGGCGTACCCGGAAATTTCCGCAACTACTTCGTCGCGCAGTTCGACCGCGATTTCACGGTCAGCCGCACCTGGGACGACAATTGGCAGCTGACGGGCGACCGGACACGTGAGGGCGGGCATGTCGGCGCGGTCGTCAGCTTCGCGACGCGCGCGGGCGAGCAGGTCGGGGTCAAGGTCGCCTCATCCTTCATCAGCGCCGAACAGGCCGAGCGTAACCTGAGCACCGAGGTCGGCAGGGACAGCTTCGACGCGACACAGGCAAAGGCGAAGCAGGCCTGGGAGCGTGAGCTTTCCCGGATCCAGGTGACCGACCCCAGCCTGGAAAACCGCCGCACCTTCTACTCGGCGCTGTACCGGATGCTGCAGTTCCCGCGGATGTTCTACGAGATCGATGTGCGCGGCCAGCCGGTGCACTACAGCCCGTATGACGGGAACGTGCATCCCGGCTTCATGTACACCGACAACGGCTTCTGGGACACGTGGCGCGCCGTGTTCCCCTGGTTCGCGCTGATGTATCCCGAGCGCGACAGCGAGATCATGCAGGGGCTCGCCAACACCTACAAGGAGGGTGGCTGGCTGCCCGAATGGGCGAGCCCCGGATACCGTGACGTAATGATCGGGTCGAACTCGACCAACATCATCGCGGACGCCTACCTCAACGGCGTGCGTGGCTTCGACGTGGAAGCGCTGTACCAGGCGATGGTGAAGAACGCGACGACCAGCCAGGGCCGGCCAGTGGACAAGCGCGGCAACGTCGTCGGCGCGGTCGGTCGCGAGGGCGCCGAGCATTACAACCAGCTCGGCTATGTGCCGTACGACGTCGGCATCAACGAGAATGCCGCGCGTACGCTGGAATATGCGACAGCCGACTTCTCGCTGTCGCGCCTGGCCACGGCGCTCGGCAAGACGGAAGACGCGCGGCTCTACGCCACTCGCGCGCAGAACTACCGCAAGCTGTTCGATGCGCAGACCGGCTGGATGCGCGGGCGCAACCGCGACGGATCGTGGGAGACGCCGTACAATCCTTATAAATGGGGCGATGCGTTCACCGAAGGGAACGCGCTCCATTATAGCTGGTCGGTGATGCAGGACGTGCAGGGCCTGATCGACCTGATGGGCGGTGACCGCAAGTTCGTGGACCGGCTCGACTCCGTGTTCACCACGCCGCCGATCTTCGACGACAGCTATTACGGCCAGGTCATCCACGAGATTCGCGAAATGCAGATCGTGAACATGGGCCAGTACGCCCATGGCAACCAGCCGATCCAGCACATGATCTATCTGTACGACTGGGCGGGCGCGCCGTGGAAGGCGCAATATCATGCGCGTGACATCATGCGCCGCCTGTATGCGCCGACGCCGGACGGCTACCCGGGGGACGAGGATAACGGCCAGACATCGGCATGGTATGTGTTCTCGGCGCTAGGCTTCTACCCGGTCACGCCGACGGTGGGCCAATATGCGGTCGGCAGCCCGTTGTTCCGCAATGTTCGCCTGACCATGCCCGGCGGCAAGGTGTTAACCATCGAAGCGCAGAACAACGGGCCCGACAATGTGTACATCCAGTCCGCGACGCTGAACGGCCGCCCGTACGACAAGCCTTGGCTGTCGCGGGAGGCGCTGCAGGCTGGAGGCACGCTGCGCTTCAACATGGGCCCGACGCCGAACAAGACATGGGGCGCCCGCAAGGCCGACGCGCCCTTCTCGATGAGTGCGACGAAGTGAGCGGTACCGGCACGCCCGACCGCCGTACGGTATTGGCCGGGGCAGGGGCGCTGGCCCTGTCGGCTGCGCTCCCCACCGAAGCATCGGCTCAGACCTTTTCCAGCAAGCGTCCGCCGGTCGGGCAGCGCCGTTTCACCAGCAAGGCTGTGGAGGCGGAGATCCGGCGGGTGAAGGCGAAGGTTGCCGACCCCGAACTCGCCTGGTTGTTCGAGAATTGCTACCCCAACACGCTCGACACCACGGTTGAGGCGAGCACCCTTGCCGGCAAGCCCGACACCTTCATCATCACCGGCGACATCAACGCGATGTGGCTGCGCGACAGTTCGGCCCAGGCGCAGACCTATGTTCATCTAGCGGCACGCGATGCAGATTTGCGACGGCTGTTCCAGGGGCTGATCCAGCGGCAGGCGCGCTGCATCCTGCTCGACCCCTACGCCAACGCATACATGAAGGATCCCGCCGCGAAATCGAACCTCGAATGGTCGCAGGTCGACGATACCGAGATGAAACCGGGCGTGGCCGAGCGGAAATGGGAGATCGACTCCCTTTGCTACACCATGCGGATCGCGCACGCCTACTGGACCAACACGCGCGACAAGACGCCGTTCGACGACACTTGGTCACGCGCGGCGCGGCTGGCGGTGGCGACGTTCCGGGTGCAGCAGCGCAAGGACGGACCCGGACCCTATCACTTCCAGCGCAAGGCAGCGGCGCCGACCGACAGCCTGCCGATGGCGGGCTATGGCGCACCGACTCGCAAGGTCGGGCTGATCCATTCGGGGTTCCGCCCGTCCGACGATGCCTGCCTGTATCCCTTCCTGATCCCGTCCAACCTGTTCGCCGTATCCGCGCTGCGAAAGGTTGCGCAGATCCATCGTGAGGCGCGCGGCGACGACGCTGCTGCCGTCGAGGCAGAGGCGCTGGCGACGGAGGTCGACGCTGCACTCCGCGCGCATGCGCTGGTGCCGGACGGCCAGGGCGGGCAGGTCTGGGCTTACGAGATCGACGGTATCGGCAACTGGATTTTCATGGACGACGCCAATGTGCCGAGCCTGTCCGGCCTGGCGCTGATCGGCGCCGCCTCACGCGACGACGCGCTGTTCCGTCGCACGGCGGCGCTCGCCTGGAGCGCGCGCAACCCATACTTCTTCGCCGGAACAGCGGCGCAAGGGATCGGCGGTCCTCACATCGGGCAGGACATGATCTGGCCGATGTCGATCATCACCCATGCCATGAACAGCGACGATGACGCCGTCATTCGCCAGTGCCTGTCGTGGCTGAAGGCAACGCATGGCGGGGCCGGCTTCATGCACGAATCCTTCAACAAGGATGATCCGAAGACCTTCACCCGGTCATGGTTCGCCTGGGCGAACGGGCTGTTCGGCGACCTGATCCTGGACCTTGAACGGCGCAAGCCCACGCTGCTCGCGCAGCAATACTGATCCACCCGGAAGGAGCATCGGCATGACCACCGCAAGCAGGCGCGAGTTGCTGGTGGGGAGCGGCCTTGCCGCGCTCGGTGCCACTCTACCGGGAGATGCTATCGCGGCGCGCCCTGGTCCGCTGCGCCCGGACCTGTTCATCGGCACAGGCGGGCACGGGCATACCTATCCCGGGCCGACGCTGCCGTTCGGGATGGTGCAGCTTGGCCCCGACACCGACAACACGCGTTGGGACTCCTGTTCGGGCTATCACCAGGGTGACGGCTCGATCATGGGCTTTTCGCATACTCATCTGTCGGGAACGGGTATCGGTGACATGCTCGACGTGCTGGTAGTGCCGACGCGAGGGCCGCTGGAGCTGCAACCCGGCGTGCTCGGCAAGCCTGATGAGGGCTATCGCCAGCGCTTCTCCGACGAGCTTGCCGAGCCCGGTTATTACCGCGTGCGGCTGGAGTCGGGCGTGCTCGCCGAATTGACCGTGACGGAGCGGACGGGGCTTCACCGCTACACCTTCCCGCAAGGGCCGGGGCACCTGCTGATCGACTTCGCGCACGCAGTGGTCGACAGCTGGGACAAGGGCACGCTGGTCGAGGATGCATCGCTGACGCTGTCGCACGATGGCATGCTGACGGGCAGCCGGCGCGTAAACCGCTGGGCCAAGGGGCGGCACATACACTTCGCCATGCAGCTGTCACGGCGGCCGGATCGCGTGCAGTTCTTTCGCGAGGATCAGCCCCAGGCAGCCGGCACGAACGGCGTCACGGGCAAGCGGCTGAAGGCGGCGC
>Ga0210040_10006433_pt1 | contig 14627 bp, 11 predicted proteins | sample CryGeyCG12114_NA_FD_185462 | JGI IMG/M metagenome (GOLD analysis project Ga0210040, IMG submission 185462) | Groundwater microbial communities from aquifer - Crystal Geyser CG19_WC_8/21/14_NA (SPAdes) (version 2) | ecosystem: Environmental > Aquatic > Deep subsurface > Groundwater | place: USA... | reverse complement strand
GCGGCGACGGCGACGACACCCTGGACGGCGGCACGGGCGACGACAGCATGGCCGGCGGCACCGGCGATGACCTCTACCGGGTGGACTCGGCGACGGACGCCGTGAGCGAGGCGCCCGGGGCGGGCCGGGACACGGTGGAGGCCAGCTTCTCCTTCTCCCTCGCGGGCGCGGCGGATGTGGAGAACCTCACCCTGGTGGGCCTGGCCGTCGCCGGCACGGGCAACGCGCTGAACAACCTGATCATCGGCAACGCCCTGGCCAACACGCTCTCGGGCGGCGACGGCAACGACACGCTGGATGGCGGGCTGGGCAGCGACACGCTGACCGGCGGGCTCGGCGACGACCTGTACCGGGTCAACAGCGCCACCGACGTGGTGAGCGAGACCGGCGGCGAGGGCGTGGATACGGTGGAGGCCACCGCGTCCTACTCCCTGGCCGCGCCGGCGGCCGCGGGGGTGGAGAACCTCACGCTGCTCGGCAGCGCCGTTACCGGCACCGGCAACGCGCTGGCCAACCTGATCACCGGCAACGACGGCGCCAACACGCTCTCGGGCGGCGATGGCAATGACACGATCATCGGCGGGCTGGGCGCCGACCTGATGGGCGGCGGCCTGGGCAACGACACCTTCCAGGTCGACGACCTGGGCGACCGGGTCAACGAGGCCGCCAACGGCGGCATCGACCTGGTGATCAGCTCCGTCACCTTCTCCGTCGCCACCACCTCGGTGGAGAACATCACCCTGGTCGGAAGCCTCGCGGCGAACGCGACCGGCAACACGCTGGCGAACGCCCTCACCGGCAACGAGGCGGCCAACCTGATCCTGGGCGGCGCCGGCAACGACACGGTGGATGGCGGCGCGGGCGCCGACACGCTGAACGGGGAGACGGGCAACGACTCCCTCCTCGGCGGCGAGGGCGCCGACACCGTGGATGGCGGCGCGGGCAACGACACGCTCGACGGCGGGGCGGACAACGACGTGCTGAACGGCGCCGCCGGCCTCGACAGCCTCCTGGGCGGCGCGGGCAGCGACACCCTGGATGGCGGCGTGGGCGACGACACGCTGGACGGCGGGGTGGACAACGACGTGCTGAACGGCGGCAACGGCCTCGACAACCTCCTGGGCGGCGATGGCGACGACACGCTCGACGGCGGGGCGGGAACCGACACCCTGGCCGGCGGCGTGGGCAGGGACGTCTACCTCGTGAACTCGGCCGGGGACGTGGTGATCGAACTCGCCGACGGGGGCTCGGACACGGTCGTGGCCACGGTGTCCTACTCCCTCGCGGGCTCGGCGAACGTGGAGGACCTGACCTTGCAGGGCACCGCGGTCACCGGAACCGGAAACGGGCTCAACAACCTCATCACCGGCAGCGACGCCGCCAACACCTTGTCGGGCCAGAACGGCGATGACACGCTGCTGGGCGGGCTCGGCAACGACACGCTGGTTGGCGGCGTCGGCGCGGACCAGCTCGCGGGCGGGGCGGGGAACGACATGTTCCGCTATCTCCTGGCGAGCGAGGGCGGGGACACGGTCACCGGCTTCACCAGCGGGCAGGACCATCTCCAGATCTCCCGCTCGGGCTTCGGAGGCGGCCTGACCGGCGGCACGCTCGCGGCCAACAGGTTCACCTCCAACGCCTCGGGCGAGGCGACCGCCGCGGTCGGGCAGTTCATCTTCGAAACGGACACAAGGGCGCTGTGGTGGGATGCGAACGGCACCGGCGCGGGCGGCGGGGTGATCATTGCCACCTTCACGGACCTTTCCGCGATGGTGGCGAGCGACATCCAGCTGATCGGATGAGGCGGCGTTGCCGTCCCGGACGTGCCATGGCGGCCAGCGCCGGCATGGCACCCCTCCGGCCGCGGGCGGCAGTTTTGAATTGCGGCGGGTAAAATCTTCGATAGTATCGGGAACATAATCGTCAGCAGTTCGCCCGATGGGGAACAAGCCACGGGTCTAGGATTTTCTCAGGGTGGGACATTCGGTTTCGTCCACCGGGCCGGCGGCAGGGCGGTTGCCCCGGGCGGGTGGCTGGGTATTCCGGCGCGGCATGGCCTGCCTGCCGGTCTGTGCCGCCGCCTCGCTCGCCGCCGTCCTGCCCGCGGAACGCTGGCCAGCCGCGGCCGGACTTGGCGCCCTCCTGATCGCGACCGGATGGCTGGATCTCCGCCGGGGCGTGGTCCATGCGGGCCTTGTGCTGCCTCTGGCGCTGGGCGGCCTGCTCCATGCCTGGATCGCGGCCCCTGCCCTGCTGCCTGCCGGCCTGGCCGGCGCCGCCTGCGGCTACCTGGCCTTCCGGCTGATCGAGGCGGGCTTCCGCCGCCTGCGCGGACATGAGGGGCTGGGGCGGGGCGACGCCTGGGTGCTGGGCGCGGCCGGCGCCTGGGTGGGGGTGGGCGGGCTGGGCCTCGTGGTCGCGGGGGCCGCGGCGCTGGGCCTCGTTGCCGTGATGCTGCGCGACCGCGGCTTCGCACCCGCCGCCTCCCTGCCCTTCGCGCCGGCGCTGGCCGCGGCCTGCTGGCTGGTCTGGATCGCGGCCGGAGGGGTGCCGGCATGGACCTTCCCCTGAACGAGCCGCCTTACGGAGCCGAGGCGGGGCCCGGGCGCCGCCTCGCGCGGCACCTGCTGGAGACCGGGCTGCTGCCCGCCCCGGCGCTGGCCCGCGCCGAGGAGGCGGGCCGCGCGGCCGGGGAATCGCTGACAACCGCGCTGCTCACCCTCGGCCTGATCGGCGAGGACCGCCTGGCCGCCGCCAGCGCGGAGGCGCTGGACCTGCCGCTGCTCGGGCGCGACGACCTGCCGCCCGAGCCGCCCCTGGCGGACCGCCTGCCGCTGCGCTTCCTGCGCCGGGTGCGCGCCTACCCCGCGCGGGTGGAGGACGGGCGGCTGCTGCTCGCGCTGGCGGACCCGCTGGATGCCTTCGCGGCGCAGGCGGCGGGGCTGGCCACGGGGATGCCGGTCTCGGTGGCGGTGGCGACGCCCGCCAACATCGACGCCGCGCTCGCCCGGCTGGAGGAAGCAACGGCCGCGCAGCCCGAGCTGCTGGAGCCCGAGGGCGGCGCCGCGGCCGGGGACGACGCCACGCGGCTGCGCGACCAGGCGAGCGAGGCGCCGGTGGTGCGCCACGTCAACGCACTGATCCTGGGGGCGGTGGAGGCCGGGGCCTCCGACATCCACCTGGAGGCGACGGAGGCGGGGCTGCGCACGCGTCTCCGGGTGGACGGCGTGCTGCGCGACGCGGGGCTCGCGCCGCAGGCCCTCGGCGCGGGGGTGGTGTCGCGCCTGAAGATCATGGCGCGGCTGGACGTGGCCGAGCGCCGCCTGCCGCAGGACGGCCGCATGCGGATCGCGGTGCGCGGGCGCGACGTGGACCTGCGCGTGTCCGTGGTGCCGACGCTGGACGGCGAGGGCATCGTGCTCCGCATCCTCGACCGCGGGACGCTGGCGCTGAACTTCGCCTCCCTGGGCTTTTCCCCGGACGAGATCGCGGTGCTGCAGGGGATGCTCAACCAGACCAGCCGGATGATGCTGGTCACGGGCCCGACGGGCAGCGGAAAGACCACCACGCTCTACGCCGCGCTGGGCGCGGTGGACCGGCAGCGGCTGAAGGTCTGCACCATCGAGGACCCCGTGGAATACCGGCTCGACGGCGTCAGCCAGGTGCAGGTGCGGCCGGCCATCGGGCTGACCTTTCCCAACGCCCTGCGCGCCATGCTGCGCCACGACCCCGACGTGATGCTGGTGGGCGAGATCCGCGACGCCGAGACCGCCTCCGTCGCGGCGCAGGTGGCGCTGACGGGACATCTGGTTCTGGCGACGCTGCACACCAACGACGCGCCCTCGGCGGTGACGCGGCTGATGGACCTCGGCGTGCCGGAATACCTGATCGCCTCCGTGCTGCACGGGGTGCTGGCGCAGCGGCTGGTGCGCACCCTCTGTCCCGCCTGCCGCCGGGCGGAGGAAGCGCCGCCCGCGCTGGCCGAGCGCCTCGGCCTTGCGCGGCTGGCGCCGGAGGGAAGCGGCGGGCCCATCCGCATCTTCCATCCCGTGGGCTGCGCGGGCTGCGGGGGCAGCGGCTATCGCGGCCGCACCACCGTGCTGCAGGTGATGACGCTGACGCCCGCCCTGCGCGAACTGGTGCTGCGGCGCGCCGACTCCAGCGGCATCGAGGCGGCCGCGGTGGCCGAGGGCATGCCGACCCTGATGCAGGCCGGGCTGCGCAAGGCGCTGGCGGGCACCACCTCGGTCGAGGAAGTGCTGCGCGTGACGGGCGGGGGCTGAGGCGGTGCCGGGCAGCACCGCCTTCGACTATGTGGCCATCGCGGCCGATGGGCGCACCCTGCGCGGGCGCGTCGAGGCCGAGAGCCGCCAGGCCGCCGCGCGCCGCCTGCAGGAGGCCGGCAGCCTGCCGATGGAGATCCGGCCGGCGGGCGAGGCCGTTGCCGGGCGCGCGCCGCGCTCGCCCGGCGATCCCGCCATTCCCGCGCGGGAGCGGGCGCGGATCGTCAGGGGCCTGAGCCTGCTGCTTTCCGCCGGGCTGCAACTGGATGTCGCGCTCGATGCCCTGGCGGCGGCCGAGACCCGCGCCGGCCCCCGCACGCTGCTGCGCGGCCTGCACGAGGCGGTGCGGGCGGGCAGCGCCTTCTCCGTCGCGGTCGCGGCCCGCCCGCGCGCCTTTCCCGGCTGGTACGCGGCGGCGGTGGCGGCGGCCGAGGGCACGGGGCGCCTGCCCGCGGTGCTGAGCCGCCTGGCCGCCGAAACCCTTCGGCTGGAGCGCGTGGCGGAGCGCATCCGGGCCGGGCTGACCTATCCGCTGGTGGTGCTGGGGCTGGCGGTGCTCGCGGTCGCGGTGCTGGTGACGGTGGTGCTGCCGGCGCTGGAGCCGCTGTTCTCGGCGGCCGGCGGGCGGCTGCCGGCCTCCACCCGCATGATGCTGGATGGCGCGGCCTTTCTCCGCGAATGGGGGGCGGTGCTGCTGGCCGCCCTGCTGGCGCTCGGCCTCGGGGCGCGGCGCCTCCTGGCGTCGGAGGAGGCGCGGCGCTGGCGGGACGACGCGGTGCTGGGCCTGCCGCTGCTCGGGCGCCTAGCCTGGCAATCGGCCGCCGCGCGCTTCGCCCGGCTGCTGTCCACGCTTCTCGCGGCCGGCGTGCCGCTGGCCGAGGCGATGGGGCACGCCGGCACGGCGGCGGGGAACGCGGCGGTGGCGGGCCGGCTGGAGCGGGCGCGGATGCGGGTGGCCGCCGGGGCGCGCTTCACCACCGCCCTGGTGCAGGAAGGGGCGCTGCCGCAGCTCGCCGTCACGCTGATCGGCGTGGGGGAGGAAGGGGGGCGGCTGAAGGAAATGCTGGAAGAGGTCGCGGTGATACACGAGGAAGAGGCCGAGCGGGCGACGGAACGCCTTCTCGTGCTGCTGGTGCCGGGGGTGACGCTGCTTCTCGGGGGCTTGGTGGCGGGGATCGTGCTGGCCACGCTGAACGCGATCCTGGGGGCGAACTCCGCCGCGATGGGCAGCTCGTGAGGTCCGCCCATGGCCGGTTCCTGCGCGGGCTGGCGGCCTCGGCGCTGGCGCTTTCCGCCTGTGGCGAACCCGCGCTGCGCGGCCCCGCGGCCTTCGACGCGGCGATGCAGCGGCTGGAGGAGGCGCGCACGCGCCAGCCCGACACCGTGCGCCCGATCACCGAGAGCCCCTCCTTCCCGGTGCCGCCGGACCGGCCGGGCACGCGGCGGACGGTGGTGGACGTGGGCGCGCAGGGGCGCGGCGGGTCGGGGCCGGTGCAGACCAACGCGCCGCGTGGCGCCGCCCCGGCGGGCGGCGGCTCGGTGACGCTGAACTTCGTGGATGCCGCGCTGGCCCAGGTGGTGCAGGCGGTGATCGGCGACCTGCTCGGCGCCGGCTACACCATCGACCCCAGGGTGAGCGGCAACATCACCCTGCAGACCCAGCGCCCGGTGCCGCAGGGCGCGGCGCTGTCCCTGCTGGAATCGGCGCTGGAGGCCAATGGCGCGGCGCTGCTGGCGGGGGACGGCAACTACCGGGTGGTGCCGCTGGAAGGCGCGCTGCAATCGGGGCCGCCGGTGAGCGCGGCGGGTAGCCTGCGTGCGGCCAGCGCCGCCGCGGGTGCCGGCTTCTCGATCGTGGCCCTGCCGCTGTCCTTCGCGCGGGCGGCGGAGTTGCAGCGCGTGCTGCAGCCGCTGGCGCCGCGCGGCGGGGCGGTGGTGGCGGACGAGGCGCGCAACATCCTGCTGCTGGCCGGCACCGGCCCGCAGCTCGCGACGCTGCTGGAAACCGCGCAGAGCTTCGACGTGGGCTGGATCCAGAACCAGTCCCTGGCGCTGCTGCCGCTGGATTCCGCCCCGGCGGCCTCGGTGGCGCAGGAGATCAACACCCTGTTCGGGGAAGGCAGCGCATCCCGCGAATCGCTGCGGGTGGTGCCGGTGGCGCGCATGAACGCGGTGCTGGTGGTGGCATCCCAGCCGCGCCAGCTGGAGCGCGTGCGCCGCTGGGTGCGCGAGCTGGATTCGGCGGGCCTGGGCAGCGCGCCGCAGCTCTTCGTGCACCGCGTGCAGTATGTGCGGGCCAACGAGCTGGCGGCCACGCTGCGGCAGCTGCTGCAGGGCGGCGGGCGCGGCGACGCACCGGGCGGGCCGCTGCTGGCGCCCGGGCTGGGCGGGGCGCAGGCGGGCGGCGGGCTCACCCTGTCCGACCCGTCGGGCGGAAGCCTGGGCGGTGCGCTCGGCGGCTCGGGCAATGGGCCCGGTGGCGCATCCGGGGGCGGCCTGGGCGGTGCGGCCGGTGTGCCGGGGGCCGGGGCAGGCCTCGGCGCCGGACTTGGGGCCGGACTCGGGACTGGACTCGGGACTGGACTCGGGGGTGGGCTGATCAACTCGGGCGGTGCGGGCGGATTGGCCGCGCGCGGCGGCCTGCTGGGCGGCGGGCCCTCGAACGGTGGGGGAACGGGCGGCCTGCGCGCGGCCTCCGGGCCGGGCGGGGATGCGGGGGGCGGCCTGCCCGCGGCCCCCGTGCGCATCGTGGCGGACGAGGCGCAGAACGCCCTGATCGTTTACGCCAGCCAGTCCGACTGGCGGCTGGTGGAGCGCGCCGTGCTGCTTCTGGACCGCCCGCCGAGCCAGGTGGCGATCGACGCGGTGATCGCCGAGGTGACGCTGAACCAGGGACTGGAATACGGGCTGTCCTGGTTCTTTCGCCTGGGCAACTTCCAGTTCAACCAGATCCAGAACGGCGGCGGCACGCCCAGCCCCACCTTTCCGGGCTTCAACCTGCTGTATTCCGGCGGCGCCGATGCCGGGGCTGTGCTGACGGCGCTGGCCAGCATCACCGACGTGCGCGTGATCTCCTCCCCCCAGCTCGTGGTGCTGTCCAACCAGGTGGCGCGGCTGCGGGTGGGCGATTCCGTGCCCATCGTGACGCAGCAGGCCTCGGGCGGCGGCATCACGGACACGCGGATCGTGAACTCGGTGCAGCTTCGCGACACCGGCGTGTCGCTCGACGTCACGCCGCGGGTGAACTCGGTGGGCGGCGTGCTGCTGGACGTGGACCAGGACGTGTCCGACGCGGTGGCGACCACCACCAGCGGCATCGACAGCCCGACCATCCAGCAGCGGCGCCTGCGCACCGTCGTTTCCGTGCCCTCCGGCGAAACCGTCGCGCTGGGCGGGCTGATCCGGGAGGCCGACAGCAACACGCGTTCCGGCATTCCCTACCTGATCGACATCCCCATCGTGCGGGACCTGGTGGGCGTGCGGCGGCGGGACCGGCGGCGGACGGAGCTTCTGGTTCTGATCACGCCGCGCGTGGTGCAGAGCACGGAGGACCTGCGCCGCGCGACCGAGGAGCTGCGGACGCGCATGTACAACATGGCGCCGCGCCAGCCGGCCTATCCCATGGCCTATCCTGCCCGCATCGATGCCGTGCCCTCCGCGATCCGCTGAGCGGGAGGGCTTCGCGCTCGTCCTCGCGCTGTGGATCGCGCTTCTGGTGGGTGTCTGCGGCCTGGTGGCGATGCGCCTGGCCGCGGGCGGTGCCGGCGCGGCGCGGGTGGAGGCGGACCTGGCCGCCGCCCGCGCGGCGGCCGAGGGTGGAATCTGGGCGGCGGCGCACCGCCTCGCGCTTCAGCCCGCCGGCGCCCGGCCGCCGCGCGCCGCCTTCACGCTTGCCCTGGGCCGCGCGGAGGTGGCGGTGGAGATGGCGGACGAGGAAGGGCGGATCGACGTGAACGCTGCGCCGGAGGGATTGCTCGCGGACCTGTTCCGCACCTCCGGCCTGCCCGCCCCCGAAGCCATGGTCTTGGCCGCGCGGGTGGTGGAGTGGCGTGAGCCGGCAAGCCTGCGCCGGCGGGCGGAGGATGCCGGAATGGGGGCCGCGCCGCAGGGCCCCGCCTTTCGCGGCACGGGCGAGCTGGCGGCGGTTCCAGGCATGCCCCGCGCGCTGCCGGCGGTGCTGGGCGGGGCGGTCACGGTCCATACCGGGCGGGCGCAGCCGGCGGCCGAGGCGGCACCGCCCGCCGTCATGGCCGCGCTGGCGCTGTCGCGGGACGCCATCCCGGTGCAGGCCACGCAGTCCGCGGGGCTGCGCACGCCCTCCACCGGACGGGGAACCGCGCCCGGGCGACGGGCGGTGTGGCGGATCGAGGCGCGTGCGGTGAGCGGAGCGGTGGAGGCGCGCGCGGCGGCCGTGATGGAGATCGCGCCGGGCAACGGCATGCCCGGGCGGGTGCTGGAATGGCGCCCCTCCGGCCTGTGATGCCGTCTTCCGGTTGTGCTGGCGCCGTGCTGTTGGCTGCGGGGAAAGCGGGCTTTGGTCCCACGCCGGACCCGGGAGCCTGAGGCTCCTGCTTGTTCGAAGAAAAAGACGATGGTGAGGGGTGTGGGGAGAGGAGGAACTCCTTCTTTCTCTCCCCGGCCTCGCCGGTCATGACAGGACAGGAGGCTGGGAGTGGATCAGGGTGGCGGGCGCAGACCCGGCCAGCGCTGGAGCAGCCCGTTGCGGGCGCTGCCCGCCGAGGCCAGCATCTCGCTGCGCACCAGGCGGAGCCGGGCGTCGCGCATCGCCTGGAAGCGCTGCCGCTCTTCCTCCACGCGCCGGAGCAAGGGCGGGAGGGGTGGGGGGGCGGCCACCACGGGCTCGCGCGCCGGTCCTGGCGCGGGCGGGGCGGCGGGCACCATGGCCACGGCGGCAAGGGGAGAGCCGAGCCAGGCGAGGTGGGCCACGGCGCGGCGGCAGTAATCCACCGAGCGCGGCGTCATCCGCTGCTCCCCGTGGCCGGCGCGGTAACGGGCCAGGGTCCAGCAGAGATCGCCGCCCGACAGCCTCCAGGCGCCGGCAAGGTACTGGGTGCCGTAGCGGAGATTGGTGTCGGGCTCCATCAGCGCCTCCACCCCCCCGCGGAAGCCGAGCATGGCGGCAGTGGCTGGCATGACCTGCATCAGGCCGACCTCCCCTGAGGAGCCGACGGCGCGGGGCTCGTAGGCGCTCTCGACCACGGCCACCGCATCGGCCAGCTCGGCCGGGATGCCCGCCAGGGCGGCCCAGCGGATCAGGGCGGGGACATAGAGGGCGCGCCGCTGCGCGGTCCCGGCGGGGATGGGGGCCGCGACGGGCGAAGAAGCGGGCGGCCCGGAGGCGGGAGGCGTCTCCGCCGCGGCGGCGAAGCCCAGGAGCAGCCCGGCGATCGCGATGGCGGGCAGCCTTGCGCGCCTGGACGGGACAAACCCGGGGATCACGGCCACTCCTGCGGAGGTCGGGGCCGCGACTATGCCGAAACCGTTTTATCCTGGGAATGGCCTGACCGCCCTGCCCCGGGCGGGCACTTGCCCGGCCCGGGGTGGTGGACGCCGCCTTCAGCCCCGGCGGTGCTTCGGCGGGCGCGGGGCCTGGGCGCGGGGCAGGGGCTGCATGGACTCCACCCGGATATGCGCGTCCTCGGCCCCGGCATTGCGGGCGTTGGTGGCGAAGTGGGAGGCGGCATAGGGGGCCACCTCCACCTGGGTTTCGCGCCCGAGGATGCGGATGCGGCCGATCTCCGCGCGCGAAACGTCGCCGCGCTTGCAGAGGAAGGGCAGCAGCCAGCGCGGGTCGGCCTGGCCGTCGCGGCCGATGCTCAGGCGGAACCACACGCCCTCGGAAGGGGGCGGCGGGCCGCCGGCGTCGCGGGGGCCGTCCGCCATCGTGCGGCGGGGACGGTCCGCCATGACCGGGGAGAGTTCCTCCGGGGCCGGCAGCGGGGCGCGCATCAGCTTCACCAGGGCCGCGGCCAGGGCGAGCGGCGTTGCCGCCGCGGAGGCGAGCGGCGTTGCCGCCGCCGCGGGGGCCTCGGCCGTGGCGGCCTCGTCGGCGGCCGGCTGGCTCCAGCCGGCGTCGTCGTTGCTGGGGGAGGGCGCGACGGTGGTGGCGGTGGCGGCGGTGGCCGCGAGCGGGGTGCCCACCAGGGCGCGGGCGATGGCCAGGTCCTCCTCGGCCGCCTCCTCCGTCAGGAATTCGCGGGCGCGGGCGGCGATGCGCTCGGCGTCCTTGGCGCGCACGGCCTCGGCCGAGGGGGCGGGGCCCCAGGCGGCCTCGACGCGGGCGGCGGAGATGAGGCGCTCGGCGATGCGGCGGCGGGAGGGGGGCACGATCAGCAGGCTGGTGCCCTTGCGCCCGGCCCGGCCCGTGCGGCCGGAGCGGTGCAGCAGCGTGTCGGGGTCGCGCGGGAGTTCCGCGTGGATGACGAGGTCCAGCTCCGGCAGGTCGATGCCGCGGGCGGCGACGTCGGTGGCCACGCAGATCCGCACATGGCCATCACGCAGGCTCTGCAGGGCGCGGGTGCGCTCGGCCTGGGAAAGCTCGCCGGACAGGGCGACGGCCGCGAAGCCGCGTTCCGAGAGGTTGCCGTGCAGGCGGGCCACGGCCGCGCGGGTGGCGCAGAACACCATGGAGATCGGCGCCTCCTCCAGCCGCAGCGCGTTCACCACGGCGCGCTCCACGTCGCCGGGGGAAACCAGGGCCGCGCGGTAGGTGATGTCGCCATGCGGCTCGTCGCCGGAGGTGGCCTCGATGCGCAGCGCGTCGCGCTGGAACTGCTTGGCCATCTGCGCGATGGGGCGCGGCACGGTGGCGGAGAAGAGCAGGGTGCGGCGGGTTTCCGGCAGGGCGCCGAGAATGGCCTCCAGCTCCTCGCGGAAGCCGAGGTCCAGCATCTCGTCGGCCTCGTCCAGCACCACGGCGCGGATGGCGTCGGTGCGGAGATTGTTGCGCTCGATGTGGTCGCGCACGCGGCCGGGGGTTCCCACCGCGATGTGCACGCCGGCGGACAGAACGCGGCGCTCGGCCACCGGGTCCATGCCGCCCACGCAGGAGGCGATGCGGCCGCCCGAGGGGCCGTAGAGCCAGGTGAGCTCGGTCTTGACCTGCAGCGCCAGTTCGCGCGTCGGCGCCACGATCAGGGCGAGCGGATGGCCGGGGGCGGGAAGGCGCGTGCCCTCCCCCAGCAGGTCGCCGGCCATCGCCAGGCCATAGGCCACGGTCTTGCCGGAGCCGGTGCGGGCGGAAACCAGCAGGTCGCGCCCGGCGGTGCCTTCGGCGAGCACGGCGGCCTGGACGGGGGTGGGGGTGGCGTAGCCGCGCGCCGACAGGGCGTCGCGCAGGGGCTGGGGCAGGGATTCGAAGGGCATGGGTCTAAGGCGTCCGGAGGAAGGGGCGCCTGATCGCGGGGGGCGTGCGGCATGGCACGTCGTGGCGCGGGGGGGCGGCGCGTTCGAGCGGGCGAAGGATTGCGCCCGCGGAGAGGACGATATCGGGCTTCGGGCCCGCCGCCACAACCGGCGGCTGCGCATTCCAGCCCTGCGGCGCCCCGGTCGGCGCCCCAGTCGGCGCCGCGGGCAGCACCGGGAGCAGCACCGGGATCAGCGCCGGGATCAGCGCCGGTAGAGGATCATTCCGAGGATCAGGGCGGAGGAGGCCACCCCTGCCGCGCGCGTGGCGCCCCCCGTGTCGCCGGAGGTGGCGAGAACGAGAGTGGTGACCACCCCCGCCGCCCCGGCGGCCAGGAGGATCAGGGCGAGGGCGCGCATTCCGGCGGGCTCAGCGGGTGATGCCGGGCACGACCAGCAGCGGCGTTCCCAGCGTGGCCGGTGCCGTGCCGGGAGCGGCCGCGCCGGCGGGGGCGCCGGGTTGCGAGCCCGGCGGGAAATAGGGGTAGGCGCGCGGATAGATGATCGCGCTGGCCGGGCCGTCCGCCCGGATCGGGCCGATGCGGCCGCAGCCCGCCAGTGCCAGGACGGCGGCGAGAAGAAGCAGGTTCCTCATGCCAGGCGCTCCAGCCATTCCTTTGCCATGGCCGCGACGTTCGCGGGCGCCGTGCCGCCGTGGGAGGTGCGGGAGCGGACGGAGGCGGCCACCGAGAGCACGCCGAAGACCCCCTCGGTGATGCGGGGCTCCACCGCCTGCATCTCCCCGATGGTGAGCCCGGCGAGGTCCACGCCCATGCCCTCCGCCTTGGCGACCAGGCGGCCGGTGACGTGGTGGGCGTCGCGGAAGGGGAGCCTGAGTTCGCGCACCAGCCAGTCCGCCAGGTCGGTGGCGGTGGAGAAGCCGGCGCCGGCGGCCTCGGCCAGGCGGCCGGGCACGGGCTGCATGTCGCGCACCATGCCGGCGGTGGCGGCCAGCGCCAGGGCGAGGTTCTCGGCGGCGTCGAAGATGCCCTCCTTGTCCTCCTGCATGTCCTTTCCGTAGGTCAGCGGCAGGCCCTTCATCACGGTGAGCAGGCCGACGAGGGCGCCGTTGATGCGGCCGGGCTTGGCGCGGACCAGCTCGGCCGCGTCCGGGTTGCGCTTCTGCGGCATGATGGAGGAGCCGGTGGTGAAGGCGTCGCTCAGCTTCACGAAGTTGAAGTAGGGGTTGGTCCAGATCACCACCTCCTCCGCGAAGCGGGAGAGGTGGGTGGCGCAGATGGCGCAGGCCGCCAGGAACTCGAGGGCGAAGTCGCGGGAGGCGACGGAATCGAGGCTGTTGCGGGTGGGGCGGTCGAAGCCGAGTGCCTCGGCGGTCATGTGGCGGTCGATCGGGAAGCCGGTGCCGCAGAGGGCGGCGGCGCCGAGCGGGCTCTCGTTCAGGCGGGCGCGGCAATCGGCCAGCCGCCCGCGGTCGCGGGACAGCATCTCCACATAGGCCAGAAGGTGGTGGCCGAAGGTGGTGGGCTGCGCCGGCTGGAGGTGGGTGAAGCCGGGCATCACCGTGCCGGCGTGCTCGGCCGCGCGGGCGGCGAAGGCGCGCATGACGTCGGCGATCTGGGCGTCGAGGCCGTCGATGGCGTCGCGCGTCCAGAGGCGGACGTCGAGCGCCACCTGGTCGTTCCGCGAGCGCGCGGTGTGCAGGCGCTTGCCGGCCTCGCCGATGCGATCCGTCAGGCGGGCCTCGATGTTCATGTGGATATCCTCCAGCGCCTCGCTGAAGGGGAAGTCGCCCGCCTCGATCTCGGCGCCGATGGCGGTGAGGCCGTCGCGGATCGCGGACTCGTCGGCGGCGGTGATGATGCCCACATGCGCGAGCATGGCGGCATGGGCCAGGCTTCCGCGGATATCCTGGCGCCACATCTTGCGGTCGAAGCCGATGGAGGCGTTGATCGCCTGCATGATGGCGGAGGGGCCGGCGGCGTAGCGGCCGCCCCATGCCGTGTTGACGTGGGCTGCGTTGGCGATGTTCGGCTGGTCGTCGGGCACGGGCGAGGAGGTCTCTCGGTGATGAATTACGGCCGTCGCGGCCATCTGGCCCTTTCGGCGGGCCTTTTCGCGGGCGGGACACTAGGCGCGGGCCTCCCGCCGCGTCCAGCGCGGGCTCAGGGAAGCGGGCCCCAGGGAAGCGGGAACCCGGCCACGGGGGCGTTGCGGCTGGACGGGCCGAAGCCCCTGCCCGCCTTTTCCCTGACCGACCCGGAGGGGGCGCGGCGGGAGATGCCCTTCTTCGCGGGGAAGGGGGTGGTGCTGAACCTCTGGGCCACGTGGTGCCCGCCCTGCGTGGAGGAGATGCCGGCGCTGGATCGCCTGGCGGGGCTGCTCGCGGCCGACGACATCCTGGTGATCCCCGCCTCGTCCGACCGCAACGGGCGGGCGATGGTGGAGCCCTTCTACGCGCGCACGGGGGTGAGGAACCTCGGCATCTGGCTGGACCCGAACTCGGCGGCGACGCGGGCGCTGGGCGCGCGGGGGCTGCCCACCACGGTGCTGATCGACCGGCTGGGGCGGGAGCGGGCGCGGCTGGAAGGCGGCGCGGCCTGGGACGGGCCGGCGCTGCTGGCCGAGGTGCGGCGCCTGTGCGGGGATGGCGGCGGGAACGGGCGGCCGGCCACGGAGCCGGCCTAGAGCCTTACCGCTTCACTCGAAGCCGGAGCTGGCGCGGTGGTTCCGGCATCCGGCTGGGGTGAAGGTGTTGAGCAGGCCGATGGTGGTCCAGAGCGCCTCCCGCGGGCGGGCCGTGGCCTTTCGGAGCAGAAGCCTTCAGCTTGGCGAAGGCCTGCCCCATGGGCTTTGAGGCACTGCCTCGAAGGGACGGGTGAGTGGGGCGGCGGGGCGAGCAGGCCGGCATGGGTGCTCCGGATCGCCGGCGCGGGGCTGCGACCTTGTGGGCCGGGACGT
>Ga0210040_10006432_pt1 | contig 14630 bp, 16 predicted proteins | sample CryGeyCG12114_NA_FD_185462 | JGI IMG/M metagenome (GOLD analysis project Ga0210040, IMG submission 185462) | Groundwater microbial communities from aquifer - Crystal Geyser CG19_WC_8/21/14_NA (SPAdes) (version 2) | ecosystem: Environmental > Aquatic > Deep subsurface > Groundwater | place: USA... | reverse complement strand
ATTCATAATATTATTTTAATCAACTTCATAACTTTTTAATTGAAATTGACTTTGGTATCTCCGTGTGTGTTGTACACGTAAATAAATGGCTTCCGTAGTCACCCTGTGCCTGTAGCAGTGAGGCTGTCAAAATGTGACTTGTAAATGAGCGCAATGATTACTCAAAAGGACAGGCATGACATAATCGGTGAATAAGAATTGCAAAGATTAAATGTCATAGACTCGGCGTGAAGTCAACAAATATGTGCTGTGAAATGCCATTAGCATTATAATTTAGTAAATAGGATATTTGCCACTTTTTATTTGCCTCATAACGACTTGTATTTATTTTGAAACCATTTCTTTCTTATTTTCACTTTTTTATATTAAATGATGTTGTTTCCTTCATTTAATTAGCTGTATGATTATAATAGATGAACTGACCAATTTCAGACTAACTAACTATAAGCAATTTTCATAAATATGTGTGGTAGGTTGGTGTTGGCGCATTGCGGCATCCAAAACTGTAATTTTCCATTCCAATCAGTATTAACTGAATAATTGCTATCTCTACTATCTCATTTCTCAATCAAAATGTGATTTTTTGTGGCTCCCTTCTTGATCGCAGTTCCTAATGTTGTCAACTAGGAAAAACAATACATTGAGTCAGTTAGTACTAAACTATTATTGCTTAGATTGCTTGATTGACTGGAAACACAGTAGTTAGTTGGTTAGTTAGTTGACACGACAGGCTTAACCAAGTTGTACATAAAAAGTAACTAACTACTAACTATTAGAACCAATGGGAGGATGAAGTGGCTGACAATAGTTCATTAAGTGATGTCGGTATGCCTCAAATTCTTCAGATAACAACCACAGTGGGTAATCGTAGGCGTCTTTTGCAGCAGGCAAGTATTCCATCAAATAAATATATGTGAACAACTTATATTTATCTTGAGTCGTTTCCTCTGTCTGTACCATTTTTCTCTATTTCTTCCGACTTTCTGTCCACTATCAGCCAATGATTGACAGCATTTTGAACTTGTCTTCCGTTTCCTATTGTGTGGTCACTTGAAAAATCTGCTGACGTTAAAATAAGTCTGTCTATAGTTTTAAAAAGTTTTTTCTTTACATGAACGCAAAAGTACTTTTGTATTACACTGACTATGGCGCACTGTTAGTTAGTTAGTATGGTTAGTATCTAAAGACCATCCATTAATCATAAGTTTCCGACTTATTTTTTTCACTTTCATGAGGACTCTTCATCGCTAATTATGAGTTTCATTTTACTTGCGTTCTCATGAATACATAATTAGTGATCCGAGTTGGCACTATTTACTTTAGTTTATTGTAGGGATTTTTTGTTTTTGTGCTGTGTAGACATGAAGATTATTATTGCATGCATGTTAGTCATGCTGTTTTAAGCTTTTTTGCTTACTTATGTGTAAAGATGATTATGCGTGTGACATGAAGTGTGACACTTTCAAATGCTGTGTTCTTCACTTTTCGAGTTAGTTTGATGCTTGTGGATATGAGTTTGGTTGTAGTTTGCAATAGCATGCATTATTTCCTGATTTTTTTTTCTAATTTCGTAATTGCTCTGTGTATTTGAGCAGTATTGAATGATAATGAGCTATTATTTTAATAATATCAACTTTCAACCCATATCCCTTGTGTTTAACTGACTAGTTAAATTCTCTTTTGTTTGTTTTCGGCTTGATAGAATGGGAGCAAGTAAGTGAATGTAATTTAATGTATGTCGTGCACTTTTCAGTATTCGGGGCCCGAAATAGCGTGGTTGGACAAATGCACGTTTTCAGTGAAACTTCGACTGTCCTCTACTGTTTGGACTAAATGTGGATGCCTGGGTGTATTTTTCGCCCATGCGGAAAAATATCTACACAGAGGACCAACTCAAGCTCATGGGAAACTGCATTGTGATGATGAAACTACAGTGAAAATGATTAGGTCGTTGGAATCTATGGATTTGGCTACACTCCGTGATTTTTTCCCTACAATAGTGAATCAAGTTTCATTCATCTCTACTATCTCTAAGTCTGTGGGTACTGCAGCCTTCAAATTCTTCATTTTTGCATTCCATTCACTAATTGAAGCCTCCATGGAATCCATCATTGATGATTGCATAAGGCTCCGATATTTGTCTACTGTTCAAAATTCGTCTGACAACAAAATGGGTGCAAGCAGCACATGTAAGTGTAATTAAACGTGATTATTTTTGTTTGTAAACAAAGTCTGCTCTACTTGGGATACTACCAATTCGAAATGCTTTATTTGGGTTTTAAGATGTGTGTTGATCCTGTGCACGCATAACATAATTTCATAGCCTCTTGTGCTAGTAGAATCGTTTTATATGGCATTTTCCAATCCTTTACACTTTTCTTCAAAAGAGCCGTACAGTCTTCTATGTAAGAAGTTAAAAGTTGTATTGCTAGTCTAGGTTTTCCTGCGTCCATTAAATCCACTGCTTTATAAAATGTTGATGACTCCAGTTTCTGCAACTGTTTCAGAACTTTGGGGGTGCAACCTTCAGGCTCGTTTGGTAAGATAGATAGAGCAGGCCAATCCTCTGTGCAAGCTATGCAGTTACAATTGAACCAGTAGCGACCAGCTAATTTTTCTTTCCTCACATTTTTGCTCATTGTGGTGAAGATTGGGCCATAGTTGTCTTGAATTGGTTCGCCTTTTTTGATGGGAGTGATCGAGATTATTGTCATTTTTGTTCCAGAATAGTATCTAAGCAATTGAGCATAGTGTAAGGATTTTTTTTAAAGTAAAGAAGCCATGATTTCAAATATGTAAAATACCTTGTAATATCTGGTGCACAAGAGTGATTCAAATACGAAGCTGTAGAATATATGGCCAATCCTAAACTGTGTGTTTTGCTCGTTTTGAATGCATTGGGTGTCTCCATAATGAATTCAGTAATTTCATGTGCATTGAATTGCACTACTTGCAAATTTCGGAGTAACAAAGCTGCTACTTGTAGCTCTATCTCTGTGGCCTCTGGGTTCTGAAACAAGTTAATGTTAAAGTAGCCAGTTAATCGGAGACATTTAATGAGGAACACAGCCATGATTGTGCGTTCTAGGTAATCTTCTGTGCTTCTTTCCATTTCCAGGGCTCCCAGGTTGTAAATGTTCTCGTATGCTTTGCAATCATATTTGCCATCTGAGTCGAATTTGATTAATTCGTCTGATTGTAACTTCAGTTTGGGAAGAAGCTTTGTAGACAAAAAAATTGTCAATACATTGGACGACATTCATTGCTCATTTGTTTGTAAATATATTAATGTTTTTTGTTTTGTATCACCTCTTTAAACTCTTCAACGGTCGATTGAGTGATTATCCGCAGAGCCAAATAGCAATTTAAACTCATTCCTGAGCCTATAAGAAGTCCCATAATTCTGCACTCATATTGATGATATTTATCAGCGTCTGAACGGCATTTTTTAGAGCAAAATGCTACATGTGCACAAGTGTCACAGGCCACTGGTGCTTTCAACCTGCTGAAGCAATGGGAACAAAAGGTGCCCATTTTTTCAGTCCGAACAAATGTAGCATATGGCTTTTCTTCCAATATTTCTTCTCCTACTTGGATATCTTCTTTTGCGAATGCATACCGACCCACTGTAGGACTATATTGTACGTCAAATTTAGATGAGGCTGATGGAAATTTCTCATTTTTTCCGAGTGCTTGGGAATCAGTTGAATTGATTTCGTTAGAATGGGAGGATTCTTCTTTCAGATCTTGTGTGCTTTTTATAGATTTTTCCATCTTGGCAAGAAACTTTTTATCCTCTGGATCATATTTTTCGCACATAGTTTGAGCCAGTTTGAGAGTGACTAAGGCTTTTTTGTAATTCTTGAGAGATATGTAGCAAGATGCCATTCTCTCGTACAGTTTATGTCTAGAAAAATATATGTAGGCTTACTTTGTTTGGTAGGAAATTTTGTAGAATATTTTATGACTGTACGAATACTTGTTTTACCCACAATGTGTTTTCTGGACTCCCATAACTGATTGCCAATTCTATATCAGCAATAGCCAGTCGATAATCTCCAAGCTTTTGGAGCAAGGCTGATCTGTTTGAATACACGCTAGCCACTTCTGGACCAGGAGGGGCTTGGATTAGACTTTGTCCATATAGGACCAAAGCCTTTTGCAACTCTCCATGTTTAAAGCAATTGTTTCCTTGGAGTCGCTTTTGTATTGCTTCATCACATTTTTTCCCTCTAAAGATGAGCTGCGCCCCAATATTGTCCCAAAATCTTTGGACACAGAATTTTACACGGTCTAGATCGGTTTTGCATTTTGAAAACTGAACAAGGCTGACATAGGGTTGTAGACTGGCGACTAAGTCGTTAAAAAATCCTTGCTTTTCGCTTTGTAATGTGATTTTACTGCAGGCTACTTTATATGTTGATGAACCGTCCATGGTTGTTACGATTTGCGACTGAACAGTGAATACAACATGTATGCAGTGTTTGAAATGTTGATCTTCTGTCTGTAAGCAAAATAGTTTGGGCTAAAAATAAAGCTCGGAAGTAGTGAAAAAATTGTTGCGCTCATTCGGTCTGCCAGTACTGAAAGTGTATATACCATGTACTACTGCACGCTGCCTGGGAACATGAACTGAGAATATTAAAATGTACAGAAATTGAGTAAATGTGCGTGGATTTCTATTGCAGATGCTGATGTGCTTTTGGAGTCATGGATCGATTTATTCGAAACGGGAGATGGAGCCACAATCGCATATTCATTGGAGCATTCCCGTCACTTTTTCTCCATGATCGTGAAATCCATAGCTGTACAAGGAATTGAAACAAATAATAATCCAGAAGACACTAGACTTGTAAAACTAACTCAACTATTCACTTCAGAAATCATTCAGCGCTACCAGTCTGACTATGGATTGTCTCAGAGTGCTAATGACAATTTAGTTGCCTTCTTGTCTGCACTTTTGTCTATTGTCCCACAAAGGCATGTAGTTTTTGCCACAATCAATGCATATTTGGCCAGCTTTGGTCCCGGAGACTCTTACAAGGTAAAAAATCTAAAATCTCGCAAAACACAGTGCATGCATATGTTATTTCAATATTCAACTTTGTACGCATTCATTTTTATAGCTGCAAGATTTAAAATTCGCCATGTTACAACGCCTTGTGGAACATCCATTGTTTATCGAGCTGAATTCGGGCACTGGTGATGAAGAGTATACTCGGTAAGCAAAGAAAAAGTACATTGGAAATTTTGAATAATGGGATTTCTTTAGTCATTCATTCATACATCATGCCACAAAGCGAGAGTACGAAATCATTGTTACGGTAATTCTTCAATTCTTTAGATTGGACAATGCCTGTTGGGCAAAAAGACATTTCCTTGTGGCTACTGTGATGAAGCAGTGCCGAAGTGGATTGGGTGAAGTATTCAATGTGCGAAGTCTCGCTCTAAAACCCATCATGATTGGCCTAGCGTTGCATGAGTCGAGCAGGTCCTCAGTGAAAATGTGGATCCCATGGCTTCGGGTTGTCTGTGACAATTTACATAGGATTGCAAGCATGAAATCGGCTTTGTCTTCCCGTTGCTCCTCTATTTCGACCATGTCTGGCGTCACGTCAAGTTTAGTTCAAGCAGCCCTCCCTAGGTTCATGGGAACTCATGGTCATCATTCACATCGGACTAATGGTGACAAGGATAACACTAGTATTCTTGACAATGTGAGTGCTCGGATTTCAACAATGAGCTTGAATTTGCCAAACGGAGGAAATAGCACGGCTTGTACTAGCACAGCAGGCAGTGTCACAAGCATAAACACGCTTGGGAAAGTGAGTACTGGCTCTTCTGGAGATAGGACCAGTTTGGATCGTATGAGTTTGGGCAATTTGTCCAACTGTGATTATTTGGAGGCCATTTCGGCCATCAAGACTTCTAATCCTAATGCTTCCACAAGGAGCACGTGTAGCAATGGGTCGGGGACTGACACGATTGTGAATGAGGAGAATTCCAATAGTGGATCAGGCGGGTGTGTACCAGAATTGCGAATTTTCTGGATAATGACTTTAGTTAGTTGTGATTTATAATGGATTTTTGTATTTGTAGCGATACTAGCAGCATTATGAAAGTACCTAGTGAAGAAGGGGAAGGTGAAAGTGGATCTTTTAAACCATCCTCATTTGGAACTGCGAATGCGGACAAGAGTAATGTCGTTCTGCGACGATATGATAAATTGAATGATGTGGAAACAAGTCAACTACTTGTCAGTGGGTTGTATCTATTGAAAAATATGGATTCAGGGGATTTGAAGAATTTTTGGGGCAAAAGCAGTTCTCAGGAGAGATCTTCACTTATGCAGATGATACATTTGGCGTGTATTCATTTCACGAGTTTGAGGAGGAGTAATACAATCACTAGAAAGAAGGTACGGTTTTTTAAAGTTTTTCCAAAACATATAATCTTTGAATCTTGTTTGTATTGTACGTATCGTATGGTTTTGCAGACTGTTGGTATTGCCGTGCCCCCAACTATGCCTCCTAGTCCAAGAAATTCCTTCCTCCCCAACAAAAAATGGTCATCGTTACCTTCAAGAGCTTCAGAAGGTGACCTGTCTGAAGGGACATACAAATCTGGTACTCAAGGAGGACCCTTGGAAACTATTCATGATGGTGGGAATGAGTGGGCAACTTTAAATACGGAGACCAGCTTTATTTGTGTCAAGACATTGGCCAATTTGTGTGAAACTTGTAAAGGGGAACATAATGAAATGAGAGATGTGATTCGCACTACATTGGATGTTGCCAAGGCCTCTGAAGACACTCGTGCTATGTTTGGAACTCTAGAAAACTTACTACATGTAGATGAATTGGCGTCCATTGTGTTTGCAAAAGGTGTGTTGAATTTAAGTGTATATATGCATGATTTTTTTTCGTGTTTTCTATGTTCTCTCTCGTGTGGGATAAATCGCTAATGTAAATATATGTCTTGAATATTGTTTTACAGGCAATGAAGACCTTAGTCATCAATTATTCTGTGACTTACTAAACGGATTTGGAACATCTTATTTGATTCACACGTGTGTATTACTGCTAGGAAAACTTTTTGTATTTGACCCTCATCGAACCACATCGCAAAGTTTACTTGCCATTTCTTCTCTGTCATTGTCACCGGTTTTTGTTCACAATTTCCGTAAAGCTTTGTCTCTATTGGAAAAAAGCATGAGTATTAGTGACCGTTCTAGTTTCATTCTGGCTATTGCGGACAAGCTCAATTTTATTGATGTTAATGATTTCGAGTCAGAAAAGTCATTTGGTGCGGATAAAAACTGTATGAAACAAATATCACCAAAGAAAAATGGGGGCATCAGAACTGCCGCTAGCAAAAATAAGGAACTACTTAGGCAAAATTCTACTCCGTTGATGGAGCTGTCTACTCGTTTAGCTACGATTGTTAATTCCATGTGGGTGCTCAAATCTTGCAATAATGAATACCGGATTCCCGAACTGTATTTGAAATTAGCCAACTCGTATTCATATTTCGCTGGTGCACGACTTCGTATTGATTCATATGATGCTTTGAAAGGAGAGCACTTGAGCAATAAACGGTACAGTGAGGCTCTAATGTGTGAGCTTCATGTTGCTGCTAGACTGGCCAAACACAATGCAACTTCTGAGGTTTACTTTTTTCTTTGTTTACAATTCTGATTATAGTTTTAGATTATTGTGTGTTAATATTGCTCATGTGTGGTGTGCATGTTTTCAGGTGAAGAATGTTATGGTGGGTATATCTCGAAATTTGGAGTCTGAATTCATTGAATTAGATGGGGACTGTAAAGATGAGCTAGATTCGAGTGAAGAGTTAATTCAAAGGCTTGAAAATTGCGTCATTTTGTGTGAAAAATCTGAAAGATATGAGTTAATGCTAGAGGTAATTGATTTATCTGATTACATACATGTGAGAGCAGATAATTTTTTGTAATTTTAAACTGGTGTATTTTTTTGTCCTGAACTAAATACAGGCATACCGAATTCTGGTGGTTATCCAAGAATCTCTCTCTGACTACGCATCTTTGGAACACTCATACACACAAATGTCCAGAGCATGTAGTTTAATTCAGAATAAGAGAGAACGATTTCTAGCCACGTATTATAAAGTGACTCTTTATTTCCCCAAAAAAGATGAAAGTTCCCGACCCACTGAAACTTATGTTTACAAAGAGCCCAACGTGACTTCTCTAACTGAAATTTGCTCCAAAGTTGAGTCAATGGAAAGTGCCGTGATTTTCTCAGGGGAGCTGGATAAGCTTCCAGATGACGAGAATACTTATGCTACGATTACTCATTTGTCTCCGATTCCGAATGAAAGTCCCAGACAAAAGATATGGTCTGAAGGATTCAGACGGCATCAAAATGTGGATACATTTTCTTATGATACTCCGTTTGCTGTGAAATCTAATGACAAGATCAGTATTGATAACAAAGCTGCCGTTCATCAGCAATGGAAGAGGAGGACTACGGTTTCAAGTAATTTTTCGAATAAATTGTTAGCCCTAGATTGAAGAGGTAGATTTGTATTGTTGAATTGCATTTATGTTTTTTTCTTGTAGCGGAGTATACATTCCCTGCTGTAGTGTCACGCCTTCGAGTAGTTAGTTCGAAGGAAGAAGATTTGAGTCCGATTATTGTGGCAATTGATGATATGCAGCGACGTTTGTTGGAACTTCGTTCTGAACTTAATTCTCATGATATTAAGCGCATTCAGTTGAGGCTCCAGGGCTCAGTTAGTGTTCAGGTAAAATTAATTTTCTTTGCTTTTCAAGTGATTTTATGTCATTATGAAATCTATATTTGGGAATTTTCTATTGTTCAGGTGAATCAAGGGCCACTAACCTATGCGAGGGCATTTTTCGAAAAGGAGAGTGAATACCCGGCTCAAGAGATGAATACTTTGAAGGCAATTTTTAGGTATGCAAATGATGGTTTTGTTTATGCTTCAAACTTTTTATATTGTGTGGGTACATGGGATTTCATGTATCTTTTTGTGGTTTACTCACAGGGATTTTGTGGAATGCTGTGGAGAACTATTGATCAAGAATGGAACGCTCATACAGCCTGAACAAATGGATTATCAACAGCAGTTGGAATTGGACTATGTGCGCTTGTGTCAAGTTCTGAGTCCTTACCTCGGTCTACCTGAGTTAGCTTTAAATAGGGTATGTAGAATCTCAATGAAAGGTTCTAGTAATTGCTAAGTATTATGCAGAGGAAAACTGCTATTATTATTCCAGAACATGGAAACCTAGCCATAGCATAAGTAAGTAAGGGTTGCACCCTTCTAAAAAGGTTTGAATGCAATGGTTTTAATTGAGCGGGACTGATTGTACTGTCTGATATTTTATATGGTATATATTTTTTTATTCGTTGTTGTTTTCTTCCCTTAATGTTGACTGGGACTTATTTAGGATGTTATCTTTTTTGTGCCAAGCTGAATGCAGCAGTTTGTGAAACTATGCTTTATACACTCATTATTCCTCCGATTGTTTGAAAACGAAAATGTTAAAGTACAACTAACTAAATTAAATTACTACTACCACATATTATGGATCAGGTTAGATTATTTAAAAGTTAGTACGTATGTTCGGAACGAACTAAACTAAATACTTTGAAAGTGCATGCCAGTGACTTAGAATTCTGAGTATAAGCAATATTACATTTTCGCCAGCTTTTCACGAAACTAAAATGCTCATTAGGATACTGTTTATTCATTCACAAGATGTTAAGCTAAAGTACCACGTTTTAACTAATATTACTGTATGTCGCAATTTTCGTGCACGGTTTAGCTGTAGGGTTTTCTTGTCTTGTACTTTGGATTGTATTTTCCTTTCGTGTACTTTGCTCCATTTAGTCCGCATGTACAAAAAATGGGAAATGCCTGGTTAGATAATTAGGTTACTCATCCTAAACTTGTGAAAAGCAATTTGAATGTGTGAAAAAAGTGTGCTGAACATTTTTATTAAGATCCTTTCCTGTCATCCATCACAAAAATGTTGATCAATTTTGTTTCGTTCGAATTGAAATTATATTTTATTTTGCGTGTAAACGCCGCTGAGCGGATTCCAACGATTCTGTGCCATTGGTATAATTGGTTGGCTGCCATGTTAGTTTATAAGTTGCGCAAATTATTTAATTGTGGCATTCAAAAGAAATAAAACGCTTTCGGTGATATTTGAAAACAAATGTTTGTGCAACATTTTGCATCTTACAACAGTCAGGATTCCCACAACTGACATCATATGAATTAATTAGCCATGTTTATGGGCGCGTTTATTACGCTTAAAAAACTGCATTCTGGGAATCTCATCTTGGCTGTAACTGTCATACTTTAGACTTACAGACCCTGGCATGGCTTACGTTGAACTTGATAGAAAAAATTTGGTGCATGTTCACCCATGATGACGTACATTAAGCGCCACATTAACTATACATACATTGTTCAGCCTCATTTTTTTAGTGTAGCAACTAAATGATCGGCTGTCAGCAAGGAATACTGGATTGTAATTTTATAAGCCGATTTACTTGTAATAGAGTAAATTGGCCCCAAATTCATGGTTTCCAGAAAGCAGAGTGCGCATTTTTCGGTGTTTGCAATAATAAATAAATAAAAGAATCATTTTTATAATCTTGAGCAAAACAAAGGGAAAACTTGAAATTCCGTTTAATTTGTTCGTACGTGGCAAAAAAAAACAGGCTCTTCAGGCCTTGGTTTGTTTTTCATTTTAGTTTTACTTTAAATTCAAACAGTATTTACTTAAGCTCAAATTATTTGGGCGTATGCATATATGTTATAATGAACTTGTAGAATTTTTTAAATGTTGTGAAAAAGTTTTCGTGACTAAAATATTTAGGAGATCTAAAAACCTACTCTACATTGATACACCGTCGTTATTTTACATCGGCATATTTTTTTAAGCAGAAGGAGGAACTTGTTTTGTTACTACTTCCACTTTTTATGCAAATATTTTATGCAATAATAAATTGCTTACTCTTTTACTTGTAGTATAGAAACAAAGCAAAGGTAGACCCACTTCCTTAAATTCATGAGTAATCGTTAGTTGATGAATGACGAAATAATCACAGCATAAACTGTGGACAAAATTCCAGCGCATTATTCATAATCTTTCCCATGATCGTTTTACCAGCTTATCAGTGAAATTACCAGCAACCTACTTAGCATTATTTTTAGGCTATGCTGACCCTAAAATTTTCTACGAACAATGACAGTTTTGTTGAACTGAGATATTATTTTTTTCAACAAACAGAATGCATGACACACTTGGATTCCCAAGGGACTGAGAATTATTTACTTTAAAAGTCTCACTTGTGGAGTGGAGTAGTACGTATCTATATAAAGTGAAAATTTGCGATGAACTTGGCGTGTAAACAATTCTCTATAAAATCTCGTTTTTCTTCTTTCGGGCAAATTACAAAAACAATTGTAATTAACTGTGCAATTTACGTGAGTCCAAGATTTTTCTAGTTTCACATTAGAAACAAGAAAGATTTTTTTCCTCAAGAATCACTTGTCAGAAGAACACTAATTTACGATTTCGCCACACACCAGATTACAACTACAACCAGTTCACTTTTTCTTAAATTTTTTTCCAAATCCTTGGTTATTCAATACTTGACCATTACTACAATCGTGGACTTGTTTTCTTCCCAGGTAACTTACCTGCATTAACTTGCATGTATTGGCTATTTAATTGGGTGTTTGGAGTTCTGCAATGTGCTTCTGTGCGCGTACAAACTGACGTCAATGTGGTAGGCTAGGTGCTCAATGACAAATGAGGATATCCTCGAGATTTACTCTGTCGATACTTAAAATCTCAATTCCTGTATAAAAATCAAATCATACGTAGTAAGACTGTCCTGAATTGCACAACATGTTTTTCAAAGTTACGGCATGCATCTACGGAAACTTTCCCGTAGAATTTAGTTAACACTTGCATGGGAACATAACTTGAACCAAATATATTCATTTACTGCCACATGTAATGTGCTGCATAAAAAGAAACTCATCTAATGAATTCCCATGTGAGTTTTTTTTGTAAAAAAAACTCTCCATTACTGAGGCCTGGTGTCCATACAATGATATGCCTTTTGCACAATAATTGATCTCTCCACCTATCAAGCAGTGCGGCTACTCTTATAAGTGCGCATAAAACGTAGGGAACTAAAATAATTTGTTGTGCACAAAACAAGGTAGTGATTCCATTTAGTGGTTTGTCTAATAGCATCATCTACTGCATGCAGTAAGTAAGTTTAGCTCGTGCATGGTTACCACAAAAGTTGTAATCAAGTTACAGACATAGTCTAGTGTTAAGTGTTAAAGAAGTGTTGATTAGTATATAAGGATAAGACTGTCGAAAATGTGAGTTTCATGTGAGCCCTGTTTTAAAACAATCAAGTTTTGCAGTAGTTAACTTTAAATTTCATAATGACGTCTCAGAATGGAGGTTTCTTCTTTTGGGTGAATAATTTACGCATATGATTTGTAGCATTGTAGTGTCGTTTTCAATATAATTCTTATATGCAAGTTGGTGACAGAAAAATGTTTCAGGAAAATGTAGAATGTCCCGTTAACTTGTGAATTTATGTGTTCACAGGAGTAAGAATAGCCACACGAGTGTGGAGAAACCGCAATACACGCAAAGATACATTGACAAGGAATTGTTTAGAACAAAACGGAAAATCTAAACTTTCTGGAAACCCCTGTTATCCAATGTCCGCTCATCTGTGCTGAAAATTTCGATATAATCTGAGTTGAGGGCCATTTTGACAACCAGTTTCAGTGCAAACATGGCGGTGTTAACAAATAAAATGGTTGCAATGCAACTTGTTTTCCTTCTTTTAGTACAAACAATGAGCTACACTGTCATACATGCGGCAGTTGAGTCGAATGAAGAGGACCCTGTGATTTACTATTATATTCCACGGTTAGAAATAAGCGAGGTTAATTTCATATATATATTCCATTCTGACACTGTATTATCTACAATCCCACTTTTTCTCTGATTACAGATGGGAGACGAGAACATTTTCCCCGAGACTTCATTACCTCTACATGATGAAAATGAAAAATGGGACCACCGTAGAACTATCCTCAGAAAGTGATAAGGAACTCAGCATAGTCAAAGATGAATACAGTTCCACTGCTGCAACTGAGCCAGCCAGTATTACAAAAGAAGAAATACCTGAAACCTTATCGGATCGCAGATTTTCAGGTCCACCAGCCAAACCAAAGCCATTCCGAATCCTATATACGGAAGGGGACCGAGTCATTTTCGAAGAAACAGGGAATAATTTGAAGCGGGAAGCTGTAATTTTTGCACCAGACGAAAATTCCACAACATTAGACAAAAACAATATTGATGCCACGAAACGTAAAAGTGAATTTGGTTTCCCAGAGGAAGAAAATCAAAATCCCCAAAATAGGTTGATACTGAAACTCGGAGCTAGTTTCAAACTTGCACCTACTACTAATAATGCTGATAAAAGTAGTTCTACCAATAGCATTCAACAAGAAGAATTGAATTTGCTAGCACATGAAAACAATTTAAGAGGAAATGAGCAAACCAATGAACTGATTACTAGTGTTTCTAGTAGTGAAGAATCTGAAGAACAGTGGCAATCACTTCGATATGGGGAGAGTTTCCGAAAATTCGCTATTTCGCTTGAAGGTTCCAGAATTGACGCTAAAGATTGGGATCAAGAAAATCTCGTCTTTTCCCCATTTAGTCTATTCACTGTACTGTCTATGTTGTTACTAGGCTCAGAAGGGAAGACTTTTTCGGTACAAAAAATACTGCCTGTTTTCGTATAGACTTGTTGTAGGTTTCTTTGCCAAATTTCAAAATTTTCCAATTAATTAAAACCATGTAGGAATTAGGAAAAGCACTGACAAACTCGGAAAGCTCATATCTCACCCCAGAAGACGTCGATGAGAAAAGTTTTCATGGAAACTTTCGGGATTTTCAAAACGTAGTGGATAAAGTTTCTGGTCACGCTGTTTCTTTTGAAGCTGCAAATATACTTTTCGTCGATAGTCATTTTAAAGTCAAAGACAATTTCACCCAGCAATGTAAAAGGTATTATGATGCTAAGGTCAACTCATTCGACTTCCAAAAGGATGGCTCCCTGTTTCAGAAAACAGTTAACGATTGGGTTAGCAGAAAAACACATGTAAGCTAATCAACATCAGCACATAACTGAAATTATTGCAATTTGTTGAATCGGTTTTACTTCAGTTACTGAAATTTACATAATGATTTTACTTCAGGGCAAGATCACAACCATTGTAGACAATCCCCCACCGGAGACTACAACAATGGCCCTGGTAAATGCTGTCTACTTCAAAGGAGACTGGGCCATTCCCTTCGAAGCCAAATTCACACGCATGAATGATTTTTTCACGAGTCCAGAAAAAAAGATCAGAGTGCCTATGATGACCAAAATGGCTGTGCTTCCTTTCTACGAAACAGATGAATTTAAAATGGTCAGCATACCGTATAAAGATACGCACACGTCCTTTTTCATCTTGCTCCCAACTGAAAATCAAGGACTGGATGGACTTCGGGT
>Ga0210040_10006431_pt1 | contig 14632 bp, 14 predicted proteins | sample CryGeyCG12114_NA_FD_185462 | JGI IMG/M metagenome (GOLD analysis project Ga0210040, IMG submission 185462) | Groundwater microbial communities from aquifer - Crystal Geyser CG19_WC_8/21/14_NA (SPAdes) (version 2) | ecosystem: Environmental > Aquatic > Deep subsurface > Groundwater | place: USA... | reverse complement strand
TCGGGGTCATCGCCCGGGTGGTGGCCCGCTCCGGCACCGCCGACCTCGCCGAGGTCGGCCCCGGCGACGACGCCGCGGTGCTGCGCGCCCCGGACGGGCGGGTGGTGGCCTGCACCGACGTCCTGGTGGAGGGGCGGCACTTCCGCCGCGACTGGTCCTCGGCCGAGGACGTCGGGCACAAGGCCGCCGCCGCCAACCTCGCCGACATCGCCGCGATGGGTGCGGTCCCGACCGCGCTGCTGGTCGGGCTGGCCTGCCCCGCGGGCACCCCGGCCGGCTGGCTGGAGGAGGTGGCCGCGGGCATGGCCGAGGAGTGCGCTCCCTTCGGCGCCGCGGTGGTCGGCGGCGACACCTCGGCCAGCGCGCCGGACTCGCAGTCGGTCGTGCTGTCGGTGACGGCGCTGGGCGATCTGGGCGGTCGGGCCCCGGTGGTCCGCTCCGGCGCGCGCCCGGGCGACGTCGTCGCCGTCGTCGGGCGGCTGGGCTGGTCGGCCTGCGGGCTGGCCGTGCTGCGCCGCGGCTTCTCCTCACCGATCGCCGCCGTCGCAGCGCACCGCCGGCCGCACCCGCCCTACGCCGCCGGCCCGGCTGCCGCCGACGCCGGTGCCACGGCGATGTGCGACACCAGCGACGGGCTGCTGGCCGACGCCGGGCACCTGGCCACCGAGAGCGGCGTCGTGCTGGACCTGGCGGGCGCGGTGCTGCGGGAGGCGTTCGTGGTCGGGCCGCTGCCCCAGGTCGCCGCGGCGCTGGGCGGGGACCCGCTGGCCTGGGTGCTCACCGGCGGGGAGGACCACGCCCTGGTGGCGACCTTCCCACCCGACGCCGAGCTCCCGTACGGGTGGACGACGATCGGCACCGTGCACGAGGCGACCGGGGACGGGCCCGGGGTGCGGGTGGACGGGGTGCCGGCCGCGCAGGTGGCCGCCGAGCTGGGGGAGGGGACCGGGCATGTCCACTTCGGCTGAGCAGGTGCAGCTGCGGGCCGTCGGGTACGCCGACCCGCTGGCCCAGGAGCTGATCGAGCGGGTGCAGCAGGAGTACGTGGTGCGCTACGGCGGCCGGGACGAGGCGGTCGTCGACCCGGTGGAGTTCGCCCCGCCGCGCGGCCGCTTCCTGGTCGCCGAGGTCGACGGGGTGCCGGCCGGCTGCGGCGGCTGGCGGGTGCACGGGGACGGCGTCGCCGAGCTCAAGCGGATGTACGTCGAACCGGCGTTCCGGCGGCGCGGGATCGCGGCGCTGCTGCTGGCCGAGCTGGAGCGCTCGGCCGCCGCGGCCGGGCACCGGCACCTGCTGCTGAACTCCGGGGACCGCCAGCCCGAGGCCCTGGCGCTGTACGCCCGCGTCGGGTACGCCCCGGTGCCCGGCTACGGGATGTACGCCGACTCCGAGGACGCGGTCTTCCTGGGCAAGGACCTGGTCGAGCACCCGCCGGTCGCCGGGGGAGGTGAGGACGCATGGGTGTCGTGACGGTGTCGGCGTCCTTCGGGTGCCGCGGTGCCGAGATCGCCCCGGCCGTCGCCGAGCGCCTCGGGCTGCCCTTCCACGACCGGGTCATCCCCGCGCAGGTGGCCGGGCGGCTGGGGGTTCCGGTGGCCGAGGCGGAGGCCAACGACGAGACGGTCACCCGCGGGCTGTGGCGGCTGGTGAGCTCGCTGGGCACCATGCCCGACCCGGTGGGTGGGGTGCTGCCCACCGCGACGCTGCCCGACGAGCGGGCCTACCGCCTGCAGACCGAACGGGTGCTGGCCGAGATCGCCGACGGACCCGGCGGGGTGGTGCTCGGCCGGGCCGCGGCGATGGTGCTCCGCGACCGCCCCGACGTGCTGCACGTGCGGCTGGACGGGTCCCCGGACCGGCGGCTGGCCGCGGCCGTCGCGCACGCCGGGCGGCCGGAGCGGGAGGTCCGCGCCGAGCGGGACGCCGCCGACCGCGCGCGGGTCGCCTACGTCCGGCACTTCTACCGCACCGACCCGGCCGAGGCCCGGCACTACCACCTGGTCGTGGACAGCACCGCCCTGCCGCCGGACACGGTGGTGGAGCTGGTGGTCACCGCCGCCCGGGCGCGCGGCATCGGCGGCTGAGCACACGAAAGACCCCGGTGGCCAGCAGGCCATCGGGGTCTTTCGTGCTTTGTCGGCCCGGTCCAGAGGCTCGACCCGAGCTCGCCCGGGTGAGGAGGACGGGGTCCTCTTCTAGCCGCGGACGACCTTGCCCGCGCGGATGCAGGAGGTGCAGGCGTTGATGCGACGGCGGGTGCCGGCACCGACGATCGCCTTCACGGCCTGGATGTTCGGGTTCCAACGGCGCGGCGTGCGGCGGTGCGAGTGGGACACCGACATGCCGAAACCGGGGCCCTTGCCACACACGTCGCACACGGCAGCCACGGTCGATCACTCCCAGAGAATTGGTCCAGCTGAAGTCAGGTCGCGGTGCCGCCGGGGGCCCGAAGGCAGAACCCAGCCCCGCACACGCTGGCCACCACTGTAACCGGTCTGCGGGGTAGGTGTCCGCCCGCCCCGGGCCGGCTGCTTCCGGCCCGGGGTCCCGCGCCGGCCCCGGTACCCTGCCGGGCGTGCTCAGGGCGCTGGACGAGGCCGCGGTCGGCCGGTGGAGCAGCGCCGTCGTCGACAGCCTCGCCGACGCCCGCGGCCGGCTGGACGAGCTCAACGTCTTCCCGGTCCCCGACGGCGACACCGGCACCAACCTGCTGCTGACCGCGCAGGCCGGCCACGCCGCGCTGCAGGCCGCACCCGAGGACGGGGACCGCCCGCCGGAGTCACCGTGGGCGGTGCTCGCCCGGGGCGCGGTGCTCGGTGCCCGCGGCAACTCCGGCGCGATCCTCGCCCAGCTGCTCCGCGGGCTGGCCGACGGGCTGGCCGACGAGCCGGCGGTCGGCGGGGAGCTGTTCGCTGCCGCGTTGACCGGCGCCGCCCGCGCCGCCTACGCCGCGGTCGCCGACCCCGAGGAGGGCACCTTCCTGACCGTCGCCCGCTCCGGTGCCGAGGCCGCCGCCGCCGCGGTCGCCGACGGTCGCCGCGAGCTCGCCGACGTCGTCCGGGCCGCCGCCGACGGTTCCTTCACCGCGCTGCAGGCGACCCCGGGCCAGCTGGCCGCACTGCGCGAGGCCGGCGTCGTGGACGCCGGGGGAGCCGGCTGGTGCCTGGTGCTCGACGCCCTGGTGGGCACGGTGACCGGCGCGCCGCCGGTGCGACCGGCGCCGGCGGTGCGCCCGGCCCGGCCGCGGGGTCCGCACGGGCACGTCCCCGGCCCGCCACCCCCCGGCCCGGGCAGCGAGGTGCAGTTCCTGCTCGCCGACAGCGACGAGGACGCCGTGGCCCGGCTGCGGACGCGGCTGGCCGAGCTCGGCGACTGCCTGGTCGTGGTGGGCGTGGACACCCCGGGCGGCCGGGAGTGGAACGTGCACGTGCACGTCTCCGACATCGGGGCAGCCGTCGAGGCCGGCATCGAGGCGGGGCGCCCGCACCGCATCTCGGTCACCGCCCTCGCCCCCGTGCGCACCGCCGCCGCCCCCGGTGTCCGCGCGGTCGTGGCGCTGGCCTGCTCCGCCGGGCTGGCCGACCTGTTCGCCGACGAGGGCGTCACGGTGCTCACCGCCCCGGTCGCCGAGGTCGAGGAGGATGCGCTGCTGCTCGCCGTCCTGGGTACCGGGGCCGAGCAGGTCGTCGTGCTGCCCAACCACCCCGGCGTCGCCGCGCTCGTCGGGCGCGCCGCGGACCGGGCCCGCGGTGAGGGCCGGGACGTCGTGGTCGTGGCCACCCGCTCGCCGGTGCAGGGGCTCGCCGCCCTCGCCGTCACCGATCCGGCCCGCCGCTTCGGCGACGACGTCGTGGCCATGGCCGAGGCCGCCGCCGCGACCCGCTGGGCCGAGGTGACCGTGGCCGAGCAGGAGGCGCTCACCTCGGCCGGGCGCTGCCAGCCCGGCGACGTGCTGGGCAGCGCGGAGGGAGACGTCGTGGTGATCGGGGCGGACCTGCCCACGGTCGCCCGCGACCTGCTGGACCGGCTGCTGTCGGCCGGCGGGGAGCTGGCGACGCTGGTGGTGGGGGAGGACGCGCTGGGCGACGCCGTCGGCGCGCACCTGGCTGCGGTGCACCCCACGGTCGAGGTGGTCCGGTACGCCGGCGGCGCCGGTGCGCTGCCGCTGCTGGTGGGGGTGGAGTAGCCGTGGTCGCCATGGACACCGACCTGGTGCGGGTGCTCGGCCCGAAGACCGCCAAGGTGATGGCCGACCAGCTGCAGCTGCGCACGGTGCGCGACCTGCTCCGGCACTACCCGCGCCGCTACGCCCGCCGCGGGGAGATGAGCCGGCTCGACGACCTGCAGGTCGGGGACCGGGTGACGGTGCTCGCGCAGGTCAAGAAGATGAGCACCCGGCCGATGCGGCAGCGGCGCGGGTCGCTGACCGAGGTCACCGTGGGCGACGGCGCCGGCAGCATGCGGCTGGTCTTCTTCAACCACCGGCACACCCACCTCGACGTCGGCGAGTGGGGGCTGTTCGCCGGCACGGTCGGGAAGTGGCAGGGCGACCTGCAGTTCACCCACCCCGACTGCCACATGATCACCGGGGACGACGACGACTGGGCGCGCGCCCTCGTGCCGATCTACCCGGCCAGCAAGGACGTCTCCAGCTGGGTGATCCAGAAGTCGGTGAAGCTGCTGCTGGACGACCCGCGCTCGCTGGAGGACGGGCTGGAGGACCCCCTCCCGGAGCCGGTCCGGCAGCGGCACGGCCTGGTCACCCTGGCCACGGCGCTGCGGCAGAAGCACCGGCCGGACTCCCAGGAGCAGGTCGACTCCGCCGACGAGCGGCTCAAGTGGGACGAGGCGCTGGTGCTGCAGGTGACGCTGGCCGCCCGCCGCCGGGCCGCGGCGCTGGAACCCGGCATCGCCCGGCCGCGCCGCACCGGCGGCCTGCTGGACGCCGTCGACGCCGCGCTGCCCTTCTCCCTCACCGACGGCCAGCGCGAGGTGGGCGACGAGCTGGCCGTCGAGCTGGCGCGCGAGCAGCCGATGAACCGGCTGCTGCAGGGGGAGGTCGGCTCGGGCAAGACGGTGGTCGCGCTGCGCGCCATGGCCCAGGTGGTCGACGCCGGTGGCCAGGCCGCGCTGCTGGCCCCCACCGAGGTGCTGGCCGCCCAGCACGCCCGCAGCCTGGGCGCCGTCCTGGGCCCGCTCGGCCGCGCCGGCGAGCTGGACGGCGACGCCGCGGGCACCCGGGTGGTGCTGCTCACCGGGTCGCAGAGGGCCGCCGCCCGCCGGGAGGGTCGCGCCGCGGTCGCCGACGGCAGCGCCGGCATCGTGGTGGGCACGCACGCGCTGCTGTCCGAGGGCGTGGACTTCGCCGACCTCGGCCTGGTGGTCGTGGACGAGCAGCACCGCTTCGGCGTCGAGCAGCGGGACGCGCTGCGCGCCAAGGGCAACCGCCCGCCGCACGTGCTGGTGATGACCGCCACGCCGATCCCGCGGACCGTGGCGATGACCGTCTACGGCGACCTGGAGATCTCCACCCTGCGCCAGCTGCCCGCCGGCCGCGGCGGGGTGTCCAGCTCCGTCGTCCCGGCGGGGGAGAAGCCGGCCTGGCTGGACCGGGCGTGGGCGCGGGTCCGCGAGGAGGTCGCCGCCGGCCGGCAGGCCTACGTCGTCTGCCCCCGGATCGGGGACGAGCCGGGCACGGGCGGCGGCAGGGGCGGGGACGACGACGGGCCCGACGGCGAGGACGGCGCGCCGCCGGAGGAGCAGGGCGCCAGCGACAAGCGGCCGCCGCTGGCGGTGCTGGACGTCGCCGAGGGCCTGCGCGCCGGTCCGCTGTCGGCGCTGCGCGTGGAGGTGCTGCACGGTCGGCTGCTCCCGGAGGAGAAGGAGGCCCGGATGCGTGCCTTCGCCGCCGGGGAGGTCGACGTGCTGGTGGCCACCACCGTGGTCGAGGTCGGCGTCGACGTGCCCAACGCCACCGTGATGGTGGTGCTGGACGCCGACCGGTTCGGCGTCAGCCAGCTGCACCAGCTGCGCGGCCGGGTCGCCCGCGGCAAGCACGCCGGGCTGTGCCTGCTGGTCACCGAGGCGCCCAGCACGTCGACGACCGGGCAGCGGCTGGCCGCGGTCGCCTCGACCACCGACGGGTTCTCCCTGGCCCGGCTGGACCTGGAGACCCGCCGCGAGGGCGACGTCCTGGGGGCCGCCCAGTCCGGCCGCCGGTCGGGGGTGCGGCTGCTGTCCCTGCTCGACGACGAGGCGCTGATCGCCGAGGCGCGGGGCGAGGCCGCCGCGCTGGTGGAGAACGGGCGGGGGCTGGCCGACCACCCGGAGCTGGCCGCCGCCGTCGCCGCGCTGGCCCTGGACGAGCGCGCCACCTACCTGGAGAAGGCGTGAAGCGACGATGACCAGACTGATCTCCGGGGTGGCCGGGGGACGGCGGCTCAAGGTGCCCCGCACCGGCGTGCGGCCCACCGGCGACCGCGCCCGGGAGGGGTTGTTCAACTCCGTGGGCACGCTGATGGACGTGGACGGCGCGCGGGTGCTCGACCTCTACGCCGGCTCCGGGGCCCTCGGGCTGGAGGCGCTGTCCCGGGGGGCGGTGGAGGCGGTCTTCGTGGAGTCCGGCATGGGGGTCCTCCCCGTGCTGCGGGACAACATCGCCACCGTCGGGCTGCCCGGCGGCCGGGTGGTCCACGGCAGCGTGCCCACCGTGGTCGCCGGCCCGGCCCCGGCCGCCTTCGACCTGGTGCTCGCCGACCCGCCGTACTCGGTGGCCGTCGAGGAGGTGCTGGGGGTGCTGCGGTCCCTGGCCGCGGGCGGCTGGTTCGCCCCGGGTGCCGTCGTCGTGGTCGAGCGGCCCAGCCGCGAGCAGCCCTGGGAGTGGCCGACACCGCTGGTCGGGCTGCGCGACCGCCGCTACGGGGAGGCCGTGCTCCGGTACGGTCGCGTCTCGTGAGGCGAGCGGTCTGTCCCGGTTCGTTCGACCCGGTCACCAACGGCCATGTCGACGTGATCACCCGCGCCGCCGCGCTGTACGACGAGCTGGTCGTCGCGGTGCTGGTCAACCCGGGCAAGGCAGGCCTGTTCGACGTCGACGAGCGGATCGCGCTGCTCCGCGAGGCGGTCGTCGAGCTGCCCAACGTCACCGTCGACCGCTTCGAGGGCCTGCTCGTCGACTACTGCCGCGACCGGGACGTCCCGGTGATCGTCAAGGGGCTGCGGGCGGTCGGCGACTTCGAGTACGAGCTGCAGATGGCCCAGATGAACCGCGAGCTGGCCGCCGTCGAGACCCTGTTCGTGCCGACGGCGCCGCAGGTCGGGCACCTGTCCTCCAGCCTGGTCAAGCAGATCGCCCGGTTCGGTGGCGACGTCTCGTCCCTGGTGCCCGCGGCGGTCAACGACCGGCTGGTGGCCATGCGGTCCGGTCCGGCGAAGGGGGAGCAGTCATGACGGAGGTCGTGTACCGGTTGTACGAGACCGTGGACGAGCTGACCACGGTCATCGAGAACGCCCGCAGCGTGCCGATGTCCAGCTCCTGCATGGTGCCGCGGGACCACCTGCTGGACCTGCTCGACGACCTGCGCGAGTCGCTGCCCGACGAGGTGCAGCAGGCCGGCGCGATCGTCGAGCAGCGCACCGAGATCCTGCAGCAGGCCCAGGCCGAGGCCGAGCGGCTGACCGGGCGCACCCGCACCGAGAGCGAGCAGGTCGTGGCCGCCGCCCGGCGGCAGCGTGAGGAGCTGGTCGGCACCGCCCGCCGGCAGCGCGACGAGATCGTCACCGCGGCCCAGGCCGAGGTCGACGAGCTGCTGGCCGGGGCCGAGGCGGAGGTCGAGCGGCTGGTCGAGGAGGGGCGTCTGCTGCGCGAGCAGCTGATCGCCGACGGCCAGCAGCAGCAGGCCGACCTGGTGGCCGCCGGCGAGGCCGAGCACGAGCGGCTGCTCACCGAGACCGAGGTCTACCGCACCGCCGTCGACCGGGCCGACGAGCTGGGCGCCCAGACCGCTGCCGAGGTCGCCCGGATGCGGGCCGAGGTCGACGAGTACGTCGACACCCGGCTGGCCGACTTCGGGAACACGCTGGCGCACATGACCCGTTCGGTCGAGAAGGCGCGCACCAACCTGCGCACGCCCTGACGTCGCCGACGCCGGGGCGGCGCCGGAGCGCGGTCGGGTAGTCTGGGACACCGTCCGGCTGCTGCCGTGCCGCGCGCCTTCCCGGGCGCGGTGCCCCGCGCCCGGCGCCCCTCCCATCGACGACGACGAGTACCGACATGCCTGCTGCCTCCCAGCCCGTCTCCCGCGCCGCGTCCACCGACGCCCGGCGCCCTGCCGGCGACCCCGCCGGCGCCGCCCCGACGGCCGCCGAGAAGGCCGCGGCCAAGGCCTGGCAGGTCGACCTGCGCGAGCTCGGCCGGCGCGCCGGCAGCATGCGCGAGTGGGAGAAGACCATCCCGGCGCTGCCCGGCTGGGGCGTGGAGATGATCGGCGTCCCCGACGGCGCTCCGGTGCAGGTGCACCTGCGGCTGGAGTCGGTCATGGAGGGCGTCCTGGTGTCCGGCTCGGTGCAGGTGCCGGTCACCGGCCAGTGCGCCCGCTGCCTGGAGCCGGTCGAGGACACCTTCTCCCTGGACGTCCAGGAGCTGTACGCCTACGCCGGCAGCACCACCGAGGCCACCAGCGGTGAGGACGAGGTGCGCCGGATCGACGGCGACCTGCTCGACCTCGCGCCGCTGGTCCGGGACACCATCGTGCTCACCCTGCCGCTGTCGCCGACCTGCACGCCCGACTGCGCCGGCCTGTGCGTCGACTGCGGCGAGCGGCTCGACGACCTCCCGGCCGACCACTCGCACGAGGTGATCGACCCCCGATTCGCCGGGCTGGCCGAGCGCTTCGCCGACTTCACCGACAACGCCGACGGGGTCCAGCCGGGCTCCGGGAGCACCGACCCAGAGGAGAACTGATCATGGCGGTCCCGAAGAGGAAGACCTCCCGCAGCAACACCCGCTCCCGGCGGTCGCAGTGGAAGGCGACGGCGACCACGCTGGCGCCCTGCCCGAACAAGGCCTGCGGCGAGCTCAAGCCCCCGCACCTGGCCTGCCCGACCTGCGGCCAGCACGCCGGTCGCCAGGTCCTCGCGGTCTGAGCTCGACCACGCGCAGCATGGCGCAGCCGATCACCACACCGGCGTCGCCGGTCGCGGACCCCCCGCTCGGGGAGCCCGCGGCCGGGGGCGCCGGTGCCGCGCTGCCCGCAGGTGCCGAGCACGCCGACACCTCCGCCCGCTGGCTCGCCGGCGCCCTGGACGTCGTCCTGCCACCGGCCCTGCTCGAGCTCGCGCTGACCCACCGCTCCTACGCCTACGAGAACGGTGGCCTGCCCACCAACGAGCGCCTGGAGTTCCTGGGCGACTCGGTGCTCGGGCTCGTGGTGACCGACGAGCTGTACCGCAGCCACCCCGACCTGCCCGAGGGGCAGCTGGCCAAGCTGCGGGCATCGGTGGTCAACATGACCTCGCTGGCCCGGGTCTCCCGGTCCCTCGGCGAGGGCGGCATCGGCCCGCACCTGCTGCTGGGCCGCGGGGAGACCACCACCGGCGGCCGGGAGAAGGACTCGATCCTCGCCGACGCCCTGGAGGCGCTCATCGGCGCCGTCCACCTGGGGCTGGGCCTGGAGGCCGCCTCGGTGATCGTGCACCGGCTCTTCGACCCGCTCCTGGCCGAGTCGGCGACCCGCGGGGCCGGCCTGGACTGGAAGACCAGCCTGCAGGAGCTGGGCGCCGCCCAGGGCCTGGGCGCCCCGGTCTACGCGGTCGAGGACGACGGGCCCGACCACGCCAAGACGTTCAACGCTGCGGTGCTGCTGGCCGGGGTGGTGCGCGGCTCCGGTACCGGCCGCACCAAGAAGGCCGCCGAGCAGGTGGCCGCCGAGGCCGCCTGGCGGTCGCTCACCGCCGTGGCCGACGGACCCGCCGGAGCCTGAGGGCGTGCCCGAGCTCCCCGAGGTCGAGGTCGTCCGGCGTGGCCTGGAGCGCTGGGTCGCCGGCCGCACGATCGCCGAGGTCCAGGTGCACCACCCCCGGGCGGTGCGCCGCCACCTCGAGGGGGCCGACTCCTTCGTGGCCTCGCTGACCGGTCGCACCCTCACCGCGGCGCACCGGCGGGGCAAGTACCTCTGGCTGCCGATGGCCGAGCCGGACGGCACGCCGTCGGGCCGGGCACTGGTCGGTCACCTGGGCATGAGCGGGCAGCTGCTGGTGGAGCTGCCCACCGAGCCCGACGAGGTGCACCTGCGCGCCCGGTTCCGGTTCACCGACGGCGGGCGGGAGCTGCGCTTCGTCGACCAGCGGACGTTCGGCGGGCTGGCCGTGGAGGACGCCCCGGACGGCGGGGACATCCCGCCCCGGTTGGCGCACATCGCCATCGACCCGCTGGACCCCGGCTTCGACGCCGACGCCTTCACCGCCGCGCTGCGCCGCCGGCGCACCGAGGTCAAGCGCGCCCTGCTGGACCAGACGCTGATCGGCGGGGTGGGCAACATCTACGCCGACGAGTCGCTGTGGCGGGCCCGGCTGCACGGCGCCCGGCCCACCGACAAGCTCACCCGCACGCAGGTGTCGGACCTGCTCGCGGGGGTGCGCGACGTGCTCGGTGAGAGCCTGGCCTCCGGCGGCACCTCCTTCGACTCCCTCTACGTCGACGTGAACGGGCAGAGCGGCTACTTCTCCCGGCACCTCGCCGTCTACGGCCAGCTGGACCGGCCCTGCCCGCGGTGCGGCACGCCCATCCGACGGGAGCAGTTCATGAACCGGTCCAGCTACAGCTGCCCGCACTGCCAGCCCCGGCCGCGCACCTCCACCGCCCGCGGGTCGCGTCGATGAGCGCCGTCCGGGTGGTCGCGCTGGTCTCCGGGCACGTGCAGGGCGTCGGCTACCGCTGGTTCGCCCGGCAGACGGCGACCGCGCGGGGCCTCGGCGGCGCGGCGACGAACCTTCCCGACGGCCGGGTCGAGGTGGTCCTGGAAGGGCCCTCGGACGACGTCGCGGCGGTGCTGGCCGAGCTCTCCGGTCCACGGGCGCCGGGTTCGGTTACCGGGGTCCACCGCCGGGACGACGCCGTGCAGGGGGCGCGCGGCTTCACCGTGGGGTGACCGAGACGACAGGACCCGGACACCCGTCGGGGGACGTCGGCCGTTGACCGGGGTGGCGGCGGCTGTCACCCTGAGGAGGTCAGCCCGCGCAGACCGCCCCCCGGCGGTGCGACGGGGAACACCCCCGCAGTGAGAGGCCGCGTAGCCATGGCCAAGGCCCTGTTCGGTTCGATCGTCGCTCCCGCCGAGCTGCGAGCAGCCGAGGAGAACGCCGCCCTGCGCGCCACGGTGCGCCGCCTCGAGGCGGAGCTGACCGGTCTCCGCGAGGAGCTCGCCGCCCTCCGCGACGAGCGTGAGGCCACCATCGCCCGCGAGCTGCTCACCATGGCCGAGGAGTCCGCGGCTCCCGCGCTCGCCCGCTGATAGCGGACCCCTCTCCTCCCCACCCCTCGCACGCTCGGGGCGGGGGCCCTGGACAGGGGCCACGGTGCGTGCGCCCTCGACTACCTTGGCCTCGATGCACCTCTCCAGCCTGACGCTCAAGGGCTTCAAGTCCTTCGCCTCGCCGACGACGCTGCGGCTGGAACCGGGCATCACCGCCGTCGTCGGCCCCAACGGCTCGGGCAAGTCCAACGTCGTCGACGCCATCGCCTGGGTGCTCGGCGAGCAGGGCGCCAAGACGCTGCGCGGCGGCAAGATGGAGGACGTCATCTTCGCCGGCACGGCCGGCCGGCCGGCGCTGGGCCGGGCCGAGGTGACGCTGACCATCGACAACTCCGACGGCGCCCTGCCGATCGAGTACACCGAGGTGTCGATCACCCGCCGCATGTACCGCTCCGGGGAGAGCGAGTACGAGATCAACGGCGACAAGGTGCGCCTGCTCGACGTGCAGGAGCTGCTCAGCGACTCCGGCATCGGCCGCGAGATGCACGTCATCGTCGGCCAGGGGCAGCTCGACGCGGTGCTGTCCGGGCGCCCGGAGGACCGGCGGGCGTTCGTGGAGGAGGCCGCCGGCGTCCTCAAGCACCGCAAGCGCAAGGAGAAGGCGCTCCGCAAGCTCGACGCGATGCAGGCCAACCTGGACCGGCTGGGCGACCTGACCGCCGAGCTGCGCCGTCAGCTCAAGCCGCTGGGCCGCCAGGCCGAGGTGGCCCGCCGGGCGGCCGGTGTGCAGGCCGACCTGCGCGACGCCCGGCTGCGGCTGCTGGCCGACGACCTGGTCGGGCTGCGTGACGCGCTGGACGCCGACGTGGCCGACGAGACCGCGGCCCGGGCCCGCCGGGCGGTGGTGGAGGCCGCCCTGGGCGAGGCCGCCCGCACCGAATCGGCGCTGGAGCGGCAGCTGGCCGCCGACGCGCCCCGGTTGGCCACCGCCCAGGACAGCTGGTACCGGCTGTCCGGCCTGGCCGAGCGGTTCCGCAGCGTGGCGCAGCTGGCGGCCGAACGGCACCGCCACCTCACCGCCGCGCCGCCGGCCGGTCCGGCCGGCCGCGATCCCGACGCCCTGGACGCCGAGGCCGACCGGGTGGAGGCGACCGAACGCGAGCTGGCGGAGTCGCTGGGGGCCGAGCGCGCCCGGTTGGCCACCGCGGTCGCCGTGCGGGCCGAGGTCGAGACCGCGCTGGCCGACGCCGAGCGGGCCCTGGTCGCCGCCGCCCGCGCGCTGGCCGACCGCCGCGAGCAGCTGGCCCGGCTCTCCGGGCAGGTCGCCGCCGGCCGGTCCCGGGCCGCCGCCGGGGAGGCGGAGATCCAGCGGCTGGCCGCGGCCGCGACCGAGGCGGGCGAGCGCGCCGACGCCGCCGCCGACCGGCGGGACGCCCGCCGGGCCGAGCTGACCGAGGACGCCGGCGGCGACGAGGGGTTGGCCGCCGCGCACGCCGCTGCCGTGGCGGCCTCCGCCGAGGCGGCCCGGGCCGTGGCCGAGCTGACCGCGGCCGAGCGCGCGGCCGAGCGCGACCGCGCGGGTGCGCAGGCCCGCCGGGACGCCCTGGCGCTCGGGCTGGCGCCGGCCGACGGCGCGACCGCCGTGCTCTCCGCCGGCCTGCCCGGGGTGCTCGGGCCGGTGGCCGACCGGCTCACCGTCACTCCCGGTGCCGAGGTGGCCCTCGCCGCTGCCCTGGCCGGGACGGTCGACGGCGTCGTGGTCGCGGGAGTCGCGGCGGCTGCCGACGTGCTGGCCCACTTGGGCGCCACCGGCGGCGGGCGGACCGCGCTGCTGGTCACCGGTGGGCTGCCCGCGGTGCCCCGGGACGGCTGGCCGGAGCTGCCCGCCGGTGCCCGGTGGGCGCTGGACCTGGTCACCGCCCCGCCGGAGCTGGGTCCCGCGCTGGCCCGGGCCCTGGAGCGGGTCGCCGTCGTCCCCGACCTGCCGGCCGCCGTCGCGCTGGTGCGCGTGCACCCGCGGGTCCGGGCGGTCACCGGCGCCGGGGACACCCTCGGCGCCGACTGGTCGGTGGGCGGGCAGGCCAACGCACCCTCCGGGCTGGAGATGCGGGCCCGGGTCGAGCAGGCGGCCGCGGAGCTGGAGCGGGCGGCCGCCACCGCCGCACGGCTGGCCGACGAGCTCGCCGCCGCCCGCGAGGTGGCCACCCGCCGCTCGGCCGACGTCGACGCCGCGCTGACCGCTCGGCAGGCCGGTGACCGGGCCCGGTCCGCGGCCGCCGCCGAGCTGGCCGAGCTGGGCGCCGCCGCCCGCTCCGCCGTCGCCGAGGCCGAGCGCCTGGACGCCGCCCGGGTGCGCGCCGAGCAGGCCCGCGACGCAGCCGTGGCCGGGCTGGTCGAGCTGGAGGAGCGGCTGGCCGCGGCCGAGGCGGCGCCGGTGGCCGAGGAGCCCGCGACCGACGAGCGGGACCGGCTGCGGGCCGAGGCGTCCGCCGCCCGGCAGGCCGAGACCGAGGCCAGACTGGCCGTGCGCACCGCGGAGGAGCGGGCCCGGTCGCTGACCGGGCGGGCGGAGTCGCTGCGGCGCCAGGCCCGGCAGGAGCGCGCCGCCCGGGAACGGGCCGCCGCCGCCCGGACCGCCCGCGAGCGCGGTGCCCGGGTCGCCGCTGCCGTGCGCGCCGGGGCGGACCAGGCGCTGGTCTCCCTGGCGACCTCGCTGGACCGGGCGGCCACCGAGCGTGATGCGCTGGCCCAGGCGCGCACCGGCCGGGAGGCCGAGCTGCTCGTCGTCCGGGCCCGGGTGCGGGAGCACACCGCCGAGCTGGACCGGCTCACCGACGAGGTGCACCGCGACGAGGTGGCCCGGGCCGAGCAGCGGCTGCGGATCGAGGCGCTGGAGGGGCGGGCGGCCGACGAGTACGGCGTCGACCTGGCCACCCTGGTCGGGGAGTACGGGCCGGCCGCGTCGGTGCCGCCGGACCAGGCGCAGCCGGCCGCGGCAGCCGATGCGGGGCAGCCCGAGCCGGAGCCGGTGCCCTACGACCGGGCGGTGCAGGAGAAGCGGGCGGCGCGCGCCGAGCGCGACCTGGCCGCGCTGGGCAAGGTCAACCCGCTGGCGCTGGAGGAGTTCGCGGCGCTGGAGGAGCGGCACACGTTCCTGGCCA
>Ga0210040_10006430_pt1 | contig 14635 bp, 9 predicted proteins | sample CryGeyCG12114_NA_FD_185462 | JGI IMG/M metagenome (GOLD analysis project Ga0210040, IMG submission 185462) | Groundwater microbial communities from aquifer - Crystal Geyser CG19_WC_8/21/14_NA (SPAdes) (version 2) | ecosystem: Environmental > Aquatic > Deep subsurface > Groundwater | place: USA... | reverse complement strand
GATCAGACGCATAGCATTCATCGCAGAGTATTCTTGGTACAAAACCAGGACCTTTGTCGTCTTCTGCCTGAGCTTCGCTTCGCAGGAGGGTTTCAATGGATGACCATCTCCCACCAGGGCCACGAGTCACGTCCGAAGAATGACCGAACACATCGTCGAGCTCACCACTCTCCTTCATGACTGTCGAAGTGCACACCAGTTGTGAGTGCAACTTTGTCTCAAAATCTGCGTCTTCCCAGCCTTGGCCAGGGTTCAGTGGTGCTGCACGAATGCGATCCACCTCTCGACTCGACCCACTCGCGAAGGTTATACCACCACCACCGGAGAATACTGGTTCCGTACAGCACCATTTGAATCTCAAGTTTGGTAATGCATTTGTGTTGTTGAGTGGTCCGTTCGCGGCTGGCACAGGAATTGGAGTATCCTGATCCTGCATGGAGCAGGGCGAGACAGCATGCCCAGGCGCCCACCAGAATCTGTTCTTCTCTTCTCCCGAAGCACCCTGGTTCCGCAAATATGGCCGATCAAAGGCACAGCTTGCACAAAGTGTCTTACGGCATCCTGAACAGTGCATCAGCACCGAGCATTGCTCGCAACGCTCCAAAATAGTGTTCGCGCAATTACCACAGTGGATGTCTTCCACGAAGCTGCGATGGCTCTGTCGAAGATGTGCGGGAAGTGTCTTGCCTTCGCCGGTCATACCGACTGCTTCCCCGTGTTCGGCCTCTTCTTCAGACTCCCATAACCTGCAATCTCGCTTGCGCTTGCGGCTTCGCAACATTGTAGTCTCGTTATTGTTGTTGCCATTGTTGCTGCCTGTTGTGCTGTTAGTCTGCTCCACTGGCCCCAGCCAGTTCCTACTACGCCACAATCTGTCAAAAACAACCCAGACCTCCCGTGGATCTTGAGGAACACGCATCGTGACATAACCTCTCCGTCGGTAACATCTTACCCCAGGTGTTGTGCACCACGCAGTATCGGTCCATATCCCAAGCTTGTGGCATGTGAGAACGAGTTCGTGTGTAGGCTCACTGTCACTCTCCTTGCGCATTAGACTGCTTGGTAGATATGGCCTCCTTCGGTGGTGTCTGCATCTGTATGTGTAGAGGCTTTTGAGAGCCAGTTTCTCGTACCCGGGCGGACCTCCCGTGCCAGATCTTTCACGTGCCAAGGCATGCATTTGTAGCCATGGATTGATATGGTACTTGAGCGAGACATTCTTACAACCTCGCACAGAGACGTGTTGGAGCGTATCCCTCCTCAGAACGAGCACCGTCTGTGTCAGAGTGCCTCCACTGACAGCCGTGTTATCTAGTTCCAAGCTCACAAGCCTTGTGCTAAAAGGGTTGATGACATATATGAGAAGTTGATCCAGTGCGTAGTTGCTTGATTGCCGAGGCCGGTTGCCAGTATTATTGTTTGAGGCGGCAACAGTAGATACTGTTGGCTGATACAGCCGAAGAGATATGTATCTCCATGATGTTGGAGATTGTCGAAGGAACTGTCGCAGGAAGGGCGATGTATGATAAAGCTTGAGAATAGATTGGAAAGGCAGCTGCGCAAGCAGAGACTCTAGGATGGGTGGGTTGCAGGCTATGAGCCGCTCGAAAGAAGTGGGTATCTCAAGTATCGGTAGTTCTGCCATGTCTACTACAGTATCTGCTGCGGTTCGGTTTGCCATGACCACGAATTGTGTTGCGCATGTAAGCACATGTTCGATGGTTCGGCAGCGTGTTGTCGAGATGGTCGTGCCGGTCTGTTAATGTGATGCCATGTGACAAATATGGTGGAAATCGTCTATGACCAAGACGATGGTATCGAAGGACGCACTCCCTCTGGTCCACGGTATTATTCTGTGGCAGTTGAGAAAGGCGCGGCGGCGAGGTTGGAGCCTGACAACTACCTACCAAAGCGCACTGCGACCCAACGGCTGCGCTCCAGGATCGTCACTTCAATTGCTTCTGCGCCAACCGATACCTTGCCAAGACCGATATGCTACACCGCCCCACCCCGTACCTACCTAGGTACCTAGTTTGTTGGCTCAGTTATGACTGACTTGCAAATACTAAGTATGCATTAACACACTTCTGCTTGTGACGATACTAAAAAAACCAAGTCCAAATATTTGTATAGCGCAGAAGATACTCATAGGCGCATACTGTCTTCAGGACTGTGTGATGAAGCTATCCCTCTGACATTGATTCGGTCGTCCAAGCCCATAAACCAATGTTGGACTTTCCAGCCAACACGTGCCCAATTCCATTCAAGTTCTTACAGACTCGCCTATAGTATATCCACGAGCTACACCGGTCCTGCCTTCTTCTATGGAGCTGCCCTGTTCTTGCTCCTCGTACTGAACCTCAAAGTCCGAGCCTAGACCACGCCATGTCCTTTGATGAGCGAGGAAGTCTGCTGCAGGCGAAGCGACTCCATTTACCGACACCAGATGCCCATCTGCTCGTTTTGCGAGTGAGCTAGATTGTACGCCGGCTTCATCATGGTTCATCCTGACCTGTTGTCGAAGCATTGGACGGCTTCTAGAAACATAACGCCCAGTTCTCAAATCGAACTCGGGCGGCTCTGACTCCTCCTCAGAACTGTAATCTTTTACAAGCTCATCTCGTGTACCTTCGTGTACTTTGTCGTCTTTGCCGGGCAGGGTCGCCTTTTGAGCAGCTTCAAGCGTGCTCTCAAAATCACTGCGCCAGTTCCCAGTCCACAGCCTGTCTTCGTCTGGCAAAAGCGCCAGGTCCAATTCGAACGGTGTGATGATTGGCTTATAAAAGTCCTTGCTATCGACCAAGGAGCTCTCCCAGCAGCCTATTACAATCCAACCACCGATTTCGGAAAAGTTCGCAACCTTTGCAGCGTTTAGTTTGCCGACCACAAAGAGATAGGACTTTTTCCCTGCTTTGGAAATCTGCAATCTGACATGATCAACCATACGCAGATAGTTCTTCACGCTCAGCGTGTTCACTAGAATGCCCCAAACTGCTACTGTGGCAAGCGAAGTGATCAAAGCGTATCGTCGTCGAAGCAGCATCGATGTCGAAGCTTCGCTCGGCGCAGTTCGACTTGAACTGATGGATTTACAGGCTGGGTAGATGTGAACGCTGCTCATGCGTGATGATAGAGTAAGCAAAAGTGAGGTAGGAGGGTCAGATATGTGAAAAAGGTGCCAATCTCGCAACGTGGTAGGATCTTCTAACACGGAGGTCGGGAGACTTCGGTTTGGGACCGCAGAGGACGGGTCATGTATGATTGAAGCGGCAAATATACTTCTGTACCCGGCGCAGCCAAGTTTGGATGAAAGCGAAAGTACATGCGCGGCGAAAGGTAGATCCGCTGTCAAAATGACCTTGGTACTGCAGTCAGGAAAATTCTTCTTGAATGCTATTTCCACTTCATCGTGGTCAAGATCCATCGTCGTGAATATGTGCACAACCGGAAGCCTAGCGGTTGGGGACAAACACGCCCGGCCGTAGTGGATGACCGCTTCGGCGTCGATGTGCTCGGCGGCGATCTCGTCAACACAGCATGACCCATAAGATGTGTCAGCGAGTATTGAAAGGTTCACTGGTTCATCGGAAATGACAAGTTCCAGGCTAGCTACAGCATCATGTATATCGTCTGCTTGCTGGGTTCGTGCGCTACTGGGAGGATCCTTCTTCGTAACTTTTGGGCGCGCGGGTGACTTTTTGTTCAAGCCATGAGCTAATAGCTGATATACACGTACCGAGTCTGGCAACATCTCATCTGGAAATTGAAGTGCCACACGACGCCATTGCTTCTGCCGAATCTCGGAGATAGTTCTGTCAATCTCATAGCGTATAAGCAACTGTTCGTCCGACAATCTCTCCCCGTAGGGCACGACTGATTTCGTGTCGGCGAGAACATGCGTGTCTGGAGTTGAAAGCACAGGCGCTGTAGTCATTTGTGGTCCCATTGCTAATCCTGAGCTCTCGGTGCTGGACATGTATCGATATTGTAATGCGAAGTGATGCCTTGCCTGACAATCTCTATGGCAAATGTGACTAAAGGTACAAACTCTGAGTAATGCAGCCTTGTCGATGGCGGAAAGAACTGCTCCTAAATTTAATTTTCCGTATATGCTTGGCTCGTTTGTCTCCCCCACGGCCTTGTCCCTGGCCGTCCCGAGTCTCTAGAGCCTTCCAACTCTTCATCACGCCACGTGCGCATCATGCACAATTCACCTAGTACCCTGTGAACGATCCATCTGCTCGGAGCATCATTAAGCCAAGGCTCGTCGCAGTCTTACAAGCCTCGAGGGAATTTTAGCCCTTTCAATTTATCGACAGTGGTTATTGAATCAATATGCCGGCGTACATACTCGGCCTCTTCCACGCAGCACGTAAGTCTTGTTTACAACTCAGATCTGTTCTGCCAATGTTGGTTCAAATGAATGTGTCGGTCTTTGCTGGGGAACACTATACCACCATGGGATTGATCATGTGAATGTGATTACAGACGGCCACTCGATTGAATTGGCCTCACCTTCATGTTCGATACGTTCTTTAGACTAGAATTTCAGAGCTGACTCGTACGTTGTCTGAACGAAATAGAGGCATGCGGAGCCGCATACGCGGGACTTTTGTCCTACACGTCCATTACGAAATTGCATAAGTATGAAGACAAAGCCAACAAGGCTGCCAAATATTCAAACACTGCCGAGGAACAATTGCATAAAACCCGAACTACTCAAGCAAGTGGCGCTCTCGCGGTAAGCTCCCTGAATCGGAGCGCTGCTAGAGTCCTAGCTCGAACCGGGCTGAACATAGCATCCTAGACAATCGCATCTCTTGTTTCTTCTGTCATTCTGGTCACCTCAACGTCAGAGCAGACTACGATACCGCTTATCATAAGCCTATTCAATGCTGCCGGACTGGCTTTTGCACACACACATATCAGTAACTTCTGGCGCAATAAGACCAAAGTACCCGGAGTGACAGATTACGACGACGCGATCACCACCTCAAACCAGCTTCGCCAGACTCTGGCAGCTCTGGGAGCAACCTGGCTTTTCTCTTGCTTGACATATGTGGCTGGCATGTTTTAAGCTTCATTGGCAGGATACGTGATGGGGATTGGGTATCCAGCTTACAACCGGGTATGCGTGCCTATACTGCTACATAGAATTTGCGGCAAGCGTGCAACAGACGATTTCACAATGCCAGAAGTCTAGAAACCGCCAGATGTAATATTGTGCAGGATGCGACGGTCATTGGCGAGATGCAACATATTACAGACTGTTGTTTGTAGAAATGCTTGTGTTTCGACACAACCTTCAAGGTAGAGCCTCCTGAGATGAAGGTAGTGGACGAGGCTGGTCGAGGCAGATTGCCGAGAACCTGAAGGTCCGGGGCTGTGTAAAACCCGGGTAGAGTCAAGCTTGCGATTGATCTAATGCCACATTCTTTGTCATCGGATGCCACTCTACAATGACGATCCGCAGGCTGGAGCTGTGCGGGGCAAGGGCATGCCTTTCGGATAGTGAACCTGGCAGTCAGAGGAGCATCCCACATATCTTTCTTACACGAACCCTTGCGATCTTTCCTCTCGTTCTAATCTGGCTCCGTCCTCTTGCTCAAGTCACCACATTGCTTCATTCATTCCGATAAAGAAATATAGATAAAATGGACCCGTTCGAGTATAATGTCAATCCCGGCCGTGTTGTCTTCGGTCCTGGCAGTATCAACAAATTACCGGACGAGGTGCGTCGTTTGGGACTCAAATCGCCTCTCCTCCTTACGACACCCCAGCAAGTCGATCAAGGCGAGCAGCTTGCGAAGATCCTGAAGTCGTCGTCAATCGAACCGGCGGGAACATACACAAATGCCACGATGCATACCCCCTCACACGTTACGGAAGAAGCCATGTCTTTTCTGAAGTCAAAATCCGCAGACTGTGTCGTCTCGATAGGTGGAGGTTCCACTATAGGCCTCGGAAAAGCTATCTCGATACGCACGGGTTTGCCGCATATCTGTATCCCTACTACCTATGCTGGTAGCGAGATGACTCCTATCTTGGGCGAGACGCAGGAAGGAAAGAAGACCACACGATCAGACCCCAAAATCTTACCTGGAACAGTCATCTATGATGTAGACCTGACGATGACTTTGCCAGCGTCAATGAGTGCAACATCCGGCGTGAATGCCATTGCGCATTCTGTCGAGGCACTATATGCGAAGAACAAGAATCCGATCATCTCTCTTCTAGCGCTCGAGGGCACGAAAGCATTGGCGGAGTCATTGCCAGAGATTATAGAGAATCCACAATCTCAGCCTGCCAGGGAGAAGGCACAGTATGGTGCCTGGCTGTGTGGCACATGCTTAGGCTCTTCGGCAATGGCACTCCACCATAAATTGTGCCACACACTTGGAGGCTCTTTCAATCTACCCCACGCCGAGACCCACACCATCGTGTTGCCCCATGCATTATCGTACAATGCGCCCGCGATTCCGGAGGCTATGAAGCAGCTTGCGACGGTACTCCCAGGAAGCGACGGCGATGCTACCAAAGGCTTGAACATTTTGTTGGAGAAGCTCAAGGTCAAGCGAGGTCTGAAAGATTTTGGCATGAAGGAGGAAGATATTGACAAAGCTGCTGAGATTGCAGTGAGTAATCAATATCCAAATCCGAGGAAAGTCGAGAAGGAGCCGATCAGAGAATTGATCAGAAGGTGCTGGGCAGGTGAACCAGCAAGGCCGGACTTGTAGGCTTCGAGCTTCCGACGTAAATCGTCCGACTGACGACGTTCACAGAGGCTCATTTAACTCTAAGTTATGATCAGATCTGATCTGATCAACATTCCCAATATCTATGTGCTCCGTGATCTGGCACTGAGACGTCTCGGTTGTACAGGGTATCATCGCATAAAAACACTTTGCTCCTGGTGTTGTCGAAGTTACAACGAGAATTGGATAGCCGCACCGCCACTCTTGTCTTTGCCCTTGTTTCTCTTGCGCTTCTTTCTTTCTCCTCTCTCCGTGCTCTCCTCATCGCTGCTGTCGGCCGATGCATACTCTGCGCTGCTGTCTTCATCGTCTTCGTCGCCCACATCTCGCTTTGCGCTTCTTGAGGCTCCTGGACCGCCGACGGCTTCTGTCCACACCTTGACTGCCTGCCCACCACCACTGACCATTCTTCCCTCTTGGTCAAAATTCAGGCCCACTGCTCCATCGACCTCATCATGCTTCACATCCCAATCGCCCAACACGCCGTTCCTACCAATGCGCACAAACCGAACTCTGCCATCTTCCAATCCCACAGCGAGGACTTTCTCATTCATCTTTAACTTTCCCATCTTCCAAGCCAGATCCATTGGCACCTCACACAGACTTTCTATGCCAGCCTGCATGCGATCAACCAGAATTCTCTCGTCCAAATCTCCCCAAACACCCTTCTCCCACAGACTCAAGACTCCATCAGCTTGGCCGACTATAACTTTCTGACCAACACTCGTGCCGCCTTTCTTGAGTCCTTCTACCATAGCCACACTGGTTAACTCCATTTCCTGATCTTCGCTTGTTGCGATAGTTCCTTTCCTCACATCCGTCACCGATAAGGTTGTACCACCCACGCTCACCCACTGCTTTGGAAACCCGCTAGTGCTCGTTTCACTGACCGGAAGCGGAATCAGTGCGTTGATGTGTTCTTCGCCATGTGGTGTCCAAGTTTGAGCGGCCTTGCCGGCCACTTCCCCACCGCCTTGTCGTAAATCGTGCAGGTATAGTTTTCCCGAGTCCGTGCCTAAGAGTAGTCCTTGTGGCGAGAGCGCATGCAGTAATGTTGGAGGATCAACCTCGCCCTGCGCCAGGCTGGGTATGGCAACCTTACTGACCACCTTTCCATTCTCTGACAGGAAGACTTTGACCAATCCATCTGTTCCGGCAGAATAGCACACTTCACCATCAGGCGAGAACGTCAAGCATCGGCAGGAACCCTTGTGCCGCCTTGTCTTCCAAATCGTGTCTATTGAGCCGAGACCGTTTTCTGATGCGGAGGACGAGCGGCGGAGATGAGAGATGATTGGAGGGGCTGTGGTGCCATTGTTCTGGCCGCTGGATGGAGGTGCCGAGTCGGAGTCGGAGTCGTCTGAGTCTGCAGGTAGTCGATAGGTCTGCACATGCCCAGAGGAGAGGCCAACAGTGAGGAAAGGTTGAGTGGGATGCAGTGCCTGCGTGAAGACGTCGGAAGGTATGGGAAGGGTACAAATCGTGTCGAGCATGGTGTGGGATGTTTGGCAAATGAGACCGCCTTTCACAGCCTCAGAGCCACGATTTTGGGCGGATCACGGTTACAGATCCGTTGGTTCGCTTGTGCCCGCTCCAAATGCCCCCAGCGTGGTCGAGATAGAATCGCTAAAAGTATTTCGTGATCTTCAAGTTCTTAGCAAAGTGCTGGATGCGGAGAAGCTTCAGCACGGAAGACGGAGTCGAGGTGCGTGCGAGGCGCCTATAAGCGTGCACGAATGCTATAATTTCATACAGTGTTCGTCTGCCTGAAGCTCGTTGATTTTTCGCACAACACCCTCTTCATGTCGTCTGCCTGTATCTACTTACAGTAGTCAGGGTGTCACATTATTCCTGCCATAGAAAACAGTCTTTCCAAAGATATGTAGAGCTCACCGGCCTGAGTGAAAAATTAGATTTTTTCCACCCACTTCTCATCCTCTCAATCGCTGTCCTTCCGTTATGGTTCTACCACAGCCATCTGTCTCGCAATGCTGGCATCTAGGCTGCAAGAGTTGGGGAATTCCACTGCGCGATAAGAAACGTTACTATTCTACAAACTTTGGACTCACTCCCGCTACTTATTAACATCCCCAACACGTCTTGTAGAACCCCGCGACCGGGACGGCCTCGGGTGCTCCTCACCGCTTCAGCTTCCTTTCCGTTATAAGGGCCGGAAGGCTTCCTGACAAAAAAAAACCCCGAGTCCTCAGGTCTTCGTTGAAGCAGATAATTCGCACACGTCTTCTATCGACGCCTGGTCAATTCATCTACAAGTGCTTCCGGCACTAATATTGATATCTGGATTTCTATCACTACGATAGTAAAGCGCCATGGCTCTCCCGCCATCTCTGATACGGCTGCTGGTGAGTTGTCTCGACAGCCCTCCCAAGCGCAGTGACAACTAACACCATACTTAGATTGTCTTGTTCGTCGCACTGGGAAGTCTGACATATGGTTATTGCTCGAGTATCATCGCGACGACCCTTGGACAGCCTTCCTTCATTGCGTATTTCGACCTGGATACACGAGCCAATGCTGCTCAGTTAATGGGAGCGATCAATGGCCTGTTCCAAGCTGGAGGGCTGTTCGGCGCTCTGAGCTGTACAGCGTCGGCCGACTGGCTCGGTCGTAAAAAGGCAATCTTCGTGGCGTCGCTGTTTGCGGTCGTTGGTGGCGCACTTCAAGCTGGCAGTGTCAACATTACCATGTATATCGTAATGAGAATGATAACGGGTCTCGGGATTGGTTGGTGTCTTACATTGATATGGAAAGTACACGACTAACAACAACTACAGGAGCTCTCGTCACTCTGGTACCGTTATATCAATCCGAGATTGCACCACCACGCATCAGAGGCATGCTTGTTGGCATGCACGGCGTGCTGATTTGTGTTGGTTACGCCCTGGCATCGTGGGTCGGAGTAGCATTTTATTTCGTCAATGCCAGTGGCGCTCAGTGGCGCATTCCGTTGGCTATCCAATGTCTGCCACCAATAATGCTTGCATGTGGCATATTGTTCCTGCCAGAGTCGCCACGTTATTGTGAGTGGGAGATCGCCTGGTCCAGCCAAAGCTAACGTCTATAGTGCTTGCCCAAGACCGAATCGAAGACGCGTACAAGTCTTTCAAGACCACTCGAGCAGAAACGTCTGACCTCATCATCGACGACGAGGCGGCAATTCATGCGGAGTTCGATCTACTTCATCGACAGCTGATTCACGAGAAACAGAATGCAATCTCCTTCCTTGACCTCTTCAGACAGCCTTCCTTGCGAAAACGATGTATCGTTGGATGGCTCACGATGTTTGGTGCCCAAGGAACCGCGACTCTCGTTATCAACAGTACGCTGATGCAATGGAGTGTTCCGGTTCAGCAGCTAACGTGGCAAACAGACTACGGACCACTACTATATGGCAGACTAGGATTTAGTCCTGTGCAACAACTTCTGATTCAAGGCGGATGGATCACGGTGTGCCCATTCGGCAACTGGGTTAACGCCCTCGTTGTGGACAGGATTGGCAGAACCCGCATGCTCAGTATATGTCCCAATCTATTTCTGAAGTCAACTGCTAATTACCTTAGTGTTTGGCTTTGCTGGCTGTGTCGTAGCACTTATCGGAGAGTGTATCACGGTTTCCATCTTCCAGAATACTGGTCATCGTTCTGCGGCGTCTGCGGCTGTGTTTTTCCTTTTCCTCCATATCGCTTGGTTAGTCAACTCCTATAACGACCGTGATCGTGCTGAAATTTAGAAGCTTCTCTTTGTCCGTGGATGCAACATCATATATCTACGCAAGCGAAATAGTAAGTCCTCCGTCAAGTCCCCGCAGAAGACTATACGAGCCAAGTCCAACACAGCTATGGCTCAGCCAATCTGAGACTGTCTACACCGCCTTGTCAAACCTGAGGCATTGCCACTTGATTCTACGATATCTAACCAATCACAAGTACTATTACTTACTGATCTTTGCCACGTAGTTTCCAACGCCCGTGCGTGCCAAAGGGTTGGCTTTTTCAGTTTCGGGGCTTTTCGTTGCGACGATTATATTCTTGCAAGTGGCCCCGACTGCTTTTGACGAGATTGGATGGAAGTATTATCTTCTGTTCATTATTATCACGTCCATTTTGTTCGTCGTGGTGTGGCTCTACTTCCCTGAGGCAAGTCAACAGATTGGTATCAACGCCAAAAGCGAGCTAACGAGTATCAGACGCGTAAGCGCTCACTGGAGGACATTGGAGAACTTTTTGGTGATTCTCTTCCGCAATACAACGACCAGAAGGAAGTCGACGACGCTAAGTCAGAGTTGCGCAAACGTGTCATCACGCATTCCGAGGTTGAGAAGAAAACCGAGGGCCACTAAAGGTCGACCAACCAAAGTAGGGGCCATCATTCCACCGTATGTCTTGACTCTATCTTTGCAGAGTATAACACATACACAAGCTCCCGTCACCCGACAAGGCGAGAGTCTGTTTCGTACGAGGAAGGTGCGAAGGCAGTATAGAATTCGGGAGAAATGCCTACCTACCTACTGGGTGGCACCACATCGTCCATAAGTACTGCTCGTCGTGGGAGCAGTATGATGACTTCAAAACCCTGCAGTCGTGACAGCACACCTACGATGGCGGAAGAAGACTGTACACATGTAAATAGCGAAGAGTTGCCACAATTTGGCGCTTGACACGTGAGCCGTGCGTTTATGCCTACGGTGGTTGGTCTATACACAGGTACTTGCATGATCACAAGGTCACACATACTCCGAGTGCAGTTAGGACTGAATGAGTCACCATCGACTGGTAAGTACCTACCTGGGTAAATAAGTTAAGTACTTACCTACTCTACGCTAGTATCGTTGTTAGCACCGAAACACCGCCTTGCGCCTATCAGTATTGCTTGTCATAGTTTCCCCATGGGGTGAGGGGAAACACCCTCGGTCCACTCCATGAACTACAACTTCCTCCGCACCAATATAGAAGATGAAAACGCGACTGTTCTTGTCAAACCACACTGGGATCGCCACCACATGATTCGGAAAACGAGTTAACATCCTCGTTATGGTTTGGAATGATCAGTCTGCAACCCCAGCCGCGTTTGAAGAAAACGTGACATCCGACAAACTAAAAAATGGTCATTTTTCAATGGACAGAACAACGAATGGATATGGTGTAAAGGACGAGGTGGAGGACAATACGAGGCAGACGGAGACAAAAAAGGATATACCAGCGACAGCGATACTTGCGCGCTTTGTGTCTAATGCCAACACAAAGTTGCTCACCCCTATCATAAGGGAAAAGCTGAAGGAGTACCTGATCGACTACATTGGTGTCACGGTCTCAGCAGCGCACAGCTCGGAGTCGACCGAGGCGATCTTCAAGGCAATTCTTGCTTTGGGAGCAGAGCAGGGATCAAGCACAGTAATCCTCAAAGGCAAGAGATTCACGCCTCATTACGCAGGACTTCTCAATGCGACATTTGGTCATTCATTGGACTTTGACGACACTTACGCTGCTGGAACCTTACACGCAGGTGTCACAGCTATTTCTGCTGGCATTACACAAGCAGAACTCTCGAATAACACTGTGGATGAATTCTTGATCGCGGTAGCTGTCGGGTACGAACTAATATGTCGCCTTGGTAAAGAACTAGGTAACGAGGCCTATTCTCGTGGTTTCCACAATACATCTACCACGGGCGTCTTCGGTGCTGTTGCCACAATCGCCGTCCTGAAGCGTCTCTCGGTCGAGACAATCGAGAATGCTTTCGGTCTGGCAGGATCAAAGGCGGCAGGGTCAATGCAATATCTTGAAAATGGGAGTTGGAATAAAAGGTTACATCCTGGGTTTGCTGTGCATGATGCCTTCATGTGCCTTGCTCTGGCAGAGGCTGGAGCCATTGGCGCAACGAAAATCTTTGAAGGCAAATTTGGGTTTTTGCATGGATACAGTCCGAAGGAAGACAAAGATCTCGTCTACCTCACAGCTGATCTTGGAAAGCGCTGGACCTTCCTAGAGACTGCGTTGAAGCCATATCCAGCGTGCCGTATGACGCATGGCTTGATAGAGCTTGCAGGAAAATCTGGGAAATCAGCTAGCGGCAAGGAAGTGCAAGCAATCACGATAAAACTGAGTCCGGCGAACGCTTCGGTGGTTGGTGCTCGCAATCCCAATAAGGTACATCCCAAGAATATGGTTGACGCACAATTTTCTGCCTACTTTCAAACTGCACATTCCTTCCTGCATGGAGCCGAGAGCGGCATACAGTGTTATGAGCGGATCGATGATCCGGAGATATATGAGCTCTCGGAAAAGATAAGCTGTGAGTCTGACACGGATCTATCTGCCATGGCATCAAGGATGAAGATCGAATACGCCGATGGAAGAATCGATGATTTGGATATACCTTTCCCACTGGGCGAGGCTGAGCATCCTTTTACGCGTGATCAAGTGTATGCCAAGTTTTTCAGCTTGGTGACACCTGTGTTCGGTCAGGAAAGAGCAATTGAAATTAGGGACGTGGTGGAAAATCTCGAGCAGCATAACGTTCCGGAGCTCCTAGCACTGCTTTGTTGAGCTGCGGTAAGTAGGTAAGTACCTACCTACTAGGTAGGTACCTACTTACCTATCCCCGTAGAGATTTGATTTACTTGGATAAGTACCTGGTACCTGGTAAAGACTGCGTATTGCCACGCAGATATTTACAAAAAGGCGTAGTCTAAGTGCCTAAGTAAGTACCTACCTACTCAAGCAGCGGGACAGTTCCCGCATTAGCAGGTCAGCAAAGTCCTTCAGGTACTTACCTTACATCTTCCAATTTACACTTAGGCAAGTACTTTTAAGAATTTGGCTTATGAGGCCTTTCTGTGTGCCATCGAAATACTTACTAAGTCTTCGAAAATCGTTTAGTAAGAGATTTAACCCGGGTGTTGGTTGATAACATGCGCTCGTTTCCCGCTACTTAAGTACCTGAGTAGGTACTTACTTAGTGGTGATCAGCAAGCGCTGGTTCTCGGATAGAGTGCCTGTCCACCTTCCAAGAAATCGGTCTCTCGGGCAAAGCCACCGATAAGTCAGTACCTACCTAGTATGTACTTAAGTAAGTACCTACCTGGTAGGTAAGTATTACTAAAATGATTAGTACATACTTAGGTACTTTATATTAAGCATCCCACGTATTAGTATTGGACTCTTCTGATAAGTACCTACTTAATAAGTTCCAAGGTTGTACGAGATTTCGTCATATGAATCGCGTCTAAGCTCAGCTCGAATACTTATCTTGTACCGAGTACTAGGTAGGTAGGTACCTACTTAAATACCTGAGTTAGGTACCTAGTAGGTACCTACTTACTCACCCAAGAAAGTAAGTACTAGGTACTTATATACCTAAGTAGGCATCTTTGGTTTCAATCTCACGCTCAGCCACTTTATAATAGAGACCTGCGTAAGTACCTACCTACTCAGGTAAATAGTATTATTACTTACTGGTATTTAGGCCTAAGTAAGTAGGTAGGTAGGATGAGTAAGTACTTACCTACATAAGCTTCAAGTTCGAATAGTAAGATAATTTCTAAACTAAAGTACTTAGTCTCCTCGATACTTTAAGTAGGTACCTAAGTCCTTACGTAGGTACCTACCTACTAAACTGTTCTACTGGTCTCGATACCTAAATGCAGGTGCTATCCGTGACTTTTCTTATTTTAACCACACCTTTTCGCAATTCAAAAGCGAGCAGCTTGAACGAACGGCCCTTTAAAAACTTTCTTATCAACTTCGATAATACTATAGGTAAGGTACCTAGGTACCTAGGTAGGTACTTAAAAGTAGGTAGGTAGGTACCTATATCGGACTTGCCATGAGGCCAGTCACCTTTAATATACTTACTTACCT
>Ga0210040_10006429_pt1 | contig 14635 bp, 3 predicted proteins | sample CryGeyCG12114_NA_FD_185462 | JGI IMG/M metagenome (GOLD analysis project Ga0210040, IMG submission 185462) | Groundwater microbial communities from aquifer - Crystal Geyser CG19_WC_8/21/14_NA (SPAdes) (version 2) | ecosystem: Environmental > Aquatic > Deep subsurface > Groundwater | place: USA... | reverse complement strand
ATGAAAAACGTAGTACAACTACATCTTTGAGAAACCGAAATAGAGATTTGTGTGTCAAATCTTTATGTCATCTTCCTCGCATGGAAACTGAATGTACTTGAATCGTTACTTCCTCTTGGAAAACGTTTAAACGAAAAAAAATTCTTGGCTAGCTATATTAACAAAAAAAAACTTTAGGCAGTCAGATAGTCAGTTCGATATTGCAAAGATTTTTTGTTACGCGCTCCTTTTTTTGGTTTTACTCAAGTTAAAGTAAAAAATTGTGTAGTTTTAACTTTCATATACCACACTAAAGTTCTATTTTTTCGATATTTTTAATATTTGACATCATTCTTGGAAAGTTTTCTACCACGTAGGGTTCATATAATAGTATGAGTATAGTCTTGGCATTTTCAGCTAGCATGCGATAACATGGGAGAGTCATATGCATTTGTGTGTATTTGACGTACTAGCTGAAAATGCCCAGACCATACCAAAAAAGCTTAGCTTTTATGGAACACTTTTGTTCCATACATAAAATACGCTGCTGCTGTGCCTTTAGGTTCATTGTGAAACTTCTTTAGAATTCGTTTAACCAAACTTTCTCCAGGCGACTACAATATTACATATCAAGGATTAGTGATTCTTGGACATACTTGAAACTCGTTGAGGTCAACGTTGAGAGCCCCATCAAAACGCAGTGACGCAGTGATGGAAGACACGATTTGTCCAACGATACGATTCAAGTTGTTGTAACTTGGTCGCTCAACTCCCAAATTTCTTTGGCAGATGTCATAAATGGCCTCATTGTCCACCATGAATGCACAGTCCGTATGATCCATTGTGAAATGTGTTGTAAGGAGTGAATTATATGGTTCAACCACTGAAGTGGACACCTAATAGGGCAATAATATTTTCCAGAAAATTAAAACGAGTCTTCACAAAACAAATGTAAGCGTAAACATATACAAGTTTTCCCAGACTTTGCAGTGCTTTTTAAGTACTAAAAGCAATTTCAATTTAATTACACTCAAGGAGATCAAAATAATCTCCTTTCTCCATATGGAATTAATCTAAATAGCAAGCTCTTTATACATTTGAGATTGAATATTTGAAACATAACACTTCAGTCAGTATTGCAGTGTCGGGGGATTTAGGACTTATTAAAAGTAATGCGCATCTGATGGTGTAACTTCTAGCAGTAAACAACCAGTTTTCTCTGAAAAGGTGTTTTGTTATGCTGAGATTCTCAGTTGAGCTCCAGCCTTGACTTGACGTGTTTTTTGGGAAAAGCTAAATTGATGTTTGAGTAGTTATTTAAGATGTAAAGTGTAGAAAGAGGTGCATCATTAAATAAACATGATGCAACATCAGCTTATGAAAGTAATATGTTCTGAGAGACATTAAATTTGTTTTGCATACACTCCTTTTTTCATATCTTAGATTTTCTGCACAGAGAAAATATCATTTGTTGTTATGCAGGGTATGGGCAACAAACTTTTTTAAATAGCAATTTCAGTGCAATTTCATGCTAGTTAATATAAACTTCTTAAAAGTTCTTAAAACGCACCCTTCCTAGTAATCAACTCGAAAGTAAATTAAGCATCCTATTGAGGGCTATAAATCGTTTATACTTTTTACATCTCATATTTCAACAAAAAGAAAGCTTTAGTTTTGTACGCTGCTAGTAATTTTTTGGCCAAATTATCAAATTAAAAAAGTTTACATTAATATAAAAGTTTGCTTTCCATGAAACAGCAATATTTACACTAACTCGGCTGGTTAATAAAATCAGAGCAAATTACTGTCAAACATGGAGAATAATCTAAACACTCCTACATAAAAAAATTCTAGTGAATAATATCATATCCATGAATATAAAACACTCTATTTCTAGAGTTAAACCTCAACGCCAGCATGCACTGAATCCATTTTCTTGCCATATTGTAACCAAAATTCATCACTATTCAATAGCTCCCCAATCCCATATGAATGTAAATCCCTTTTCTTAAATTATAAATTAAATTATAAATGTGTATACAAATTTTTAAAAAGACTCCCACATACAACATCAAACGAAATGGAGCATAAAAGCCACCTGTGGAGCTGGGTAAATAGAAAATTCCAACTTGCACTTTTTCCCATAGTCAACTGCTAGACGTTCCATCAAAAGTGAAGTGAATCCGGATCCAGTGCCACCTCCAAATGAGCGGAATAGGAGAAAGCCTTGAAGCCCGGAGCATTGATCAGTCAGCTTACGTATTCTAAACATACAACCCAAAAGAATTGTCTTGAACAACATTCTCTCATTTAATTTTCCGAATTTCAACCTGTCTTTCATCCTTTCGCAGAATTGACAGAATGCATTGCATGCACAACTCCAAGGGGCGTGTAGCATTACTAATGTGCATGTCCTATCGTGCGGTCAGCTACGTACTTACGTGCGTCAAAAACGGTGCAAAAAATGAAGCTTTGAGTTGTAATATATACAGTTGGTGAGCGAACGCAACTGCGACAGGATTGCTTCACCTATTATTCTGTAACCGCAAAAAGGACGGAAATTTTTTGGTCGCCACCTATATTTGTTTACAAGCCGAAAGATTTCGCTCCGTTTTCCAGCTAATTAGACAAGGGCTTCATTTTTGTGTTTTATTCAGATTTCATCCAAAAATCTTAGTTGGCTGGCTGTAAGCCGAAAGCAAATCTCTCGGCTTTTCGGATGGCAAACTATGCTGGCCCAACGTACCAATATCACTAACTTAAGAGCAGAAATACATAACAATTTACCATGGATAGCGACCCAAAAAATTTTACGTCCTTATTGCGGAAAAAGAATAGATAAAATTCATGATGAAATTGGATGAGGCAACCTGTCCACGACCACGTCAATAATTTCCTTGCCACACGTATAGTGTCCCCTTGCATAATTGTTTGCCGCATCTTCTTTGCCTGTTAACATTTGTTCCGGGTGGAATAACTGTCTATACGCTCCTTTTTTTATGTCATCTGCGTGAGAAATGATCCATCCCATAGTTCATGCGCAAATAAAAAAAAGCACTGATCAGACTGCCGGCTAATGGCTAGGGCTAACCAATATCCAGAATTTAATTAATAGTGAAACCAGTATTTTCTATAAAGCTTTGTAGTAGTTTGTGGTAACACAAATCTGTTTACTTTAATTCCTTTGAGACCTTAAGTAAATATAGATCCACTCTCCCAAACTCACTCACAGGTCTTGATGAAGGTCATTTTATATGGATGTTTAGCCTTATTAGTATGTTCTTTTTGTAGCAAGGATTTAGGATTACTATGAACATGTCAGTTAGTAAGTACACTGAAGGGTCTTTAGTTATTCAGTAGTTAGTGGACTGCTTTTCCCATTTTGATTTAGGAACGTTCGTTTCGATGACTGCTTTGCTGACATTATGAATGTTTTTTCCCCAACATTCAGCCTTTATATAGCTTCAAAGTACATTTGTTTAGAGGAACCAAACTTTTCAATATTGGATCCATAAGGAATGCAATGATTTTCTGCTTCCAGAGCAAAAACAACTACTTGATGATAGTTTATGTACTTTTATGTTGGTTATTTGCTTACCTATAACACTGGGCTCTAAATCAACGAAAATAGCCCTCGGAACATGTTTTCCTGCGCTAGTTTCACTAAAAAATGTATTGAACGAATCATCAGCCACGCCAATAGTTGTATCAGACGGCATCATCCCATCGGGTTGAATTCCATGTTCCAAACAGTATAGTTCCCAGCAAGCACTTCCGATTTGAGTGCCGGCTTGCCCAATATGAATAGAAATAACTTCCCTCTGTTGTAGCAGCAAAAAATGCAAAATAACTGCTTAGAAACAACAGGATCTTTACAAAATTAAATGGAAAATTGAAAATTAAAAAAACTTTTGATGACGTCTTAGCGTTTTATTTAATTTGTTTGCAATGTTTCATTTCTCAAACCATTGTCAAGAGATTTTCAAGGCAGTACGAATTATTCGGTTGAGTTGAGATGAAGTTTGGAGTCTTTTCTTTCCTGCACGTTGGGACTATTTGTGAACAAATATGAACAAAGGACGTAAATGAGTAGTGAGTGAGTAGAATTTAAAATAAATCCTAATGAGTTCGTCTTTTCCACTCAAGTTAGTGACAACAGTTGCGGAAAAATTTCTGTACTATGAAGAAACTCTGCAAATTGTAGTTTTGGGAGAAAGATTTCCTCTGAGTTATTAAAATGAATATAACTAAATTTTAAAAGATTTGGATGCATGATAATTAGTTGTATTTGAAGGAACGTATAAACCGCAATAAGACGCTTTGTCTACCGAATTTCCTCTGGAGTTCCTGGAAATGAAGGTTTTAATTGTAGAGTCAAACCACGATGTTTTACTAAACGCACTAAACGTTGCGTGTTAAATCACTTTATTTACCACTGACTGACTACAATTAAAAGCCCAAGCATATTCCGCTAAAGCTAGTAAAAAATACAATTCATGATTAAAATATCTTTATAACATTTGCTACTGGATTGTGCATTTACTTAGCATTAGTGCTCTTCACTGTCCGGTTTGGTCGGTTTTAGGCTAAACCGTAACCTACAGAAAACTTTCCGTCTACCACTTTCCCGTTACGTTGGTCCACTTTCGTTGAGACGAACCGAACCAGATCGAACCCTTAAGTAATAGTAATTAAAATTCAAAATCCATAGAATTTTAAATAGTACACTCTTTTCGAACAAAATTGATGGTGAAGTCATGTTGAACCTAAAATTATAGCTGAAAAAAGCATAAAAAAATTAAAAGCTTATTTATACAGAAAGCTGATTTCTTGAAATAAAGTATTTACTACACTTCATAAAATATACCTTTTACCTTTACACACTAAAAAAACGATTAAGATAAAAGTTTCTTTATGTCTTTTTGGGGATTTTAATAAGTTAGGTTACAAAAACCATCAATAACTTGATTTATTCAAAGAGCTAATAGAAAATGTAATGACTTTATTTCACACAAAAACATGCATGCAAAATTTGGTGGTTGTAGTTCCTAGTAGCTTCAGAACCGGGACGTAAAAATTTGATTTGTGGAAATGTATGTGAATAAAATTTTTAAGACATACGCATATTTCAATGTAAAACGTTATATCTTAGTGTTAAAATATTTCGGAAACCGGACCAAAGGTACGGTCCGGTTTTTTTACTCAAACCGAAATCGGACCGACCGGTTTTTGGTTGGTTCGGTTTTTTTTATGTTTTTTGCGGAGCACTATTTAGCATTGGGATATTAGGAATCATCCAGTTATTCAGCCACAATCCATTCCTTTTGAGTTGTCTTGAAACGATGGATAGCATAACAGCTAGACTATATGCATACTGAACTGGCTTATAGAAGATACATTTTGAAGGGGATGAACACATCACAGTTTAGCGTGTTTACTGATGATGATGATTTGATGACGAAAACAATTTCATTTCTATTGGGATTATTTGCATTATAAAGCATTGAACATTGTAAAGATAAGGTTCTTTAATGATTTGAGCCGCAGCGCTCATGATTTGTTTGTTCCAACATAAAAACAGAGAAAGAATTTTATATATCTATTTAACTCATAAGCCTAACTTTTAACTTAGCGTATAGCAAGTTTCTTGAATAGAATGATCTAGATCAATTCATAATTTCTTATTTATGTAAGTTGAAATATATATGCATTGTAAAATATTCCAGGATATATGGACCTGGTAGGGATTTTCTGATTAAGCAATTAGGCATTCAAATAATTTTGTCATCTCAAAGCTAATAAAGCATAAATCATTTCGGTCCCTAACATGGATCAAAACTAAACTATGAAATATTTATACACTCATTTGCATTCATGTATTATCAAATTGATGCTTCAAAGGAACTGTTTTCTGGAAACACATGCATATAAATAGAAAATTAATTGTTACATCTGATTCTGATTGCATAATTTATTGATCCGTTCAATGGTAATTCCATAAAATCAGTACAAAGTGTATAATAACAATTTTTAAATGCTGTCTAATCCAATCCCACGTTGACATTGACTTTGGAAAAATAAATTGTATAACTTTTTGATGCTACTGCTGACTGAGAGATCAACACTGTACTGCTTTTCTAGATTTCGAGGATCTAAAACTTTGAAAATCATGAAATGTTTGCAAATCTTGTAAAACAGTTAAAAGTTTATCTTCTGCTTGATGTCAAAAGTTTGCTTTTGTGAATTTAAAGTGAAAAGCCCAAAAAGTTTAAAAATTTCCATGCACTGTAAAACGAGATAACGATATGTGTGCTTGCCATGATAAGAGCTGTCTGAGATTGATTTGTGTCAACCAACATGAAATGTTGAGCTTGCCTTATGAATTTCTATTTGAATTTTTTAATAGTTCTTTGTAATATTGCAATCACCAACATTACAACTGTAAGCTGACTGAGTAGGCAAAAACGCTATAGCCAATTTGCTTTAAATGAAAAGAAAACACTTCAGATTGCAGCGCCTTTTATTGTATTGAGTTGATCTTTACAATCTTTCAAATATAAAATCATCGACTGAATACAAACACACGCAAAGAACATTTCCAGCTCAACACGGATCCTCGAGTCGGCCATTAAACGTACTTGAGTGCTGTATTTTTGAACACTTGCAACACTAAATTATTTTTACACTTGTTGAACTCGTTTTTTCTTAATTTCCCAATAGGCTTAAAACCCAGAAATAAACTGTACCATATGAAAAAAGTTGCAGCATTTTTCACCTCATAACCAACTAATCAACTAAAAATACAAGAGCACATCCCACGATTAATCTTCAAAATCATATTCATAGAATATTCATACTCTTCAATGCATGCCTATTCTAAACTGGCATACCAAAAATGTACACAGCTTTCATTCAATTATGCACCCACCACAACCATTTCCATATCTACTCTAAACGAGCATTTTTTCAAGGAACTGGCAATAAAAAACAAATGCGAATGTATCGTCTTAGAATGAAAAAAAACGGAGAAAAGGAGATGAACTATATAATGCTTCAGGGAAATCACTTAGGTTGACGGCCACTCACTAACTAACTATTGCTGAAACCACTCTCATTTGGTAGATCACCACAGGGAGACTATATTGTTGCTTCTAGCCAACCACTGTAGATATATGGAAAAGCTCTCTACTGGGAACGTAAAACGAAGCGAAAAGGAGAGATCCAAGTTCAGTTCAAGCTTAGGCGTCTACCAGTAGCGAACAGCCACAAAGTACCGTGATCTCACCAGTTGAGCTTTACAACCAACTCCCTTACTTTCTTACTTTTACCTGCTATAACATAGTATGCAACGTGTGTCATTATTGCAAACTCTCACCAGATTTCCACCTTTGAAGTTTCTTCTCGTGGAAACAGGAAATTGAAAGAAAACGGTGCATAGAATCTTTCTTCCATAGCTCTCTAGCTAACTAACTAAAGTACAAATACGACTTTCTCATGTAATTAGTTGTCTGTAGTGGATAAAACTCTCTCGTCTCAATTTGCCCGCGTGCGCTCTTTTTCACTGTGAGAGCAAATTTAATTACTAACGAACTGATTGAGCCACACAAATGGTTTCCCTGTTCACTTGGTGTGATAACAATACATAGATTTGTGTGTGTAAATCTCCCGCTTGGAAAACTTTTTCCTGTGCACAAAAAGAATACCTAAAGACTCTAGTCACACAAAAATGCCATTTTATTTGGACGAACAAAACTAAGCAAAACCCCGTCAGTTTGTTTGCATTGAACAAGTGCAGTCCTGATAGAAAAAACTATTGGTAAGTGTAATTTCTATTTGTTATTATTTAATGCTTCGTCATAGTTAGTACAAATTTTAAAGGCAATTTGTGTGACAGTCATATTAATTCACAATAATTATTATTGTGGTGAAGCATGGCTGATTATTCCTTTGTCGTTCACTCACGTATATACTAGTTCGTTGCTATACATTAGCTATGTACGTGTGATGGATGGATGGATTGGACGCATTCCATTATGCTGATTACAATTGTCATAATATAGAGACTGTATGAACAAATAGGCTTCTGTAACAATGCTCTAGCTCAACTGAATCAGAATGGTTGCTAGCATCTAACGAACGCATTCAAATGTGAACTGCTTTCAACACAAATCCAAGTAGGTAGCCCTGGAAAATAAAGTCTCTGTAAGACCATAGATAACTTTGCTTATTATGGGTGTTAATTAGTAGTATTATTACTAGAAATGGAGTCTATACTGCAGTTTTTAATACATTCTGAAATCAATGAAATCCTTTGTGACAGAGCGCAGCCGAACTTCCATAGTGAGTTCTTATCTACACAACTCCTGAACGGCGTTGAATTTTGACTATGTACAATATGTATCGTAAAACATTGGTTTTTAGTATGAAAAAAAAACATAATAACATATCCAGAATCGTCAAATGTGGTGCATAAACGGCCGTATATTAAGTGATATAAAGTTTAAACATGGAATATTGGTATTTAAAACATGGGCGAGCAAAAAAAACCGAGCAACAAAAACTCCATATGTAGGCATCGAACACTGACCTACCTATCCCAAATGCCGCAACACTAACAACTAGTCCATGCTAGTACACCTCCTAGTCACAAGCAAAATTCTCCCATACATGCCGCAACGTGATTAATTCTATTCTCAAAACTCAAACGGACGTCGAATACACACAAAGGCATGTCCCATAGCATTGCATTCCCTGCGTTTCAATTCTGCTCGGACTATACACTTAAACGTTTATTATTCAGCAATTAACCAACAGATTTGCGATTGAAACATCATCAACGTAACTAGACCGTAATTACAATCACTATGCAAAATTTCACGACAATCTGTTCGGTTTCGTGGTCGCTTGAAGCGTAACTATGTTAATGTCACAAAGATTTTGTAGAAGCTTTTGGGTGAAAGCTAAGCTGCAATGTATTTCAATGTACCTTCCCTACTCCACGCTTCTCTCTGTCTCTCTCTTACTTTCTCTTCTGTAGCTGTTCCTAATAACTTTACTAAAGCAAAGTTAATAAAAGAGATGTAAAAAGTGAAAACACAGTTGCACATTGGGAAGACTGATATCATTTTAAATTAGCATCATCAATAACACCAGTAGGCAAAAAGATATTTTTTTTACTTTCGAATGACAAACACACCGAATTAATCGGTTCCCTGTTTCTCCGATTAGGAAACAAATAATGTGCACATAATATAATATTTTTAATGGAAACATGCTGTTGCAGTTGCTGGCGATTTCTTCAGAGTGGCTGTAGTTTCTAACAAAGCTCAAAAATCTGAGTATAATCCCGGAATACCCGGTTACCCCGGCGCTCGTAAATACCCTAATAATTGGGTTTTATTAATGCTAAAATACTTTGATCTTGCACACGTTATTACTATTTTTTTTCAGCATGACTACTCAAGTTTTTGAAAACTTGTTCAATCTGGCTCATTATTATTTTAATTTAAATAGCAAGTGTACAACCATACTCTCCTTATTGTTATAAAGTACTAATAAAGGAAAAGAATATGGCCAAAGTTGAAAGAGAAAATTAAACATGAATTGAGTTTCAAGAATGTTTACTTTCTTATTTGCATCTCAGGCATTCCTTTTTCCTTTTTTAAAAAAAGATTTGACTTTTGGAATGTAGCAAAATATTTTTATTACTAACTAACCATAGCTCTAATGAAAATAAAAAGCATATTAAGTAAAGTTTTTCTATCCCATTTATATTTAAGCTAACATAACGAACGAAACGAGGCAAGGTCTAGTTTAAACATTTATTCTCAACCAGTGTTTATAGGAAAAAGCTTTTTTAAGAATTTTGCCAGACATTTTTAAGAGTAATTAATGTGTGCACTATTCATAGTGAGTAGTCCGAATTACATGTTGAATGTCCGTAATATCTGAATATATTACATGATGAATCTGTTTTGCCATGTTTTTTCTTCATCGTTTGATTCATTATGAGTATTGGGCGAGCACTAACATAACAACCACCTAACAAAAGCACTTTATGTGTGGTATGGTACAATACGACACTAATCAAGTAAATAATTCAATAAGGGCTCTTATTACAATCTAACTAATTGGTGTGCAAATTATAAACTTAGCATCCTTTCTCGACTGATGTAAGTACAAGACTTGAATGCATTATCGCCTAAAAGTCTTTCAAAAGGAGGCTACAATTAATTCCCCTAATTGAATATTCGTGTCTGACTAGCACAGTTTGGGAATAAATTTGAAGGTCGTATTAATTCCCGTGATATTGTTGTGCATCTTCCTACGTTTGCTTTTTTTACACTTATTTGCTTACGATGTAGGCCGTGGGTGACTTACACGCTCTCATCCTAAGCGGTATTCATAGACTGCTGAATTAGTGATGTCAACGGGACAGGACGGGATGAGCTCTGTCCCGTCCCGAGCAGAGACTGAATGATCAATAAACTCAGGTTGAAAGCTCATCTCATCCCGGTGCCGGGACGGAACACTCCGAATGTAATAAAATGTAGAATTGAAAAAATATGTTTAAATGTTTTTACATTAGATATAAAGGCATTTATGTCCATAAAATTAATAAACCGTCATGGCACTGATAGCACACTATTGCAATAGTTAAATATGATGTAGTAGATCATAATATTAGACCGTAAAATTTTAAAGAAAAAATTTAGAACGGAGTAGCTCATGCTTATACAAAGATATTTCCTGCTCGGTTTTTATTTTAGTATGTGCTCTAATTTTAGTATATTTTTATATTTTTTTTTAAATTTTGTGAACTTATGTGCATGTTCTATGCTCCCATACCTAAAATTTAATCCTTGAAAAGCAAAATCGGGACGTCCCGGGCCGGGATGGGATAGCTATCCTCATATCCCAAACTCGCTCGGGATAAAAAGCCACATCCGGCCCCGACCCATCCTGGTGGCATCCCTAGACTGAATACAGAACAATGTTTGAGCATGTGAGCAAAACTTGTTTTAGTAGTGTTGATCACTAACTAGCCCATTAACAATAGCTAGATTAGTCAACTATTGCAGTATTTTCAGTAATTAGCAGAAACGCATTAGTTTCAAAATCATTTAATTTTGAGATGCTTGCACAATTCCAGTCAGTCCATGATTGGATAAATTGATGTCATTTCATATTACAATTTCTCTTTCATCTCTGTTGAAATTGCGCAATTTTTCATTTTTTGCACAAACGATTGTCTAGTTTTGAACTAAACAAGTATAATAATTGTGTCCCGTCGCTACGTCTAAACACGTGTGATGCCGACATCGTTTTTTTGAATTTTTTATATACCGAACAGGACCCTAACTGCAGTTATGTGGATGATATTGCAAACATTGTAAAATTGTAAAAAAAAGTATAGTCCGGCCCATAGAACTAGATTTATACTACTGTACGGCCATAAAACTAAAGCAATGTTTAGGTATTAACTCACGCCCATTTGCACATGCGACATGTCTTGAGCTATTTTCGACGTGAGTAAAGCAAATGAACTCGGCTTAGTAACAAAAATATTGCGTTTAACGTTTTGCTACCAAAATGGTAACAAAATGGTAACAAGATAATTACATGATGGTAACACGGTGTTAACATGATGGTAAAAATGATAACATGGTGGTAACAAATGGTAACATGATAGTAACATGGTGATGGTGGTAACAAAGTGGTCAAATGTTGGTAACATGATCGCAACACGATGGTAAAAAATAATAACAGGAGGGTAACATGGTGGCATTAAATGGTAACATTATAGCAATAGTTGTAACATTGTGGTAATCAATGGTAACATTGTGGTAATCAATGGTAACATTGTGGTAATCAATGGTAACATCGTGGTAACAAAATGGTAACATCGTAGTAACAAAATGGTAACATCGTGGTAACAAAATGGCAACATGGTGATAACACAATAGTAGCATGATTGTTACAGGAGTTGTAACCTAATTGGCGCAATATCATTTGATGTACTGTCCTATTTGGCATTAAAAACTCGTCGTATCGAAACGGTGTTGGCACTAAAGATTCGGCGTGCTGATAGTAACCGTATCGGCCGCTGCACCCCATGATAATTTCATAAAAAACTGTGTTAACACCTGCTAAAGAAAACTTTTTTGTAAGCCTTCAACTAACTACCGAAGTAGAAAAAATAATTTTCTTTGTTACATAACTATTTTAACAAACCTTTTCTGAAAGTTTGTCCCAAAATTCATCAAATGAAAGGGTTTTTAAAAGATTCTTATGTTCAATTATCTAGCCAGCTGATTTTGAGAAGTAACCAAACTAAAACCTTAGGAGTCCATACTTAAAGCCAATTAAATTGCCGCCTCAGGTGAACAAAATAAAGCAAGTTGACGACTATGGATTCTTAAAACTTTCCGTGTATAATGTTCATAATATATTAATTAAAACTTTTGCTCACTGAACGCATTAAAGGACAGCTTCAAATGCATATTTAAGTTGCAAGGCTTCAAAAACAAATGTGAAATGCATCTAAGGAATAGTGAACAGTTGTTTTGGATATAAGCTAAAGTAACTTACAAGTTTTAGAAAGTTTTGTCAGGCGCAAACTTCAGTATGTAGAGTATTCATCTCAGATTAGGAACAAGAAGTCTCTCGAGAAATGACAAAAAGAAGACAGGACAGAAAAGATCTCGGCAGTAATTAATTTTAATAAGGTATAGTTTACACTGAAGCCTGAATCACAGTCCAATGAATGCTGAAGAATCAATGGTGCCACAAGCTGTCATGTTGTATTGAAAATTTATTTTTCCATGCGGGGCATTTAATTTATTTTTATATTCATTTCCTAGAAGTAGGAACAGTGTCTCGATGGGAAGAATTTTTAAAGCACTAGTTTTGTAGCTTACCTAAAATCACACTAATGCGGTGCTGGGAAATATGATACAGAATCTTTAGCTTGCTCTACAAAACAAATGACAGTAACTTGTCAAATATTACTGAATGCAACTCAGAAAACATCAAAGATATATCCTTCAGTATGTTAGGCTTTTCTGAAAGATAATTATTATCCTTTCAACATTTTATGTATACATAATTTATGACGATGTTTTAATGTACAAACGTTTCAAGGCTTAAACATCGAGCATGACCATTAGTATGTATAGTATGTACTGTATACTATGTTGTGGGCAATGTGGGAATGTAGAACATTATTGAGTAAGATTGATATTAGCTATTGAGTGTCTGTCCAAGTTTAGGAAATCGATGCTTTCACATCCTGAATCCAGATAGACAGGTAGGTTATGTAATGTACATAAGCTGAAGATGGTTTGTGTGCATTCAATTTGCAGCTTGTCATCGCTTTTATCGATCAATACTAATATCCAGTGCTTTTAACAAAAAATTGTATAACATAAATGCTGGCATATACTTCACATAGTTTGTTATTCCGTATCTGGGGTTTCCGAATGGAAAAAACACAATAGGTTTTAAATTACCTAGAAATTAAAGAAATTGGTTGCTAACCAATTTTTGCCTATTGTTTTATTTAGTCAGTATCAAATTTTTTGTCCTAACCTGGACCAAATTTTTTGCTGATTGTACCATTTTGTGGACAATTTAATGCTCTTTTTTTTAAATTCATCCTGACTATTCTTATGCATTTCATATTTTTTATATTTTCACTTTAAACTTCTATGGAAAACGCTAAATTGTTCCCACGGTTTGATTTTTGAAATTTTTTGCTTAAATATTGTTTGTATGATTCTTAACCTACTGTAAAAGTTGCTACTTGTCCCGGGCATATTTACTTAGCTAAACATCTCTGCCAAGTTAAGATTTTTTGGCATTTTTTACATAATGAGCTCTGGCGTACTCGAAAATAATCTCGCTATTTATATTTTCATGTTCAATGGTAGTACTCAAAACAACAAGCATTTCAGGTTTTACTAAATCTAATTACTTTTTCTTTTAAGTATCGTAACTAAGTCCTTAATGTGGTATAAACAGTAATATCTCAGTAATAAGTAAAGTTGTACCGCATAATGCTATAAGCTAGTTGTTACACTTCTTTATCACCATTGACAATTGGTTATAAAGGTACATAAAATCAATTATTACAAACTCTACATTTTTGATGATTTTAAATACTGACATACCTCAAAGTTCATTTAGTATAAAACTATTAACAAGGAAAACTGGTAAATCCGTCGAACAGGACGGCTAACAAAGCTTAAAACAAGATTTTTCTATTAAAGTTGTATCCACAAATCGTAAAACTCACAGAGACACGACAGGGCAATAAGGGCTTTCTATTCCCAGGTAATATGTCCTTAAATCAACTGGACTTCTAGCAAGCATGTAGCTGTCTTAAAGCATATCATAAATGAGGCATCCAATTCAATGTTTATGGGATTGAGAAAAATGTTTGCTTTGTTTCGTAAAAATTACAAAAATGTTGGTTAGCCATATATTATTTTTCACGATAAAATATGGAGTCAATGTTAAAGAAAAAGTGCTAACATGAAATTTCGTTAATTTTCATGTGAAATTTTTTCATCTACTTAAGTAGAGTGATCTTTTGCATTGAGAAGTGAGAAGTGCATTTGAATTAATGGTATTTTGTCTTCCATAATCCTAGTCA
>Ga0210040_10006428_pt1 | contig 14635 bp, 6 predicted proteins | sample CryGeyCG12114_NA_FD_185462 | JGI IMG/M metagenome (GOLD analysis project Ga0210040, IMG submission 185462) | Groundwater microbial communities from aquifer - Crystal Geyser CG19_WC_8/21/14_NA (SPAdes) (version 2) | ecosystem: Environmental > Aquatic > Deep subsurface > Groundwater | place: USA... | reverse complement strand
CCCTGTCGTGAGTGAAACTGACTATAATTACATTAGCATTGTATGACACGGACAGGATTTGCAAACTGTTTGTAACTAACTAAGTTACTTGCACTGGTTGGGATCTATATGTGATATGTGAGAGAGTACAGAGTAGATGAAATGCCCGCTTCTGAAGTCATTCACAACAGGAGTAAAAAATAGACTGCACTTAAAATAGAGGTCTACCCGAGATGGTAAATTCTTGCCCCACTCTTGCTACTAGGTTTTGCAGAAGAATCCTGCCTGTAATATATCTCTTTCCTGTCGCTCCTGCACTGCTAAACGAGGTAGGAACGAATAAGAAGGAACCAAAGATTCTAGCTACAATGTTTTCACTCATTTGGAGAGTTAAATAGTTGCACAGACTGACTGAGAGAGATTTTTTTCCATCCCGTGCCCTATAACTTGGAAGCATATCGATGCACACAATTTATTTGCAATAGTCTGTTCCACTCTTTTGAATTGTATCCGACGAACTGATCTTATACTTTATAGTCTGTACTGTAAGTAAAGTAAGTGGGTAAGAAAAAACAATTTTGGACTCATTCGCATTCAAGTGGGCAAAAACAAAGGGGAGAGGATGAGTGCCGAAAAATTAAACATTAAAAGATATACAAGACTTTCAAATGCGAACAATGTCAAGGTCACTGACTGACTGAAACGAAAAGATCACCGACTGAGAGTAGATTACACTTGATGTGCACACCACCCTATTAATAGATAATTAACAACCTCTCTGTCTGATTGATTCTTTTTTTCAACAACTCACAAACAAATAAACTTGTCGCAGCCAATTACAAATCGATTCTCAGTAGTATAATATTGATAAATCTGCTTTTCGTCTGTTTCTAAACTTGCCTCAAAATCACATTTTGTTGCTAATGCAAACTGATCCGCAAGTATTTATTGTTCAATGGAGTTTGTAAAACAGGCAAATGAATTCGGAGGCCATATTATAGTTTGCTCTAAATCCAAACATGCTCATGGTAAAATCCTATAGGTAGTGATTTTTTTCTGTAATTCAGTGTCCGCTCCATCTAGTGAAGTATTTGATGAACAATACAATGAACAGGCGGAGATAAAATGCGTAGACGAATTTTAGTTTTACAAATGGTTTTTCGTTAATAGTTTTAGCCTTAACCCATATAATCATGGCTTCATTTTATAGCCAATTAACGTCAAACTAAAATGCGAATTTGATCCTTTCTGTTAGAAAAAATATTTGAATTAAAGACTAATCAAGCAATTCTTTTCCTTTCTATTGCAGCATGACGACGTTTTAGAAAGGCAGGGACCAAGCGGTCTAAATTGGAAGACGAATCCAGTGCCTTTCAATCCCATGCTTGCCAAAAATGCGAAATACGATGCGAGCAATCGCAACAGATTTGTTCCTAAGCTTTTCCAAAGGCAAACTGAGGGAGAGGAGACTGATCACTTTTTAAGACTGTGTCGAGGAGAGGAGCTTAGGGTAAAGCAACAATCACATCGCATTTTATCCATGTCCCTAATTAATAAAAATCGTGTCTCTTTGATTTCTGATTGAAAATTGATTTTTTTACCAGCCAAAGTCGATGAGTGCTACTCTAAAATGTCGTTTGGGAACCAGCACGTCGCCTGGACTGATAATTGCTCCATTGAAGGCATGCGTGAATTTGAAAGATTCGTTTGCTATTAATCGCCTTATTTGTGTTTTTTTGGTAAGTAATTTCTAAAAGTCATTTTTCTGTTTGTGTAGATTGAACAGATGTCCCATGATCCGTATATTGTACTCATGCACGACTTTATAACCAGAAAGCAAACTGACGATCTTATTGAATTGGGCAAACCCAAGGTATATTAGGTGTTGCGTTATTTTGTACACTACTTGCTGAAAGCAATTATTAATTCATCCTTCATGTCAATCGTGCACACTAATAAATGTGGATGTTGGTGTGAATGTAGCTATTTAGATCTCGTCACCGACATCACCAGGAAGCGAGCATGGATGTCGTAAGCCAAAAGCGGATCAGCCAAAAGTGAGTTCTTGTATTTTTTCACGTTGCGAGTGCGACAGTATTACTGAGGAAATGAAGTGATTCTGGTGTAGTATATGGCCTCGTCGTTTCAATTTGATTACTCTTATCAACGTCTCATTTCCCATTCTCACATGCTTTCCTGTCTGTCAGAATATGTGATCTCGTAGAAAGCACGGTAACTACAGTAGCTTAACTAACGACAAAGAGTTGCCCATGGTCACAAAAAAACATTTTCTGCAAACTGTATGTATTGGCTCTGTCTTCAAATCCAACTTTGTACGCTCTGTTCGTTTGTAATAGTTAGTGTTTGTGAACTGTGTGTGTAATAATGATATTTGTTATATGACCTATAGCAGCCAGTAATTGGAAACAAGAAAAGAAGTGAGGCTCGTTACGTAAAAAATGTGTAGCATGAATGAACAGAGCCAAGAATATAAAATGTCATTCCCTATTTTAGCAGGGCTCTGCTAATCAAAGAATGTCAAATCAATGCCAATTTTCATTACAGACTGTTTACCGATTTACTCGACATTTAGGATGAAAAACAATGTCAATGTAGTCAGATTTATTTGCCATGTTTTTAACGAATGAACTTTGGGTGTGATAAACCCATCAATTATATATTGATGTCATAATTAGGTAAATATTTTCTGGTATGTGCAGGGTGTTCGGAATCGAACTGGACGACTTCATGATGTTTTTTTCTAAAACTACACAACAGAACTTCAATTTTTATTGAATAGACAACTTAAAGAATGTATTCACTATTATTTGCTACACATCTTATAGTCATAAACAGTTCTACAAGTGGAAGCACACATTTCGGGGGCTGTAGTCTGAAAAAGCTCTGTTATGGCTATTCTCAAATGTCAGGCATCTTCAGGATTTCTTTCTCTTATCTTTTGCTTTATGTAGCTCAAAAGAAAGTATTTTAAAGTTGTCAAATCTGGCGATCTTGAAGGCCAGTGGATCGGTCCTTCACGTCCATACCACCTGTAAAATGCAGCAGATAAGGGCCCAAAAACACCTTCATGCAGTTTGTGCAGTCGGATGCCTGCAAAAGCTAATCGCATGCACATCATGCACAACTGCACAATACTCCCATGCAAAGAACATGTATAAAATATTCATTTCAATTTGAAGTCGTCCAGTTTGAATTTGAACATTCCATAGTGCTGCATTCCAGTCCAGTATAGTTTCAGTTCGGTCTCGGTTCGGTTTGGAAAGTTAGTTAATGATGATGATGTTAATGTTTTTTTTTCTCTGATGAAACATATAGTGCATGGATAAAAGACTGGGATGATGAGTTCATGAGCACGCTAACACATAGGGTTCAATCAGTCACTGGACTAAAAGCTAGTCAGCCAAAAGAAGCTGAGGATTACCAGGTCAAATTGTTAAAAAACAAGTATATCATTTAAACTTGAATACCAATGCTGAAAGTTTATGACTTAAATTACAGATTGCCAACTATGGCCTGTCAGGACTATACGTACCTCATACTGATCATTTAGTAATGCACAATTATTTGTACCATCTCTGTGTGGTTTAAAAGGCATTGAGGCATGCAATAATTTAATTTATTTGCTATTTTTTTACAAGATGAGCAACCCGGATAAAAGTGTGTACACACAATGGGAGCAATTTGTTGGTGATCGCGTAGCCACTTTGATGATTTATGTATGCCAATCTAGTTTCCATTGGGTTAAATAGAGTTGAATTAAAAAAGCACTGCAAATAATTGGGCTGATGATGTCAATTTCTTTTAGCTTTCTGACGTGGATGCCGGAGGGGCAACGGTATTTCCCAGAGCTGGTGTAACACTATGGCCGAAAAAAGGATCAGCTGCATTTTGGTGGAATCTTGATAGATCAGGAGTTGGTGATGAAAATACTAGACATGGTGCATGTCCAGGTAATTTAGTGTAAATTTACATTGCTATACTTATAATTGCAACTTATAAATAGAGTTTAAAGATGTACTTCCCTATATTTGCAGTTCTGCATGGGAACAAATGGGGTAAGCACAAGAAATACAATTATTTATTATTAAAAAATCAAACCGATACGCTGCATGGTAACAATGCTTCCTTTGATGTCTTTAGTTTCGAACAAGTGGATTCGTTTGCATGAGCAGTTTTTAACAGCTCCATGTGGATTACATCCTCTCGATAAATTCAAAACCCCGTGATTGAGGCACCAAGTCTAGTTTTCTTGAAACGATACTCATTCCTTTCCAAATACGTAATGTGAAGTGAAGGGATCTCTCCATAATTCGATTATGACATTCAAGATTAGCAGTTGCAAACACCGTCAGAATATTTAAATGTATGCCATGGCGTTCAGTAACAAAAGGGAGAAAAGAGGTAAAAACAGGACAATGAATCCTGTAGCACTGATTTTAAGTGAGATTTTTCGCGTATATACCAAAACATACGTATTTTTAGTCAATCTTTATGTACATAAAAAATAATCTTTTGCATTTTGTTCACCATTAAAGAAAGTTAAAAGTAATGTGTCAAGATTTTCGAATAAAAGTTTAAATTGCTTGCATGTTTGTTTCTGGATAACATTTATTGTCAGTTTTTATACTTGTTGGTACAAATATAAAACTGCGTATAAATACTTCATAGCTTAGCTTATATATTATTCACCCGGATAGTTCGTATGGTATTTATATAGCAAATGTTTCTTTGTACCTTGTATCTGTAAATCACCATATTATATATTGTTATTTTAAATAATTTGTATTCATTATGACACATACATCAATAGGTGTTTACCATAGTAGAATCTAGTTCTATTGAGTCAGACTAAAGCGTTTACGACCAGACTTCTGTTTGATAAAGTCCTAATTTCTTCATTGTCGGAACAATACTGTCCGCGTCTTCCAATCCAGCTATTTTAAAAGCTTCTGTAAAAGACTTTTCCACATCCTGCGGCATCTGTTTAGCGTTTCCAGCAACGAATATGTACGTTTTCATGGACTCGTTTTCCAACATAGCCTTGAACATACTGGCTTCTGAAATTATTCTGTCTTGAACGTACATCTTCTTTCTGTGAGCCAATCATAAAGTAGACTTTTAAAAATACATTGATAAAGAGAGCAAAGATTCCTGTTGAAGTTTGTCGGTCATTTAAAACCAAAAACAATATCAGGACTTACGGGTAATCAGGGTCTCTTGAGAAAGCGTAAAATATTTTAAAATTTCCAAAATCCCTATCATAGAACTCCCATTCACTTTTAAACACGTTGTCATTTAAATGATGTCGACAGCCGTAAAATAAGATCAACTTGTTTTTAGAGCAGAATCGATCTGTCAACAGCGAGTGAAAAGGGGCACAACCCGTCCCAGGTCCAACCATAATTATGTTGCAATTCTAACTCAAAGAGTAATATTAAATTAAAAATTCTTTGCAATTGATCTGCATATGTTGAATAGCTGAATGAATGTTTACTCACCTCATGCTCCGAAGGAAAAGTAAAACTTCCTTTACTGACCGAGACCAACATGGGATCACCAGGTTTCAAACTGGCTAACCAATTAGAACACAGTCCATAGCGGGGAGCTTTTAGTTTAGTGTTATACTTCACCACTGCTACTAATATTTCAATCGTTGTAGTACTAGAAAGCCTCGAACTGGCGATAGAGAACGACCTGGGTTTTATGGGAGGAATCAGATCAAATATCATGTCAGTGTAACGAGGGCACATGGTGGCAATAACCCCGCTGAAATCGTGCAAGACTTCTAGAACGTTACGTCTGGGCCGGTTACAATAATTGTAACGATCTTCCTGACCTTCTGGTTTAGAAAATTCGAATAATTTTTCCTTTTCTAACTCATTTTCCGCCAAGCGGGAGAGAACCTCGAAAAAATATCGAGTGGGAATGGATTGTAAATCTAGCATAATAGTGACTATGCTTTCCCAAGTCCATGGAGGTTGGCCTAACGCTTGGTAAATATCTGCAGGCAATTTTACCCATGGATACTTCGCATTTGGGGTGATGTAAAATTTTTCGTTTCTATCCAACTTGTCGAACAGAGCGAAGAAACTATCAACGTTTGCTTTAGAGTTTCTCGGTAAAACGTTAAGAACATCGCCTGAAAATAAAAGAAATTAAAATTAATAACACAGTAATCTTAAATTGTAAAATATTATAAGTGTATACTGATTATTTTTAACATCGATTTTGTGGTCATTTTTTAATACCAGGAGCATATTTGAGTGCATCACATGCAGGGATGCTAATAAGTCTTAAATCTTGGAAATGATCCACATGAGAAAGACGACGGTTTTCTATCAGTTGAACTTCGGTCATTTTGACCCCAGTCCCATCGATCTTGAGATAATCAACATCAATTGTTGGTGGAAGGGATTGCAAGTGGAAAGAACAATCCCAATCATATTCGCTTTCCGGTTCAAATCCCTTGGGAGCACACAAGTGCCAGAACTCCTCAAGCCACGGATCTACGACCCCTTCATATCCCAAATCATGCTGGTCATCGCCCAGACATATGTTTAGAATCGGTTTCCCACCGAGTTGCATCATTCTTCTGAAAAGTCTTTTCCCCACAAAATTAAACTTGGGATAAGAAGAGTCGCCAAGAGCTATAACAGCAAATTTCATTCCTTTAAAAAGCTCTTGCGACAAGCTCTTCTTGCACAAAGCCTTCCAAAGCACGTCCATAGTTTTCGGAGTATCACCTTGACCAGTGGTAGATACTACAAATATTACGATGGAGCCTGCTATCCAGGTGCTCAGTTCTCCAACCGACATATAATTCATTGGATGTAGGAAAGGCTTCACGTCTGTTCGAAGAGCATCTCTGGCAATCCGTTCCGACAAATCCTTGGCCGTTCCAGTTTGAGTGCCATACAAAATTAGCAGTCTAGATGCCATTTTTTTCGGCTGTAAATTTCAAATTGCAATCATTGAGTGTTTAAATTCAATAAACCAGGCTCAATCAATTTCTTTTCGCACATCATATTACTTACTCTTTTCGTTAATTTAACCATTGAGCTATCCTAAAACCAACCCGTTAGTCTAGCACGTCCCCAGTTTAACTTTAATTAAAACGTCCAATCATAAAATTGTGTAAATGTGTGATCAATGATGCAAGTGACGATGGTAGAAAAGAATCAAATGTAGAATGAATGGTCAATCGGACAAACCTACAATCAGGTTTCAGTTATAATGAATGAGAAACCTATCTCTATCATTTCGTTTTAGCAAACCTTGAGTAACTGAAGTTTTTTAGTCGTGAGTCCGTGAGTGTGAGTTTAGTGAGAGAGAATTTCCGCATGTTTCATAGCTCTCCCGCGTTTGTTTCGTTTATGGGCGATCAACACTTCGAGTATTCCCTTGTAAAATGCATGAGGCCCACAGAATGCTAATGTAAAATGGAAGAACTAGATTATGTTAATAATATTGCCAACTGTGGGATAAATACATACCGCATCATCATTTCATAATACACAAACACACCACATATCACATGCATTTAGAAAAAAATCAATTATCAGTGGCAATCATAAGTAGATTACTATATTACAAGTGGTGACAATATTGAGATGAGAGGCCAAAAGGGTTTTAGCTTGTACGTATTTACATGACGATTTCTTAAGTTCCAGATAACTCTTTTCTTTTCTAGTAAGCTAGTCTATTCTAGCTCATTCTTCGTTTTGAAAATCTCAATCGCTCAACTCATTTTATGAAGTTTAAATTTATTGTATATTTATACTATCGTCTATCAAAATTAGTAATAAAGTCAAAGTCTGTGTATGCCAGAATATGCTAATTAGCACCGAACAACTATGTGGTGGTATCGGTGTGCAGAAAACTTAAACCCGTCAACGTTACATGTCAATCAATTACAAGCATCCATGCATTAATAATTTTCGAACATGATTGTTTCTGACGTATTAGAATTAAGGAAGAAATGATTGATTGATAGTATAGACACAGCGAGGAAATTTCTTCTTCGTGAACGATCAATAATATTGCATTACTTCGAGCCATGCAGGCATGATGTACTTTCAAAGATTTCCCCCCAGGAAAAATTACCCCTTTTTATAACTAACTGAACTCATTTTGATATTTAATTCGCAAGCAATTAATGCAAGTACCAAACATAGTCTCGAAAATATCAACTTTTTCAGACAAGACATGACAATTAAAAGCTTACATAATGGGGAATAATTTTGTTTACGACTTCATCCAGCCATTCCTTACAGCCTTTAATTTTCATTATTTGTTTACCAGTACAGGACAAACGACAAAGACTGAAAATCAGTAATGAGATTATTATTCTTATTTTATAATATTTGTTTGAACCGTAGCTGGGCATTTCATTTTCCTTCTTTTGGTAGAGAAGGGTCAAATTACCCGTGTTCCCTCCAAGCTAAATTTTTGCTGCTTCCTTCACCTTCCTTCAGGAAAAAATTTTGCCTCAAATCTCAACAATCATTTACAAGCCTTTCCTTCTAGAAGATTTGTTCAAATTTTTCAATTTTTTTCTAATCGACACTATTTTTGGCAAAAAAGGAATCCAAGTTAATTAATAAAATGTACAAATATCATGCCACACAGAGAGATTTAAGCTATTTTTTACAACAATCTTGCACCGCATGAAAATTTTCAAGAAATGATCCCAAAACGGCTAGTTTTCGCATGAAAATGAACGATTTCGAGAAATAGTAAAGGCCTCTATAACTTTTTCTTCTTAAAATTTCAAAAACGGCACCCCCTCATTTACTCCTCTTAGAAAGATTTTTTTAACAAGCTCTTCCTTTTCCTTCTCTTCCTTCAAAAAGACCCAATCGTTTCTGCACCTTCCCTTCTCCAATCCTTCCTTGTGAAGGAAGGTGCCCAGCTATCTAAAATGAACAGCTTACAAAGCTTTACACTGCACATGAAGAAATGTTCCCAGTCAAAATGTCATTATGGTGAAGACAGATGTGGGATTACTTATGGAGGGTTTGTTATTGTCATATTTGCGTTTAAAGCTGTCATTTACTAGCTTAGCTTGAGTATGTTTTGTTCTAAAAGCTTATGATGCACTGTCAATCAGGCCAGGACACTGAGTTGCTTACTACAAGTGTAGTTGGTTAATTAGATAGAAAGCATACTGTCGACTGTCGACTGCAAAGCTAATATAAATACTACATAAGCAAGTTGACAAAAATTGGGACTCTGAAAGCGTTTAAAAAATAGCAGTCACAATCTCACAATCTCCTTTTCCTACATGGCAGCAATTTTCAAATTTCGCTAGCCTAAACAAGCAACAGAGGGAACAAACTGTGTACGCAAGCACAAGTTTTAATGCGTGCGTACTGTGAACCCAGCCCAAAGTTGGGTACGCAACATTCTGCATGCGGCATGCAGTGCATACGTTTCTAACAACTTTCCATGCTAACTCATATAGTGCATGGGAAAGTGAGTGGACTGAGCTATTACTCAGAAAGCATTACTGTGAGCATCTCCTCACATCTTGGTCTCAAAAACGAAAAATTCGTTGTCATTTTTTCCACCCGAAAAAAATATAGGAATAAACCAACTTTTCTCGTTCCAATAGTGAAAACTAACAAAACTACGACCAAGAGAATATTCTATCATTCTGATTAGATAAAAAATCTGCAAGTCTTACAGTGCCCCAATCGGAACAAATGTACACACAGACTGTGTTATAGTGGAAGATCACAAAGTTCGATCAGATTTCAAAAAGGACACGAATTTCACACTTGTTTCTGACTATGTTCATATCATCAACTTCATAATAATAATAACAAGTGAGTCCATTGGTTTCCAGAACTCTAACTAACTAACTAAGCAATGAAGATCAAAGTGAGGAATTGAAACTGATACCACAAATACGGAACTGGTTCCTAATGAAGTAATTACAGTCAGAACCTATTTCTCAAATTACCAGCTATTGTTGTCCCCTCGAATGGATCCAAGAGAATAAAGACGCGGGGAATTATCTTGTTGGACATTTCGCCCTACTTATAGGAAAGACAGGAGGAATGTGAACGCGTAAAATGTAAGTCTCTCATTCCTTCCGACTAACTAACCCATAGTACTTGTTTCCTCAATTATAAGCCCAAAGGCAGGCCCGTTTGGTTTCCTTCCATGCGGTCTCAGGTCATGCAAAATTCTAAATGACGAATACTGCCGGTTTAATTAATTACTGTTGCACAACCAGGAAAGCAGCAATAGATCTTGGTTCGTCAGACTTTCTAGCCAATGAGAAATTTGCCATTCTTTACGGCTTGGTTTGTTTGAAGTGGTTTGTCTCATCCTTTTCCTTTGAACATAAATTCATATACTGATTTGCCTACGTTAGTTAATAGACGAAAATTTTTTGACACACTAAAAAGTTATACAATTCATGAAGTCTGCCATGAGACTTCAGTTAGATAGCCTTTGACAGGGAAATGGGGTCACTCGAGTTGAATAAAAGTGTGAAGGTTGGGAATTCTCTTGTTTGTACATTTTTAATCAAATACAGACAGGGTTTGGGTGCACAAGGGAATTCAAATACTAGGGTTTCAAGTTCTCCTTTTTAAACCATTGCAACTATCCATTTTCACATTCTCGGATATTTCTCGTGTCTAACTTTAATTGCTTCATCTTATGGTGTCTACTGTCTGCCATATTATTGCCACACGGAGAGCAATTTCTAGGTGTATTCACTTTGGTATGGTTTGTCTCATACAAATAATTTGCCAACTGCTGGGACACTCTTCTTGGTGCATGCAAAGTGCGTGCGATTGCGTGTGCAGTTGACAAACGCAATATTCATGGCTATTGGGTTTCCTAGGGAAAACAAACTACGTGATTTCATATGTTCAACAATGTTTGCTCTACACATTTAGGGTTCATTTATTATAGTAGATTTGGCTGGAATGATATCATCATGACACATTCGCACACTTCATATACTACATGCAAGTTCAGCCTACTCAACAGAGTATAAGAAGGCTTTGGGAAAGTATGATAAAACACGTAAAAATCATCTTCAGTTCGAGCACTATGTCTCACTATTCATAGTTAGCACTGAATAGTGGTGCAATACGAACACTGGTGCTGTAAAAGCCCAATAAGAGTAAACCATACAGTATGAACAAAATTTGCTGTGAAAAAGGTTTTGAAAGTTTTGATGCGGTTAGAATTTCATATAGGCCACAGTGTAACCCCTAAAACTAGGTTTTATAAAAAATCATTACTTCGCACACCATGGTTTTAAATAACTAAATAAATTACTTTGCTATGCAGAAAGGAAATAAAAAAGTGAAATAATTTACTTTATAATGCTTTATCTACAGAAATAACATTCAGATTTTTTGCCACAAGAATTTTGTACGCACCTTGCCTTTCATTCGCCAAAACTTGTACTGCTACACATTTATGATACATTTATGATACGCACAGCATACAAAATGAACTTTCATTTTGTAACACAGACAACTTTTTGGTTGCTCTCTACCCGCACCTTTTACTGCCTCCACGTGCGCTCCCTAATTATTCATTAATGAAGGAGATTCCTTGCACTCTCAAACTTAAAGGCACTACAAAAGTCCCCATTGTATAAAAATATGGCTTCATTCCTTCACTTTTTCAGTTTTTCTCATCTCTCTTTTTCGGTCCTGTAAAATTCTTGAAAAACTCCATTCCATTCCACTAATGCAATCCATTGTTATAAACTGTCAGCTGAAGCATCCAAGATTAATTTCAAGTGAAACGATATTTCCACATACTTCGTCTAATAGAGATTTAAGGCTTTCAAGGATGAGCTAGACTAATTTGAGCGTTTTGTGCATGCATCCCTTAAATGTGATTAATAGTCGTGTTGGGCTCACACTCACTTTACTGCAAGTGAGGACCATAACTAACTAACTAACTAGCAATAGAGTTAGCTTCTAAATAGTTTTCTCATTTTCACCATCCAAAGTAGCATTACTCTATTACTGAAAAAAAAAGGACTGACACTGTGTGTGTGTGTGTGTACCTGAAGTGAAATACCAATTGTGATCACAAGAGACACATGCCATACATATCAGAAAAGCACAGGGGCTTTCCCTCCATGCTCAAAAAAAAAAAGGAGTGTGTGAGCTTGAATCAAGTTGTTCCCTTTGGTGCAATTAGGTGAACTCTCAAGTGTCTCCAACAAGCATACGCACGCACTTAAAGCTTGTAATGAAATGACCCGTATCTTTTTGTGAAAGCAAAATGCTCCACTCTCTGTCTGTTTCGAATTCTCAGCCAAGTAACTTTGTTAGTTAGTTACTTCATTAGTTATAGATCTCCAGTGCGTTCCAATGTAATAGTTAGTTAGTTTGAGTGGGAACGCACCTTTTCGCATGTTCTACTCTTTGTTCCTATATTATATGATGATGATACATTGGCCAGGAGATAATAATGTTAGTGCGTGTTCAGAATTTCTCCTGTGTATATAGACTATATACTAATAGTTAGTGAGTGTGTGTGTACGGGTGCGTTTTCCGGGCTCTGCGTGCCTACACTGCCAATAATAGACGTACGCATCTACTAACTATCTAAGCTATTAGATCGATGACCTTATAAATAATGTGTGAGGGCATTATTATTAGTGATATTTTTTCTTGTACTCATGAGTCGTGACACCGTGTGTCTGCTCTTGATCAGATTTACTTTGTATGCGCCATTTGGGAGAAAGGAAACTAGGACGGTCAATATGAATGAACGCAGTTAGTTTCCATCTTTATGGCGAATTATGGGCATTTCACTAAAGGTCTTGGGATACTTTGTTGTGCACATTTTTTGCCCAAGAGTCTAACTATAACTAACCATGGTATACATATGTACTTCAGTACAGGGGCAAAGTGTGATCATTTCATTCGAAGCTGTACAACAAACAGGGGGCAAATATTTTTACTCGTAATAATAGTTAGGGCCCCTACTACATAGTTTCAGTCAAGTTTGGCAACCAAGGTATTCGAGCTGAATTTTTTACGATTTCCCTATTTCGGTCTCAATAATAGTATGTACATGGATGGATGCCTACATTGCATAAGACGGAAATTGACTAACTTTAGTGGCTCGTTTGTGCACACAGGCTCCCATACAGTGTTGTATAATAATGCATGCACAGCATTATATATGTGTGCACTGCTATTTTTCCAGAAAACTATTTTGGATTTAATGATGAGCACAGATGCGTTCTTTTCCTCTATTCTGTGGACCTATTCAAGCTTGACTATGGAATTCCACAAGTCTCTAACTAACTAACTGTAGTTCTAGCATTTTCCTCCCCAGTCCTATAGCTGGTTATAGTTAGTTAGCTTAGAATCATAAGGGAGTGCGTGTAACTAACTTCAACTAAAGGGCTGGGTTGATTGAATTATTCGGTAGTAAAACTATTCGTTCTGCGGCAAACTAAAACCGATTGTGAATGAGCCAAATATTTTGACGGTACGGTTCCAGACTCTAGTATTTAGTAATGGTTTAGTATTTAGCCAAAAGACGTTGATTGCCGATTAAACGAAGCATTTATCTGGCCCATTCCATGCTTTTCTGTGTCTAGAATGTTTATTGTGTTTAAATGGGGAGAGCTATATAATACCATACTGTACAGTCCCGGTAATGTTTGTCTAGCTAGGCAATGAACGCATGGTGAGTAAGTAAGAATAATGATATGCACATTTTGTCACTTTCTCTACAGGTCGGATGAGAATCCTCTTTTTTGCCGTTTTTCAGCTGTTTGGGCCGTTAATTTTCCAAGTGTTCAAAAGCAAATATCCGCTTATGAGTTTTTGTGACATAATCAATGAGTTTTTAAGAGAATGTATGAAATATTTGTTACATTTCCATGACATACTACAAACAGTCGACATTAACATGATTTTAAACTTTGCGATAAGAATTCCATTTGGTGTGTACTATGGAAGTCTTCATTAGATCATCCCAAGGGAGTGATAATAATAAGATATGAGAATTTTTAGGGCTCATTGGTTGATTCATTCTAAGGATTTTACATTTTGATTTTATAGCTCACGTATAGTAGTCAGGATGTAAAGAATGTCCACATTTATGCTGCAGCATTATGCATGTGCATGCATATGCAGGCATATGGTTGGGTGGCTTGGCTTTGCTAAACACAGACCTGCAGTGGTAATATAGTGAGTGGAGCAAACAAATCCTTTTCCTAGACATTCCATTATTACGAGATATTGTGTGGAGCTATAAAATTTGCTGTTTTGAAACCAACTGTCCACCTCTATAATAATAAAGACATAAAGGAGTGACCACTTTGTCTGGGCTCATATTGTACATTATGTTAATTCATTTACGTGAGTGGAATCACTTAAGCCCAGTTTATGGTTTTAAAATTCGAGCATTTTTTTAGACGGCTCGTAAATAAATGGAGACGTTGCAGTAAAGTTTTTGTGATAAAACAGACTTTAGGGAATAATGCGAAATTTTTTTTAATACCACGGAACTTGATTCAACTTTTAGCGTAAAGGGCAATTCAATTGTTTCCATATTTTTTACCGACTTGACGAAAGTGTGTGCAGACAAAAGTTTTCATTGTAGATATCAGATTTTGCACAAGCAAGCA
>Ga0210040_10006427_pt1 | contig 14638 bp, 9 predicted proteins | sample CryGeyCG12114_NA_FD_185462 | JGI IMG/M metagenome (GOLD analysis project Ga0210040, IMG submission 185462) | Groundwater microbial communities from aquifer - Crystal Geyser CG19_WC_8/21/14_NA (SPAdes) (version 2) | ecosystem: Environmental > Aquatic > Deep subsurface > Groundwater | place: USA... | reverse complement strand
TTTAATTTCGTGTTTGCGACGGCTATGTTCGATACAGTTCCGGCGCTATCAACGTTGAATTTCACCTGCACAAGGGCTTTTATGTTTTCTTTTTGGGCAGCGGCAGGAACTTTCAGTTGTCTGTAAATATAGTTTACCATGGCTTCCTGGCCGCCCTTAAACTGCGGCATACGGTTCAACACAGCTGGGCTTCCGTCTTCAGCCAGCCGGAACACAACCGGGAGTGAGTATTTTACACGGATTAACTTACCGTTCTGCTTACCCGGATTCCACTTGCCATCTGTTAGACCTACGACACGAACTGCCTCGGCATCGGTGCTTGCCGAGAGGCTGTCCTCCACTTTTATGGCAGATACAGCGCCGTTCGTTTCTACTATAAATGAAGTGACAACAATGCCCTCTACACCTGCATCCCGGGCATCCTGCGGGTATATAATGCTGCTGGTGAGAAAATTGAGCATTCCTGTCGTGCCTCCCTGGTACGTTGGCATCTGTTCGACAAAGCTATATACTTTTTCTTCTGGCGCAGAAGTTTGCGCCTGTGCTGCCGGGGCAAGCGCCATTAAACTTAGTAGCGCGAAACTGCTGAAACAAGTAAAAGTAAATAGGAAGTTGCTTTTCATAACAAAGAGGTATAAAGTTAAATATTACGGGATTATTCTATGAAAAACGCATTCTTCCAGTTTTTGTCGTCAGCTGTAACGTTTGCAGTATCTTTAAATGATCAGGTACATTTCTGCCAGGCGCAATACCGGGATGTTCTGCCTAAAGCTCTTCCTTTTGCCCCTGTGTATACCGCCATATAGGATGCCTCCATATACGAGGTCCGTTAAACAGGTTTCCTGTTCTTCATAAAGGCGAGGGAAGCAAGGACGATGTCGGCACGGCCAGTCCCTCCAGGTCGGCGTAGAAAGTGTATATATCACCATCTTATCAGGAAGTAGCTTTTGTACTTGTCCTGCGGCACCAGCGGGTAGTACCGGTACGGCTTGCCAAAGGCCTCATGCACTAAAAAGCCATTGTGTTCAGTATCTGTACGATGGTAGACTCGGTAATTTAAGCACGCGTAGGCGCTGGCAGTTCTTGCATGTTATCACGCACAAAAGCCCGCTCCAACTTCCGGAGCACCTGCGCGATTTTCTCTTCGGCTTTGGTCAGTTCTAACAAATAAATTATTTGTTTCCGGGTTAAAATATATAATTATCTTAATATAAGATTGCCTATAAACAAAAGCTTTAGGTACACCGGAACATCATTGCTCTCGTGTGTATAGGCTTAATGCTGTAACAGCATCTATATAGCAACACAAAACATCCTATCACTCAGTAACTAATCCAAAAGAGAAGTTGGGAACTATGAAGATTTGAGACCCCTTAATTTGATGTGGGAAGTCTAAAATGGAACGCACACAAAATTGCGTTTATTTTAAAATTTCATGTTACAATTTAGCAAAGTGTGCAGTCAATAAAGTTTTTGTTGATTATATTTGAAGTTTGGAAGGGTGTGTGTTTTGCTTGTGCCGGGAGTCTTAAGGTCTTTCTATATAGATTATCAGTATATAGAAAACGTCTGTCTCAGTTGCACATAGTCTCTTAACTCTAAGTAGGCATCCTATACCAGTCCAAAATTCCTTTAGTATTTATTGTTTCATCTACCACAACCAAACATGAGAAGATTTTTATTTATGAATTTTGCTTTTGTGCTTTGCCTGATGCAACAGGTGCTGGCACAGGGTGGAACAGTTACAGGTACTGTAACTGACGAAGCCACAGGGCAGGGGCTACCAGGCGTTTCTGTAGTTGTAAAAGGAACATCGGTGGGTACTGCTACATCCGCCGACGGCTCATATACTGTAAATGTGCCAGCTGAAAACAACACGCTGGTCTTCCGTTTTATCGGGTACGAAACCATAGAACGCACAGTGGGCAGCTCAAATACTGTTAACGTAAGCTTGGCGGTCGACCAGCAACAGCTTTCAGAAGTAGTAGTGACAGGCTACAGCACCCAGACAAGTAGAGAGGTGGCGGGTTCTATCTCTACTGTGAAGGCAGAAGAGATCAGGCAAGTCCCGATTGCGTCTTTCGACCAGGCGCTGCAGGGAAGGGCGCCCGGTATACTGGTGCAGGCAAACTCTGGCCAGCCAGGGTCAGCCGCAAACGTCACCATCCGTGGCAGAGGCTCTATTCTGGGCAGCAGCTCACCACTGTTTATAATGGATGGTGTTGAGATCTCAGCAGCTGATTTTGCCACGCTGAACCCAGCCGATTTTGAAAGCTTAACCGTTCTGAAGGATGCTTCTGCCACCTCTATATACGGCTCAAGAGGAGCAAACGGCGTGGTTGTGATCACGACCAGAAAAGGCCTTGCCGGTAAAACCCGCATCAACTACGATGTGCAGTACGGCTTTTCAAGGGCACCGGAGAACAGCCTGGAAGTAATGAACGGCGGGCAGAAGCTGCAGTACGAGTTGCAAAGAGGCAATCCTTATGAATGGACGGATGAAGACCTGGCCAGGCTAAGACAAGTAGACACTGACTGGGAAGACGTTTTCTTTAAAACCGGCACTACGCAAAACCATACCTTAAGTGCTTCAGGCGGAAATGAGAAGACCACGTTTTATTTATCAGGCTCTGTTTTCGACCAGACTGGCACCGTGCCGAATACTGGCCTGGAGCGCTACACTGGCAGGGCAAACATCGCGTCTAATGTTGGTGACTTCACGTTCGGTTTGAATTCAACTTTCGGTTACTCTGAATTTAGCAACACCAGCGAGGCCAACTCTGGCATTTCTACTCCTCTTAACGCCATTCGTTGGCTTAATCCTTACGAAACGCCCTATGATGCAGAAGGAAACTACACACAAATAGTGTCTGGCCAGCCTAACGCACTGCAGGAGCTTCTGGAGAACAACAACCTAAGGCAGCAGTTAAAAGGTGTGGGTAACGTATTTGTGAATTACAAGGCCCCTTTCCTGGAGGGTCTGTCTTTAAGAACAACCTGGGGCGGTGACTTCACATCCAACGAAATATCAGCCTATGTAGACCCTACTACCTACTCCGGCCAGTTCTCTACAGGTGGTTCAGGTAGTTTTGGCCGTGGCTATAACAGATCCTTCCGCTACACCGGAACAACATCTGTTACCTATGACACCAATTTTGGGGAGGAGCACAGCCTTACGGTTGCCCTGTACAATGAGGTTGTAAACAGAAAATACAGAGGCTTCGACTTTACAGGTTATGGCCTGGGTGGCGCTTTTCAGAATGAAGCGGGCATCACACCCGGTAATGCTTCTAACGGTTATATACCAGAAGTTGGCGGCGATGGTACTGAAAACGCGCTGTTATCTTACTTTACCAACATCAATTATGGGTTCAGAGACAGGTATTACCTTACCGTGGGTGCCCGCCGCGACGGCTCTTCCCGCTTCGGTGCCGACAGACGCTTCGCGAATTTCGGTTCTGTGGGCCTTTCCTGGATCGTGTCTGACGAGCCTTTCATGCAGGGACTGACAAATGTAGTTGATAACGTTAAGTTTAAAGTCTCTTACGGGTCAGCGGGTAACCAGATTCTGCTGGGCGAGGATGAGAACGGAGATCCGTATGTTCTGGACTTTGCACCCCGCGAGTTGTACAGCCGTGGCGTGTATGGCGGTGTAAGTGGTTTAATCCAGACGCAGCTGGCAAATCCTCAGTTGCAGTGGGAAAGAAAAACCACCTTTAACACAGGTATTGAGTTTACTACCTTAAATGGCAGATTAGCGGCAACGGCCGAGTTTTACAACTCCCTTACCAGCGATCTGTTCCTGAACAGGCAGCTTTCCAGAACCACCGGTTACTCCTCGTTGATCTCAAACATAGGTCAGCTGCGAAACAGGGGAGTGGAGCTTGCCCTGAACGGAGATATCATTGCAAGTACCGACTTTACCTGGAGCGCCAATGTTAGCTTAACCTACAACAGAAATGAGGTCACACAGTTGGTAGGAGATCAGAATGAGATTGTTGATGACCTGTATATCAACCGTGTTGGAGAGCAAATGAACTCACTCTATGTAGTTCGTTACGCAGGTGTAAACCCAGACAACGGGAACCCGCTGTTTTACTCAAAAGATGGAGAAGTAACGGAAACATACAGCCCGAATGATCGGGTGATAGTTGGGACGACTGAGGCTCCTTTCTTCGGAGGCTTTGGCACTGCGCTCAACTTCAAAGGCATTGAGCTGAGTACGTTCTTCAGCTTTGTTAAAGGAAACAAGATCTATAACAACGACCGTGCGAACATAGAGAACCCGCAGTACCTGTACGATAACCTGTCGGCTGCTATGTTAACCGAGTGGCAGCAGCCCGGGGATGTCACCGACATTCCTCGCCCGGATGCTCCGTTCAGAGATGTAACGACACACTTTGTGGAGGATGGTGACTTCCTGCGGCTACGTAACATCAACCTGTCTTACGCTTTGCCTAAGAGCCTGCTCAATCCGATTGGTTTAGAAAGCATCAGGGTGTTTGCCCAGGGGCAGAACCTTGTAACCTGGACAGACTTTCAGGGCTTCGACCCCGAAGTAACCGGAGGGTCACTGACAGGGGCGCAATACCCTGCGCTCCGCACGGTTACTTTTGGCTTAAATATTGGATTTTAATTTTCTAAACAGCAAAAAATGAGAATCAATAAAATACTTATAGGGCTGGGTTTCAGTTGTGTGCTGGCATTCTCTTCCTGCGAAAGCGTGATTGAGGTAGAGCCTGAATTCCAAAGGGACGCCCAGCAGCTTTTTACAAACCTGGATGAATACGAGTATGCGCTGACAGGCGCGTACGCACTCTTCCGTGAGACAGCCTATTTCGGAAGCGGTGGTCAAACCACCGGCACCTGGTCTACGCTGCCCGACATGATGTCTGACAACCTTGTTCAGACAAACGAAGATCTGGGAAACTGGGCCAACCAGACAAACTGGGTGTATACCTCCGATGAGTCGGACGTAGAACTGGCATGGAATGCTGCTTACGCGGTATTAACGCAGGCTAACCTGGTGTTGCGTGACATTGAGCAGTTTTCTGAGACCGATCCTGCAAGGGTAAACAGTATCAAGGGGCAGGCATTGGCGATCAGAGGTATGGCACATTTCGATTTGCTGCGCTATTGGGGCGAGAGCTTGGACAGAAGCTCCACAGCCTTGGGCGTGCCCTATATAACGACGGTGGATATAGAGAACATGCCAGGCCGGTTAACTGTAAGCGAAACGTATGATAATATCTTAAGGGACCTTCAGGAGGCTGAGACGCTGTTAGGGGATATCGATGAAGATATCAATTCGTCTGATAGAGCGTACATCGATCAGACAGTAGCCAGAGCCATATTAGCCCGCGTAAACCTGTATGCAAAGCAGTATGCGGCTGCTGCGGATTATGCTACCCTTGTGATAGAAGCGATACCTTTGGCTACCAGAGATGAATTCAGCGACATCTGGAAAGATGCAACTGATGCTGAAGTAATCTGGGCTGTTGCCTTCAACTCCGGCGAAGGTTCAGCCGGAGGCGGTGTATTCAACGCTCCCTCTAACCGAAACCGCTTCCGGCCGGCAGAGCCGCTGCTGGAAAGTTACAATGAGGAAACGGATGTGCGTTTCCCCGCTTATTTTAGCACAAGGGAGCTTAACGAAGTTGAAAGAGTAATCGTGAGCAAGTATACGGGGCGTGGCACAGCGCAGGACAACCTGGTGAACTGGAAAGTGTTCAGAACAGGTGAGATGTACCTGATCCGGGCCGAGGCAAGGGCCTTGTCAGACGACCCTCAGGGTGCCTCGGATGACCTGAACACATTGCGCGCCGCCAGAATCGATACGTATGCACCCGTTGTACTAAGCGGGCAGAAACTGATTGATGAGATTGCACTTGAAAGGCGTAAAGAGCTGTTTGCCGAAGGCCACAGGTGGTTTGATTTGAAGAGAACCACCCGCACTGTTCAGCGTGAAGACTGCGGCCCTTCTGCTACAAGCTGTGCTTTGGAGCCAAATGCACGCGAATGGGCATGGCCGGTTCCGCAAAGCGAGATCAACGCGAATGTGAACATTAGCGGCCAGCAAACATCCGGTTATTAACTAGCTAAAGTAAGCCTGGCATTGCCACGGCAGGAATAGCAGAATGCGAAACAGCTCTTACGGCGATTGCCGTAGGAGCTGTTTCGTTTAACCGGCAGGCTGTTCTGATGGAAGCTGGCTGGCTGCGTTCTTCTCCATAACATTCAGGCTTACGAAACCGCTACCTCCCTGCACCGTCTGGTGCCAGCCCATCCGCTTTAACTCCCTCTGAATAAAGTTGTTCAGCAGGCCGTGTGCCACCAGGACGGTGGTGCCATTTTTGGCTGCGTCTTCCGCCAATTTCCCGGCGCATGTCCGGGCTCTCTGCTTCGCTTCTTTAAAGGTTTCGATGCCTTTGCTGTTGAAACCCAGGAACCACAGGACACGCGCTGCCACGAGCCAGAACCTGATCGGCAGTCGCAGCCGTGGCAGGGAGAAGATTTTCCGCTCGAATTCCCGGAAATGGTGTTCAGTCTTCAGGGTAACGTCCTCCCCGAAAATAGCCCTGGCCGTTAGCTGAGAACGGATGAGCGTGCTGCAGAACACAACCTTAATTTCTTTGTAAGGGATCGCCTCGTGTTGCAGCACAAACTCCTCTACCTCAGCGGCATCATAATCAGCTATATACTGCCGTGCCGTAGCCGCACTGAAAAAGCCTTTCCGGGACACAACCGGGCGGGCGTGCCGGATCAGGAAAACTCTTTTTTGGGGAGAAGTAGCAGGAGGATGTGGCGTTTCCAAAAGATGCTGGCTCGTTATATAAATGCGGTGTCTGGTGCCCTACATGCTGGATAACCAGTTGTTATACCATATGCGATGCCAGAAGGTCGGCGAAGACGGTTTGCCTGATGCTTTCCCACTCCGGGCGCAGGATGCTGTAGTAAACAGTGTCGCGGCGGCGGCCGTCGTGCATCAGGGTGTGGCTGCGCAGAATGCCTTCTTCGGTGGCACCTATTTTAAGCATGGCCTTTCGGGAGCGGGTGTTTAAGGCATCTGCTTTCAGTTCTACCCGCTCCATTCCCAACGCCTCAAAGGCGTAGCGCAGCAGCAGAAACTTGCAGTGCCTGTTCAGTCCGGTGCCCCGGTGCTCGTGGCCCAGCCACGTAGCGCCGATCTCCAGCCGCTTGTCCGGAAGCGATATGTTCATGTAACTGGTGCTGCCAGCCAGTAGGCCCGTGGCTTTGTCAACGATCATGAAGGTGTAGCGGGTGCCCTGCCGGTAGCCATCCCTAACTGCTTGCACCCAGGCCTCCAGTTCCGGCGGTGAGCTGATGCGGGTAATCATATAGCGCCATATCTCCTTGTCAAAGGCAATGGCTTCCAAGGCTGGTGCATCCGCCATGGCGAATGGGCGAAGCAGGACGGAGGCATCCTCCAGAGCAGGAATTTGTTCAAAGTTCATAATAGCGCGCATCAGGGTTCATTATTGCAGTGGCCGCGCCAAATCTGCTCAGACACTACAGCCGCCGCCGCTTAAATTTCTCATTTTTTATGGAAGTTCCAATTAGCTAATAACTGGAGGTTTAACGCTAAAATCAACCTGTTTTTATATAGTCCTTCAGCAGCATCTACAACCCTCCTTGCCTCTCATACGTTCTACCTACCAATAAAGGATTTAACTATTTATATATAGGGAGCCAATTTAAAGGAGATAGTGCAGCACTTAAAGGGCAAAAAAGCAGTGGTCAGCGGTGGTGGTTCCGGCATCGGTCGGGCTCTCGTGGACAGACTGTCTGCCGCCGGTGCTGTTACTGCCGTTGCCGACCTCCATTTTCCCGCTGAGCTTCCTGCCCACGCTTACCCCTTTACCTGTAATGTTGCTTCCGCCCCCGATATAGACGCGCTTTTTGCAGGCGTGCAGGCAAAGCTCGGCACACCCGATGTGCTGATCTGCAGCGCCGGGCGCGGCATCCACGAAAAGTTGACAGAGGGTGACCCGGAGAAGTGGCGACAGATCATCGAAACTAACCTGCTGGGGGCGCTGCGGATGATCCGGGCCTTTGTGCCGGGCATGCTGGCAGCGGGCACTGGCGACGTGGTGCTGATGTCCTCCGTCTCGGCGGGGCAGGCTTACCCGTATGGCGGCGTGTATGCCGCCACAAAGTCGGCCCTGGAGGTGGTGGCTGAAACGCTGCGCCAGGAAGTGCTGCCCACCCTGCGCGTCACGGTGGTGGCGCCCGGCGTAACCGATACGGCTTTTTTCAGGAATACAATCTCAGGGTTTCATACGGCAGAGGATATAGGATACGGGGCGATTTCAGCGGATGCTGTGGCTGACGCCGTTTTATATGCCCTGAACAATCCACCAGGCGTGTCTGTGAACCACATTACCATCAGGCCTACCGCGCAGCCGTTTTAAACTATATACATCAAAAACAACAACGAACTATGAAAGGAAAGATACTGATAACAGGAGGGGCCGGCTTTATCGGTTCGCACCTGGCGGATGAGCTTCTGGGGCAGGGATACGCGGTAAGGGCGCTGGACAACCTGAGTGAGCAGGTGCACGGCAAAGACTGCACACGGCCCGAGTACCTGCACGAGGAGGTCGAGCTGCTGGTAGGCGATGTGCGCAACCCTGCCGATGTGGAACGGGCGCTGGAAGGCGTGGATTACGTGTTTCATTTCGCCGCCATGGTGGGTGTGGGCCAGAGCATGTACGAGATAAAGGAATACACCGACGTGAACAACATGGGCACAGCCGTGCTTCTCGAAGCCCTTATCAAGCACCCTGTGAAGAAACTGGTGGTGGCCAGCAGCATGAGTATCTACGGCGAAGGCCTGTATAAAAACGAAGCCGGGGAACTGGTGACGGTGCAGGAGCGGCCGCTGGAGCAGCTCAAAGCCGCCGATTGGGAACTGCACGATGCCCAGGGGCAGACGCTGCAGCCTGTGCCAACCTCAGAAGCCAAAACCCCTTCCCTCTCGTCGGTATACGCCCTCTCCAAGTACGACCAGGAGCGCCTGTGCCTGATGGTGGGCCGCGCGTATAATATCCCGACAGTGGCGATGCGCTTCTTTAACGTATACGGCACCCGTCAGGCACTTTCCAACCCCTATACCGGTGTGCTGGCGATCTTCGCCTCCCGGCTTTTGAACAACAATTCTCCCATGATCTTCGAAGACGGGTACCAGCAGCGTGACTTTGTGCATGTGCGCGATGTGGCCTTGGCGTGCCGTCTGGCGATGGAAAACGAGGAGGCAACAGGCCAGGTGTTCAACGTAGGCAGCGGGAACAACTACACCATCCAGGAGATAGCCGGGCGGCTAGCGACAGTGATGGACAAGAAACACCTGATGCCGGAGGTAACCGGCAAATACCGGGTGGGCGACATCCGCCACTGCTACGCCGATATCTCCTTAGCCAACGCGGTGCTGGGCTTTTATCCGCAGGTAGAGTTTAACGCCGGGCTGGAAGAGCTTGCGAACTGGCTGGAAGGGCAGATTGCCTATGACAGGGTGAGCGAGGCAAGTGCCGAGCTGGCGGCCCGCGGCCTCACTGTCTGATTTTTTATCTGATACGCAAGCACCCCATATATTCTGATTTATTAAAGTATTCGCATCACTATGGATATAAAAGACGCTAAAAGTATAAAGTCGCTCCCGGTTGTCGGCCTTGTGGAATGGTTCAGGACCGGTGAGTATGAGCGTGTCAGCAAAGTGCTCGCCGACTTGAGAGAACTGGGCGTTACTGAGCTCAGAACGGGCGTATCGTGGGCTGATTACTACACACCGGAGGGGAAGAGCTGGTACGATTGGCTGATTCCCACACTGGCAAAAGAAGTAAATGTGCTGCCCTGCTTCCTGTATACACCGCCGTCCATTGGCGAGAAGCCGCGCACATCCTCCCCGCCAACCGACCGTAAAGCCTACGCTGACTTCCTGGACGTGTTCATCACCGACATGGGAGAGCACTTTGAGTGGGTGGAGCTGTGGAACGAACCGAACAACCAGGTAGAGTATGACTTTACGCTCGATTACGGCTGGAACAAGTTTGCTGAAATGGTGGGTGGCGCAGCTTACTGGTGCAGGCAGCGCGGCAAGAAAACCCTGCTGGGCGGCATGAGTCCGATAGACCCGAACTGGCTGCAGATGATGTTTGAGCGCGGTGTGATGCAACATATAGATGCGATCGGCATCCACGGCTTCCCGTTTGTGTTCGACCAGATGTGGGACGGCTGGCAGGACAACATTAACGCGGTGCGCGAGGTGATGAAACAGAACAACTGTACCGCGGAACTCTGGATTACGGAGGCGGGCTTCTCTACCTGGCAGCACGATGAGTTTAAGCAGGTACAGGAGTTCAGGGAAGCGCTGCAGGCCGATGCCGCCCGCGTGTACTGGTACGGTATGTACGACCTTGATGCGAAACTCCCGACCGTAGCCGGTTTTCACCTCGATGACCGGGAGTACCATTTCGGGCTTAAGCGCTCTGACGGCACCACCAAGCTGCTGTATCGCCTGTGGGCGAAGCACGGTATTCTTGGCCTGGATACATTAGATTATATAAAGCGGACCATCCACCCGCATACGGAACCTTATACCTTGATCACCGGTGGTGCCGGCTTTGTGGGGACAAACCTGGCGAAGCGCCTGTTAAACGAAGGCAAGCGGGTGCTGGTGTTCGACAGCCTCTCCCGCGACGGCGTGGAGCAGAACCTGCAATGGCTGCACGAGACCTATCCGGAGCAGCTGGAAGTATATGTCGGCGATATACGCGACCTGCAAACCGTGCGCTACGTGATGCAGCGCGCCGAGGCGGTATACCATTTCGCTGCCCAGGTAGCCGTAACCACTTCGCTCAACCTGCCTATCAACGACTTTGAGATCAATGCCCGCGGCATTATCAATGTGCTGGAGGCGATACGGGAGCAGGACACCCCGCCACCGCTGGTGTTCACCTCCACCAACAAAGTATATGGCGGCCTCGAGGATCTGGAGTTTATCTCCAACGGGTCCCGCTACTACCCGGCTAACAAAGCCGTGAAGGAGCACGGCATCAGCGAAGCGCGCCATTTAGATTTCCACAGCCCTTACGGCTGCTCCAAAGGCGCTGCCGATCAATATGTAATCGACTATGCCCGCACCTATAACCTGCCCATGACGGTATTCCGGATGAGCTGTATCTATGGCCCGCACCAGTACGGCAACGAAGACCAGGGCTGGGTGGCGCACTTTGCCATTAAAGCCATCGAAGGCGAGCCGGTGAACATATACGGCGACGGCAAGCAGGTGCGCGATATTCTGTTTGTAGAGGACCTGGTGGATGCTTTTCTGCTGGCCAACAAGCATATACACCGCATCTCTGGCCAGGCCTTCAACATTGGCGGTGGCACCGACAACACGGTGAGCCTGCTGGAGTTGCTGAAAACGATCGGCAGGTACCGTGGCAAGGAGATACCGCTGAAGTTCGGCGACTGGCGCCCTGGCGACCAGCATTACTATGTGTCTGACACGCGGAAGTTCCAGAAAGCCACCGGCTGGTACCCGAAGCACAACGTGCAGGAAGGTGTGGCCAAACTTTACCAGTGGCTGTGCGAGAACCGCGGCTATGAAGTACCGCTTATCCTGACATCCAAAACATATCAAGAAGAACCTGCCAAAAAGGTAGCAGTAGCCTAACCTAACCATGCAACAAACCCTTACTACAGAAGACAAAGCCGTCGCCAACACCCAGGAGACAACCATGAAAGCCGCTGTTATCACTGCCCCGAAACAGGTAGAGTTACAGGAGGTGCCTTTGCCGGAGCCGAAAGCCTTCCAGGTGCGTTTGCGCCTAGAAGGCTGTGGCCTCTGCGCCTCCAATATACCCGTGTGGGAAGGCCGGGAGTGGTTCTCTTACCCGGTTGCCGCCGGTAACCCCGGCCATGAGGGCTGGGGAACTGTGGATGCTGTGGGCGAAGGCGTGGAAAACGTGCAGCCAGGCGATCGCGTGGCGGCGCTGTCCTATAACTCGTATGCCGCCTATGATATAGCGGATGCTGACAAGGTGGTGAAGCTGCCGAAAGCATTGGCCGGTAAGCCTTTTCCGGGCGAGCCGCTGGGCTGCGCCATGAACATATTTAAGCGAAGTGATATTGTCGCTGGCCAGACCGTTGCCATCTTGGGCATCGGCTTTCTGGGAGCGCTGCTGGTGCAACTGGCCAAACACGCCGGTGCCAGAGTGATTGCCGTGTCGCAGCGGGAGTTCTCACTGGAGATGGCGAAGGAGTGCGGCGCGGATGAAATCATTTCAATGGATGACCATTACAGGATCATCGAAAAAGTAAAAGAGCTGACCAACGGCAATTTCTGTGAGCGCGTGCTAGAGTGCACCGGAAAAGAGTGGCCGCTGAATTTAGCCGGCGAACTTACCGCAGAGCGCGGCAAGCTCATCATCGCCGGCTTTCACCAGGACGGCATGCGGCAGGTAAACGTACAGCTCTGGAACTGGCGCGGCATTGACGTCATCAACGCGCACGAGCGCGACCCGCAGGAGTATATAAAAGGCATGCGGGCAGCCGTAGACACGGTAGCGGAGGGTATCCTGGATCCGGAAAAGCTCTACACGCACACCTTCCCGTTAGCAAACATAGACGAAGCATTCCAACACCTGACAAACCGCCCCGACGGTTTTGTAAAAGCCCTTATAATGTACTAACCATGGCAGAAACCACACTCGACAAACAGCAGGAAACAGCAGCATCTTCTTCTTCCCCCGTCGCTAAGCCGAAGCTTGGCTTTTTGGGCGTTGGCTGGATTGGGCGCAACCGCATGGAAATGATCGCCAGGAAAGGCGCTGGCGAGGTAACCTATATAGCCGACACCGCTGTGCAAAACGCTGAGGAAGCCCTCAAGAGCGCCCCTCAGGCAACTCAGGTACATTCCCTGGAGGCCATGCTGCAGGAAGCAGCCGTAGACGGCATTGTGATCGCCACGCCAAGCGCCTTCCACGCAGAGCAAAGTGAACTGGCCCTTGAGGCTGGGAAAGCCGTTTTCTGCCAGAAACCACTGGGCCGCAACACCGAGGAAACAAAGCGCGTGGTAGAGGCCGCGCGCAGGAACAACAAACTGTTGGGCGTAGACTTGTCCTACCGCTATACCCAGGCCATGCAGCAGGTATATAACGTGGTGCAGAGCGGCGAGCTTGGCCATGTATACGCTATTGAGCTGGTGTTTCACAATGCTTATGGGCCAGACAAAGCCTGGTTTTACGAGCCAAAGCTTTCGGGAGGCGGCTGCGTGATCGACCTGGGGGTGCACCTGGTGGACCTGGCCCTGTGGGCCATGAATTTCCCGAAGCTGAAGCAGGTGCAGAGTCAGCTGTTTTCCAAGGGCAAGCCCATTGGTATGGCAGAGGGCAAGGTAGAGGACTATGCCACAGCGAGCATTTCCCTGGATGGCAACACGCACGTGCAGCTCAGCTGCTCCTGGAACCTGCCAGCCGGCCAGGAAGCCATTATCAGCGCCACTTTCTACGGCACGGAAGGCGGTGTGGCGATGAAGAACGTGAACGGTTCTTTTTATGACTTTGTGGCCGAACGCTACCACGGCACCAGAACCGAAATGCTGTGCGGTGCACCGGATGAATGGTCGGGTAGGGCCGGTGTGGCCTGGGCCGAGCGGTTGGCCAAGGGCGAGGGTTTCCATGAAGAGGCAGAGGAGTTTGTAAAGGTAGCACAGGTGTTAGACAAAATTTACGGCAGATAATCACATGGAAGCACATCATCCTTCTAAAATTTTAATGACAGCAGACACGGTAGGCGGTGTCTGGAATTACGCGATAGAACTGGTGCGCGCACTGGCACCGTTCGGCACACAAGTGGCGCTGGCTACCATGGGTGCGCCTTTAAGCGAAGACCAGCGCCGGCAGGCGGAGGATCAGAGCAACCTCACCGTGCACGAAAGCACCTACAAACTGGAGTGGATGGAGAACCCGTGGGAGGAGGTTGAGCAGGCTGGGCAGTGGCTGCTGGAACTGAAGGACCAGGTGCAGCCAGACCTGGTGCACCTGAACGGCATGGTGCATGGTGCGCTGGATTGGGGCGTGCCGGTCGTGGTGGTGGTGCATTCGTGCGTGCTGTCATGGTGGCGGGCCGTGAAAGGGGGTGAGGCCCCGAAGGATTGGGATAAATACAAAGATATGATAACGCGCGGACTACAGGCTGCCGATATGGTGGTTGCGCCGACGCAGGCCATGATGAACCAGGCCGAGGCGCTTTACGGGCCGTTTAAAGGCCGTACGGTGATTTACAACGGCCGCGGCCAGGACAGCTACCAGTTCGGCCGGAAGGAGCCGTTCGTATTCAGCATGGGCCGCGTCTGGGACGAGGCCAAGAACATCTCAATGCTGGCGCACATTGCCTCCGACCTGTCCTGGCCCGTATATATAGCCGGCGACGAAAGGCATCCCGCCACGGGCAAATCCGTGGAGTTGGAGAACGTGCATTTCCTCGGTCTGCTGACTGAGAAAGAAGTCGCAGACTGGCTTTCCCGTGCCTCTATATATGCCCTTCCCGCTAAATACGAGCCTTTCGGGCTTACTATGCTAGAGGCTGCCATGTCGGGGTGTGCCTTGGTGGTGGG
>Ga0210040_10006426_pt1 | contig 14640 bp, 8 predicted proteins | sample CryGeyCG12114_NA_FD_185462 | JGI IMG/M metagenome (GOLD analysis project Ga0210040, IMG submission 185462) | Groundwater microbial communities from aquifer - Crystal Geyser CG19_WC_8/21/14_NA (SPAdes) (version 2) | ecosystem: Environmental > Aquatic > Deep subsurface > Groundwater | place: USA... | reverse complement strand
ACCGCAAAGCTGCGTCGTCGTAGAAGCACTGGTGGTGATAGGCCCGACAACTCCAGATGTAGTCGCAGAAGAGGTTGTAGACGTCGTTCTGACAGGAATCACACATAACTGGATGATGGGGTCGAACACAAGACCGATACCACAAAGCTGCGTCGTAGAGGCACTAGTAGTGACAGGTCCAACAATTCCAGATGTAGTCGTAGAAGAGGTTGTAGACGTCGTTCTGACAGGAATCACGCATAGCTGAATGATGGGGTCGAACACAAGACCGATACCACAAAGCTGCGTCGTAGAGGCACTCGTAGTGACAGGCCCAACAATTCCAGATGTCGTCGTAGACATCGTTGTGGCAGGAAGCACACACAACTGAATGATGGGGTCGAATACGAGACCGACACCACAAACCTGTGTCGTCGTTGATGAGCTGGTTGTCGTAGAGGTGGACGAGCTGGACGAGCTTGATAACGACACCGTGGTGCTAGATGTTGACAGGGACGAGGTCGTTGAAACTACGATGCTCGAGGTGGTGGACGTCGATGGGGTGGTAGACAGCGATGAGGTGGTGGTCGCCGTAGATCCAGTCGATGTAGTGCCGGTGATTACCGCTCCAGCGTCCTCAGAAGTGCTTGACGCAGATGATGAAGTCGTTGAGCTGACGCTTGATGTCGAGCTTCCGCTTGTGAAGGTCGGACTCACGATGGCGCCTCCTGAGGTTGACGAAGAAGATGATGAACCTGTAGTGGTGGTTGGAGTCGCCAAGATTGGGTCGTCGATCTCACTGATGGACGAGCTTGATGAGGTAGTTGCTGAGGTGACTGAGGACGAGCTTGATGAAACAGAAACTGTGGTGACTGGCGACGAGCTTGAAGAGGCATACACTGTGGTGACTGAGGACGAGCTTGAAGAGACAGAGACTGTGGTGGTTGGAGTCATCAAAATTGGGTCGTCAATCTCACTGATGGACGAGCTTGAAGAGACAGAAGTAGTCATGAGTGGTGGGGACGCCAGGATTGGGTCGTCAGTCTCACGGATGGACGAGCTTGAAGAGACAGAAGTTGTCATGATTGGGGGGGATGCCAGGATTGGGCCAACTCCAGTAGTGGACGAGCTTGCTGAGGTAGTTGTCATGAGTGGTGGGGACGCCAGGATTGGGTCGTCAATCTCACGGATGGACGAGCTTGAAGAGACAGAAGTTGTCATGATTGGGGGGGATGCCAGGATTGGATCGTCAATCTCACGGATGGACGAGCTTGATGAGGTAGTTGCTGAGGTGGAGCTTGTGCGGGTCAGAACATTGCTGTAACCGGCTGAGGCACTAGACGAAGTCGTCGACGACAAGGTAGGGAGGGCGCTTGCCTGGGCTGTCGACGAGGCAGCCCACGGCCAATCCTTCCAAGCACTGCTCGCCGTAGGGACGGGAATAGAACGAGAGCTGTAGCATCAATTAGCAAAGCGTTCGGCCTGATGAGTCTGTACTCCTCACCTTGTTGGTTGTTGCTCGACATTCCAAGCCGCAGTATATGTAATGGTCTTGGTCTCAGTGATGGTGAAATCGAAAAAGGTCGGTCCTTCGCATGTTCTGGTCACGTAGACATCCCAAGGGCTTGGAGTAGCAGTGATAGTTGTGGCAGGAACAACCTGAGAAGAAGTCTTGTCGTCCCACATGGTCACTGTTCGAGTAGTAGCAGGGACAGCGACTTGTGTAGCTGGCGCCACCTGATGGAATGTCCAGGTGTATGTGCCCGCAGCACTGACAGATGACTGAGTCGCGCAGACAGCGCTTGTCTGAGAAGTGGCGGCCGCGGCTGGACGTGAAACCCATGTCTCTTCATACTCGACGCAGTGTGGCTGTGTTCCATCATATCGGCATTCAATGACATCCACCTCTTGGGAGCGGCTTCCGTCTTCCTGCATATCACAGTCATCGCAGAGACCGCTGCCTTCGTAACCTGGGATAGCCATTGCTCCAAGCTCTTCATAGGGTGCATAGTATTGCTGGACGATTGTCTCGTATTTTGTGGTGGGTGGCATGCGGTGCGAGCCCTTCCTCCAGCGCCATGCAGGATTGATCGTCGGTGCTGGGATGACGGTGGTCAAGGTACTTGTCTTCTCAAGGAGTTTGACCGGCTCATCCGTGCTGGTGACCGTGCAAGTGGAGACGGACTGACCGTTCCACGCACATGGAATTGCTGTCGAAACATAGGCATAAGTGTTGAGATGATAGTTCGTCGAGCATTGACCTCTGATGCATGCCGTGACTGGGTTGCAGGTAGAAACGGCTTGGTGCTGCGAAGTGACCGTAATGGGACTGGGCTGAAGACTGGAAGGAGCTTCGGGACATGGCGAAATGGTAGTTAGTACATCGGTGGAAGCGGAGGCTGCCAAGACGAAGGTAGAGGCAGCGCCCACGACGAAGTCATTAAAGGAATACATAACGAGTGTCGTTTGTGAACGAATGGACGGGGCTTGAGGCACCCAAAAGCAAGAAAGAATGACTCGGGGTCAGTCCGGAGTAAGTGTCGACGGTTGATGGTTGATGAAAAGAGCAATCGAAGAATCCTGCGAACAGCATTATATGTATCGAAGGGCATATACAGCACGGTGCCCGCTACACGATCATGGTCCAGGAGTTTGCACACAACCTGTTGCCTTTTCGTTGTGCGGATACGAGTATGACCTCTGTGGTTGATGTCAAGTTTGATTAATCGTAGCAGGTCGTGCACATACCTGGAAGCTCGACCATCTATCCGTGAAGACATGCTTGGCTTCAGTATCCTAACCAGAGCCCCATGGGGAGAGCAAAGTGTTTGTCTTGCACTTATGACTGATTGCAAGCATCAACGGTGCCCATCGTCAAGGATAGTCAGTATTTTGCTGTGGCTGCTCCTGAGATGATGGAAGATGATACTGTGAAAGTTCTTCTATTCTCTAGTGAGCATCACATGCATACACGAAGAGAGTGTTCGTATCACGCGAGCTGATAGGATCAGAAGAGGCCGACTTAGCGTTTGGAGGCATTGACCGCAGTTGACACCTTTCACGGACCTTTGGATACGCGATGTCAGACGATTGCCGGCAGGCTCGGACAACAAGGTAGCCATCGACGCACAGGTCGGGGAAGAGATGTGCACATAACCCAACAGGCGTCTCTCATGTTGTATACGTTCCGTGTTCGGCGAGATCTTCGTCGCGTCGGACAGCGTTCGCAAGTCTGGTTCAAGCTGAGTGGTTTATCAGGCATTTTTCATACTTGTGTTATGATGAACGCGATAGATGGTAGGCATGCAGCTCTATCTGCCTTCGAGCTTGTCTTCGCATAGTCGTCATGGATCAACGCAGTGAGCTGCGACGATCATGCCACTTGACGGGTTGACAGCCGTTGTGTCAGGCAGTTAACGACCTACGCGGAATGCAGTGTTCTGTGCGTGGCGAAGATAGATAAGCGTTTGTTGATTGATGAGGCCCAAAGGGGTTGTTTACTGCAGTGGAGAGTAGGTGCAGAGTAGATTGACTTGCTGTGTAAGGGTGCAAGGTCAGTGAGGCGCTGTTTCAGGGAAGCGGCTTGAGTAGAGGAGGATAAAATAAGGGATACGAGAAGGGATACGAGAAGTGGAACTCAGCTCTGGCGCCAAATCGAGCGCTGCATTGCCAAGCACAGTCCTGCACAGTTCAGTACACGTCGCGAGCTCGTACAAACGTCTTTTTGTTGACACTGGCACTTTGCGAGTCAGAGAGTGGCCTCAAACTTGCTACGAGTACAGCCTCGGTGGGAGATGTCGGTTCTACCCGTCAGTCCCCGTCGTAGCGCGGGCAGCACCGTGATGATTCACTCGGAATGTCCAGTCATTGAAGTTAAGGACGATCAAGATCCGCCCTCGACGTAAGAAGAACAGACACTTCGATTGTGTCAAATCGCTCACTGACTCCCCATCAACTCCAAGCTCTTGTGCTTGAACTTTTGTTGATGACACTAACTTTTCTGTGGCTACCCGTACCTACCTGCACCTGTCACGGCTGTGCGTTTGTTTTACGGAAAACAACGTACGAGTCGGAGCGTATGCTCTCTTGTCATCCGCATATCCGAGCCCATGCCCATGTCCAACTCGTGATAATGGAGAAAAAAGTCAAAGGGGGATGTTTGGCATGAATCACATCAAGGGCTCAGCAAAAAGGGTTGCCCGATCAAGTACAAGTAGACCCACCACTGTGGTGCTGCAGGTCACGATTGCCGACGTCCAATGACAGTCGAGAAGGATCCAAGTTATGTTTACAAGCAGAGACGCCGACCATGTCATCCTGACTTTGTCGGGAAAGAGAGCACATGTGCAATACCTCATCTTCAGCCGACAACAACCGTCCCTGATCTTAGTCGTTATTGCCCCATGCACAAGCCATAGCGCCTTTTGGTATCCGGACTTCTTCCAAACTCCTGTTTGTGCTCAAACCATATTCGTACACTCGTCAACAGAGGCCTCGCACGTCTCAATCACGATGCGCTCCCCAACATCTCATCCACAGCGCAATTGGGATGAATAACGTATGTCGTGCTCTGACTTGATGTCGGATCTTCTCCCTCGTCATCGTCCACAAGGCCCTCTCCACGAATTGGCATAATGATATCCTCCTACCACAACTGTTAGTTAACCCACACTGCATTGAGAACATCAGTCTTACCTTGATCATCCTCTTCAACACCTTCCTAACCAGAGCCCTCTTCTCCTCTAACACCGTCTCATCCACTAAACTTTCCTCAATCTGCTCGAGATACCAAAGCACCAACTCGTCATGTTCTGGGCCTTCGCCATTCGTCTCCTCTTCTTCCTGAATCCTCATGGCTAGCATGTTCTTCATCTTGTTCCACTCGTCAAATGTGATTTTCGTCCTCGGCCGAGGCGCCGATGTTGCCACACCGTCCGCCATTGGAGAGTCCCGGTCACCGTTCTGCTCGACATTGTTCGCTTGCTCAGCTGCATCGTCCTCTTCATCTTCAACATCCACATCGTCCTTCTCGATAGTGATGATCGATTGGCGGAGCAAGTCGAAAGCCTCGACGACGAATTTCTCTGTGATGTCCTCGACGCAATTGGCTTTTGCAATAGCCTCAGACAGTCGAATAAGCGATTCCAGCTGTCGAACAGTGATTCGGTAGCTGCTACGTCCAATGCCGCCAGAATCGTTGGCGCGCAGCTCCTTATATTTCTCGACAAGCAGCACCTTAGCGGCAGGTAGGAAAGTGGGTTTGAAAGTTCGGGCGAAACGTATGTAACGTTGCAATTGTTCGGTCGAGTACTGGGGTTGTACAAAATCATCCTTCAGCATATGGAGGTTGACAATGTGGTTTGCGAGGTGGCGATCTATGTTCTCGTTGCATTCGTCCAAGACAACAAAGAAGAGATCAAACCGTGACATAATAGGAGCGGACATGTTGACGTTTGCACGCAAGGTCGATTTGCGGTTGTAGCGACCACCAATTGGATTTGCTGCGGCGAGGATGCTAGTACGGGCATTGAGTGTGGCGTGAATGCCAGCTTTTGCAATGGAAATAGTCTGCTGTTCCATGGCTTCATGGATGGCCACTTGATCGGATATATCCATTTTGTCGAACTCGTCGATGCAACATACCCCGGAATCAGCCAGCATGAGCGCTCCAGCTTCGATGGTGTGCTCGCCAGTCTCTTCATCCTTGACCACAGCCGCCGTGAGACCTGCAGCACTAGATGCTTTGCCAGAAGTATAAACCGCTCGAGGGAGAAAGGATGCGATGTACTTGAGGAACTGGGATTTTGAGGTCGACGGATCGCCAACAATGCATATGTTGATGTCTCCTCGCAAAGCCATGCCTTCAGGAGTCATCTTGGACACACCACCAAGTAATTGTAGGAGTAGGCCTTTCTTGACTATTTCGTGTCCGTACACCATAGGTGCCAGACTATTTACCAACCTGCTGTAAATCCTGTCTGCATGCACCATATGCTTTAGATCGTCGATCTCGTCTTGGGTCAGGGTCTCAAGATACGCTTCTTGTGCCTTCTCGCCGCTGTCATACGCGTCGGATGTGTCATTTTGGTGGAGCGAATTGAGGATGTTGGAAGACTGGCCGTTCAATTGATTGGCGGCCTGGCCTGGAGTCGTCGTGTCGGGAGAAGTGAAGCATGCCAAGAATGCCATTCTATATGTTAGATCTCGGACACCCAACGACTTCAGACCAGTGACACCTGAGCCACCAGCATCTGCACCTCGGAAATTGCGATTGTCTTTCGATGCTTCAGGTCGAACACCGGGGATGCCCAATTGCGATACATCTGGGACCACAATCAAAGTGCCAGTGAATATGCATTTTTCGCCAGGTTTTGTTCTTTCCACTTGCTCACCACGAAGGATAACATCCATTGTTCGAGGCATGCTGCCAGTAGGTATCTCTGAGCTGTTCTCCTGGATACGACAACGCTGCCAATCCACGAACGTGCTGTTTCTGATGTCTAACCTCCATGCTTGCTTGTTTGCGCATGTGGCGTTGGGGCATATCGTCGGTTCTGTATATCTAAAAGTTTGCTCAACATTTGGGACGACAGTGTTACAAGCTTCGCAAATAAAAGTGCCCATGGCCAGCTCGGGTCGTACTTCAGAAGTTCTGGTGACTGTTCCAGAGATCGATAACAATTTTCCAATTTGATCAGTCCTCAATTGCCGGACCCTTGAAACGAGTGGTAGATTGTAGAAAGATAATGAAAAAAGCTTGTCCGTCTGCTGGTTCACAGTCTTCTGTCCATGACTAGTCCCCTCACTCGTGGCATTTGCTGCTTCGGATGTACCGGCCTGAGATGAACTGCTCGCCATCTGGCGATGATCCCTGTAGTAGGTTGGTTCATACTTTGCCAGCAGGCTGTGCAGACCCTTAGTGAGATATGGCAAGAAACGGTAATACTGCGTTGCGATCGCGTCTGCCAGCACTGGTCCCTCCTTATACGCAAGCAAATGTCTGTAGTCAACATACAGTGTGGACAGTTGCAGTTCTCGAAGACTGTGAATTTGGTTGACATAGTATTTGTCTGATTTTAATTCGCTTGATGGCGGCAATACTGATGAGGATGGCTCTTCCAGATGTGCTTCGAGAAAGTCTTCGAATGCTTGTTGCACCCCCTCCCCTGCTTGGTCGACGACCTGAGAAACATTTCTGTCCAGAGGGTTTCTGTTGCGGCCTCGGGCTGCCCCTACTATCTCGTCATCTGGGAAGATATCCGGTTCTGATAATGGTCCGTTGCTTTCTGAGGGAGGGGGTCGTGGTCTTGAGGAGGAGGGAAAGCCATTGGATCTGCTAGGGGGTTGGGACGTGGGTGTTGCGCCAAAGGCGTCTGAGTTGAGGTTAGAGTCAACAAGTCCTGACATGCTGAGAACCGTGAAGCAGTAAGTCTGATCCTGTATGTCTTTTGCAACCTACTCTGACAGTGGGGAGGCTGCGGTGGTTGTCAGGGAGAAAGTATTCGCGACGCGTTTCAAACGCGCACCGCGTAAAGTGGTTCTTGGCAAATTTATCCCTGTGCTAGTAGCGGTGCTATTTACAAAACGAAGATGCACGTAAAACAACATGGAAGCCTTACCCATGTCAAGTTATCTGTGAACGTCTTATCACACCTCAAATGTTTTGGCCCTACATTCATGGTGCAGGTATCTACGGCAACAATGTTAGATGGACAGGTCGCATGCTCATTCGTCATCATGGCACAGATTCAGCATCACGGATTACCTGTCAAGTAGCATGCTGAAACCGGATATCATATATTCATCATGCGTAGTGGCAACTGCCATCCTTGACTTGCTTCTCTACCCAAAGTTTAAGACGCCTTCGAAAAGCTGTAGCCCTTGCTCGGGCTAATCTAACCGTCTCATGATCATGTTTTGTCTCATCGATCATTCAACGCCCTTGTCGCACCCGATTCTGCCAAGCAAGTCCTTGCGATCACTATGCGCAAGCAGGTTGACCCCGGAGCTGTGGCCATTCTCATTCCTTCTCTTAGAAGGTGGTCTTGACCCGTTCGGCGTGTGGTTTCCCTTCTTCGCAGAGGTCTGAAAAGTCATGTTCGTTTCTGTGCTCAGGACATCTTTTTCAAGAAACGCCTGTGGCTCCACGCACATGTGTGCCTTCTCAATAATATCCTCCTTTTCGTCTTCCTCGTCTTCGTCGTCGGAGCGAACGTCTTCGGCACTCTGGCCACTAAGCACTTTGTATGCAACCTTGAGAATCATGGTGAACCATATTAGTAGCACAACTTGTAGCGCCAATAGACCCCCTAAGAAAGCCCATTTGGTGTTGTTGTTCCAGCATACCAGACCTTCAGGATCACGGAATGGTTGCGTCAGGTGATCCCAGTCGTTCGGTACCGGTAGTGGTCCTTGTAGAGTTTCAACGCTGCCTTTGTAACAGCCATACCGGATCTCTTGAGGTATATGGGCGTAGACCGACCAGCAGACCCATCCGTAGAAAACGTGCCTGGCAATAAACCAGGTCACCATGAATATGCCAAACGTGATGTCGCAAGGAAGCCCAAACTTCAGGTATTTCAACATTTTCGCTAGAGGCAGGAAGAGGTCCACCACATCCATGAGGCATAAAATCAAGGTCCCGACCCTGGTTTGATGATAGCCGTAGGAGGCGAAGATCAGTGCGCACGTGATGACATGATGAGTAAACATCTGTGCATAATCCTTCCTGCGCTCTTCAATGTTGACAACCACAATTTGCTGTAACCAGAAAGCGAATTGGACAAGGTAGTACCACTTTGCTAGGCCATCCATCTCACGAACAGGCCAATTCCGCCACAGAGCATGGAGATCCAGCCAATAATCCGAGTTGTACAGGATGTACATTCCTGTGCACCATGAAGCCGTAGGGTATATGAGGATCCACGCTTGTTCCGCGAATCTGATCCTTTTCTTCCTACCGTCCACGCCTAACCTCGCTGCGGTTGGAATCAAAGCATAGTCTATAACCCCGCATCTCACACCAGTGAAGACGATGATCCAGTAGAAGACGAAGAAAATGTCGTCCCATCCTAATGCAAAAGTGCCAGTCGTCGGGTTATAGTATGAAATCTTGAAGAACTTCTGGGTATGATGGCGAGTGGCGGGGAACAAGGAATGAGTGAAGAAGAGCATCGACAGTAGGTTGACGGAAATACCTGCGCATGTCAGCCCGGAGATCGCTCATACCATTGAGATTGGGCGTACTGATTTGATGGTTGACAATCCATGTACATGCCAGAGAAATGGAGCTCCTCTCTTTCCCTCTGCTGCGCCACCTAGGCATGGCATTCTTCTGCGAAGGTGCTCCATTGTGTTGTCGGTGCTCAAGTGTTGTGCTGCTGCTCGGTTCGAGCTTCTCTTGGTCGATTGAGGTTGTGCCCCTACGGGAGCTGTGTGGTTTAGTGTGGGCAGACATGGCTGTCGTGTGGTGTTTGCCACGTGAACGAGTAGATTTGGAAGATTGTACAGGTGAAGACCTCCGAGTGCGTGAACCGACAGTTCATCAAACCGTCAAATGGGGATTGGATCTAAATGTTGCAGCGCATACTTGAGGAGGACATGTGGGGAGAGTGAGGGAGCAGCCAAAGCGAGAGAGTACAGCTGGGAGATGGTACAATCGACGAGAATAAGATGTCACGCTGGAATAGTGAGTATCATACTGGTGGCCATGCAGAGAACAGATATGAATTTTTTGGATGCATGTATCTGAGATGGGGTAAGACGGTCACGGTGGAAGCGGTGTCGAGCCAAGCAGTGGAGGTGCAGGCGCAGGCGCAGGGAGGCCAGCGGCATCCGAGGACTGAGAAACTGAGCGTGATCTGCACCTGCAAGCTCACCTCAGACCTGCAGTGACTGAACCTCCACCAATGCCGTTGTGCCTTGAGCTCCTCAAAAAGAGCAAAAACAGGCTAAACCAGGGCCCAGCCTGGGTCTTGCCGCACCTTCCAGGGGTTAAGCCTTCCCCAAATCTCCTGGTACCGCGTCCGTACCTGCAGATCATCGTTGCTGCCACCCCCAATCCTGGGCACGTGCGAGTCCCTTCTGTCACACCTACTGTGCGATCGCTGCCATCAGCGCAATCACACAGAAACAGGCAGCTATATCTGTACAAACACACTTTGTGCTTCCAGCCATCACGGCCATACCAAGTCCGCAGGAAAACTGCGCCACCGTGCATCTCAAAGGAAGGCCGATGTGCGGCAGGGTTGCGCTGTGCTGGCTACCATATTTAGCCAATCACCCTCCCTGTCGGGGCGTCCCAAGTCCAATGTCTTTACAACTGCTCTTGGTCTGCGTTGAGCTTTCCGAGTTCAAAGTGAGCCTCTCATTGCCATAGGCCATACGACTCTCTGCACGCTTTCCACAATTTGACCGTACCGTCTTCGCTGCCAGTAGCATAGATCTTGCCATCGGGAGAAAACGAGGCTGACCAAATCGGTCCATGATGTCCTTTTAGTACTTCTGTAAACGCCATTAGCTTTGTTGAGTCTTCGTGATCTGCTTACGCACCGAGCTCTTTTTCTTGCTCAAAATCCCACACGCGGACCCATGTGTCCTTGCTTCCACCAGTCACAAATCGGTTGATGCCAGGGTTGATAGCCACACTGGCAATATCATGGTCGAAGTTGACTTGCTTGATCAGTTGTCCTGGCCGGCTCGCGTCGAAGAAGTAGGCGGAATGACCTGCTGCCACACTAAGAATTCCAGCATCAACGTCCCCTGCTAGATTCGTGCTGAGTTCGCATGAGGTGATATCTCTCTCCGTCTTCAGGCTTCCAATAGATCTCTGAGTCCGCAAATCCCACCATCGGATCATCTTGTCATCTGCTGCAGTGGTAAGGATGTTGTAATCCACATTCCATACGATTGACTTGATGCTCGCCGTATGCTCTCCCGGACCGATCTCCAAACCTTCGGATGATGTTGATGGTATCTTGGGAGTGTTACCGTTTGTGCTTGCAGGAGATGCGCTTGGGCTAGCTCGTGTAAGATCGAAAATCCTTAGCTTCTTTTCCTGGCCACCCGTAGCTACACATTGTGGGTTGTTCTGGATGGGAAATGACACTGCTTTCACAATGTGATTATGTGTCAAGACGTGTAAGCATTCTCCAGTTTGAGGGTCCCACACTCTGGCCGTGAAATCTGCCGAACCCGTTGCTGCTATGGTAGCATCCGACGATAATCTGGAAGACCAGACAGCGCCTTTGTGCCCGATGAAAGTACCAATCCAGTCACCAGTGACACCATCTCTCAGCATGGGATTGTTGTCTTTACACGCCGAGATGAGGTAGAACTGGCCATCGTCGACGATTGAGGAGAAGCTAAGGTGAGTGATGGGGCGAGAATGTCCGTGGCAAGTGAGTGGGACGGCCTTCGGAGCATCTCCAGCCATAATTCAGGTGCCGGGCTTTTAGGACTTTTAAAGCCGTTAAATAGACGTCAATAGCAGGGCCTGTAGTATTACGGTCCGGACAAATTTTTCCGCGCTAGTCAACAGACGTGATCGAAGAGGTGACCGAATAGTTGAAAGAGGAATTTCAGGGCCGTTGTAGTATGCACAAACAAGCGATTCAGTCAATTCTGACAGTTGGTCTGCGGACTTTCAAACTTTTCAAATAAGATAACGTGGTGGCCAAGAAGTCATTGATGATGTGGGATATTGAACACAGCGCGGCAAACACGCAGACAATCCTTAGGCAAAGGTGAGATTGTGTTGTATGTCAGAATCAGGCATCGTCAACTTGAATGAACTGAATGATTGATATTGGCTCCACTAATTGAGACGCTTAATCTACATTCTAGGACAGGGAAGGATTAGCGTCCTTGGCGCGACGGCCGCATCACGACGGCGCTTGTCTTCGTACCTACCTAGGTAGGTAACTACGCGCTCCTACTTCCTAGCTAGAATCCATGAGCTACAAGCCTTGTTGTTAGGTATATAACAAGGGAAGTTGCAATATCGTTGCCAGTTTCATACTATTTTTGTAAAGTGTCTCGGGCGCGTTTTGGGGTGTATCATCGAACAAGCACAGCACGGCTGACTACATTCCTATTTGTACTCCGCGAAGGACCAATTCGTGATTGGAAAGGCAAACGGCACTGCATGAAGGGAAGACTGACACAGATTCGATGGTTGAACACAGACATTGATCAAGGAGTGAATGTTGCCCCGAGCCACTGAATTTGACGACTCCTTGTGATGACAGTGCCTCTTGCGCGCTTGCGTTGCTGTACTGTATACATCGCCTCCTACCACTATACCCCGACATCACTGAAACACAAGTTGAGACATCGGCCTCATCGCCGAAATGTGACCTTGCCTCCGTTGCCCTCACGATTGACATCGATTGGCATCTAACACTATCCAGTCCAGCCATAGTACCATGCAAAGGATACCCATATTGATCACAAAACTTGCAAAACTCGTCCCATCTAGACAAGAACAGGAGGGCTCACTTCCAGCGTCTGCACATCAACCGCGGGTGCCTTCTGCACAGGAATCGTCGTTTTATCAGATGCGGGTGCAGCGCCAGCCTGGTGGTCAGCCAGCGTCTTCTCGGCGTCCTTGGTTACGTCGTAGGCGAAGAAAAATTTACAGATGGGTGGGGAGTGCGGCATTGCGTCTTTAGGTGGGAGAGGCCCTGAGTAGTACTTTCGAATCTCCTCAACTAACGCATCCTGCTTCGCGGCGGCGCCGGGTCCAGGCATAACGGGATCGGTGAGGAGTTGGGTGGCTGCCGTCCGGGGAAGGCGAAGCGATTCGAAGAGCTTGAGCCGCTCCAGAAGGGTGGCTGAGGCTGGAGATTCAACGGATGACGTCAGGTCGAGGTTGGAGAAGAAGACTTCTAGGGCGGCGGCGTCTTCAATCGAGGAAGACACGCCTTGCGCATGTGTGAGGAGCATGGGGTGCGCGGCGTCGCCGATCAGGAGAGCTTTGCCTTTTGTTAGGCAGCGGAGCGGTTGGCGTTTCATTTGAGTGTAGACTTTGACTTCGGGGCTCTTCAGCATAACGGCCTTGACGTGTGGGTGAAATCCGTCGAGCACACGATTCAGATCGTCGTGGGTGGCTGAGAAGTTCCAGTCTTCGATGGTCTTGACTTCGTGTTCGGTTGCGACGGCCGTGGCGAGCTTTCGAGACACGGCAATGGCGTTTAGGACTTTATTGTCTCGGCAAGGGTAAGTTACCACCATAACGCCCTTCTGCGGGAGGGTTGGGGCCCAGAAACCGGGTGCTATATCTTTAAACAGCGGGGCAGTGACTGGGTCGGAGAGGATGGCGTCAAGTGGAATGAGGCAACGAAAGGCCGTTTGACCGGACCGTTGCATGGGAACGACTTCGCCTGTAATTTTGGCATTCATAAGATCATGCTGGCCGTCCGCGATGATAACGAGATCGTATTGGTGTACTGAGCCATCCTTGATAGTAATTGTGCCAAGCTCAGCGTCGACATCCATTACCTGGGCACCCAGATGAATCTTGGCCGGTTGGCCAGGAAGGTCGGGCGAAGAAGCCAGCTGTTTGAGCTGATGGTGTATATCAGAGCGGTGGTAAAAGAACCATTTCGTGTCAAAGGTGGCTTCGCAATCACTGAAGTCGAGCGAAGGTAACATTTGCTCCAGAGTGTCACCCTTTGGACGTCTGATGAGGATGTTTTGCGTTCCCCCCGCCTTAGCACTATCGAAGCCCCATCGCTCAAGAATCCGTCCACCGTTAGGCGGAATCGAGGCTGCTGCGCCTACTTCATTTCTGAATTGTGAGCGCTCGAATATTTCGACTTGGTGGCCAGCTCGTCGGAGAGCAATTGCAGCGCTGAGACCGGCGATGCCAGCGCCGGCAACACCTATCTGTAGACCTGTCATGGTAGTTGATGCACGATCTGGGTCACAGACAGCGAGTGGATGCGGCTGGGAAACGTTGAAGCAGGGTATATCAACAGTTGCAAAGCAGGAAGAGTGAGTCGCACACCAAGAAAAGAAAGCACCTCCTTCTCAGGGATACGGCTGACGTCTATAAATTAGCACCTGGGTATGGAGCGACTAACTAAAAGTTACCTAAGGTAAGGGAGGCATGGATACGGATGCAATAATAATAATTTGGGGGGAAAGGCTAAGGAAGATAGGTGGGTGGCTGCAAGTTGCCCGCAGTAGTCAAGTCTACGAGTAAGTCTCAGCATCTAGAACGGTCTTGGCTGGTCAGACGCGTCCAATTTCGTAATAGTGGCTTCCGAATAGATCAACCTGTTCGTGCCGTTGTTTTGGACGACTCCGCCACACTCCGAATCGTGCATAGGCAACTTGGCACGAGTACTTTGTAAGCTCCAAGGAGCCATTCTGCGGAAGACATGTCGGGAGGAAATGAAACGATCAACTGATTGGTGGTCAATGGTGGCGTAAGCATGACACGGCCTAAGCTAAAGACGCCTAGGTACTTAGGTAGAAATACAAGCCTTGAAGGTTGAAACGGTGATTTCGTGCCGGCCTGTGCAGCAGGAATAGAAAACTCGAAGTACCACAGAGTCATATTCTTCAAGCAGCAGGCAGTGTATGTGATTACAAACGCCGTCGTGTCATTACTGCTGCGTCGGTCGATGGCTACGGCCTTGAGAAGGGGGAGAGGGA
>Ga0210040_10006425_pt1 | contig 14641 bp, 1 predicted proteins | sample CryGeyCG12114_NA_FD_185462 | JGI IMG/M metagenome (GOLD analysis project Ga0210040, IMG submission 185462) | Groundwater microbial communities from aquifer - Crystal Geyser CG19_WC_8/21/14_NA (SPAdes) (version 2) | ecosystem: Environmental > Aquatic > Deep subsurface > Groundwater | place: USA... | reverse complement strand
TGACTCGCGCTTTCTCGTCAACGCAAGTGAACTGGCAGGGAAGAAGTTGAACAACAGTTTGCAGGGCAACGCTGGTGTCGGCATCGATCTAGACCAGTTTGTGTCGAGATGCATCTACTTCATGAAGTCGGGCGGACGCGTACTTGGCGAGGAGGATGCCCCAGCCATCGCAGTCCCGGAGAACGATGAGGACGATGTGGGAGATGACGGCCTGGCCTGGGCAGTTTTTGGAAGGCAGGCATGCTTCCCGTGCAACAGGCGGCCGCCTACGTCAAGCTTCCTACTCGGTCCTCTCTCCGTGCAGAAGCGAGTCCGGACAACACAGAAGAAAGCTCGATCACAACGGCAACCCGTCGGTCCCGCCACCCGACCACAGGAGATTAAGGAGGGCGACATCCAACAGTCCGAGAACTCGAGTCTCTCCAACCTCGTCAAGAGCATCAACACGCATCTGCGGAAGCACATCGAATCCGTTGATGAGAAGGTCACCGAAGAGCTGTCAGTGATTGCAGAGGACGATGTCGAGCCAGAGGACATTGCTGCCGCCGCGAGAAGGTACAGGGCCGCTGCTGCGCCCACTCAAGAGCTGGCGGTCAGTTTGCTTGACTTCGCGATAAATCCGCACGACTTCGGGCAGACGGTGGAAAATCTCTTCTACATCAGCTTCCTGGTGCGAGAAGGCAACGCGAAGATCTTGAAGGACGAGGATGGGTTGCCGTTACTGAGTAAGTATCCGTTCACACCACGCTCAGACCACAGCTAACCCGCAACAGTGCCTTCGAAAGCCCACGAAATCGCCGAGCAGCGCGAGAACAATGTCCAGAAGAACCAGGCCGTCCTCAGCATCGATTACACGACCTGGCAGATGTTCATCAAAGCCTTCGATATCACCGAGCCGCTCATTCCGCATCGCGAGAATGAAGAGGCGAATGTCGCGCCTGGTGGCTGGTATGCTTGATGGAGCGCCGTCTTGTACAATACTTGGTGTCATGATGCATAAGGTGGATGCTGCGTGACGCGTCGACCCGCTCTCACGGCTCGATCACGCCAATTCCTATCGCGCACCCTCGGCCTTCTTGCACGTTCGCGTCGCACGGGTCCTGTACGATACAAGCTGGCATTTAGGTCAATGGCGCAACGCAACGACATTCTTCTTTCTTCCTCATTCTGGTACATGGCGTTCGGTTTGGTTGGAGGCCGTCTATTCTCAGGCATGGTTCGCGTCAATGTTCTTCTCTCTTCTGCGATATCCACGGTCCTATCTAGTCTTTGATACCCCAACCATCTTCTTTCATCTTACGGCGCTCGTCGCCTACTAGAGGAGCATGCATAGGTAGCGCATCTCGAGGCAATGAAAAGAATACCTGCATACATTTCGCCTTCTCTACTACCTTTTCCTTCTAACCTACTCTCTTAGTAAAGCTCTTAAATAGATAGACTACCTATTTTACTATTATACTAGAAACGAGGTACTTAAACTACTATTTAGTTTCTATTTACCTACTAATAGTAATAGCTTCTTACTACTTTCTACTCTCTTTTACTTTTTAAGTTAACTAAATAAACTCTTCTATATACTTTTTTAGCTAGAATACTAGATTTTACTAGTAAATTTTACTTCTAGAAACTCTATTTAGTTTAGAAGTTTATTTAAATAGATTTAAAACTAAAGTAGATTCTTAAGTAGCTTATACTCTATTCTATTTAAATAAATAACTAAATTAGCTCTTTTATAGTAGTTAGTAGCTTTACTCTTAGATTCTATATATAGATTAGACTTTAAAGTACTCTATTTACTTTATAACTTTAATTAAGTATACTTTAAACTATTACTAACTTATAGAATATATAAAGCCTACTACTTTTTATTATATTATTATATATAATATATATTTAATAAGTTACTATTAGATTTAATAGTATAAGTATATAGTATAAGTAATAAGCTTTATAGTATAAACTTTATAGTATAGTATAGACTTAGTAGTATAGACTTAGTAGTATAAGTACTATAAACCTTATAGTATAACTTATACTTTACTAACTTATACTTTACTATATACTTTACTAACTTATACTTTACTATATACTTTACTATAGAGTATACTTTTATAAAATTTAGTAGTTTTATAGTAGCTATATCTACTAAACTTTAAGGTATACTACTAAAATTATAAGTATTTATATAAAATTTAGTAGCTCTATAGTAGCTATACTTACTAAACTTTAAAGTATACTACTAAAATTATAAGTACCTATATAAAATTTAGTAGCTCTATAGTAGCTATACCTACTAAACTTTAAAGTATACTACTAAAATTATAAATACTTATATAAAATTTAATAGCTTTATAGTAGCTATTATTATAAACTAGCTTTAGAAGTACTATAATAAGTATTAATAATAGATTATATCTCTATCCTATAGGATCTTATAGATTAGGCCTAATCTATACTTAATTAAGTTTAGTATACTCTAGATTAGAAAGGTAATCTAGAGGAGTAATCTAGATCTAAGTACTAGATCTAGTAAATCTATAGCTCTAATTCTTCTAATCTATAGGCCTAACTTCTTTAATTTATAAGCCTAACTTTTCTAATCTATAAGCCTAACTTCTCTAATCTATAGTATAGATACTTCTAATTTATAGGCTTAACCTCTCTAATTTATAAACCTAAGTCTTTTAATCTATAGTATAAATACTTTAATCTATAACCCTAATATAGGTAATCTAAATTAAGAGTACTTTCTAATCTACCTACTCTCTAATATACTTACCTTCTAATCTATAATTCTAGTATCTTTTAATAATATAATAGTTAATAAAGATCTCTTAAGTATACTTTTTTAAAATCTATACTTAAGTAGTACTTTAGATAATAATCTATATAAAGATACTAGGCCCTTTAAAATATAGCTATATATATTTAATATACTTAAGTAGTACTTTAGATAATAACTTATATAAAGATACTAAGCCTTTTAAAATATAGCTAAGAGCTAGTTTAGGTTTACTACTATATATTCTAAAGTATATATTATCTCTAAAGTTTAAAGCTTTATATTTACTATATATAGTAGTTACTTTTCTTTCTTACTTTAACTCTCTTAGAATATACTATATAGCTATAGTAGCTCTATATTATATAAGAAGAGAAAAGCTAAAAGTAAAAGCTCTAAGTATAGTATAGTAGCTAGATCTTATTAATACTAAGCTACTAGTTTAGTAAAGAATATTAAATTTTTAAACTTAATAAAGGCTTACTTTATATATTTCTAGTACTAGTAGATAGTAAACTTATACTATACTTAGAGCTAATAAAAGACTCTATATATACTAAGTAAAGACTCTAAAGAATACTAAAGCTATTAATATTATCTAGATACTTTTTATAAGTACTACTTCTATTAACTCTAATAATTAAAAACTATTTTAAATATAAAATATACTTAAAATTATATAGTATATATATTAGGCGTAGTATAGTAATAGTATAAGTACTATATAGGTAAGTATTAGTAGTATATAGCTTTAGGATATAGTATTAATCTTAATATTCTTTACTAAGCTTCTAAACGCTAAAACTCTAATTATAGTATTAGAAGCTTATAAGTAGTTTAACTATAGTAAGTAGTTTAGCTATAGTAAGTAACTAATATAAAGTAAAAGCTTAGAGATAAAGTAAAAGTATAATAGAGATAAAGTAAAAGTATAATAGAAATAAAGTAAAAGTATAATAAAGATAGAGTAAAAGTATAAATATAAAGTAAGAAGTATATATAAGAAAAAACTTCTATTATAAGTAGAGCTTAATATAGTAGTTATAGTACTATAGAAGATAGTATAGCTAGTCTAATAAAGAATTAAGCTAAGTATACTAAAAGTATTATATATAATAAAATATATATATTAGAAGTACTAAATCTATCTTCTTAAATATTAACTTACTCTCTAAACTATAATAATCTATTAAACTCTATATATATTAGGATTCTAAATATTAAATTAATATTTATACTAAGCTAGTACGTATATATAATACTAGTACCTAATATTTTTATATATATACCTAATATTTTTATATATATACCTAATATTTTTATATATATACCTAATATTTTTATATATATACCTAATATTTTTATATATATACCTAATATTTTTATATATATACCTAATATTTTTATATCTATACTTAATATTTCCTTATATTTACCTAATATTTTTACGTATATTAGTAGTATTTAAACACCTATATAGTATTAAAATACTAAATTATTTAGTATTTAGTATATAACTATACGCGCTTTAGAAAGTTTAGGTTTAGTAAAACCTAAACTTTTTAGTATAAGCTCTACCTTATAGTATATATAACTATAATTATTTTTATATAAATAAAACTTAAATATTCTAAATAGAGCCTTATAATATACGTATATTATTAAACTATAAATTACTATACTACGTTACTTTAACTAATATTATACCTCTAAGCTTTACTAGAGATTATTAGAAAGTAGTTACTATTAAAAGAGTAATATAGGGATTATACCTAAAGAACTTATTATCTTTTATAGCTTTAAGTATAAGGCACTTAGGTAGTAACTTATTTATTATATAAGTAATATATAATAGCTAGATTACTTAAGTAACTATCTTAACCTATAAATTATATACCTTTATTATTTTAATCTATTATATATATCTTATTATACTTATACCTTACTTAATAAAATAGTTAGTAACTATACTACGTAGTAATAAAGTAAATACTCTAACCTTAAACTTAGCTTTAAGTATATACTATCTTTTACTAAACTCTAATTCTCTTCTAAACTCTTAGAAATTAACTAGGTTTTTCTTTATATCTATAAAGGTACTATCTTTAGCTTTATATAACGCTCTAAAAAGGTATTTTTTTACTACTATTATAAAACTTCTTTCTTTTATACTTTTTTTTTAACGCTTCTATACTAATATCTCTAATACTTTATATTATTTAAATATTACTACTATTATTTATTTATATTATATATCTTCTATAATCTTAGATATCTAGCTATATTATATAGCGTTAAAGAGCGCTATAAATCTTTAAGTTTTAAAGTTATTTAGGTTTACTTTATTTATTACTATCTATATACGTTATAAGAGTACTAGTTAATTATCTAGTTAGATATAGAATAAGTTATTATTATTATTATTTAGTCTACTATCTTTATATTCTAATAGTAATAGTAAGTCTTACTCTATACCTAAAAAGAGCTATCTACTTTCTATATACTACTTCTTCTATATCTTTAATATAGTATACTAGTCTTATAGATATTTAATAGTACTAATTATAGCTACTTTTATAACTATATTTATAGCTAGCTTAATACTTATACTTAGAAGCTTTTATATAAATATCTTATACTACTACTCTTTTTTATCTAATATTATATTATTATACTTTACCTACTACTAGTCTTATATACTTATAATAGTTTATAGTATAATACTATTAAACTTTTCTTTTAGTTCCTTATTTACTTATTTTATTATTATTTCTTTCTTAGCTTATTTTTACTTTAGTAGTAGTACTTTATAGCTAGTAGTAGTATTATCTAAGTCTAGCTCTATATTAGTATCTATAACTTTATTAATTAGGTTATTATATATATTATTTATAAAGTATAATAGTTATTACTTATTTACGTTTTAATAGATCTATTATAGTATAAGCTCTAGTATAGGCGTAATAAATACTTATATACGCTAAGGCCTTTCTCTTAGTAAGCTAAAGATAAGTATAGTTAAAGCTAAGTAGTATAAAGCGTCTTAAATTAGTATATTATTATCTTTAATTTAATATAGCGCTTTAGGTAATAGATATAAGTTTACTTATAATATTATAGCTAAATATAATAGAAGTTATTAATAGTAAGTATATTTCTATATGCTACTAGAGTTATTAGTAGTACTAGTAGCTCTAAGCTACTACTCTACTATTTAATTTTAGCTATAGTTAGGTACTAAAATTATAGCCTATAGTAAAACTTAACTACTATATAATATACTAAACTCTAAGTTAATATTATCTTAATTTAATAATACTATAGATTTTAAATAATACCTCTACTTTAAGTATAGTACTAGTATTCTCTCTTATAAGTATTATTAGTTTATAATCTTTCTTAATAGAGTTTAACTATACTTTACTAATTAGTACTATAACTTTATAAGTCTAGAGGTTTAATATACTATTACTACTAAAGTATAAAAACTTATAGACACTTATATAATAGTAAAAAGAGTATATAGTAATTACTTAAATCTAAAAGATCTATATAAACTATTCTTAAGGCTCTCTATCTTCTATAACTCTTATTAATATCTATATTATACTTATATAGTTATAAATAGTACTAGCGTATAAAATAATATATAGAAGTATCTAAAGATATATAATATATTCTCTATATATAAAAATACTAGAGATAAATAGTATCTAAAGTATATTAAAAGAGTTTTTAGCTAGTAATTCTTTCTAAATATACTATACGTTTCTAAATATAATATAATTACTAGCTACTTTAAAGTAAAGTGCCTTATAATACTCTTAACTCTAACCTTAATATTATCTACTTCTTTTACTTTTTTAAATATTATTAAAATAAGATTACTATCTTATAATATAAACCTACTACCTTCTAATATAAACTCTTATAATATATATATAGCTCTTAGAGAAGTAAGTAACTATAAACTAAAAACTATTATAGTAGTACTTATAGCCTAGATACTTAAAGCTAAAAGGTTTATAGAATAATATTACTTATCTTAGAATATAGCTATTTTTTTTAGACCTAGTATTTAGAGTAACCTCTAGGTTACGTATTTATAATATACTAAAATTTTTAAGGAGTTCTCTACCTAGAATAAAGCTCTTTAGTATATTATTATTATTATAGTATAGAGGTTTAAGCTAAAGTAGATTATAAGATTAGGCCTAGAAGTTTAGTAATTAAGGCCCTCTAAGAGAGGGGTATATATACTAGATTTTTATCTAATCTTTTCTTAAGTAGTTATCTAATTAATATACTTATTTTAATCTAAGTTCTAAGCTTACTTAGCTCTAATAGTTATAAGCTTAGTATTATAAAGTTATAGTAATAATTCTCTCTACGTACTTTATATTACTAAGAGTTTAGAATAATTAAACTACTCTATTATCTCCTAATCTACATATATATACTTATAATAAGTAATAACTAAATTAATATACCTAATATACTACTTAAGAGCTAATTAGACTAGCTATACTAGTATACTTAGCTTAAGTTCTACTATAGAAGTAAAGATATTTAGAAGTCTATTAATCTAAAAGGAAAGATATAGGAGCTAATTAATAATTAAGAACTAGATTACTCTAAGCTTAATAATCTACTAAGAATAAGTAATAATAGCTACTAGAAGGTAAAAGATAATTAGATAGAGGTAATAATTATATACCTAGAAGAAGTAGCTATCTAGAAAATTAAGCTTAATTAATAGAAAAGGACTACTATAAAGCTTAATAATATACTTAACTAGATTAATAAGACTATTATATATAAGCTACTTATACTTATTTAGATTATACTCTTATTAGAGAACTAGTCTACTTCTTAAGCTCTAATTAGAAAGCTGCGTAATAAACTAGTACTAATTAACTCTACTAACGTAATATTAGTATACTAAAAGTACTATAAGTATTTAGCTAAAGTATATAATAGATAGATTAAGCTTACTATATAGTTTATATAATAGTAGATACTATATATATAAGCCTAAGCCTTTAAGATTACTAATATTAAAAGTAACCTTATAATATAGGATTTCCTTAACGTAATTAAAGTAAAGTTTATACTAAAATAAGCTAAGAACCTTTATTAGGTAATTATAATATAGGTAGCTATTAGTAGTAGAGCTATAACTATAGATTAAGTATTATATATATTTTTACTTACGCTATAAAAAGCTAAAATTAGTTTAAGCTTAAGTAAAGGCGTATTTATAATATTTATAAGTAAAAGATTACTACTTAAGAAGAGGTACTTTACTAATCTAAACGCTAATAAGATTAAGTATTTATATAAGCTAGATAGAAGTAAAAGTAGAATATATAACTAGAAGCTAATTAAGTATAAGTAATTAGAAATAGTATATACTAGATTATACTTAAGTAATAGAGCGCCTATTACGCTAATAGATCTAGACTATACTAAGATTATTAAATAGCTAGCTAGGCCTAAAAACTCTAATCTCTATATAGAAATCTTTAGCTTAAATTAGAAGCTCTAGTTAGATATAGTACTTACTAACTTAAGTAGATTAAGTAAGAGTAAATCTTCTACTAATTATCTAGGTTCTCTATAAGCTATATTAATTAACTTTATAGACTTTAAAGATAATCTAATACTAGGCGTATATAGTATACTATATACTACTTATCTATTATTAATAAGTACTATTCTTAATAATAGAAAAGTAGTATACCTAGTTAATAATTAAAGTTTAATTAAAGAAAGTACTTTTAGAAAAGTAGAACTAAAGAATAGTATTAATACTAGTACTTAGTTACTTCTAGTATTAGGTTATAGAGACTAAGTAATTAAGAGAGTAATTAATAGCGTTTATAGAAAGAAGATAGAAGATTTACTACTAAAGAATATTAAGATTATTAAAAGTTTCTATATAAATATTATCTCTAAGTATCTACTTAGGAAAGTAAATATATAGTACTTAAGATTAGATAGTATACTAAGGTATAGAATAATTAGTAATAATATAGTAATAGCGAAGCTTTACTACTAGTATAACTTTACATTCTTTAAATATAAGCTAATTTACTATTATTTATTATTCTTAGTAATTATAAATATAATAGAAAGATTATAAAAGCTTTAGATTAAGAAGAGAGATAAAGCTTTATAGTATTAATAATCTAAATATCTAAGCTAATAAGCGCTATAAGCGCTTACTTATACTATATAAAATATTAAGATTATAGGTATATAAAGAGCTAAATATACTAACTACTTAGTTACTTATACTACTTAAGTTATCTTACGTAGGCTTAAAGAATAATTACTATAGCTATACTTCTATATTTTATAGGATCTATTTAATATACTACGTAGATAATTAAGAGAATAATAAGCGCTAATAATTAAGAAGAAGTTTACTAGTAAGATTACTATAGTAATCTTATAAGATAAGTTACTAAAGTTAATTATAGAAGTAATTACTAGCTACGTTAAGTATACTTATATAAAGTATAACTTTAAAGTAGTATATATTAATTAGAATAATAACGCTATAACTTACTTATAGTAGAGAAGATTAAAGTATAAAGATTAAGTAAATAAAATAGGTATTAAGATTATTACTCTACTATCTTATACTTATAAGCTAAGTAGCTTAGCTAAAAGAGTAAGAAGAGAAATTATTAAGAAGAGTATAGTTATACGTATAAGTATAAATCTTTTTTAAGATCTATAGCTAGAAATTATAGAAGTAGTAGGCTATCTTTATAATATAAGCTTAATTATACTTTATAACTACTAATTACTTAATAAAGTACTTAAGAACTAGTTTTATTAGTACTTCTAGTACTATAAACTAGTAGAAGTAAAGTAAAGAACTACTAATTTTTAACTTAACTAGAGTAGAATCTATACTTATAGCTACTATATATACTTTTTAGATTAAGAGCGTATAGCTAAGTAAGATAAATAGAGTTTTAAAGTAAACTTAAGAGGCTATATTAGATACTTAGTTAAATACTAAGTATTAAATATTTATAGGATATAGGTTCTAACGCTTAATTAAGTAATTACTATATATAATATTACCTTTAATAAGTCTCTATACTATAAAGAGAAGGAAGAGAAGAGTATAATTAGAGAATAAGTAGTTAAGCTTATTAATATACTCTATAATAATAAAGTAATTAAAGAGCTAGATATTAATATCTTACTACTTAATAAGTAGGTAACTAGGCTTAAAGAACTAGCTACTAAGTAAATACTTAGAAGTAAGTAAGCTTAGGATCTTAAGAATAAGCTAGGCTTAGTAAATAATTAAGATACTAAGTAAGTAGATACTATATAGAATAGAAATATAGCTAGTAACTATTTAAGAATTTACGTAAGCTAAGTTAATTATACTAGGATTACTACTCTAGATATAACTCTAGAACTAGAAATTATAGAGAGTAATTATATATAATATAATTCTAGAAGTATAAGTAGCTAGTAAAAAGTATATACTTTTATAGTAAAAGCTAGTCTACTATATACTAGAAGTTTAAGACTTCTAAGAGCTATACTACTACGTATACTTACTTTTACTACTTAATCTACTTACTTTACTTTTACTATAGTAGATAAAGTAGAACTATCTTAACTACTAACTACTAGATTAAGTAAAAAACTATATAAAGCTACTATTAATATATTAATATACTAGTACTTACTATAGAGAATAAAGAGACTTTAAAATTAAAATTAAGATAATTAACTAAAAGGTAGAAGAAGTACTAGAAGTACTTATATATTAATTATAGAACTTAATAAGCTAGATAAGCTATTAGATCTATAGCATAACTTTTAGAATACTTACTTATTAGGCGTAGACAAAGCTTAGGATAAGTAGTTAAGCTATAAGATACTAAACTTAGTAATTATAGTAGCTATACCTACTAAGTAGATACTAAAGATACTACTTTTAAGAAATACTTATCTCTATTAAGATAAGCTTCTACTACTACTAATAACTTAAAAGTAATTACTATAGTATAGATATAAAGAGCTATTTAAAAAAGCTTCTTAAAGAGAAGTTAATTAACTAAGTAAATAAAGAACTTAATTAAAAATATAGAGATTAGATACTATAAGCTAGCTACTTCTACTAAAGTAAGTATAGACTTATAAGTTTAATTAGGATAGTTTCTTACTTAGATATAAGGTAAGAATTATTATAAGAGGTAATCTCTAAGAGAAGAATTTATTAAGCTTAATATATATAGCTATACTAGCTATAAAGTTATTCTATATAGTAATAGTAATTACTATACGCTTTAATATAGAAATTATATAATATAATATTATAAAAGTATTCTTTAATACTATAATTATAGTAGAGAACTTAGTAATCTATAAGATACTAGATAGATTTAAGAAGGATAGTATATATATAAGACTTAACTAAGCGCTCTATAGCTTAAGAGATTTACTACTACTCTAGTATAAAGAGTTCTTAAGTATACTCTAATTACTAGGCCTTATAGCTATAAAAGAAAAGCTATACTTATTCTTTAATTAGAATTAAAAGATCTTAATACTATTTTATATTAATAATATCCTACTACTATATTATAAGAGTTATAAAAGTTAAGCGTATAAGCTATAAGATAAGATTAAAGTAAAGTATAAGATCTAGAATTAAGGGCTAGTAGAGTAGTTCCTAGGTATATAGGTTATTAGAAATTACTAAAACTAAATAATTACGCTAGTATATAATATATATATTAATAAGATTACTAAGAAATTTAGTTCTAAGAATAGAAGCTTTTTAGTAACTCTACTACTATTAGAAGAACTAATTAAGAATACTAATATATATAGGATAGTTATAATTAAGCTAATTATAGTAAAAATATAGTATATATATATTATAATTAGTATAATTATAATATTTTATTTTTGTATAAATACTAGTATTTTAGTAATTTAGTATAAGTAATAAATATTATAATTAGTACGTAAGTATTATAATTAGTATATAGATATTATAACTACTATATAAATATTATAACTACTATATAAATATTATAATTATTACGTAAATATAATAATTATTATACTAATACTATAATTATTATATAAATATTATAATTATTACGTAAATATTATAATTATTACGCAAATATTATAATTATTACGTAAATATTATAATTATTATATAAATATTATAATTATTACACGAATATTATAATTGCTACTATTATCTGTATTTAATATATTTTAGTTAAGGATTTATACTAAGATTATACTATTTAAGTATAGATATTAGCTATTAAGAATAAAGTAGTATATATAATATAGAGCCTTAGTAATAGAAGAAAGATTTAAGTAACACTTAGCGTAAATTTATACCTATTAAGTAGCCTCGTGCATTGCTACAGCCTTACTACTACTTAGTTTACCTTGCCCTACTAACCCTAAAGTAGTATTATAGCTACTAATAGGTAGCTTACTTGCAACTAAAGTTTAGAGCCTACTACCCCTACTACTAGTAAATACGACCTAAACGCGTACTTATATACAGATAACTACTGCCTTACGTAGGAGATTAATAACTTACGCTGTTCTAGATTAGATACGCCTAGCTAGTACTTATTAGTATAACTAGAGGTGCTTACGTCCTATTATAGAAGTTATTATTAAAGAAGTAATAGCTTTATATATTGTTAAGAATATAAAGTATACTAAGCTTATAACTACTACTTTTTATACAGCTTATAACGCTAATTATATTACCTTTACTATATTAATACTATAAATAAGGTATAGGGATATTATGCCTATACTGTAACCTCTATACTAACTACTCTATTATATTATATAGCCTTACCTTATGCTACTATATTTATATATAAAAAATAATAATATAGAGCCTTTAGTATAGAGTAATATTTATTATCTTCTTATAATTACCTTCTTTCTCTCTATAGTAGTATACCTAGCTCTATAGCTATATAGGAATTTATCTTTATCTATTTCTTTTTTTCTTATCTATACTATAGCATTAATATATAGTCTTAGTTCTACTACTCTTCTTCTAAGTCTTTAACTATAAGTATTACTCTTTACTTTTATATATCTTTATTACTATTACTACTACTATTATATTTACTTTATAAGCTACTAAAGTTAGTAGAGGTATTTATTCTTTATATATACTTACTATTTAAATAGTTTAATTAGTTTTACTTTATAGAAGCTATTTAACTATTCTAAGAAAGTAAACTTAGCTAGTAGCTTACTCTCTTCTATATATACTAAGAATAGTAGCTCTATCTTAGTTACTATTAATATAATATTATAATTATATTCTATAATTATCTCTACTTACTATACTACGCGCGTCTATAATAGTTACTTCTCTATAAATATATTAGAGATTATACTCTTTAGTAATAAACTAAATATACCTACGCTACTAAATCTCTTTTTAATAATATTTTACTACTTACTCTAGTTAAGTAACTAACTAAAAGTTAACTATAAGTTACTATTAGCTTCTTTTATAAGCTTTTACTTAAAGTTAACTTTATATACTTTCTTAAAAAGGTATTCTTTTACTATAGTATTATATTACTATCCTTTACTACTAGTACTTTCTTTATACTTTTAAACTTTATATTCTAGCTACTTAAAGTCTTTATATAACTTATCTATTTTCTAATAATATTATATATTATCTATAATACTATCTACCTACGTCTTCTAAGCGTTAAAGTACTTTAACTAGAATAATTTAGTATCTTAATACGTTAGACTAGCTTTATCTATTTTATCTTATTTAGAGTATTATAAAAGAATAAGCTTTATATCTATACGTAAACCTTAGCTAGATAGCTATACTAAGTTACTACGCTACTTAAAAAGGCTAGAATATAAGATAGTAACTCTTTAAAAGAGTTTTTTTCTATATATATTTTACTACTTTTAGATAGCTAAGATAGTTAACTACTTTTAAAATATATCTATTATACTTACTACTATTACTTTAGAAATTATTATAGCTGTAGCCTATACTCTAATACTTAGTAACTTTATTATAAAATTATAATATTATTTCTTATTAACTAATAGACCTTCTAGTACTTTTATACTATCTTAATCTTCTTTACTTATAATAGTTTATACTAACTCTTAGTTTATTTATTATACTAACTCTTTATTTACCTATTATATTATCTTTTCTTTTTTCTATTTCTTTTTTAAGCTTCTTAACTCTACTAAAGACTCTTCTACTCTAGCTATTATATCTTTATCTCTCTAACTATCTTTAATTTTATTCTCTATTAAGCTATAGTCTAGATAATTATATATATATTAAATAATATATAATAGCTTTAGGCAACTTACGTACTTATATATCTAGTATAATACTTTAGAAAGGTTTAGTATAAAGAAAACTTCTATATTACTATTTTAGTCTAGAAGTATACTATATATAGTATTAGGCGTGTTTTAAAGCGTTTCTTATATTAGGCTAATAAGTTTTAGTAACTTCTCTTTTTTTAAAATATTATTAGGCTTAAAACCTAGCTTTAGAACTAGTAGTATATTATATTAGATTTATAGGTATAATTATACTAATATAAAGTTAGATTATATCTTAAAAGTAATAGAGAAAATTTTTACTATAGTATAGCTAGGTAGTATTTATATTATATAGATAATTTAGATTTTATTTCTATATCTAAATTATTTTTTATAATAGATATATCTATACTCTTTTATATTACTATTCTTTATTATAGCTAAATTTCTTTATATTAGAGTAGACCTAAGCTATAGTATTATAATATATAAATATTA
>Ga0210040_10006424_pt1 | contig 14641 bp, 20 predicted proteins | sample CryGeyCG12114_NA_FD_185462 | JGI IMG/M metagenome (GOLD analysis project Ga0210040, IMG submission 185462) | Groundwater microbial communities from aquifer - Crystal Geyser CG19_WC_8/21/14_NA (SPAdes) (version 2) | ecosystem: Environmental > Aquatic > Deep subsurface > Groundwater | place: USA... | reverse complement strand
TTTGGTCACGGTTGGGGTTATTCTAAAACCTGTCTGAAAACTGCACACACAACTTTTATCCCGTTCCAAACAGAGTTTACTAACACAAATTTCATCTTGCGTTTTCAGGTGATTTTAGCTTTAACATTTGCAGCATAGGGCGCTCCCGTTGGTAATTACCTGACTCAGCCTTCGGCTTCGTAATAAAACAAACGCGATGGGAAAATTTTGCATTGCAAAAGGTGTGGTGGCCATTGTTAGCAATTAGCATTTAGTATATATCGCGCCGAATTGCTTACCTAATAAATCCAGTACTACGTTTTTTTATCACAGTCAGTATATCACTATAAACAGCAAGTTTGGATAATTTACACACCAATTCCAATAATATCAGATATTGTCACCGCCGTTGCTATTTCAGACGTTGTGCACAACAGTTAAACAGTCAATTCAGCTCAATACTCAATATTCAATTCCGTCCGTATGTCTCCACTATTAAATGCCGTATACATATTTTGATCGTCTGGCTCTGGACAAAGACAGCTCATAATTAAAAAGCAATTAGGCAATGTTAATTACATAACAGGTTTACTAAACTGGTTTTGACTGTTGACACTTTCACACATTGATTGATGCACTATCATGAAGTTAGAATTCTCCCTACTTATGGACATTCGTAGTTGTTATTTATAAGCTTGTGTATTGGACTCGGCCATGGTACGAATTTCATACTATACAATTTACTGGGAAAATGCCAATGCAGCACGAAATTGAAATCGGTTGCCAGCAAAAATAATACCCGTGCATTTCAAGTTATAAAATAAAAATTTTATTTAATTATCCCTACGATTAAAACATACAATACAAAAATTATCTCCTCACACATTGGTCTTATTCAAGTTAATGTAACCGCAACCTAAACAACTGAGTTTATGCAACTCAAGCTTTCGTTTGGAATCGTATTCATCATCTGAATCCTCTGTTTCATTTAAACTTTCTATTCGAAAAGTAACACTGAAAAAAGTTTTAAGATCTCGAAGAAACTGAATAGTGAATGGTGTCAAACGTCCTAAAATCAAAGACGAAACATCTCGGGGACCTAATGCCATGAATGCCAGCACTAACCATTGATAGACAGAGTCCACGCGACTTTGGGAGCTAATCTCCTGCAATAATTGCTTAGAAACATATATTCCCAAATCTTCAGGGTTGGTGGGTAATTCTGCAACGGAGTTGGATTCTTTACCGCTTTCTTCATTACGACTTTTGTTTTTTCTTTTAATAGATTCAAAATCTTCATCCTCTGCATCTTCTTTTTCATCCTGTTCGTCTTCTTCCTCATCATTTTCATCCGGAAACAAATCAAATTTGGTTTTTTTTCTTGATTTCATGTCATCTAATTTGGGAGCAGAAACTACTTTTTTATTCTCTTCTGCGGTCTGCTTTTCTTCTTTGCCTATAAATCCATCCGCAGCGTACACTATTTTTTTAGTTGTCTCACAATAGATAGCTAACCCATATCCTGGAGCACGAGATACAGAGCTTTTAATGGGATCGTTCACAATAAATACGTCATTTAAATATGATTCAAACAGTTGTTTAGACGAAAAAATCACACGATTCATCATCTGAGGGGATACACGGAAACCGTATGCTACTCCTCTAATTTTCTTCACTTTCCCACACTCTTGATTCAACTGATTTCGCAGAGTTAGTAGCTGCCTTTTCACTGTGCAGCTGAAAACTATTTCCGCATCGTCAAAACTCCGAAATTTAATCTGAAAAAAAAAGTTATATTGTTACAAGTTTTCTACACTGTGCGGTAATAAATACGAAAACCCTGTCCTTCAATATTGCAATTAAAAATTCAAACAACTGGTATTGCATGTGATCCCGAAAAAGCTTACTTGAATGGAAGGTTCAAGCCCAAAATGTTCCATAATGGGCAGAGCAGCATTTTTCAGTTTGTAGATTGAAGTATACCCATTGATGTCATTTTGCAGCTTTCCTCTCAGAGTTAGATTTAATGGCTTTTTGCAAAACGGAGCAAGTAGTAATATGGGTTCTAAATAATAGCTCAATGGTCGAGAAATATCACAAGAATGTGAAACCGTATCCCCCAGAAGAGATCCAGGTATCAAAGTCACCTCAGTTCCCGTTTCGTTAATTTTAAATTTAGAACCATTGCACAGTTTGTCCAGCAACTGAATGAATGAAACCTCATAAGCAGATACCCCGATGTTGAGATCAACTTTTGATCGAATTTCTTCGATTTTTACAGGTCTGGCAGACAACAAGGAGAGCACTAGCCTTTGTCGAAAATAGTTGCTACCCTGATTGAATCGCAGTTGCTTTTTCTGTACTTTATCCATGTTGTGTGCAGTGTTTCCTGTCCTGTCGTCAACAAGTCATCAACCAGTCCCTTAACAGAATCCGGGCAAGACCATTCGTCTATATAACGCGAAAGTTTGATTTTTACTGGTAACGGGTTTTCCACATTCAGAAATCTTGGGGAACCTTTGGAAATCGGGATTTTTTTAAACTTTTTGGCTACACATGTTTAGGTATTGCTATTGATGCTTTTGCTTACTTAAAACTATTTGTCTTCGTATGTTTGCGAATGTAAATACACGATCCTATCTTCTTTGTTTCTTGAGGACTATAGAGGCTGCAAAAATACTATAATTTATTAAAGAAATCAGTCGCAGTTTTTCCTGAACTGAAGAAGAATTTCTGCAAGACGCATGGAAATTAATGTCCCGCTCTTCCCTCGCAAAATCTTCTATGCAATACACTGCACTTGCTGGCTTGCTACCATTATCATCATTTTGGGTAACGGGGATAACGGGGATTTGGGTACTTGCATGCATGCATACCTTAGAACAGAACTATCGACTATATGAAAATATAAAATAGTAATGTAAATGAACTGCACCGAAAATCTATTTGCGAGTCACACAGCTTCATCTGAATAGATAATTACAGTAATTAAACAGTTCGCTTGTTTATATTATTCTAGTCAGTTGAATTTTTATTTCCACATGCAATGCATGCACAAAAACACATTATGACTGTGATTCAAAGAGTAGAGTACAAATAATATTCAACAATATAGCAATCGCCATGAATAACTTAACTCATTTTTACTCGGTTATTCCGAGCTGAGATTGCAATTCTTTCAATTTCGATTGCAAACTATCAAAATATTTCATTCGGGCTAAAATTTTCTGAGCATTGGTCAAATCAGTATTTTCAAAGGCGTCAGCAGCTTTCCTGTAAAAATGAACCAGAAAATTTTAATCTTTAAGGAATCAAAATACAACAACTTTATTGCTGTTAAATAATTACATCTGTAATTCTTTGAGCTCAACATCATTCTCGTCCCTAAACTGCTTCCATTCCTCATATGTTTCAATTTCTTCCAGGCGTTCATTCAACTCCATGACTCTTCCTAAAAACTCTGGATCTGACATTTTCTGCGTCTCCCATTCTTCTCCAGAATTTGAACCGAATCCACGTAAGCTCAATAAATACAAACCCCTGTCAATGGGATGAGAAAGGATTGATTGTGCTTTATTAACCAGGGAAGAATATTGTTCACTCAACTTTTGCTGTTCCTAAAAAAGATGAAAACATTGAAATTAACATTAATTAGGCTAAAGATAAAGTTTTAGCATTCAAAAACGAAATATTCATAAAATGCAATTCCAACCAATCAATAAGCAAATAAGCTATAGAGGGCACTGAACTTGCAGTTGCAGTTTGCATAGATTGCCTTAAGAGTTGTGCGCATGAGCTGCGGCACAAAGAAGCAAAGGCAAACAATAAAATTTTCTCCATCGCTTGTACCATTTTCTTGTTTATTCGACGGAGTACAGAAGTAGTGAAATTGTTGCGTTTAAATATTGGATTTTTAAAAGTTTTTTTTAAGTTCTTGAAATTTTTGGAAGTTTTACAATTTCATTGGGTCAAGGTGAGTAAAATTTCCCAGCTTTATAGTTTGCTATGTTTTGCTTTGTTTTGTTTGTACTTGTAACAGCTTACTTCTCCTTTTAATGTGAACAAATCAGGATGCAATATCTTCTGTAAAGATCTCATTTTCGTAGGGATTTCAGAAACATCAATAGCATAAGATTCTGGCATCTTAAGTATTTCAAAATAGTTTGGCAGACTCTCATCCTCTAATTTAGTTAAATGTTCGCAGGCGGAGCAAAAGAACTCATTCTTGCTTAGTTGGTGACCACAATTATGGCAATTTTTTTCCGTAATAATCTTTTTTGTTGATGACGATTGCAAGAAACGACTAGTAGTGTGAATACTGTAGCTATACAAGTTTTTAATCGGGATAAACTTAGAAATATAATGATAGTTTAACACTCCACATGCACTCTCTGGGCCATATTTATAACTTGCTGTATGGAGCCTGATTTCATTGAAACCCCCGGTGCCGGTCATAGGATTCCGAGATTTTAAGAACTTGAAAGTTCTAATCATTTTTAAACAACGCAATAACACTCCTCCTGACCTCCGGAGCTGAGATTTTGTATCAGATTTTTCTTTAACTCTTTTTCTACTACTGGTCACAGCAAGGAGTATACCTGACTGAATTTATAGCAACATAAACCTTTTAATTTGTCGCTGAAATGTGTCTGTCTACTGCACTATTTTGTCTCTTAAGTCTCTTTGAAACATGTTAATTTGTTAATCAGTTTTGGTGTAAACTCAACTCTTCACTCTTCGTTTTGTGGACAAAAAAGAGATGGTAAAATTGAACCCATTGGCGCTTTTTTTGTGCAAAAATAGCTTACTGGAGCTGGACTATCCTATGTTCTTATAACCGCGCAGTAGTTTAGTATCACCCGTTTCACCTATCATACCTGGATGCTCGTATGTAAATTTACTCTCTGCATTTGGTTAAAATCTTGTATTTATTCGTCTTTAGATGCATAAAATCTTCCATTAATAATTAATTGCTGTGTTTTCCACTTTCTTTCGTATGTTGTTTTATAACGAACTGCAATGATACAACAGTGAAATCAGTGCATACTTCTGGAGCGAGGTCGTCTTTTTGCAGGAGATGAGAATGTTCTTCGAGTTTCATGCATCCAAGATGGCCGGTTGTTATAATAAGTTTCTAATAGAAGAGTTTTTATGAAATAGTCATTTCCACCCAGAATGTTTTTCTTCCATTCTTCATTTGCTGGTTAATGTTGAGCACATGCAAGCAAAATCATAGATTCAAAGATCAGAGAATTAATTTTTTATTTTTACATGGAAATGTTGGTCTAGAATAGGTAGACAAAACAAAAGTAGTTGATAACAGCGAAAAGTAAAACATTTGTATCATCATCATTTGGTTTATATGATATAACATATAACACTAACATTACTAAAACAATCAGAAGAATATAATTTTCAAAATGAGTTCTATGCAGCTCCATAAAATTTAAAGATTCATCTCTGAATAACGGTGATCTTAATGATCTAATATTACCTCTGTTCTCATAAGGGACAAAATAAACTTCCACATTCTCGTTGAAGTTCACTTTTTTTGTCGACCGACCTTTTGTAAAAAAAAATATACATAACGGCATATTAAATTATTAGGAAATGTCTTCTACACGCTATGTTACAGTTTGCAACTTACTTTTTCGTGGTTCGGCATTTTCGCTGCGATGTGTGAGAAACCCTTGTGATCCAAAATCTCTATTTTGCTGAGAATGAATTGAAGAGCAGTAATTATTTTTCTGAAACACTCCAAATTTGTCTGCAAAGTTTAACTTCAATATTGATTTTAGACTGGGACTTGTACAGGAATAATTAATGCCACCAGCATCTAAACATCAAAAAGCAAAAATTTAATACAATTAAATTACGGCAATGATAAAAAGATTGTTAAAAAATAGCTTCTGATCTGATGTAACTTTTTATTTAAAATCTTACTCATGGAGTCGCAGCCTTCCCCATAATTAAATTTGCAGCGATTCATATTGCCAGGAGAGTTAGCGACGGTAAACTGGGACTTTGTCAATTTAACTAGGGTTCTAGTGCTAGCACGGGTCAATTCGTCGTGCTTTGCATTCACAGCTTCTACAGTCTTGTTAACACATGGAGCATTATGATCTAAACTACATGAATCTGGAAACCCGATTTTCTTACAGGTTGGGCCAAAAGTTTTTCCTCTTGCAGATATTTGTGTAGAGTTTATTGTAGTCCGTTTTTTATCACAAAAGTTCAAGGCGTGCATTTTACTATCTGCTTCGTGAAGGCTAACAAATCCTGAGCTCGAGCTGCATTAAGCTTAACTGTACAGAAACCTTATTTTTACTCAACGTGTGCCTCTGCATAGAAAAATGTGTAAACTTTAACAAATTACCATACAGCTGATAGATAACCCTTTTTGTCAGAATGAATTTTTAGTCTTGTTATCCCTGACGTACCTGCTTTGTTTAACAGCTTTATTCAATTGTCTTAAAATACATTCGTAAAATATGAATTTAAGATTTGTTGTTCGAGTCTGTCAGTATAATTAGCCGGGGCTCTGAAGTTTCTGGGGAGTTCTGAAAGTGTGAAAGAGTATTATTGACTGTTGTGTAATTTGCTGAAGTTCTACAAAAAATTGTTTTTTAGCTGCAAAAATGCCAGTTTCCATGGGTGATAATTTTTGCTGCACCTTTTCAGAAATGGAGACAAAAACGATGAATCTGAATCACCCTGCTCGAACGGACCGTGAAGATGAGAAGAAAATGCTACCCTGTCGTTATTATATTAATGGGTATTGTCATAAGGGAAATCGTTGCCGGTTCTATCATCCCGTGGGAACCAACTTTCATTGTGCAATCAAGGTGCCTCCTATGCCAGAAACTTTCGTTTTGTCTCCCGGAGACATAAGAACAAATAGGATTTTGCAAGGTCAAGGGGATCACGTTCCTTCTATGAATGGGGGATCTACTCCGTCTCAAAGTAAATGCATATGCATTTTTTATAGTTTAGAATAAACCTTATTATTATTAGGCGCACTACATTTTTGTATTACTTTAGTGCACTTTCATTGCGTTTGAACATACTGAAATTTTTTATTGAATATTCTAAGCTAAAATAATTTATGATAGTCTCTGCGATTTTCACTATATTTGATTTCAATTTTACAGAACGCTTTCGTATTTCATTTGACATTAAATTTTGCAAAAGCTGTGTTGTAATTCAATACATGCTGTCTTATAAACCCAATTCAGTCTCAATTTTCCCACTATCACTATAAGGAATTTGCTTGTACAGCTTATATGAAATATTCTTTTCATTTTTTATTCATGAACAAATTATAGCTGATTGTAGTTAGTTACGTATATATACGTATTTTATCCATCCAGCAATACAATATTTACACGCATATGGTATGTTACATAAAACAGACATGCAGCATAATTCCAAGCTCTCTATATATTGGTCATTATTTTTAATGTTTCATCCATATTTATGCGGAATTAATCTAAACAAAAATGCTTTTGCAGATGGAAACCCACTGCATAGAGTCATTTCTTCTAGTGGAATTAGCGTCACTGGTAGTGTAAGTGGCACATCTCGCTATGGTAGCAATGGAAATGCGGGTAGAAATATTTACACCCGTGGATCTCAAGTTCGCTCAATTCCATCTGTGACAAGTCTGGATTGGGAACTTGATGATCCAGTTGGAGCTGATTTTGATGAAATGCTCGATGTACAGAACACCGTTTTCAATCACATTGATTGGAGCGAATTTTTGGCACCAGGGAAATGTCCACCACCTCCTACTCACGTGCCAGAAGGAGATTTAAGGTAAAAAAAACGCTACGGATTGCTGTATAGAAAAGGGACAACTATGTCGTGTGTTGTGTATGTATACTTATACTATTGTGGTGAGCAGAAACGAAACTATTTTGGGTTTTTTGGTTATTAGCAACGAAGAAAATGAAGGAAAAAGTGTCAAAGATCATGGAGACGGTACCCACCAGATTGCTGAAGATGATAATCTGGACAATGTAGAAGTAGAAAATGCTCTAAACATAGGAAGCGGTGAAGGAGAAAATTCTCATTCCCGTAAATTGAGTGCTAAAGAAGAGCTGCAAATGAAAGTGAAGCAGATTGCAAAAGAGCTTGCTGAGGAGCCAATTCAGCATGTTCGATCGTTGGATAGTTTCTTCCGGAATTATGAATTTAATGAGATAGCAGTAAAGTTTATATTCATCAATCTAATTTTATCAGGTTCGGCTTCCATTTTCAAGATCATACGTTTTTTTCATTTTGCACAGAGCCAAGACGAAAATGGGGATGAAAATAGATCTGAAAATTGCCGGGTTCACAAAGGTAGTGAAGCATCTTCGGAGGACTTAAATGATTCTTTTCTGTCAGCCAAAGAAGATTCTGGAGATGATTGTTTCACATCCTCCTAGTCTAATTAGTTATGTGGTATTTACATCGTATTGTATGGCTGTATTATCTACCAATACATGCCTCATATAATGCGCTATCAAGCAGACTGAAAAAGTCTAGCAAAAGTGAAAAAGCTTTAAAAAAATGTTTTCCTCACACTCCTCGTTTGTAAATTAAGTGTGAAGTTAGTAAGTTTTATACATGGTAGACACGTTAATAATTTATTGTGTTACGCAGTTATCAACGCATTCTTTGTTATTTTAAAAGTTAATACCTAATCCCAGAATCCAAAGTATCGTTATCACTTATATTGTCGCAAATAGTACATATATTCGCAAATACAAAATACCAAAGTGTGTATAATTATACATAAACACAAATCAAAATTTTCAGTCATAGTCAATTAGTCATTAAGTGTGTGCTGTATAATGTGTCTCTCTCTTATAGTTATGTAAATGTGAAATAAAACTCTTGAATACAAACACAAATTCTATGCATGGCAAATATTTTTTTTTGTTTCTGAAAGTTTGAAATCCTCGCTTATTAGAATCATAAAATTACCTCATATTATAGAAAATTAAGACTATACTTGATTCATGCAAGTAATACCTCAAAATTGTACGCAAGGTTCTAGTGGAGCCAGTGAAAGCTGTAGGATTCCCTGCATACGAGTTGATTTGGAGCTGAGGCATGCAATTTACACGTAATAATGTGCCGCATGCCATTAGATCTCAAGCAAAGGACTAGCATAGATAACTCAAGGTGGCTCGTAAGTGAAAGTCAGTAAATTATCGCACAATTGTGCGATAATGGCCAAATTTTCCTCTCCTTGTAATTATTTACGTCTCGTTTAAATCATTTGCTCAGGATCATTGATTGCAACGAGTTGTTTATATATTTCTCTCCGTGGATTTAAGAAGAGTCCCTTTGCAACAATCAAAGTACGCTTTGTTAAAAAGTTGTTACTACTTTTCCGTTGATTGTTGTCACTTAAATTTGATTACGTGACAGTTTTTACAGTTTGTCAATTGTAATTATAGTCGAGTTATTTCTACGCATTGTATTCTTGGACGTCAATACTTCTGATACAGTATGTGAACTTTTGAGGGTGCATGCAATGATTGTCCAGAACTGTCTTTACGTTATGTAATGCAAATAGGATTTTTACAGCTGTTATATTCTTTGGAGGATTCGAGGTAAGAATGGGATTTTGTGATTCGTCATTTAACACCATTGGTTTGCAATTTTATCAAGGATTTTTTCTTTACTTTGCAGTTAAAAGATTAGAATTGGATCCCTAGGGAGGGGGGAGTTTTCCAGAATGTATACAAATCCTTACCTCCTGGCATTATTTTTGATCTCCACTTCAAATTTTTTTCACGATTGTGATGGATCGACAGCAGCTTGTACAGGTCGTCAATTTTTATTGCACTTTTTTCTTACTCGTTTGGCTTTGAGTCTGCATTTACTGAATATGCAATTTATTGTTTTCCAGGGGATTGTTTGTCGCAAGAGACAATGAAAAAGATCGAATCTTGTCCGGCTGCAATGGGAAACATTATGTATGGATATTATCCTGCTGGAAATTCTTCTTCAGGAGCGTATACCATAGTAAATACGACATCCCTTGATGACTGTGCTATAACATGTTGTTCACATCCAGACTGTAATTATAGTTTTATGGTGAAAAGACAGTGTTTCATGGTTCGTGTTTACATGCATACCTTCATTTGAAAATGTTTTTAGGTGCAAACGTGTGAGTAAAATTACTGTTGACTATTTTTTTTTATATGTAGCTGTCTTGTACCCATGGATTTGAGCTTTGCGAACCTGTTAAGATACCTAAGGAGATGGAAGACATGAAAAACAATGTCAGCATGATATTGATTCGTGAGGCAAACGGACAACTAGTGCAGTCTGCGTTCATCACTTGTGAAGTAGGAGTTGATAGTCAGTGCAGAAAGAATCAAGAATGCGTTCGTCCTGATTCTCCTGATAATAATTCCAAGTCACGAAATGGTGTGTGCCACTGTAAGATTGGGTATGACATGACAAATGATGGGAACTGCGTAACCAGCAAACTTGGCGATTCTGGTAAAGGATAATAACTTACCCGCATAAATGATGAGATGATGTATGATATGTATGGATCTGGCTTCTAACTTAATTGTAATGAATTATTTTAGCTACAGCGGCTCCGATAGAATCCGTCCCACCTTCTAGTGAAAAATCTTTAATGACGTTGGCAGTTTCTGTGATGTCAAAAAATTTAACTCTACCAAAAAATGAAGTTTTTTTAAACGCCTATGCAGTTCCCAATGCTACAGCAGGTATTATAATGTTAATAAATTGTCAGAATATACCTTGTGCGGAAAAAGGAGGTAAATTTTTCCTGTCCTGTGTGTAATAAATTTGTGTAGTAGGATAGGATAAAATTTACCTCCTTTTTGCGCACAAGGTATACGTAAAGTGATATTTTAATGATTAAACATTCTTATGATTGGAATGTAGATGAGCCATATACTTATGAATGGACTTTGATTTCTCATCCCACTCAAAACGGTGATACAGCTGCTATGGAAGGTCAAACGACAGAAAAATTGCATCTTTCGGACCTCATACAAGGCACATATGTTTTTCAAGTCACTGTGTCGAATTCTCATGCACTCGGAACAGCAAATTCCACAATAAATGTGTTTTCAGGTGAGCGTAAAGAATTTAATTTCTTATTAACCGTACATGTTATGCTTCTTGCTCTACTTTTTGTTGCCATCATTGTAAAAAATAATTTATCGCCAAATACATTTGGATTTGGTTCTTTAGAAAAACGCAGTGCCCCTCCTATCGCTGTGATCTCACCTGGAAATCAAACAGTGCAGCTTCCAACTCAGAGTGTTGTTTTAGATGCCAGAGATTCCAAAGATGACGACAAAATAGTTTCATACAAGTGGGAAGTACAAAAAGGCCCAGTCGAGTTTAAACTTGACCCAGCAAAATCTTTAAACTCAAGTGTACTGCAAGTTGAAAACTTAGTTCCTGGAAATTACACTATAAAACTCACAGTTGAAGACTCTGATCATCTAGTCAGTTACACTACTGCAAACATCACTGTTTTAAAAGAAACAGATTACCCTCCAACGGCTATAGCGGGGGAAGATGTTGTCATTTATTTACCGCAAACAGAAGTGACACTGAATGGAAACAAATCTACTGACGACAAAAAAATTGTAGAATGGGAGTGGAAAGCTATGGGTGATAAAGGGGTTGATATGCAAGACACACATACTCCGTTTCTTAAATTAAGTCATCTGGAGGAAGGCTTATTTGAGTTTGTGCTAAAAGTAAAGGATGAAAGCGGACAAAGTGCGACATCCACTGTGCACGTACTTGTGAAGCATTCTACTGGGTCTCCGCCTAAAGGTAACCTAGAATTTCACCTTTTTATTTTCAATTTTGCTCAATTCAATACAATTTACAACTGTAGTTTTCAAATGTTTGTAGCTGTTGCGGGGCCAGAACAAACTATAACTTTGCCCCAAACATGGGCAGTCTTGGACGCCTCTTCAAGTACATCCGAAAGCAATACAATTGCTAAATATTCGTGGAAGCAGCTTAGGTATGAGCAAACATGAAGCTTGTGCATGTTTTTTCATGTCCATTAAAACTTGTTATCATTGTCTTGACAAGTTTATTTCACTTTTTAGGGGGCCCACCAACGCAACTCTCAAAGATTTAGTGAAAGAAAACGGAGCCAAAATGAATGCATCCGGTCTTACAAAGGGTGACTATGTTTTTCTCGTTGAAGTTGAAGATGAGGCAAAGCTGATGTCAAATGACACAGTGAAAGTGTCTGTTGTACAAAGTAAGGGCAATTAATTTTTCATACCCACCATGCGAGTTAGCTAGTTTCCATACATTTTCCAACATTCCTAATGGAACATGATTTTTAAACTGAAGGAGTCAATGAGCCTCCTATAGCGGACGCTGGTGCAAATATTGAAGTTGTTCTGCCTGCCACACTGGTTACGATCAATGGTTCCAAATCTACAGACGATGTTAAAATCACTGATTGGAAGTGGGAACGAACTGAGGAGTCGTTGGCTGCTGGAGTGATACTGGAAAATTCAGACAAAAGTCCTCTGCTAAAGGTAAGACATTTGGAAGACACAAAAATATGGATAGTAAAAATTTGCTATTTCAGCTCCAGATAATCACTTTTTTTCTTAGCTTACGGACTTGGTTCCTGGTAAGTATTATTTTAGACTGAAAGTGTCAGATGAGCAAGGTTTGACGGATGAAGATGTCGTCCATCTTGAAGTCAAAGAAGGTAAGCGTGCAACGAAAGTGTAAAAAGAAGATTGCAGATCAGTATGTATAATTATTGTTGATTTAAATTAACTAACAGACCCAATGAAAAAGGATTTGGTGGAAATCATTTTGGATGTGTCTGTAAAGTTTCTAACTGAGGCAGATAAAATAAAAGTAATCCAGCAGCTGTCTTTAATACTGCACGACATTGAATTAGTCCTAAGCAAAATGAGGTCACAGCTGTATTCAAGTATGTTGTTTGTGTACTATGATATGAATCTTTTATTTAGTTGAACGGGAACTATTTTTTGAATTAATTTTTATGGAATTGTAGACAACGCAGTTTTAATTTTATATGGAATTGCTGAAAGCAAAAAAGTTGTGGAAGGGGTGCAGCTTGTAGAACGCTTAAAAGAGCGGTTGCGACATGATGACACTCTCTTAGAGTTTCCGTTTGTGTCTATTGACACAGTACTTTGTTTAGACGATTGCTCTGGTAAGTATTTATTTATGCCATTTATCATGATGAACTTTCTCAATGATGGGAATTGGTATTAGTATTTGTAATCATTCAATCCCCTTTAAAGGCCATGGTACTTGTGTGGATAAATCTAGTGGCCGCACATGCGAATGTAATCCTTTCTGGATGCCAAACTTATTAAAGAGAAATTCACATACTTACGAAAGGAATTGTGGTAGGAATCATATGAAAAATATGCTAAGATTTAGTAATTTTTAAAATATATTTGAAGTTTTAAGATGTTCATGATTTTTCTTCACAGAATGGAGCAAGATCTACGTGGGTGTTGTGTGTCTTTTGTTTGTATTGACCATTGTAGGCCTTACTTGTGGTTTCATCTTTTTAATTCGAAAGCGGGCCACGAATTTCAAGACATCTCCTATTATCCAAGCCAATGGGCATTATAAACCCAACCGTCGTCGTGCCAAAAGACAAATTCATGATCAGAAGGAGCAGTACTTATTGTTAGGTGGAGACGACGATGTTGAGAACGAACTTCGAGGTATGTTGGTTTCAGAAGTATTTAAAAATATACATGATTGATTACTCATTATTCATTTAACTCCTCAATAATTTGACAGAACGTGAAATAGAATCCGACAGCGTCTCATCTGATTCGGATATATTGTTTGAGACTAACAAGAAGTCCTCATTAGCTATGAAAGAGTTACTTTCTAGTGGATCTAATGGTATTTCAAGAAATGGGATCCTTAAAAATGGAAGAACTAATCATTCCAGTACTAGTGGTATTTCACTGAACGCGTAAAGTGAGTGAAGTCTTCATTTATTTTTTTCTGTTGTTGGTTTTGAAAACTGGACTGGCAGTGGCACTGGCAGTTCAGTAACCAATACGAAGTGATACGAAATACGATGATGCGAAAATGAATTATCAATTTTGGTGTGCCATGTTGTGCGTTCTTGTATAAAGGACTGAGGTTGACCTAAATATTCTATGTTATCCAATATTATCCTAGTCAAATTATATTATTTTTTATTTGTGGTCACCTTCTTTTTGCCTTTTAAACTCAATACAATAGCGGTTGTTCTGTTATTTAATGTAACAATAATTTATTGCTTGACGTTACTTTTTTTCGTGAATGTGTAGTTTTCCAATGCATTCCATTTTAACTGTGTGTATTATTTATCTACAAATTATTATTCCGTTTAGGTTGCCACTTTATGCCTAGTCAAAGCATGTCCTTCCAGGAAATGATTAATGATCAATATAATCTAGCTGAAGCCGATCGAAAAAATAGTTAGCGCAATTGGGCTCTTGGCTCTTGTGTGATTTTTAATGCAATTATACTTCATCATCCTCCATCTACTGGTATCATTCACTACTCCGTAGTACCTTGCCCAACATCGTTGGGAGAGACCTACTATTGTTCAAAGCAAGAACAAGTTAAAACCTGCGACACCGCCATA
>Ga0210040_10006423_pt1 | contig 14643 bp, 12 predicted proteins | sample CryGeyCG12114_NA_FD_185462 | JGI IMG/M metagenome (GOLD analysis project Ga0210040, IMG submission 185462) | Groundwater microbial communities from aquifer - Crystal Geyser CG19_WC_8/21/14_NA (SPAdes) (version 2) | ecosystem: Environmental > Aquatic > Deep subsurface > Groundwater | place: USA... | reverse complement strand
GAAGGATGGTGTCTTCAAAGGGTCTTGCCTGAAAACATAAGATGCCTCAACAGTCTTACTAAATTTCTTAGTTATCCTAGCCGTTAATAATATCTTAATGTTTCTTAATTTTTATTTTTATGTTTGTTATGGCAAGAAATTGGTATTTCTGAGTAAACAGCCGCAAAAACATTGCCGTCGACTTCGAAAAAATGTATGCTTAAAAACTATCTGCTGTCCTACGGATTTTCGGTTTTCTTTTTTTCATGAATGTGTAGAAGTGCAGTTGAATTCGTTGGGTATGTTGCTACTTCCATTTGCTATCTGCATGTTTAGTAGCAGTTTTCTCAACAATAATTTTACCTTGAGTTAACGGATTCATTGTCCGGACCAAGGACTGATAAAAAGTCTCAAATCAAAGTCACCTCAAAAGTAGGCAGCTAAGACAAGACCTGAAATGGTCACTGCATCTGTTTCTGTTACTTCTTTAACTGTGATACAGATACGAAGCAAATCTTCAAGTGCGATGTTCGTGCTCCATAGTAAACGGTGTTTATTCGTTAAAATATAGGTTAAGTATGCCACTTGTACGTAAAAAGAGTTATGGATCAACGCGGCCTTAAAATTCTACGTCAGCCACGCTAAGACAGCGCGTTGACTCAACTAAGCTCTCGACCAAACCTCGAAACATCTAATCTGCTAGTGCGGGTATATGTCACTTTCACGCTTACTATTAAGTACGATTACCTATTTTTCTGTGTTTTTCTTGATACTTATTTGAAGTGTTGAGTTGTCTTAAGAGTTTTTCTTAGTATCATATCTTATGTCTTCATTTCAAAGTTTTTGGCGACATTGTTGTGTTTGATCTATTGTTTCCTACTGTTCTTAACCTTATAATTTCTTGATTCGTAGGTTGCTCCTTTAGATGACAGTACCTTGAAGAGAATGGTCTCCGTCCTGGATAAAAAGATATCCAAGAACCAAGAGATGAGGATCAAGTTTCCTGATCAACCTGAAAAGTAAGCAGTTTTAATTTGGCTCATGCTGTCATGCTTGCTTCTATTTGATGTTATAGAATTTCATAAGAAGGATCTTGGGATCTAATCCAAACTAGACTTAGACCTTATCTGATAGGGTACCTAGTTCTAGTACCTCCAAATTCTTATGATTGTATTTCTTTACCAATAGATTCATGGAGTCTGAATTCGAGTTACATCAGTCTATTCAAGAGCTCCATGCCTTAGCCGCTATGCCTTCTCTGTACCCTCTGGCGGTGGAAATGTCCTTGCCGTCAACGCTACTTGGACTCCTAGCGCATGAAAATGCGGATATCTCCTGTTCTGTTATTGATCTCTTGAAAGAAACAACGGATGATGATATCCTGGAAGACAATGAAGACGAATGCATTGCCTTTGTTGACAGTCTTCTTGACCAGCAAGTTCTATCCCTTCTCACTCAAAATCTTGACAGGCTGGATGAAACGAACAAAGATGAAATCGAAGGAGTCCATAATACTCTGTCGATATTCGAAAACCTCTTTGAGACGCGATCCCATCTTTGCGACGTGGCATGCGAAAATGTACGTGGTAATCTTGTTATTCTTTTAGCTGCATTGCTACAAGTTTTACAAGCTTACAAATTATGTGTCACATTTGTTATTTTTATGCTAATGTTACTATTGTGTCTATCATTTATAGGGACTGCTAAAGTGGCTGCTAAAACGAATTAGAGCGAGACTGCCATTCGATGGGAACAAGCTTTATGCCGGAGAAATTCTTGCTATCCTATTGCAATCATCACAGGCAAACCGAGCACTTCTGGGGACTATGGATGGAATTGACGTATTACTTCAACAGCTAGCTGTATACAAAAGACATGATCCTAATTCTAATGAAGAGTCCGAGTATATGGGGAATATTTTCAATTGCATGTGTTCAGCCCTTTTGTATGGGCCAAATAAGAGCTATTTCTTGAAGGGAGAAGGACCTCAACTTATGAATCTCATGCTTAGGTAATTTTGCGTCATTGAAAATCGTATGCAGTAGTAAAGATTACGAACTTGCGTTAATGCTGAATTGAAAGCTTGAATGTAAATAATGAAGTGAGTGAGTTATTATAAAAACTCTGTGCTAATGAACATTTTTGTAATTTTCTATTACAGAGAGAAGAAACAGTCTCGTGGGGGTGCTCTTAAAGTGCTAAACTATTCCATATCCGGTGCGGAAGGGGCTGCCAATGCAAACAAAATCATTGAAATTCTTGGACTCCGTACCATCTTCCCATTGTTCATGAAGACACCAAAGAGGGCAAAACGTAAAGGTCTAAGTGCACTGGAGCACGAGGAACATGTGATCTCTATTATAGCTGGTCTTTTACGCCATACTACTGGGTCCAATAGGTCACGAATCCTGATCAAGTTTGAGGAGAATGAATTTGAAAAAATTGAAAGACTAGGAGAGCTTCATTTCAAATACTTGGAGAAGATGGATCGCGTGGACAAGGAGATCAAAGCTACAGAGGCGGCCACAAGACAGAAACTAGATGATGACGAAAAGTATTTGCAGCGCATGGATGGTGGACTCTTCACTCTTCAACAAATTGACTACATCATCGTAGAAGCAAGTGTGGCCAATCCTCGGGTGAAGGACAAAGTTCTCAAGATAGTGACACTTCATGGGGGATCCTTGTCTACTGTGGAGAAGATTGTAGATGAATACTCTTCGAATCTTGGTGGAGATGACAATGATGATGAAGAATGGACTACAAAACAACAAGAACATATAGCCAAACTTTTGAAAGACTTTAATTCCTGATTTACTCTTCCATATTGTCTTCTGCAACTCGGATTGTGATTTGTATTCCTTATAGTCGGTAAAGGTACGTATTCCGATTTTTGTAAATTTAGAGTTTGCTACTCCAATTCAAATCAGGGCTTTAAAAAGTTGGATAGAATTGAACAGTTCATTGTAAAATATTTTTAATATTGATGAAAGTCAGGTTGAATATCAGATTCAGTTTTACGTTTTTAATATCCTCTGTCTTTTATTAGAATTAACTTATGCCATGAAATATCATAGTAATATTTATGTTACATTTTGTACACTGAAGTTGATACAAAGGAGTTAAATTCTGAATGAAGATTAAATATCTCAGATTCGTTTTTGAGAGTTACTATAACACGTTCAGCCTGAATTTTTTACGGATTGTTATTACTGCAAGGCATCAGCCTATCCATAATTTCATGTTTCGGTCGGGTTTTCATGATTCGTAAGGGTACAACGATCAAGTTATTTATAAATAAGGTACAAATTAGGAAACATTAAATTTCAATATATTTATCTCAATCTGACGGATTCAAGCCATGTAGGATATTTTAAATCTTTGTTGCCTCATTTTTGCTCGTATGCGCTACAGGCGTCGCTTGTTATATTTGCTATTTCTGTGTGATTTTAGCCGTAGACTGGCTAAGACGGCCATTTTGTACTTAACTAAAGGCGTGGACGTGAGTCTAAATCTTGAAACATTCCATCTGTAACGATCATTTCTCATCTGGAAACTTTCTAGTGAGAGACAATATCTTTTAGACATTTATTTTATTTTTTATTTTATGTACTACAGCCACTAATTGCTCAAATTTTCAAGAGTAGAGCTGGCATTTCATGATGTATTGAGAGAACATTCTATAGGAGACAAAGTGTGTAAATGTGGCAATGCTGTTTCTTCATGGTTAGTAAGGGGATCGAGTTAGGGGAATCTATGTCCTTGTTTTCCTAGTGCATCCTAAGTAATCATTTCTCTCAGTTTTTAATGTAGTCTGTTTAACTCTCTTTGTATGCAAGTTTCGAAACTATTTTTTTTGTCCATGAAGAAGAGCACATTTTCTTTTCGATTTTCCATATTTTGAAAATTGTAATGCTTAACTTGAATGCAGCTAATTTTCCGTTGCTAACAGTATTTGTTCGCTGTTGAAACATTGGAGTGCATGTATAAAATTCTGAGAAGTTAGGTGGCAAACGGCCAGATTTGGTTGCTGGTGAATAGTCAGTTTTACGCCGTGTGCGCTGGTATAAGTTGTATGCTGTAGTAGTATAGCGTCCGCTTATTATCAGAGTGAGGTAGTTAGGTACCTTGCTTTAGCTGCTTGCTGCTACGTAAGCAAAAGGAGACTCCATAGTTAGTTCAGAAAGTCGTCCATCTCTTTCACTTGGGTTGCGCGACTATTTGTAAAGAATTTTTAAATAATAACCATCAGAATTAATTTAAATATTATTTAGAGTCAAGATTCTAAATCCCCAGTGTTCACTTTCGTTGGCAGTGTGTAATTTTTATAATATATTGTAGTTTTTTCGGTGTAAAATCTGGTTGATTTATAGGGAGTGAACTTTGAGTTTTGAAAAATTTTCTAGTCTAAACTTGAAGGGAAAGTTGATTGTCAATTAACTTTTTGATGTTATTGGAGATTCTTTTGCCAAGTTTAGTGCTTACGAGTGTGAATTACATGATTTTGCTTCGTATTTGAGAGATATAGCCTGAATCCGTCATGTCTGATGTAAGTTTTTCAAGTTTTTATCTTGTGTTTTCATTCAGGTGGTTTTGGGGGGCTCGAAATTTTGTTAGGGGTAGAATTGTTTAAAATACTGTTTGCGATATCGTTGTACCTTTAGCTTTGGCATCAATGATGTTAAAATTGGTCGGGGGAGATGCAAGTTTTGGGAATTATTTAAAGTTGAATGAGGGAATCATATTGGGTTGTAGCATTTACCAAATTTTGAAACCATGTTTTCGAAAAACTGTTGAGTGTTTCTTCATTACGTCGACGCCATTGGATAGGCCATTCAAGGAACCGTATGGACACCCAGTTTGGTCTTCGGCACATTGGGACGCCTTGAAGAATTTTTACATCTTTTTCTAACTTTCACCGGTTAAAACATAAACAAACCATTGTTTTTATATAATCTATTCGAAATATTGTCCTGTATTCTTGTTGGATAATGTGTCGTTATGTTTTTCGCTTTAGTACTGCAATTAACAGGGCACAAAGTCTCGATTAAGACTAAAACCGGCGTGAAAATTTAACTTTTTGATGAACCAACAGTTACAGATCCGAATTGCTTTCACCAATTCATTATTAGTCAAAAACACAACGTTTTGCCGTTTATAAATTCAATTTAACAGTGGATTGTATGTTTAAATAATGCTCAGTAATACTAACTAAACCAGAGTGTCGATTTTTTTTGCGTGAGCAATAATTACAAGAGGCAGCGAGAAAACATTTCCTTTTTTATATCAAATTTTTAAAAGTAGCATGGCTACTTCAAATTATGACAACCGTTTTGTAATCTACTTATTAACAATGCGAAATTATCGAAGACAAACAAACTGCAACAATGATCAACCACCACCAATCCATGGTCCTGGTCCAATATTTCACGGAACTATGTTCATCATTCAAAACAGTATACACTCTTGCATTCTAAATACCCTAGCATACTGGTTATAGGCTATGGCATAAAGTTGATAAAATTTGGAGCCCCAAAACCATGTGAACCATACCAACTCTCACCATAATCACAATCTTATTTTAAGTTACTATAATTGCATAAAATCAACTCCTCCAGGACGATGATCATAGTCGAAGCTCTGTGGATTCTCATCTCTCAGGAGGTTCATCCTCCTCATCATTAGATGATGTTGGTAAGAACAATAAAGCAGGGGATGCCACATACAGTGATGATGAGTCTAAACAAAATAATTCCAAAAATCATACCGGCTCGGAAGAAGCCGGTAGTACCAGTGGTAGCGATAGTTCATCGCAAGATGAAGCTTCGGATCATAGTGACAATGAGCAACAGGGCTCCGGATCCTCACGGTCGAGGTCAGCTTCAGAATCGGAATCTATTTCGAAATCCAAATCTATATCCCGATCGCATTCCAGCAATTCCTCAGACGATGGGGAAACTACGAGTAGTCAGAATAAACGGTAAGTCAAGTCCACTAACTAGAAAAAACAGACTGTTTAATGAAAACCTCTTGTATCCAGTAAAGTTTTCATAAGAAATAAAATGTTATTGGTTGTCCTTCTATAATGACTCATTGTTTGAATTGGTACTGTCAAGTTCGGGGAAGAAAGGAGACGATTTAAAAAATTTATGGGAAGACAATCCTGATTTTTATGGGATCCGTCGCTCTTCTCGTAAAAGGCAGAACAGTTCAGACTCGAAGCCACCGGTATTAGTACCACAAGTGGCTGCGCAGAAAAGAAAGAAACCTGTTAAGACTGTCTCCAAGCGAAGGAAATTATCTTCGGATGACGATGATGATAGCTCTGATGAGGAAAGGAAAAGGTTTGAATTGCATTCTGCTTTGGTTCTGCAGTGGAACTATAAATTCATGTTAGTTAGGGAGGGCAAAGTAGCAAAATGCAAGATTTTTCCATTTGATTTACATAGGAGCTCTCGTAACAGAACTGCAGCAAATGTAAATTACAAAGAAGATGAAAGCGATGTTGACGATGAAATGTCAGATGAAGATGAGGATGAGTTGGGGGAGGCTCAAAATGGGGAGACTGAAGAGGAACCTACTGAGACGATAGAAAAAGTGATAGAAATGAGACTAGGCAAAAAAGGAGGTATATAGTCCAGCATAAACTATTTTCAAAGAAGTTCATTTCACATTAAATTATTAACAGACAAGAATTTGTCATAAATTTTTAATAGCTACGGGCAGTCCCACTACCTTATACATAATAGAAGAAAAAGGGGATCCAAATGAAACTTTGCCCCCTGAGACGGAAAAAGAACGACAGTTTTTAATCAAATGGGTAGGCTGGTCTCATCTTCATAATACATGGGAGTCTATAGATACGCTGAAGGAGATGAAAGTGAAGGGACTGAAAAAGTTAGATAATTTTTGCAAGGTAAGGTTTATTTCGATTTTGAAGCTGGGCCTTATTGTTTAAATGAGGGAAAGAGGAATGATGATTGCATTCTTCTGTGTGAACCAAATGATAGAAAGAAGATGAAATGCGAAGATGGAGAGCGTACTCAAGCCCTGAGGATTTGGAATATTTTGACTGTCAACAGGAGCTGCAAACCGAATTGTATAAAGCATACATGAATCCTGAAAGAGTTATTGGTACGCGGCAGTGGCTTACTTAAAGGGTTATGATGAAACCATGAAACATTTTTTTCTAACAAGAAAATGAGTCTAATGATATTTTACTACAGATCATCGAACTCAAGACGGCCAGTTAGAATACTTCGTAAAATGGGAATGCCTTCCTTATGCGGATGCTACGTGGGAAAATAAACCGCTGATTGCAAGCAGAAATCCGAGAGTTATTAAAGACTTTAAAAAACGTGAAGCCTCTGTATGCACACCAACTACCTCTACAAAACAGTTGAAATTTCGACCCAAATTTGTACAAATCAAGTCACAACCGAACCACATGAAAGGAGAATCAGGGGTATGTGCTGAATACGTTTTTGGAGTCGAAACTACATACACACAATTAATCATTTGTTTCGACTATGCAATTTTATATTTATGTTGGTAATAGGATTTAGAACTCCGAGATTACCAGTTAGATGGGCTCAATTGGTTAGTTCATTCATGGTGCAAAGAAAATTCAGTGATATTAGCAGGTAAGGTTTCGCAGTTAGTTTTAAGAGTTGATTGTGGGCATTGAAATGATATGTTAGGTTATTTATTATTAGTTCCGAGAGCTAAAGTTGACGATATGTTTTTTTGTAGATGAAATGGGCTTGGGAAAAACGATTCAAACAATTTGCTTCCTTTCATACTTGTTTGAAACGTACCATTTGTACGGTCCCTTCCTGATAGTTGTTCCTCTGTCTACAATGGCTGCATGGCAAAAAGAATTTGCTCAGTGGGCTCCGCAAGTCAATTTAGTCACTTACATTGGAGATGTTGCTTCTAGAGATATTGTAAGTAGAAATACAAAATTTAATTTCAGGTCTCTGTTGATCAGAAAGAAACTTTTGTACTCTTTATTTTATCATGTTTATTGTTTCATCTTTTAGATTCGTGAATATGAATGGTTTTTTAAAACCAATAACAAACTTAAGTTCAATGCATTACTCACTACGTACGAAATAGTTTTAAAAGATAAGGCAATCTTGGCGTCCCTCCCTTGGGCTTGTCTAATGGTGGATGAAGCTCATCGACTAAAAAATGGAGAGTCCCTGTTGTACAAAACGTTGTATGAATTTGATACATTTCATAGGTATTGCAGCGATAGAAGTTTGTGGGTCGCTGATTAGGAGATTTTTTGTATTAAGGCTATGTTTTTGTACTACACATAGGCTTTTAATTACGGGAACTCCACTGCAAAACTCTCTGAAAGAATTATGGTCTCTCCTGCATTTCATCATGCCCCGTAAATTTGACGATTGGGAAACCTTCGAGCAAGAACACGAAGAATCCTCTACTAAAGGGTATACAAAACTACACAAGCAGCTAGAGCCTTACATCCTTAGGCGAGTCAAAAAAGACGTGGAAAAATCCTTGCCAGCCAAAGTAGAGCAAATTTTGCGAGTAGACATGACATCCGTCCAACGTCAATATTACAAATGGATTCTCACAAAGAACTACTCAGCCTTACGGAGAGGGAACAAAGGGTCAGTTTCTTCGTTCATAAATGTAGTTATGGAACTAAAAAAATGCTGTAATCATGCCACATTGGTGAAACCACTGGAAAATCCTCAGGGAGATTCTCTCAATCAACTAATCAAATCCAGTGGAAAACTGCTATTGCTAGACAAGCTATTAGTCCGACTTAAGGAAACTGGCCATCGTGTTTTAATTTTCTCCCAAATGGTGCGCATGCTAGACATCATTGCAGAATATCTTCAAATCCGAAGATTTGCATTCCAAAGACTGGATGGCTCAATTAAAGGAGATATGAGAAAACAAGCTCTGGATCATTTCAATGCTGAAAGCTCCAATGATTTTTGTTTTCTTTTATCCACTCGTGCTGGAGGCTTAGGAATCAATTTAGCTACCGCAGATACTGTCATCATTTTCGACTCTGACTGGAATCCCCAAAATGATTTGCAAGCCCAAGCCAGAGCTCATAGGATAGGACAGAAAAACCAAGTAATGATTTACCGACTAGTGACTAAAAACTCTGTAGAAGAAGATATCATCGAACGTGCCAAAAGGAAAATGGTTTTGGATCATTTGGTCATCCAAAGGATGGACACAACGGGCCGAATGGTTTTGAATAAAAATTCAAAGTCTTCTACAAATCCATTTAACAAAGATGAACTGACAGCCATTTTGAAATTTGGAGCCGAAGAATTGTTCAACAAAGAGGATGAAAATGAAGGGGATGATAATTGTGATATTGACGAGATCTTGAGGAGAGCTGAGACTCATGAAGAAACTGCAAGACCTGGCGACGAACTTTTATCTGCTTTCAAAGTTGCATCTTTCACTATGAATGAGGATGAAGAGGTTGCTGAACCTATTTCCAGCGCTGCAGAAACCAAGGAATGGGATGACATTATTCCAGAAGATATTCGCAAAAAGGTGGAACAAGAGGAGAAAGAGAGGGAGATGGCTGATTTGTATCTCCCACCTAGATCAAGTCGAGCGGCAGCTAATGAAGCTGTCAAAGGGCAAGTTGATGATGCCGCTTTGGCTATGAAAGCCAGGAGGAAACGGAAACGAGGGGAAAGTGATGACTCTGATTCCGACGGGGGCAAGAAGAAACGTGGCAGACCCAAGGCTAAAGAGAAGGAGAAAGTTAAGGGAATCAAAGATGTCGAGATTCGACGGTTTGTGAAAAGTCTGAGGAAGTATCCTAATCCTATGGGTCGTATTGAAAAGTTGGCTCAAGATGCAGGTTTGACTGATAAGCCTTTGAGTGAGTTGAAGAAATTAGCAGACACTTTGATTTCCAAATGCAAGGTATTGAAGTTTTTTCTAACAATTATGCATGATGTTGTATTGTTGTATAGTAGTTATGCTAACTCAATAGTTTTTTATTCAGGTAACAATGGCTGAACATAAAGTGCACATGGATCAAGTAATAAAAGAAGAAAAAGATGCACCCGTAACCCCTGCAGAAGTTACAGATGGAGGAACTCCAGTAACGGCTGTAGAAAAAAAGAAGAAAATTCGAGAAAAAGGACCATTTTTCAAAATCTCAGGCATCATGTTGAATGCACGTACAATGTCTATAGCACTAGAGGAAATTGAACCATTGGGAAAAGTCATTCCTAAGGATGAGACTGCAAGGAAAAACTGGAAATTCGATTTGAAAGTCAGACCCGCCGCGTTTGAAGGGGAATGGGGGCTAGAAGAAGATACAAAACTGCTGCTAGGAGTATGGGAATATGGAATGGGCTCTTGGGAAGCAATTAGGGAGTCTGACCCTGTGTTGAAAGAAAAAATATTAATTGAAGGGGACAAAAAACCGCAATATAAGGATATAGCACATAGAGCAGAGTTACTACTGAAGGTTCTCAAAAAGCATTTAGCGACTATAGAAGTTCCCAAGAAAGCTCGGAAGAAGGGTAAGAAGGCTGCAGAGAATGGCACTTTGGCTGGCATCACAGTAGATGGATTGAATGCAGGTAGTGATAAGAAGGAGGAGGCGGGGGAGAAAGGAAAGAATAAAAGTACTGTCAAGAAGAGGCAAAGGCAGAAAAAAGATAAGGGGCCGTTGCATTTTTCGGCTAGTACGGAACCTACTCCAGTGAACTATTTGGGTGATTGGGATCCGGTTGTGTTTAACGAGTGTAAAGAAAAAATGAGACCTGTTAAGAAAGCATTGAAAGCTTTGGACAATCCTGACAGCAGTTTGAGTGAAAAGGAGCAAATCAAGCACACGAGAACTTGTTTACTACAGATCGGAGATCAGATTCAAAAGTGCTTGAATGAATTTACGGATCCCTATTTGAATAAGCAATGGAAAAGGTACGATGCCTACTTTTTATGTGCTTTCTTACTGTACAACTGTGTGTATGTTTTCATGATTCGTTTTTCTTGTTTTTCAGCCATCTCTGGTACTTTGTCTCCAAATTCACTGAATATGATGCGAAGAAGCTGTACAAATTGTACAAGAAAGCGAGTAAAAAGGAAAGTGATGAAGGGAAGCATGGGAAAAAACATAGCAGTAAAGGCAAGGACAAAGATGGGACTGCTTCGGAAAAGAAAAAGAAGGATAAAGATAATCGAAAACAAAAAGTTAACAAACTGTCTGCTCCCTTACATTCTCGTGTTCCTCCCATAGAAAATTCGAATTCTTCTCATTCTTTTACCGATACCTTTTCTAACTCTTCTAAATCAGCTAAAGCACAATTTCGTGAGCGTGTGGAGAGAGCTTATGCTTTATCCCAGTCTCATGATAATGTACCTGCAACGGAACATCGTGTTCCTCCTCCCCCAACATCTTTTAACGATATGCATTTCCCGTCTGGTCCTGGTGGATCGTATAACAGTCCTAGAAAGTTTCCTAATGGTCCGGCCCCGTCTCTAGGCTATAGTGGTGCAGATGCAAGGCATCCGTTGTATAGTAGAGACCGGTTTGTAGACCGAGCACCAGGAGATCCCAGGGACAGGTCGGATAGATCACATGCTCCTGATTCCAGGGATCCTAGAGATAGACTGAGTGATCCTCGAGATAGAGGGGATCATCATAGGGATCGATTGAGTGGTGATCCAAGGGATAGGACAGCTCCAGATCCAAGGGACCGGCAAGGGAATCGGGGTTATAGCTATGACCGAGAAAGAGGGGTTCCTCCACCCCCTCTGTCTGATCGAGGACCTTCGGGTAGTTCTGCGGGGAGACCCTGGGGTGGTCCTAGTAAGAATAGGTATGTGACTAACCTACTGTTTTCAATTTTAGTTGAATGGACAGTATATGATTTGTGCATTGCTGATACATTTAAGGCTTGAGTGAATACTTATTGTCTGATTTGTAGGTATAGTGGAACAAGTACAGGAAGTCATTATGGCGGTAGAAGGGACAATCCAGTATCGCAAGTTCCATATTCCGGACAAGTGGCTACTGGGGTGACCACACCTACCAATTATTCCCCAGGTAGGATAGTTCCACCTTTTGCTCAAGAAGAATGGAAACGGGCGGATCCGAAAAGACTGCCTTTAGGGAATAATTTTGGTCAATCAAGTCGAGATGGAGCCAACTCCAGTGGGGGTGTTAGGAGACATGAAAAATATTAGGTTATCTGTCGACAAGAATAATATACATATAGGAGGTATACAGTTTTTTCTGTCGATTTTTTGTGATGATTGTTTTTATGAAGAAAATTTAGTTACAGTTGTGCTTTACACATAAAACGAATGAATATAAAAAGTATGGAACAGTATATAGTAGTCGTTTAGTTTTGATTTAAACTGTTTCTCAAGCCACAGTTGTCGAAAATTAGAGACATTGATTTTTTGTTGATGATTGATCTTCACCATTTTCCTACTGCAGCTGTCGATGTTACTTTTATTTCCTGCAATAGAAAAATAAATCGCATTGTATTAAGTAAGTTGTTACGCCTGTTAATAAAGGTTGCATTACGAAAATCCGAAAAAAATCTTTCAGTTTAATATCTTTCTTACTTCTTCGCATACTGGACAGTCCACACATTTACGCATGACTTTATTGGAACAGTCATTTACAAATAATTCATAAACGCATCTATTATGAAATCGGGCTCCACAATCACAGACAACATCGGGAATTTCTCCATCTAAATCATAAGCGTAGCAAACGATACATAAATTTTCATTGGCACTTTCAGCATTGTCACCCTCTAGTTCAGGTTTTTGAAAGTGACATTCAAATATTGCTTCAAGGTTTTCTACGTTCGTTCGATCTTCAGTCCACTCCTATAAAATGGAAAAAATTTGTCAGTCATTGCTGTATAAATTAATGAATATGCATAACAAAACAAACATCGCAATACTTTATAGTTATTATCTATAATGTTTTCATAGAAATCCACGAGTTTTTCCGGTCCAGAAAAATTTATTTCGGGCAAAGATCTTGGTCTTAAAGCGTCAAATGTCAAGTTCATGATGATTTTGTCTGGCATCATTATTCGTCGATGGTAGTCTCCAAAAGTAGGAGTTAGCGGATCGATTACATGGGTATGAGCATCTAAGTCATCCATCTCGTCCCAAAACGGGTTACATTTGTTCACATAATCAATGAACATGTTGAAAGCTTCTAGGATGGTCTATAAAATTGAAAAAAATATTGAACAATGATCGTCGGAAAAATAATTAACGAAACAACATACTTTTGGCCACTGCAAGTCCTCTTTTGGGATCGGCAGCTGGACTTCTATTGACAAACTTTGATTGTTGGGATAGTTTTTCAATATTCTCATACTGATCTTATGTGCCCTGTCCACTTCATCTGTATGAACAATAACTATATTTCTGAAGTCCTCAGTGACACAGTCTACCTGTTGTGCATGAAATAAAAATATTTTAGCCCATACGAATTCATGTGTCTTAAATACATGTATCATATTCCAGACACAAAATCTTACATTAGAAAATCCAATCTGCTCCAATTCTTTCAAAATTCCTGTGTAAAACACGGGTGATATCGTATGATATTTAGTGTTAGCGTCCTGAAGATTGGTCTGGACCTAAATGGAAATTATTTCGGTCAGGTATCATTCTGCATATCGTCTTTTGATGCTACCATACGTTAGAGAATTAGAGATATTTCGAAACGAATAACCACAGCACACGAATATAGAACCACTTGGCGCTAGAACCACTTAATCATAACCACAATTTTTATTTAATTTTACCCTCCGCTGAACAGCTTGTAATAGTTCGAGGATTGTGTCAACTTCTAATTCCTTGGGATCTATATTCTGGAGTGCCAGTAGGAGGTCATCCTCCCCCAAAATAATGACGTCCTTGCAAGATGGATAGTTTGGGGCTTGAATTTCAATTCTTACCAATGTTGACTACAAAGATCGAAAATACGACTATCAGCAGACGATTACAATTGTCTGGAAAATTTATTTAAAATAAATGCATCGAGTTAAATACCTCAACTAAAAGCAGCCCTCGCCACAATTTTTTATCATTCCAAAAAGAAATGCATGGAAATTCCTGCATTATTTGTAGCTCCATTTCAGATGTTGAATGTAAACCCGTAAGGTTCCCAAAATGTTAATCTTAGTTAGAATTATAATATGGAACAAATCGCAATTTTTTTTTGGCAAAGTCCTGGTAGTTTTATATGTAAGAAAGTAAAAATTTTGTCGTTTCATCCCCAGGAGAAAGCACCGTTGTTTCTGAAAACACATAATGTTAATAAACCCAACAAACGTGACAGCAAGGAACAGTCACAGAAAAGAGTGCAGTATTTGACTGCCGCCTGAAAATAGAAAGCCATCGATACTTACACTAGAATCTAAATCATGTTAGTTAATGATTTACTTTCACCCCACAGTACGCACAAAATCTTACAAAAAGCAAGCAAGTAGATATTTACTACTATATCAAAGTAGCCAAATCAATTTACGTATAGTACGTTACAAACTATTTTGTTTGGAAAAGGAGATCCTTTTTCCATCGTTGTAAATGCTTATATGCTAAAATAATGCTGACTTGTTAATTTGATCTACTTTTCATTTACATGCATGCAAAACCGTGATA
>Ga0210040_10006422_pt1 | contig 14644 bp, 10 predicted proteins | sample CryGeyCG12114_NA_FD_185462 | JGI IMG/M metagenome (GOLD analysis project Ga0210040, IMG submission 185462) | Groundwater microbial communities from aquifer - Crystal Geyser CG19_WC_8/21/14_NA (SPAdes) (version 2) | ecosystem: Environmental > Aquatic > Deep subsurface > Groundwater | place: USA... | reverse complement strand
TCGGTGGTCGAGGCCGGCCCGGAGTCGCACGTCCCCGACCCGGTGGACTGGGCGGACCTGGCCGCCCCCGACGTGCTGGACCGCTTCGGGGAGTTCCTCCGCCCCACACCGCTGACCGCGATGGACCCGCCCGTCGTCCGCGCCGTCCGTGAGGTGGTCGGCGACGCCGGCCCGCGCGAGGCCGGCCAGCTGGTCTGCCGGTTCGTGCACCAGCACATCCAGTACCTGACCGGGTCGACCAACGTGAAGACCAACGCGATGCAGGCCTGGACGCACGGCAAGGGCGTCTGCCAGGACATCTCGCACGTCTCGGTCGGCCTGCTCCGGGCCCTCGGCCTGCCGGCCCGCTACGTCTCGGGCTACCTGCACCCGAAGCCCGGCGCCGGCATCGGGCAGGCGGTCACGGGGGAGAGCCACGCCTGGGTCGAGTGGTGGGACGGCGGCTGGTCCGGCTTCGACCCCACCAACGTCGTGGAGATCGGCGCCCGGCACGTCACGCTGGCCCGCGGGCGGGACTACCGGGACGTGCCGCCGCTCAAGGGCATCTTCTCCGGGCCCCCGAGCGAGGGGTCGACGGTCACCGTGGAGGTCACCCGCCTGGCCTGAGGCACCGCCTGGGACACTGGGGGCCTCATGAGCTCACCGCTGAACCTGGTCAACCTCGAGCGCGTGTCCAAGGCCCACGGCACGACGGTCATCCTGGACGACGTCTCCCTCGGCGTCGCCGCCGGCGAGCGGATCGGCATCGTCGGCCGCAACGGTGGCGGCAAGTCCACCCTGCTGGGCGTGCTCACCGGCACCCAGGAGCCCGACTCCGGCCGGGTGACCCGCCGCAGCGACATGGCGATGGGCGTCCTCGACCAGACCGGCACCCTGCCGCCCGGGACGACGGTGCGCGACGTCGTCCTCCCGTCGTCCCGGTTCGCCGCCGAGCACGAGTGGGCCGGCGATGCCGCGGTCCGCTCGGTCCTGACCGGGCTGGAGCTGGACCGGATGGGGCTGGACTCCCCGGTCGCCCCGATGTCGGGTGGTGAGCGGCGCCGGGTCGCGCTGGCCGCGCAGCTGATCCGGCCGCTGGACCTGCTGGTGCTCGACGAGCCCACCAACCACCTGGACGTCGAGGGCGTGGCCTGGCTGGCCGAGTACGTGAAGGCCCGCGCCGGTGGGCTGCTGGTCGTCACCCACGACCGCTGGTTCCTCGACGAGGTGTCCACGACGACCTGGGAGGTCGCCGACGGCAGCGTGCACGCCTACGAGGGCGGCTACTCGGCGTACACGCTGGCCCGCGCCGAGCGCGCGCGGATCTCCTCGGTCACCGAGGAGCGGCGGCTGAACCTGGTCCGCAAGGAGCTCGCCTGGCTGCGCCGTGGCCCGCCGGCCCGGACCAGCAAGCCGAAGTTCCGGATCGAGGCGGCCCAGGCGCTCATCGCCGACGAGCCCCCGGCCCGGGACACGATGGCGCTGGCCGGCTTCGCCGCCCGCCGGCTGGGGAAGACCGTCTACGACGTCGAGGACATCAGCTACACCGTCCGCGGCCGTGGCCCGGTGGACGACGCCGACGACCCGGCCGGTCCGGCCGAGGCCGACCCGCCGGGCGAGCGCACGCTGTTCCGCGACCTGACCTGGCACGTCGGCCCGGGCGACCGGATCGGCATCGTGGGGGTCAACGGCGCGGGCAAGACGTCGCTGCTGAAGCTGCTGGTCGGCGAGGTCGCACCGGACGCCGGCCGGGTGGTGGTCGGCCAGACGGTCGCGCCGGCCTACCTGTCCCAGCACGTCACCGAGCTGCCGCCGCGGTCGCGGGTGCTCGAGGCGGTGCAGGACGTCGCCCGCATCGCGAAGATCGGCAACCAGGACATCTCCGCGTCGACGCTGGCCGAGCGGTTCGGCTTCGCGGCCAACCGGCAGTGGACGCCGGTCGGCGACCTCTCCGGCGGCGAGCGACGTCGGCTGCAGCTGCTCCGGCTGCTGATGGCCGAGCCGAACGTGCTGCTGCTGGACGAGCCGACCAACGACCTGGACATCGACACGCTGACCGCGCTGGAGGACCTGCTCGACAGCTTCCCCGGCACGGTGCTGGTGGTCAGCCACGACCGGTACTTCGTCGACCGGGTCTGCGATTCGGTGGTGGCGCTGATGGGCGACGGGTCGCTGGCGGCGCTGCCCGGCGGCGTCGAGGAGTACCTGCGCCGGCGCGCGGCGGGCGAGGCGACACTGCCCGGCGCCAACGGACCGGCCGCGGCGCTCGGCGGCTCGGCGGCTCCGGTGGTCAGCGCCGCCGATGCGCGCGCTGCCCGCAAGGAGGTCAGCCGGCTCGAGCGGCGGATGCTCAAGCTGGACGGGGACGAGAAGAAGCTCCACCAGCAGCTGGCGGAGGCGGCCACCGACTTCGCCCGGGCGGCGGAACTCGACGCCCAGCTCCGCGCGGTGCAGGCGGAGAAGGAGCAGGTCGAGAACGACTGGCTCGAGGCCACCGAGGTCGCCGAGGGCTGACGCCCCCGGCGACCTCTGTCGTCAGCGCTCGGCGCGGTTCACTGCGGAGACGATCGCGCGCAGCGAGGCGGTGAGGATGTTCTCGTCGATGCCGACGCCCCACAGCACCCGCTCGCCGACGGCGCACTCGACGTAGGAGGCGGCGCGCGCGTCACCGCCGGCGGACAGCGCGTGCTCGGCGTAGTCGAGGACCCGGACGTCGACGTCCACGGCACGCAGCGCGTCGACGAACGCGGCGATCGGGCCGTTGCCGTGACCGGTGACGGTCACCGGCACCCCGCGGTCGACCAGCTCGACGCGGAGCTCGTCCCGACCGCTGCCCGAGGCGTTGTGCTCGTGCCCGGTCAGCGCGAAGCGGCCCCAGGGCGCCTCCGGGTCGGGCAGGTACTCGTTGCGGAAGGCGGCCCACATCTGCTGCGCGGTGACCTCGCCGCCCTCGTCGTCGGTGTGCCGCTGGACGACCGCGCTGAACTCGATCTGCAGTCGGCGCGGCAGGTCCAGCTGGTTCTCGGTCTTCATGATGTAGGCGACGCCGCCCTTGCCGGACTGGCTGTTCACCCGGATGACGGCCTCGTAGCTGCGGCCGACGTCCTTGGGGTCGATCGGCAGGTACGGCACCGCCCACGGGATCTCGTCGACCGTCTTCCCGGCGGCGTCGGCATCCGCCTTCAGTGCGGCGAAGCCCTTGTTGATCGCGTCCTGGTGGGAGCCGGAGAAGGCGGTGTAGACCAGGTCGCCGCCGTAGGGGTGCCGCTCGTGCACGCCCAGCTGGTTGCAGTACTCGACGGTGCGCCGGATGTCGTCGATGTCGGAGAAGTCGATCTGCGGGTCGATGCCCTGGCTGAACAGGTTCAGGCCGAGGGTGACCAGGTCGACGTTGCCGGTGCGCTCGCCGTTGCCGAACAGGCAGCCCTCGATGCGGTCGGCGCCGGCCCGGTAGCCCAGCTCGGCCGCGGCGACCGCCGTGCCCCGGTCGTTGTGCGGGTGCAGGGAGAGGACGACGGCGTCCCGGCGGGCCAGGTTGCGGTGCATCCACTCGATCTGGTCGGCGTAGACGGTCGGCTCGGCCATCTCGACGGTCGCCGGGAGGTTGAGGATCGCCGGCCGGTCGGTGGTGGGCTCCCAGACGTCGGTGACCGCGTTGCAGATCTCGACGGCGTACTCCAGCTCGGTGCCGGTGAACGACTCGGGGGAGTACTCGAAGCGGATCTCGGTCTCGCCCATCTGCTCGGCCAGCTTGCGCACCAGCTGCGCGCCGTGGACGGCGATGTCGGTGATCCCGGCCCGGTCCTGGCCGAACACGACCCGGCGCTGCAGGGTCGAGGTGGAGTTGTACAGGTGCACGATCGCCTGCTTGGCCCCGCGCAGGGACTCGAAGGTCCGCTCGATCAGCTCGTCGCGGGCCTGGGTGAGCACCTGGACCGTGACGTCGTCAGGGACCAGGTCCTCCTCCACCAGCTGGCGGATGAAGTCGTAGTCGGTCTGGCTGGCGGCCGGGAAGCCGACCTCGATCTCCTTGTAGCCCATGCGCACGAGCAGCTCGAACATGCGGCGCTTGCGCTCGGGGGTCATCGGGTCGATCAGCGCCTGGTTGCCGTCGCGCAGGTCGACGGCGCACCAGCGCGGGGCCACGGTGGTGGTCGTCTCCGGCCAGGTGCGGTCCGGCAGCGGTACCGGTGTGAACGGCGCGTACTTCCCGATCGGCATCGGGGACGGCTGCTGGGGGTGGCGGGCGTGCGGGTGGTTCTCGGGCATGGGGGCTCCTCTGGCGGGCTGCGGTGCAGCTCCGGGATGCGGTCAGCTGGCGCCCGGGGACGCGCGATCGCCGCGGCGAGGGGGCCGACCTAGGAGAGGGCCTCGCCGCGGCTGATAAGCAGGAGGCTGCCGCGCACGGACCAACCGTAGCAGCGGGTCAGTCCAGGTCGCACCGGCACGCGCACTCCTCGGCGTGCGCCAGGTCGTCGTCGGGGTGGGCCACCTCGTCGCAGCCGGGCGGGCAGGTGCAGGTGAACGGGTCGGGCCGGACCTGCCCCGCAGTCGCCAGGAACCAGCGCTCCCGCTCCTCGGCCACCCGGCGCCACCGCTCCTGGCGTCGTGCGGCGGCGCGTTCAGGAAGGGAGTCGCCGGGCGCCGGGACGTGGTGGTCCTCCGGGGTCGCGTCCTGACGTCGCCGGTCCCGGAGCCGCCTGTCGACGTCGTAGGTGTAGCGGGGTTGCCGGGTGCGCGGCCGGTGCTCGGTGCCCCACCAGTCGTCGTCGCCGTGCCGCGTGTCCAGATGGGCGGGGAACAGCCGGTCACCGGAATCGCGCACGGCGTCGTCCGTCATCGGCTGGACCTCGTCGCCGGTCGCGCTGTCGAGCAGGGCCAGGCGCAGACCGGCCACCGCGGCGAGTCGGCTCACCACCTGGGTGGGGAGGTCACGCGTCCGGGCCTCCGCCTTCGCCACGACGGTTGCTGCCAGGCCGCAGGCCTCGGCCACCTGACGCTGGGACATGTCTGCCCTCCGCCGGATGCGGCGGACGGCCCCGGCCAGGTCCCACTCGGTCATGGCGCGATGGTGCTCGACGCACGCGGTCAGTGGGGTCGGCTGAGGCGATCTGTGGACCAACTCGCAGGGTCCACAGGTGTTCCGCGCACAGTCGAGCCCTGCGTCCGTATGGGGAGCAGTACTCGACTGCCCGACAGGGGAGAGTCGGGTGATGGCTTTCGAGTCCTGCGTCCGTACGGGGAGCAGGGCTCGACGTGCCGCAGGGCCACCTGGTGGGTCGGCCGGCGGGCGGATCTCGCCCCGTCAGAACTCGCCGGAGCGGCGGAGCCGGAGCGGGCGGCCGTCGGGGTCGTCGATGAGTCGGTACAGCGGCACGGCCCAGAGCCGGGTCGTCAGCGAGAGCTCCTCGGTACGGTGCGGACGCAGCCGGCCGGGTGGGCGGGGCCCGACGCGCCCGCCGTCGTGCCAGGCCTGCAGTTCCTCGGCGCTGCGCTCGACCGCGGCCACGAAGTCGTCAGGGTCGAGCAGATCGGCGTCCGCGGAGCCGTCCGCCGCGCGGTCCAGGTGCTCGCGGGCCAGTTCCAGCCGCAGGTCGCGGGCGAAGACCCGCGCGCCGTCGCCGTGTCCGGCCGGGTCCTGCGGCTCTCGGGCGTCCTGGGTGCTGTCCAGGACGGCGTTGGACAGCTCGCTGTCGTGCGTCCACGACCGCCGGTTGAAGTTGTCACTGCCGACGCTGGCCCAGACGTCGTCGACGACGCACACCTTGGCGTGCACGTAGACCGGCGTGCCTTCGCGGTTCTCCAGGTCGAAGACGTGCACCCGGCCGGGTCCGGCCCGGCGCACGGTCTCCAGCGCCTGGTGCCGGCCGACGGACTGCGGGCGCTCGGACACGGCCCCCTCCTGGTCGGGCACCCGGGGCACGACCACGACCAGGTGCAGCGACGGGTGCTCCTCCAGCGCGCGGGCGAACAACTGCGCGACCTCCCGCGACCACAGGTACTGGTCCTCCAGGTACACCAACCGCCGTGCCCGCTGAACCGCCTTCGTGTAGCCGCGCGCCACCGACCGCTCGCCGTCGGGGGCGAACCCGTAGGGCGGGCGGATCGCCGGATAGGTCCGCAACGTCTGCACCAGGTGCGGCCCGCACGGCTCGGGCGGCGCGGGCTGGTCGGGCAGCGGCGTCGGGTCCATCCGCGAGCGGGAGAGCCGGTCGTGCAGCCAGGCCAGCGGGTGGTCGGTGTCGGGGCTGTGCGGGTCGTCCCAGCGCTGCCGGAACACGGTGTCCAGCACGCCGACGGCCGGCCCGCGCAGCTGCACCTGCACGTCGTGCCAGGGCGGCCGCGGCCCGTAGGCGGACGACATCGACTGCGGCTGCGGGTCGCCGCGGTGCTCGCTGTCGTCCCGGCGCGAGTGGCACAGGTCGATCCCGCCGGCGAACGCGACGTCGTCCTGCGGTCGGCCGGCGTGCCGGAGCACGACGAACTTCTGGTGGTGGCTGCCCAGTCGGCGCACCCGCTGGTCGAGCACCACCACCCCGCCGCCGTCCTCGACCTCCTCGTCGAGCGCCGCGTTCTCCTCCTTGCTGAAGCTCAGCCCGTCCCAGTGCGATCGCCAGACCAGGCCACGCACGCACACCCCGCGCCGGGCGGCGTCGGCGAAGAGCCGGCCGACGGTCGGGCCGTCCTCCCGCATCCGCTCGTCCGGGTCGCCGCGCCAGTCGGTGAACAGCAGGTGGTCCCCGGCGCGCAGCCGCTCCACCGCGGTCACCAGGCGGTCGAAGTAGGCCGCGCCGTGCACCAGCGGCTCGACCAGGTTGCCGTCGGTCCACGCGGGCACCCCGGCATGCGGGTTGCCCCGTTCGGCGTCGGTCAGCAGCCAGTCCTCGGGGCGGGTCACCGGGACATCCAACCGCGCCCGCGCAGATCCGCTGGTCACCGCCGGTAGCCTGGACCCGTGGCCCTGGTGGTGCAGAAGTACGGCGGCTCCTCCGTCGCGAACGCCGAACGCGTCAAGCGGGTGGCCGAGCGCGTCGTCGAGGCGAAGAAGAACGGCGACGACGTGGTCGTCGTCGTCTCCGCCATGGGCGACACGACCGACGAGCTGCTGGACCAGGCCAGCCAGATCACGGCCGACCCGCCGGGCCGCGAGCTGGACATGCTGCTGACCGCGGGCGAGCGGATCTCGATGGCGCTGCTGGCCATCGCCATCTCCACCCACGGCTACGAGGCGCGCTCGTTCACCGGCTCGCAGGCCGGCGTCATCACGACGTCCAGCCACGGCAAGGCGCGGATCATCGACGTCACGCCCGGCCGGCTGCGCGACGCCCTCGACGACGGCTCGATCGTCATCGTCGCCGGCTTCCAGGGCGTCAGCCAGGACACCAAGGACGTCACGACGCTGGGCCGCGGCGGCTCGGACACCACCGCGGTCGCGGTCGCGGCGGCGTTGAACGCCGACGTCTGCGAGATCTACACCGACGTGGACGGCGTCTTCACCGCCGACCCGCGGATCGTGCCCAACGCCAAGCGGCTCGAGACGGTCACCTACGAGGAGATGCTCGAACTGGCCGCCTCCGGGGCGAAGGTGCTGATGCTCCGCTGCGTCGAGTACGCCCGCCGGTACGGCATCCCGGTGCACGTCCGCAGCTCCTACTCACAGCTCCCCGGCACGATCGTGGCCGGCTCGATGGAGGACCTCACCGTGGAACAGGCGATCATCACCGGCGTCGCGCACGACCGGAGCGAGGGCAAGATCACCGTCTCCGGTGTCCCCGACCGGCCGGGTGAGGCCGCCCAGATCTTCCGGGTGCTCGCCGACGCCGAGATCAACATCGACATGATCGTGCAGAACGTCTCGACCGAGGCGAAGCTGACCGACATCTCGTTCACGCTGCCCAAGAGCGACGGGCCGACGGCGATCGCCGCGCTGGAGCGGGTCAAGCACACCGTCGGCTACACCGGCGTCACGTTCGACCAGCACATCGGCAAGGTCTCGCTGGTCGGCGCGGGGATGCGCTCGCACCCCGGTGTCTCGGCCAAGTTCTTCGGCGCGCTCGCCGACGCCGGGGTGAACCTGGAGCTGATCAGCACCTCGGAGATCCGCATCTCCGTGACGTGCCGGGACAGCGACGTGGACATCGCCGTCCGGGCGGTGCACGACGCGTTCGACCTCGGCTCCGAGGTCGAGGCCGTGGTCTATGGAGGTACCGGACGATGAGCCGTCCGCTGCACCTGGGCATCGTCGGCGCGACCGGTCAGGTCGGCGTGGCGATGCGCTCGATCCTGGCCGAGCGCGACCTCCCGCTCGCCTCGATCCGCTTCTTCGCCTCTGCCCGGTCCGCCGGCAGCACGCTGCCCTGGGGCGACGGTGAGATCGTGGTCGAGGACGCTGCGACCGCCGACCCGACCGGGCTGGACGTCGCGCTGTTCTCCGCCGGTGCGTCGACCTCGCGCGTGCAGGCGCCGCGGTTCGCCGCGGCCGGCGTCACCGTGATCGACAACAGCTCCGCGTTCCGCCGCGACCCGGCGATCCCGCTGGTCTGCAGCGAGGTGAACCCCGGGGACATCGCGCTGGCCGGCGAGGGCCGGATCATCGCCAACCCGAACTGCACCACGATGGCCGCGATGCCCGTGCTCAAGCCGCTGCACGACGAGGCCGGGCTGGTCCGGATCGTGGCCAGCACCTACCAGGCGGTCTCCGGTTCCGGCGTTGCCGGCGTGCGGGAGCTGCACGGGCAGGCGCTGGCCGTCGTGGAGAAGGCCGACGAGCTGGCCTACGACGGGTCGGCCGTGCCCTTCCCGGCGCCGGCCGTCTACGTCGCGCCGATCGCGTTCAACGTGCTCCCGATGGCCGGCTCCGTCGTCGACGACGGGTCCTTCGAGACCGACGAGGAGCAGAAGCTCCGCAACGAGAGCCGCAAGATCCTCGGCATCCCGGACCTGCGGGTCTCGGGCACCTGCGTGCGCGTCCCGGTCTTCACCGGCCACTCGCTCTCGCTGAACGTCGAGTTCGCCGAGCCGCTGTCGGTGGCCCGCGCGACCGAGTTGCTGTCGAGCGCGCCGGGGGTGCAGCTGGTCGACGTCCCCACCCCGCTGCAGGCCGCCGGTCGCGACCCGTCCTACGTCGGCCGCATCCGGCAGGACGGCGATCGCGGCCTCGCGCTGTTCGTCTCCAACGACAACCTGCGCAAGGGCGCCGCCCTCAACACCGTCCAGATCGCGGAGCTCATCGCCGCCCAGGGGTGATCAGCGTCGGCCGAAGTCGCGACTTTGGCCCAGCAGAGTCGGCCGCGTAGCTCCCCGGGGCGGCCAAAGTCGCGACTTCGGCCCTACGGCGCGACGTGCCGCAGGGCGAAGCTCAGCGCGGTCTCGACCTGGCGGATGGTCTCCTCGATCACCAGCGACCCGTGGCCGGCGTCGAAGCGGTACACCTCGTGCGGCTTCCCGGCGGAGTCCAGCGCCGTCAGGTAGTTGTCGATCTGCCGGATCGGGCAGCGCGGGTCGTTCGCGCCGGCGACGACGAGCACCGGGGCGGCCACCGCGTCGACGTAGGTGATCGGCGAGGACCGCACGTAGACGTCGTGCACCTCTTCCGGTGAGCCGCCGAACAGCGCCCGGTCGTAGGCCCGCAGGCCCTCCATCTCGTCCTCGTAGGCGGCCAGGTAGTCCGCGACCGGCACCTCGGCGATCCCCGCGGCCCAGCGCTCCGGCTGCGTGCCCAGCCCGAGCAGGGTGAGGAACCCGCCCCACGAGCCGCCGGACAGGATCGTCCGAGCGGGGTCGACGACGCCCTCGGCGACCAGCGCGTCGTACACCGCAGCCACGTCCTCGAGCTCGGTGAGCCCGGGCCGGCCGGTCAGCGCGTCCCGCCACTCGCTGCCGTAGCCGGTGGAGCCGCGGTAGTTCACGTGCACCACGGCGTAGCCGGCGTCGACGTAGGCCGCGCGGCGGGCGCGGTAGGAGTCGTCGTCCTGGAACTCCGGCCCGCCGTGCACCAGGAACGCCGCGGCATGAGGTCCCTCGCCGGTGGGGCGGACCAGCAGCGCGTGCACGTTCCCGCCCGGCCCGGGCACCCAGCGGTCCTCGACCGGGTAGGCGGCCGGCGGCTCGTCGCCCGGCGCGGCCAGCACGACCGGACCGTCGGCCCGGCGGATCACCGGCGGCAGCTCCGCCGACGACCAGGCCAGCTCGACGGTCCCGTCCGGACGCGCGGTGGCGCCCCGGACGACGCCGCGCGGGGTGTCCAGCTGCTCGAGCGTCCCCGAGGCCAGGTCGTAGCGGTACAGCTCGCTGCGGGCGGCGTGGTCGTGGCCCACCAGCAGGGCCGAGCCGTCGGGGTACCAGCCGGCGGTGACGTCACCGGGGAGGTCGAGCACCAGCTCGGTCTCGGTGCCGGCGGCGACGTCCCAGACCAGCAGTTCCTCGCGGCCGCGGCGCTCGTGGCCGACGAGCAGCCGCTGGTCACCGGCGACGGGGGAGAAGCTGAGCGCGTGCAGGCCGCGGCCCTCGCCGTCCCACGTGTCCGCCACCAGCGCCAGGCCGTCGGTGCGCAGCACCCGCAGCGCCGGGTAGCGCGGGTCGCCGTGCTCGGAGTGGGAGAAGACCAGCAGGCTGTCGTCGCGGGAGAGCGCATCGACCGAGGCGGTGTCCGGGGTCGTGTAGAACACCGACGGGGTGCCCCCGACCGGGGCCAGCCACAGCTCGCTGCCGTCGTCCGTCGAGCGGCCCACGGCGACCACGGACTGCCCGATCTCCAGCCCAGCGGGGTAGGCCGGACCGACCGCGGGCAGCGCGACGGCGTCCGGGCCGCCGGTGAACGGCTGGGTCATCCAGACGCCGAACTCGTCGCCGTCGGTGTCGGCGAACCACCAGATGGTGTCGCCGTCGGGGGACAGCGTGGCGGCCAGCGTGCCGTTGGGCCGGTCGGTGACCTGCCGGTGCGTGTCGGCGTCCCGGTCCCAGGCGTACTGCTCGACGACGCCGCTGACGTCGGAGGCGTAGATGTTCCGCTGCGGTGCCTCCTCCGCCCAGTCCGGCAGGCTCACCCGGGGCGCTCGGAAGCGCGCCTGCCAGCGCGCGGTGACGTCCTCGGGCAGGGCGGGCGGGGAAGCGGTCACCGGGTCATCTTCCCCCGGCGCCCGCACCCGCCTCCGCGCCGGGCACCGGCTCCGCTCCCCGGACGTCGCCGATCAGCTGTTCCAGGACGTCCTCCAGCGCGACCAGCCCGAACACCTGACCGCCGTCGCGGACCAGGCCCAGGTGCGACCCGGAGCGGCGCATCTCCTGCAGCACCTCGGGCAGCGGCTCGTCCGGCGTCAGCTCGACGAAGTCCTTGATCGCCTGGTCGGGCACCTGCTGGTCGCGGGACGTCGGCCCGGTGCCCAGCACGTCCTTGACGTGCACGTATCCGACCAGCGAGCCGTCGTCCCGGCGCACCGGGTACCGGCTGAAGCCGTGCTCGGCGACGATGCCCTCCAGCTGGCGCGGGGTGGAGTCGCGCGGCACGGTCACCAGCGAGTCGGTGCGCAGCAGCACCGACCGGACGTCGTGCTGCTCGAAGGTGAGCGCACCGGTGGCCAGGTCGCTGACCTCGGCGCCCAGCACCCCCTCCCTGCGGGACTGGGCGATCATCGACCGGATCTCGCCCTCGTCGAAGCTGGCCGAGACCTCGTCGGTCGGCGTGACGCCGAACAGCCGCACGAAGCCGTTGGCCACCACGTTGAAGAACCAGATGGCCGGCTTCAGCAGCCGGACCAGCACCGACAACGGCGGCCCGAGCAGGATCGCGGCGCGGTCCGGTCCGGCGATGGTGATGTTCTTGGGCACCATCTCGCCCAGCACCATGTGCAGCACGGTCACCAGCGCCAGCGAGACGACCAGCGAGACCGGGTGCAGCAGCCCCTCCGGCGCGCCGACCGCCGCCAGCGGTGCCTCGACCAGGTGGGCCACGGCCGGCTCGCCGACCGCCCCGAGCCCCAGGGAACACAGCGTGATGCCCAGCTGGGCGCCGGCCATCATCTGCGAGACGTTGCGCATGGCCAGCAGCGTCTTCCGCGCCCGGGCGGAGCCGGCCTCGGCGCGGGGCTCGATCTGGTCGGCCCGCGCGGAGACCAGCGCGAACTCGGCCGCGACGAAGAACGCGTTGCCCAGCAGCAGCGCGACCAGCACCAGCAGGCTCAGCACCGGGTTCACGCCTGGGCTCCCGCGGGCTCGCGGACGACGTCGGCCGGCCCGGGGTCGTCGTCCGGTCCGGGACCTGCCGGGACGGGCGTGGCCCGCAGCCGGGCCACCCGGCGTCCCTCGACGCCGGTCACGGTGACCTGCCAGCCCTCGACGTCCACGGTGTCGCCCTCGGCAGGCATCCGCGCCAGCCGGTCGATGACGAAGCCGGCGACGGTCTCGTAGCGGCCCTCGGGCACGGGGATGCCGGTGCGGTCGCGGACCTCGTCGGGGCGCAGCAGCCCGGACAGCAGCCAGTCCTCGCCGTCCCGGCGCAGCTGGCGCAGGGGTCGGTCGGTCTCGTCGGTGATCTCCCCGACCAGCTCCTCGACGATGTCCTCCAGCGTCACGATGCCGTGCGTGGCGCCCCATTCGTCGACGACCAGGGCCAGCTGCAGCCCCTGCTCGCGGAGCAGGTCCAGCAACGGGTCCAGGTGCAGGGACGACGGGACGGCGAGCACCGGCTCGGCGAGCTCGCCGGCGGTCCGCTGCAGACGCTCGTCGTCCGGCACGGAGACCGCGTTCTTCACGTGCACGACGCCGGTGACCTCGTCCAGGTCGGCGCCGTAGACGGGGAACCGGGACCAGCCGGAGCGGATCGCGGCGTCGATGACGTCGGCTGCGGTGGCCTCCGAGCTGAGCGTCCAGAGCCGGGTCCGCGGGGTCATCACGTCGGTGGCGAACTTCTCGCGCAGCCCGAGCGAGCGGCTGAGCAGCCGGGCCGCGACGGGGGAGAGGTCACCCTCCTCGGCCGACCGGCGGGCGACGGCGGCCAGCTCCTCCGCACCACGGACGTCGTCGAGCTCCTCGCGCGGCTCGATGCCCAACCGGCGCACGATCCCGTTGGCCAGTCGCTGCAGGGCCCGCACCAGCGGCCCGGTCACCGTGCTGAAGCCCCGCAGTCCGGGGGAGACGAGGGCGGCGACCCGCAGCGGCCGGGCGATCGCCAGGTTCTTCGGGCCGAGCTCACCGAGGATCATCTGCAGGAAGGTGGCCAGCGCGATGCCCAGGACGACGGCGATCGGGGCGGTGGCGCCCTCGGGCAGCCCGATCGACGCCAGCACCGGCTCGAGCAGCCCGCCCAGCGCCGGCTCGGCGAGGAACCCGACGACCAGCGTGGTCAGCGTGATGCCCAGCTGGGCAGCCGACAGCTCGGTGGACAGACCGCGGAGGGCCTTCACGACGCCGGCCGCGCCGCTGTCACCGGCCTGGGCGGCCTCTTCGGCCTTGCCCCGGTCGACGGTGGTGAGGGAGAACTCGGCCGCGACGAAGAACCCGGTCAACGCGGTCAACAGCACGGCCGCCAGGAGGAGCAGCCATTCGGTCATCCAGCTCAGGATGCCCGGTGCAGCAGGCCCACAAACGGGCTCAGGGACCGCCGGAAGGCGGTCCCTGAGTGGCTGGTCGGGGTGACAGGATTTGAACCTGCGGCCTCGTCGTCCCGAACGACGCGCGCTACCAAGCTGCGCCACACCCCGAGGTGCATCGACAACTGTAACCGACGCTCCGGGTCCGACCTCAGCCGGGCTGAGCGGTGAGCGTCAGCAGCGTCGCCTCGGGCGGGCAGGCCAGCCGGTAGGGGGCGTAGGGGCTGGTGCCGAGGCCGGCGGAGACGTGCAGCCAGGTACCGGTCGGGTGTTCGCGGCTGGGCTCCGCCCAGCGGTGCAGCCAGCGCACGTGCTGCCGGTCGATGCCGCAGTTGGTCACCAGCGCGCCGTAGAACGGCACCCGCAGCTGACCGCCGTGGGTGTGCCCGGCCAGCAGCAGGTCGTAGCCGTCGGCGGTGAACCGGTCGAGCACCCGCGGCTCGGGGGAGTGGACCAGCCCGATCCGCACGTCGGCGGCTGCGTCGGCCGGGCCGGCGACGTCGTCGTAGCGGTCCAGCTTGAGATGCGGGTCGTCGACGCCGGCGAAGGCGATCCGGGTGCCCGCGACGGTCAGGGTGCCGGTGGTGTTGGTCAGGTCCAGCCAGCCGCGGTCGGCGAGGCCGTCGCGCAGGTCGCGCCAGGGCAGCTCGTCGCCGTGCACCCGCTTGTGGTTCTTCTTGAAGTACTTCAGCGGGTTCTTCGGCCGCGGCGCGTAGTAGTCGTTGCTGGCCAGCACGAAGGCGCCGGGCAGGTCGAGCAGCGGGTCCAGGGCCCGCAGGGTGGGGCCGACCGCGTCCATGCCGGCCAGGTTGTCCCCGGTGTCGATGACCAGGTCCGGCCGGAGGTCGGCGAGCCCGGCGACCCACTGCTGCTTGCCGTGCTGGCCGGCGGTCATGTGCAGGTCGGACAGGTGCAGCACCCGCAGTGGAGCCGACCCGGGGGGCAGTACGGGCACCTCGAAGCGGCGCAGCGTCCAGTGCGTGCGCTCGATCAGGCTCGCGTAGGCGACGGTGGCGACGCCGCCGGCGAGGACGGCCGTGGGGACGGCGGTGGTCGCGCGCATCCTGCGAGCCTACGGG
>Ga0210040_10006421_pt1 | contig 14648 bp, 17 predicted proteins | sample CryGeyCG12114_NA_FD_185462 | JGI IMG/M metagenome (GOLD analysis project Ga0210040, IMG submission 185462) | Groundwater microbial communities from aquifer - Crystal Geyser CG19_WC_8/21/14_NA (SPAdes) (version 2) | ecosystem: Environmental > Aquatic > Deep subsurface > Groundwater | place: USA... | reverse complement strand
TCGTCGCGGCCGCCGCGCATCCGGGTGCGCTGAGGCAGATCTTCGAATGGATCGCCGGGGAGGGCGGGGCGGCGCTGGTGCCGTGGCTGGCCGGGCCGGGGCTGCTCGTCTGGCTGTGCGGCGGGGTCGCCGTGCTGGTACTGGAGCCGCGCACGGCCGAGCGGCTCGAACTGGTGGCGGTGACCGCCCTGTTCGCCTTTGCGCCGCCGCTGATCGCGTTCGCCGCTTACTTCGCGCTGCTGCACACGCCGCGCGCGCTGACGGGGTCGAAGGGACCCGGCGAGAGCTGGGGCGCGCTGCTTCGCTCGGCGGCGCCCTTGAGCGCCGCGGCGGTGCTGCTGGCAATCGTCGGCTTTCTCCTGCTGCGCGAGCATCTGGCGATCGAGCCGGCGGCCATCCGGACGGTGTTCTGGTGGCTCGGCGCGCTGACCGTGCCGCACATGGGCCTGGGCCTGCTCGTCAGGCGAACCAGCCCCACAGCAGCCGCGCGGTCAGCCCCAGGCTGGCGACGATCAGCAACGGCCGGATAAGCCGGGCGCCGAACCGCATGGCGGTGTGGCTGCCGAGCCAGCCGCCGGTCATCGCGCCCACCGCCATGCACAGGCCCAGGAGCCAGATCACCTTGCCGCCGAGCGCGAACAGGAGGACCGCAGCGATGTTGCTGGTCCAGTTGAACAGCTTGGTCAGCGCCGTCGCCTTGGTCAGGCCGTAACCCCGCAGGGCAACCAGGGAGCTGGTGAAGAAGCTGCCGGTGCCCGGGCCGAAGAAACCGTCGTAGAGGCCGATGGCGCCGCCGATCGGGGCATAGCCGCGGCTGGTGACCCGGTGGTGCGCGTCCTCGTCGGTCATCCGCGGCGACAGGAGGACATAGGCGGCATTGCCGAGCAGCAGCAGCGGGATGATCAGGCTGAGCCACTTCGCGTCAACCTGCTGCACAGCCAGCGCGCCGGTGGCAGCGCCGAGGAAGATCAGTCCGACCGTGGGCAGGTTGGCGCGCCAATTGATCAGGCCCTTGGCGTTGTAGTTGATCATCGCGACAAAGGTGCCGCACATCGACTGGAGCTTGTTGGTGCCGAGCGCCATGATCGGCGGCACGCCGCTCATCAGCAGCGCGGGCATCATGATGAGCCCGCCGCCCCCGGCGATGGCGTCGATGAAGCCGGTAACGAAGGCGACGGCGGTAAGAACGACATAGAGCCAGGGTTCGATCATGCTCGCCGCCCGTAGCGCGGGGCCGGGCCGAACCCAAGTGGCGTCGCGGGACTGGCCAGGCCGCGTCGGCAATGGCAGAAAACCCGCGACCGTCCGACTTCTTGACGAGCGCCAAGGAGGAATGCAGGAGGAATGCAGGTGGCACCAGATTGGACATTGGGCGTTGGAACAGCATGTTAGGCACGATTGCTGGTAAGACTTGCCGGATGATGGCCCTGGCCGGAGTGGCTTGTACGACGTCGTTGTCGGCCGAGCGCGAGGTGGCTCGCCCCGACCCCATGCGCTTCTTCGAAGGGCGCACGGAGATGGTGAGCACCGTCAAGGTCGTGATGTCCAGGCCGTACCGGTCGCGTACCCTCGGCCAGGGACGGCTGTTGAACGATGGGTCTCTGGCGCTCGTCCAGCAGGTGCAGGACGAGGGCAAGCCGACCACGAGCCGGCTGTGGAAGATCAAGAAGATCGACCAGGACAGCTTTGCCGGCACCATGTCGGAGGCGGTCGGGCCAGTGAACGTCCAGGAAGTCGGCGGCAGTTACCGCTTCAACTTTCGGATGAAGGGCAATCTGGCTGTCGAGCAGTGGGTTACGCCCATGGCGGATGGCCGCACGGCGAAGAGTACCGCGTCCGTCAAGAAGTTCGGAATGCGCGTAGCGACGTCCGAAGGCTTCATCAGGCGCTTATAGGCGCCCAGCTCTGGCCGCGGCTCGGATGGGGCGCCCCGGACCATCCCAATAGCAGGGCGGGGCCTCAGCGGCGCGTGTGCGCCCGGTCGATCTGCTCGAGCAGGTCCGTAAAGCTGCCACCCTCTTCGACGCGAAATGCCCGGCGGAGGTTTCGCCGCAGCTCATATTGCGTGTCGGATGCAGATACTCGCGGGGCAGGAAGCCAATCCGCCTTTTGATCATTCATGCTGCCTGACTAACATAAATCAACCGCAGTAAAGCAGTTGTTTCACCTGCGGTCAGAACTTTCTTCCGCACGTGCCTTATGTGTCAGTTCGCGCCCGGTTCGCTGATCGAAACGGGCTCATTAGCCTCGGGAACGACGGTGAATGCGTGCTGCAACGGCAGGCTGTAGACCAGGCCGCCTTCCTCGTTCTCGGCATCGATCCGGTACCGCAGGTCGATCAGGCCCTGGCGGATGTCCCCGGCCAGCATATCCCTGGCGGCAAGCAGGACCGCAGTGCGGACTGCCTCCAAATCCGGCAGATCGACGCCTTCGGGATCGAGCAGCTCGTCAACGCTGTCGCGCAGGTGCATGAAAAATCGGGGCAAGTGGCGCGTCCTTGACTCAGGTCGGGAGCACGCATGGTCTCTCAGCCGTCAAGGTTGCCTGGTGATCAGACTCGACGATGACGGCAACCTAGGTCACTCAAGGCGATTTGACAAAGGTTATAACCGCTTCAACTAACATAGGTTTGGTTTAAATCGCGCCGTCATGTTATGGTGACCCTATCGCCGACACACTACCCCTGTGGCTGCTGGCGACTGAGAGACACTTCGCGCTTCCGCCCAAATTCGCGGGAGTATGGCACGTGCAAGCGCCACCAAACGATGCGCTCGAACCTCTGGTTCGCAAGTTGATGCTCCACCATCCGTTGGGGGAGGCAGACCAGCGCGCGGTGCTCAACCTGCCGCATCGCATCAAGCGGATGGAAGCCCTGGCGCACGCGGTCCGGGAGGGCGATCAACCGGTCAGCTGTGCCGTGCTGCTGTCCGGCTATGCGTTCCGCCACAAGCTGACCGGGGATGGATCCGTCAGATCCTGGCGATCAATATCCCGGGCGAAGCGCTCGACTTCCAGAACCTGTTCCTGAAGGAAGCCGACCACAACGTGCAGATGCTGACCCGCGCAACGGTCGCGGATGTGCCCCAGGAGGCACTCGAGGACCTCCTGCTGTCCAATGCTGCTGTCGCCCGCGCGGATCCTGGTCAGCACCTTGGTCGAAGCGTCTATCTTCCGCGAGTGGACCGTAAACGTCGGGCGGCGCGACGCACGCAGCCGCATCTCGCACCTGCTGTGCGAGTTCGCCTATCGGCTCGACCTTCAGGGCCTCAGTCCGGCGGGAACCTACGAGTTGCCGATCACCCAGGAGCAGCTGGCCGATGCCACCGGACTGACGCCGGTCCATGTTAATCGCGTATTGCAACGGTTGCAGGCCGAGGAACTCATCGACCGCGATCGCCGCATCATTCGCTTCCCCGACTACCGGCGCCTGCAGGATGTCGCCGATTTCAACACGCGCTACCTGCATCCGGTACAGGAAGTGGAGTGAGCTAACGCATGTTAGTTACTTGACGGCTCATCTCGGTGAAAGAAGGCCTCGCGAATGGGCGTTAGCCCGCTTCGCTCAAGTCGTCCGGGGCCAGAGTGTCAGATCAGTTATCATTCGAGGCCTTGTTTCGTCGCTGGTCCCGCAAACTAACACTATCCGCTGAGGACCGGGCAGCGTTCGTTGCGCTGCCCTGGACGCTGCGGTCGTTCCCGCGAGATGGTTACCTGATCCGGGAAGGCGACCGGCCCACCGTTTGCAACATCCTGGTGCAGGGGTTCGCGTTTCGGCAGAAGCTGGTGACCAGCGGGGCCCGGCAGATCATCTCGTTCCACATCCCGGGTGAGCTGCTGGACCTTCAGAACCTGTTCCTGGAGACCGCGGATCACAATGTGCAGTGCCTGACCCGCTGCGTCATGGCGGTGGTGCCGCGGCGGGCCTTGCAGGAGCTGATGACCGAGCGGCCGGCGATCCGCCGTGCGATTTTCCTCGACTCGCTGATCGATGCTGCGGTGTTCCGCGAGTGGGTGGTGAACGTCGGGCGCCGTAATGCGCGGCAGCGGATCGCGCATCTGCTGTGCGAGCTGACCGCCCGGCTGCGCGCCTCGGGGGTGAGCGACGGCTCCGTCTACGACTTCCCGATCACGCAGGAGCAGATCGCGGACGCGACGGGCATGACGCCCGTGCACACCAATCGCACGCTGCAAAGTCTGCGACGAGACGGGCTGATCAGCCTGTCATCCAACCTGCTCAGGATCCTCCAATGGGAAGGCCTGAGCGAGGTCGGCGACTTCAACGAGCGATACCTGCACCATTCCGTCTAGGGGTGCGGAGCGCCGAAGCGCTCCGCACGATGGTGGTTCCTAGAACTTCAGCGAGGTCGACACTCGGAAGTAGCGGCCCAGGATGCCGGAATAATAGGTGATGGTGCCGCCGCCGGCCGGAGCCGGGAAGGGGGGCTTCTTGTCGAGGATGTTGTCGACGATCAGGCGGATGTTCATCCGGTCGTTGACCTTGAGGCCGGCCGACGCGTTGAACAGCCACCAGTCGCCTACGCCCGGATATTCGTAGTCGAGCGGATCACCGTCGGCGTCGATGCGGCCCTTCCCAAAATACTGGGTCTGCCACAGCAGGTCGAAGGCACGATTCTCATACTTGAGGTTGGCGGTGAAGCTATGCTTCGGATTGCCGATCTCACCCCGCGACGTGTCGATGTCGCCGGCCGCCACGCGGCTGAACTGCTTGTCCACGTAGAGGTAGTTCAGCGATAGGCCGAGGCGGCCCGCGTTCGCGCCGAGGCCGATGTCGGACAGGTTGAACTTGTAGGCAAGCTCCCCGGTGACGCCGGCGAACTCGAGCGCGGCGGCGTTGAAGAAGCCTTCGCGAATCAACGAAATCTGCCCCGTATTGTCGCGGTCGACGAGGCCGCAGAACTGGTTGGGGAAGCTCGCATCGTCGTAGCAGGCATTGAGGATGTTATCGCCAGATAGCGAGACGATCGCGTTCTTGAGCTTGATGTTCACATAGTCGACTGCGAGCGTCAGACCCTTGATGAAGCGTGGCCGGAGCACCGCGCCGACGGTCCAGCTGTTCGCCTTCTCGTTCTGCAGGTCGGGATTGCCCGAAACCACAATCGGAACGGTGAAGTCTGAATAGTTGGACGTGAACGGCTGAACGATCCCCGCCGTGGCGCAGTTGGCCGCGCGGGTAGCTGGGTTCGGCCCGGAGGTGATGAAGCGCGCGTCGCACGGATCGTTGCCGGCCTCGAACGCCTGCGACGTTGGGTTGAAGATCTCGGTGATCGACGGCGAGCGGATGGACCTTGTATAGTTACCGCGGAAGGTGATGTCGCGGATTGGCGCGAAGCGGCCGCCCGCGGTCCAGGTGAGGTCCCCTCCCGAGATCGAGTTCTTGACGTAGCGCGCCGCGCCTTCGAACTCGAGTTCGTGGATGAAGGTGCTCATCGCCGGCGAGATGACCGGGATGCGCAGCTCGCCGAACACCTCGTTGGTGTGGAACCTGCCGCTGACCGGGTCGATCGGAATGCTGCGCCCGAACTGGGTGCGGGTGCCGTCGCCATTGTCCTGGCCGAAGAAGAAGGCGCCCGGATCAAAGCGGGTGCTTTCGCGGCGATGCTCATAACCGACCGAGAAGCCGAGGTCGCCGCCTGGAAGCGTGAACAGCGAGCCGGCGATGTTAGCGTTGAATACCAGCTGCTTGTTGAGCTGTTCCGGCTTGGCGATGGTGGTGACGTAGTCCAGCGCCTCCTGGCTGAAGTTGTTGAGACCGAACAGATTCAGCGGCGCGCAGGTGCTGTTCAGCGTCGGGATCGCGGCGCTGGTATAGCCGGGGCGGCAGATGATGCTCCCGCCGGGCCCGGCGACTGCGTCGATCGCGTTCGCGAAGTTCTGCTGGACGAGCTCGCGCGAACGGCTCTTGGTGGTGGCGTGACCGTAGTTGACGGACGTTTCCCAATTGAACCTATGATCGCCGACGGTCGCTGCTGGCGATGCTCCGTTCGAACCCGGGGGCCGGGACTTCGGTCGGTTGGCTGAAGCGCGGCGCGCGGCCGACGTTGGCGACCGTGTTGGCCACCGCACAGCCCGTGAGGGTCAGGGCGGCGGCGGTGAGGGCGAGGGCGGCGGTGGTGAGGGATAGGTGGCGCATGGGTGAGCTCTCGATTTGCTCGCGGACTAGCGGGTTCCTACGGAGTGGCGATCGCCACCGTGCCGGCCGCGCTGACGGTGCCGTCGAGCGTGCGGGTGGTGGCCGTGGCGACGACCCGGGACAAAGTCGCCACCGCGGCCGCCGCAACCGACCACCCGGGGAGCTTAGTTGGGCAGGTAGTTGACCAGGCTGAGGCCGGGCAGCTTGGCGAAGAAGGTATAGCTCCCCTCGAGCGCGGTCTGCCGCGGCTTCAGCTCGCTGGCTACCTTCGTCAAGTCGGCATCCTCGTTCTGGACGAGGATGTCCCCCAGGATCAGCGACCGTTGGCTCGTCCGGCCGCGACCTCGCCAGCGGCAGCACGACCCCAGCTTCAGCCGCAGCCTCGACGCCTACGACGCGCAGGGCGGCGCCCACCGGGGCACGATGTCGTTCTTCAAGACCGACGCCAACAGCTGGCAGACCGAGCTGTTCGCTGTTCCGGCCAGCGACGTCGCCACCACCAACGGCCTGCTCGCCAACGGCATCCTGTCGTTCAGTCTGGCTGGAACTGGCCTGCAACATCCCGGGCTCAACTCACTTCTCCCGGGCCGGCGCATGGTCATCTGCGCGGACCTTCATGCAAGCATCATAGGAAGGACGCAGGGTCGGCCAAAGCAACGGCAAGATTTGCCGGGTAACGATTGTAGCGCGACCACAACGTCTATGATGGGGTAAGACACGAACGGAGCTCAGTCATGTCATTGCGGATCACGTTAAGGGATGGTGAGCGGATCGTGCTGAACGGCGCGGAGCTGCGCAGCGTGGTCCGGACCGAACTGCGGGTCGAAGCCAGGCCGCGCTGCTGCGAGGGCGAGAGATCATAACTCCCGAAGAGGCGACCACGCCGGCGCGGCAGCTCTACTTCCATACCATGATGGCCTATATCGACCCGGACGGGCGCGAGGCTCACCAGCGGGCGGTGGTGGAGAGCCTCGGTACGGTGGCGCGCCTGTTGGCGTCGCCGCCGGCGAGCGGCATCGCCATGAGTTTCGCCGCGAACGCCGCCGGCATGCACTTCTATCGGGCGTTGGCGGATTGCCGACAGCTGATCGCGCTGGAGGACGAGGCGCCGGCCGCGGTCGTGCCTGCGTCGGAAGCGATCGCGGCCTGACTGGCTGAGCATGGGCGCGCTCGCGGGCATTGCCGAGGCGCTACGGACTGCGTCGTGCGAAACCCGGTTCGGCGAGGTGGTGACGGTCCGTGGGCAGCTGATCGAAGTGGCCGAATTTGGCCGTGCCGCACCGCTGGGCGCGCGGCTTATGGTGGCGGGCAGCAACGGGCCCATCGATTTGGAAGTGACGGGACTTGCGGGCAAATCGGTGCAATGCCTGAGCTTCGCCGATCCGCGCGGGGCCGCGGCGGGAGCGCGCGCAGTGTTGGCGGCCCGCGCGATGAGCTTGCGGCCGTGCGACGGCTGGCTGGGACGCGTCGTGGATGGGCTCGGGCGCGCCGTCGATGGGCTCGGCGTGCTGCCGCAGGGTTGCACGGCGCGGCCGGTCCGGGCGCTGCCGCCCTCGGCCGCCGAGCGCGGGCGGGTCGGCGATCGTGTGACGACCGGTGTACGCGCGCTCGAGCTGTTCGCACCGCTGTGCCGCGGACAGCGGCTCGGTGTTCGCCGGCTCGGGGGTCGGCAAGTCGGTGCTGATGGCCATGCTGGCGCGCTGGACGGCGTGCGACGTGGCAGTGATCGGCCTGATCGGCGAGCGCGGCCGCAAACTTAAGGAGTTCATCGAGGACGAACTTGGCGATGAGGGGCGAGCACGCAGCGTGGTGGTGGGCGCCACGTCCGACGAGCCTGCGCTGATGCGGCGACAGGCTGCGTGGACCACTCTGGCCGTCGCCGAGCACTTCCGAGCGCAAGGTAAGCATGTTCTGTGCTTGATGGACTCGGTGACACGCTTCGCCATGGCGCAGCGCGAGATCGGGCTGGCGAGCGGCGAGCCGCCGACGACCAAGGGATATACGCCGACCGTTTTCGCCGAGCTGCGGCACCTTCTGGAGCGGGCGGGGCCGGGGCGGACGGACGAGGGCAGCATCACCGGGCTGTTCACCGTGCTGGTTGATGGAGACAACCATGATGAGCCGATTGCCGACGCGGTACGGGGCATCGTGGACGGGCATGTGGTAATGAGCAGGCGTATCGCTGAGCGCGGCCGCTATCCGGCGATGGACTCCGGTCGCGCGGCGACGCTGTTGGCGGCGCAGGTCGGGACAGGCTCGGCGGCCCGGCGGATCGCGGCGGCGGGCAACGCCGCGTCCGCACATCGGCCTGGTTCAACGGCTATGTCGGGCGGCACCTCAGGCCCGAAATCTTTACGGCCTAACGCCGACTTCGCTCCACTTCGGATACGATGTCCGGCAGCTTCTTCCTGGTCGCTCTCCGGGGAGCGACCGAACGCCGCCGCTCGTCGCTCCGGATCGGAGTTACTGGCCAGATTCGGTTAGCCGATCAGGCCGGATCGTCCCCTTATCGCACTAGCGGAAATTGGTCCGGAAGAGCGATCCTATGGGGAGCCGACCATGTCCAAGACAACTGCCGCGCTGGAGTGCGCGGTTGCCGACGTCATCGCCAACAGAGCCGCACCCGGCGAGCGCCAGACGGCGCGTCAGCGCGCCGGCACCAATCGCGCGTTCGCCCGCATCCTGCAGCTGATCGCGCCGCGCATTCGCCACTTCATCCGCCAATACGGGCTGGTGCAGCATTGGGATGATGCGGAGCAGTGCTGCGCCATCGCGGTGCACCGGGCAATCGAGGCCTATGACCCGACCAAGGCGCAGTTCACGACATTTGTGAACTGGCAGATTCGGGGCGAACTGCAGTCGTTGCGCTTCAGGCTGATGACCGATCAGCGGCCAAGCGCGAAGAAGGTGGAGGCGACCACCGTGTCCCTGCACCAGACCGCGATCGGGCCGGAGGGCGAAGAGACGGCCCTGGAAGCGCTGTTGGTCGACGAGGAAGCACTCGAAGACACGGAGTCCGCCGCGTCAGCCTACCTGGCGCGGGCGGCAACGGAGTGCCTGATTGAGGAGTTCGTCAAGAAGGGTCGCATTGCCGCCCTCGACCAGCTGCGGCGGCAACAGCCCAAGCGGCAGCTTGCCAAGCTGCAGGCCGAAGGACCTCGGCTGAAAAGCGCCATGCTTGGCGTCGATCCCAGCGAGATCGACAGGATCGAGGACAAGTTCGCGCGGGATCGCGAAATCCTGCTGCAGCGGGTCTTTGGTGAGGCCGAACTGCAAGAGGAACTATCCGATCCGGGCATCACCAAGGAGCGCATCCGGCAGATCGGCAAGCGCGCGTCCGAGGTAATGGCGGAGCTGGCCGTGAGCAATCCAAAGTTCGCGGTGATGGCGGACTATGCGATGGGCAAGAAGCGGCGGATGGCAGCGTAAGGGCCACAATCAGCGTGCGGCAGTAGGAGGATGAGGAAGCGCAACGCTTGACCGCAGGCAGGAGAAAATGAGGTCGGCTATTACGAAATAGGCCGCGCCTCTCCTCGACCATTGCGGCGTTCTGCTGGGTTGCCTGGTCCATGCTGGCGATGGCCGAGTTGATCTCCGTCACGGCGCTGGCCTGCGCCTGGTTGTCGCTGGCAATGGTGGCCAGCAGCGCATGGACCTGCTCGACGTCACCTGAGATGTTCTGCAGCGCGCCGTCGACCTTCTCCACCGCCTGCACGGCTGTGACCACGTCCGACTGGGTAACGGTGAGCTGATCCCGGGCGCGCTTCGCCTCTTCCTCGGCCCGCATGGCGAGCGCACTGAACGAGGTCGGCGACGACCGTGAAGCCGCGACCCGCCTCTCCGGCCCGGCCTGCTTCAAAGGCCGCGTTCATCGCCAGCACGCGAGTCTGGAAGGCGATCTCGTCGAGCCCTTCGATCACGCTGTCGATGCCCTTGGCGCTGTCGCTGACCCGGCCCATCGCCTGCACCGCTTCGTCCGCCACCGAGCGGCCGCTGGCGACCGTGACCTTGGTCTGGTCGGCGCGCTGCACCGTGTCGCTGGCGGCGTGTGCGGTGGCCTTCAGGCGCCCATCCATCTGCGACACTGCCGCGGCTGTCTCCTCTGACGAGGCAGCGTTGCTTTCGGTCCGGCGGGCGAGGTCCTCGCTCGCCTGCGCGATCTCGGCCGAGCCGGTGCGGATTTGCTCAGCACTGACGGCAACGGAGCCGATGAGCTCAAGCAGCTTGTCCACGGCGCTGTTGAAGTTGGTCTTGAGCGCCGCATAGTCGCCGGTGAAATCCGCGGCGATACTGGCGGTGAGATCTCCGCCGGCAAGCTGGTCGAGACCCTTGCTGAGGGTGTTGACGACCACTTTCTGCTCCGCGTCGGCGCGTTCCTTCTCCTTAGCGAGGCGGTTGCGGTCCAGACTTGCGTCGCGCAGGGCTTGGACGGCACGGCACATCTGACCGACTTCGTCCTTGCGGCCGGTGCAGGGCACCTCCACTGCCGCGTCACCTTCGGCGAGGCGACGCAGATTGCCTTCGACGGCGAGAAGCGGGCGAACGATGCCGTTGCGCGCATGTAATAGGACGGTGCCGTGCAGCCGACGGTGAACGGGATGCTCAGCGTGAGCGTCCAGAAATTGTTGGTCGCGGTCGAGGCCTGCAGGCCCCGAGTATCTTCCTCCGCCTCCTCCGGACGTTCCTGGTTGAAGGCGACCATCTCGTCAAGGATGCCGTTCGCCTCGTTATCCGCATGAGTCAGCAGCTGCAGCCCGCGATCACGCTGGCCCGCGCTGAGCGAGGCGATTGCAGCCCGATCTTGTCGCCGAGTTCGTCGATCCGGGGATATACGACCCGGACATGCCCAGCGATCTGCTGATCAACCGCGGCAGCTTCCTGCAAGGTGCTGATTGCGGTCCAATGTGCTTCCTCTGCGGCCCGGGCCTTTTGCCATGGTAGCCGCCGGTGTGGCTTGCAACGCTGCCGAGTTGCCGTCCTTGACCATGTCCGTCACCATTCGGGCACTCCGGACAAGCTTAACGGTTGATGGTAATTCCACGGATGTCACGACTGAGTAGCTCTTGTCGATCTGCGTCGTGGCATGCCCATAACATGCCGAATTATTGATGGCGATCAGGCCAAGGGTCATGATTGCGGACAGGATCTTGGTGTTCTCCAATAACTTCTTCATCGCTCCTGCCCTTGTTGCATGAGGGTGGCGGCGGGCACGATGCGCGCCGCGACGTCTGGAGCATTATAGAAGAGGAGAGTGGGCCTTCGTGCGAAGCGCAGCTAAGCGGGAATGCCCGGCAGATTGGCCGAGGGATCACCGTCGAGGAACTGGCCGCCAGCCTCGTTGCCGAGGCTCCATTCTATGCGAGCATCAACGGTGCGACCTTTGTCCATGCGCAGGATCACGACGTCGCCGGCCTTCAGGTCGTCGAAGTGCTCGATACGGAACCCGGAGGCGGACAGGTCCTTGATGACCACTTTGGTCTCATGGCGATCCGCCGCGATCAGAATGGTCGGAAAGTTTACATTCACTCGAGGCGGACGCGCCATGCTGCTCCTCGTCGGGCTGGGGAGAATGGACGCTTACAAATAAAACCGAGGGTCGCGCTAAGTACAAGCAAGTGACCGCTCAAGATGACCCTTGGGCTGCCATGAGCATGATCTAGCGAACGGAGGCAAGTCTCGGCGGTTGCGGCCGGCCAGCAGGCACCACGCGCCAGATCACATTGGCAAGGTCGTCCGCAACGATCAAAGCACCGCGCGGATCCACCGTCACGCCGACCGGGCGACCGAACGTCTTCCCGTCGCTGCCCTGAAAGCCCGTGACGAAATCTATTGGGGGACCGGAGGGGTGGCCACCGATGAAGGGTACGAACACGACCTTATAGCCGGCCGGCGTGCGGCGGTTCCAGCTGCCGTGCTCGCCGACGAAGGCTCCGCTGGCGAACCGCGAGCCCATGACTCCGCTGGAAAAGGAGAGGCCAAGCGCGGCGACGTGGGAGCCGAGGGCATAATCGGGGCGGACCGCCTTCGCGAGCATGTCCTCACGGTAGGGCTGGACCCGGCGGTCGGGGTGCTGGCCCCAGTAGGCGAAGGGCCAGCCGTAGAAGGCGCCCTCCCGGACGGAGGTCAGGTAATCGGGAACGAGGTTGGCGCCGATCTCATCGCGTTCCTGGACGGTCGCGAACAACTGGTTGCTGCCCGGCTGGAAGGCGAGCGCCGTCGGGTTGCGCAGGCCGGTGGCGAACTGTCGGCTAGCGCCCGTCTGGGCGTCGATCTGCCAGATCATGGCGCGGTTCTCCTCCGCCTCCAGGCCGGCCTCGCCGATGTTGCTGTTGGAGCCGATGCCCACATAGAGGAAGCGGCCGTCCGGGCTGGCCGCCAGCGACTTGGTCCAGTGGTGGTTGAGCCGCGAGGGAAGCGAGGTGATGACCGTCGGAGGACCGCTCGCACGGGTCTGGCCGGGCTGGTAGTCGAAGCGGACCACCGCATCCTGGTTGGCGACGAACAGGTGGTTGCCGACCAGCGCGAGGCCATAGGGCGCGTTGAGGTTCTCGGCGAACACGGTACGGCCTTCGTAGACGCCGTCCCCGTTGGCGTCGCGCAGCAGGGTCAGGCGCTGACCGGGCTTGGTTGAGCTGGTGCCGCGTTCCTTGAGCACGCCAGCGAAGAAGTCCTTGGGCCGCATGATGTGTCCGTCCTGGCCGCCCTTGCCTTCGGCGACGAGGATGTCGCCGTTCGGCAACGCAAGGATTTGGCGCGGGACCTTCATGTCCGTAGCGATGGCCGTGATCGTAAAACCCTGCGGCACGGTCGGCCGGCTGTTGCCCCAGCCATTCTTGGCCGGGTCCGCAATCTTCATGGTCGGCAGCAGCCCGCGGTGAGGTTCCGGCAGGGTCGGGTTAGGTCCGGTCTGAGGGAGGGTCGGATCCTGGCCGCCACAAGCAGAAAGGAGCGTGCAGGACAGCAGCAGGGCGGTGGTGGAACGGAGGCGGGTCATCGGGCAACTCCCGAGCGGATGGTGGAGAAGCCGAGCCAGGTGGCGGCCGCGACGAGCAGGAACACCAGCACGTCGAGCACCAGCGCCTCGGGCATGGGCGCGTTGGTGTCCTTGGTGTGCACGAACGCCGCGATCAGGCCCAGGATGAAGGCCACCAGCAGGATCAGGACGAACAGGGCCGAACCGCGGTCGCGAGCGACGTCCTTGCGGAAAATGTCGACAAAGGCCCACAGCGTCGCGAAGCCGAGGAATACCATGCCACCTGCGTTGAGCCACGCCGCATAGTTGATCCACTGGACGTAATAGGAGTCGGCGTAGGTCCAGTCGCTGAGCCAGGCGCCGAGGAACAGCGACAGGCTGCAGGCGAGCAGGACGGCAGGGACGGGGTGAAGTGTCCGGCGGGCCGGCAGGGTAGTGGCCAAGAGCGATCCCCTTTAATGGAGGTCGCGGTTGCGACCGGGGGTGAACAAGGCCAATGCCGCAGCGACGCCGCGGTTCCGCCCGGCTCCGCCGACAGACGCTTTCCAACGGTCGTGCAGCAGCCCGCCAAGCGCGAGCAGGACTGCGAGGGGGATGGTGTTCGGACCCCGGTACATGCCCAGAAAGTGACCGATCGGAAGCCAGCAGCCGAGCCATATCAGCAGAACGAGGCCGGTGCGTCGGCGCTGGCCGAGCCACCAGGCCATAGGCACCAGGAGGAGCAGGCTGTCGTAGGTGAGAAGATATGGCGAAACGAGGAGGGTTGCGGCGGCGAGGACCGGGACCTTTTCGCGCCAGTCCTGCGCCCAAGCGAGGGCGGTGAGCGCCACGGCTAAGGCGGCGAAGGCGAGCTGGAGGGCCATGGCGGCCGACAGGGAGCCATCGAAGTAGCGGACGAAGGCGTAGGGAGTGGCGAACTCGTCCCACGGCCAACCGTTGCCCTGCAGCCAACCGGTGTAGATCGGCATCAATTTGAGGAAACCGCGGTAGGTGGCGGTGCCGAACGCCGCCCAGGCGGCCAGCAGCGCGCCGCCGGCGCTGAGCAGGGCGCCGAGAATGGCCGACCAGCGGCGGCCGGCCAGCACGGCGACGGGCAAGAGGAGGGCGAGTTGCGGCTTGATGACCATCAAGCCGAGGATCAGGCCGGCGACGAACGGGCGGTCGGACAGGCGGCGCAGGCCGGCGAGCAGGATGGCGGCGACGACAAAGGCGCTCTGGCCGAGCAGGTAGGTCATCAGCACGGCCGGTTGCGCCATGACGATCGGCGCCGGCGCATAGGCCCGGGCGGCGCGCCAGTAGAGCAAGGCCGTGGCCGCGACCCACAGGGCGAAGGCGGGGACATAAGGGGCGACGCTGAAGGGGGCGACGACGAACAGGAAGGGCGGCGGGTAGGGAAACGGCATGTTCCCATCGAGCGGCCCGACCAGCGCTTCCTGAAAGGCGCGGTGCCGCCCGATGTCGTAGGCGAGCTGAGCCTCGCCCCCCAAGGCGAAATGCCCGGCGGCCCAGAAGCTGAGATAATCG
>Ga0210040_10006420_pt1 | contig 14652 bp, 21 predicted proteins | sample CryGeyCG12114_NA_FD_185462 | JGI IMG/M metagenome (GOLD analysis project Ga0210040, IMG submission 185462) | Groundwater microbial communities from aquifer - Crystal Geyser CG19_WC_8/21/14_NA (SPAdes) (version 2) | ecosystem: Environmental > Aquatic > Deep subsurface > Groundwater | place: USA... | reverse complement strand
GCACATGATTTTTTGTGCTCTTTTTTATTAAAGACATTTCTTATGTTGCCAATTCCAGTGAACCACAAGAGCGAGTGAAAAATATACTAACTAATAATAAATCGATCTACACACTGTTTTCTATGTCTTGTACTGTTGGGTATTCACTCACATGTTATCTTGTAACTAACTACAGCATAGCTACTGTTTCTAATGATTGTGGCTAATAAATCCAATTCATTGTAACATGCCATTTTGTGAGCATGCATAGGCTGGACTTATATTACACACTATACTATATTATGTGCTATTTTTGTGACCAGATTCGTGTACTGCATCCTGTATGTCGAAATAAATTGACTTGTTGGGAAATCTTAATAATAATACACAGTTTTGCAAACGTCTTCACTTTTACTTTCATAAATAAAATTATATCGTCATCCGTTTTCATTGATCCTTGACCTGTGCATTTCATGTGGGCAGCACACATTTTATATCCGTTCTCGTGAATAACTTTTATATATCATGGTGATTCCATGCTAAAAGGCAATTAAAGAAGCCATTCCATAATGAAATCGAATCTGTATCGCATAATTCTACACGAGTTTTACAGCCAAAGTTGTGTCAGCACTTGAAAAGTGTTAAAGTATTTTCACCTTGTCCTACTAACAGCTAAAAGTCCGTAAACATTATAGTATAACACAGACAGATGCAAATTACACTTCTTGTACACAAGTGCATCTTGTTTGTGCAAAAGTCTTTCGAAATAGTCAAAGTGCCAATGCCATTTCTTCCAAGACTTGACTTTGAGTTTGCTTTTTACAACCCATTACAAAATGTAGTTAGTTAGCATACCAATATTGATTCACTTGCGCGCCATATCACTATTTGTATTTCACAATTTTTGTCATTTTACTGCTTCATTACAAAGTCGTATAGTTTTAAATCTAGTTGTTGAAATACATGATCGTCATTCTTGAAGCCAGATTAGCTGAGCTGCCAAAATCCAATGAGAAAGTATTGAATATATAGTAAAATTGAATACGGTGTTTCGTTTTTTGGCCACTCAGTCTAAATACCATACACATAAACTTGGATACCCAGAAAATTGGTGAATCCAGTCATGTGGGTGTTTGTTGTTGAGTCAAACCTCAGCTTTAGAATGATGATGCCCAAAATTGGGTGCAGTCAAAATGCGGCCTCGGTTCCCTCTATATCGCACAGTATTCTGTAGCAAACGAAAACCACACAGTAGGCAAACGGGTAGGATTTGATGAAATCTTTCCCAACTAGCTAACTGATAGCATGTGTACAAGATAGTGGATCTCTGTAGCTAACTAGAATAAACCAGGAAAGTATAACCACATGTGGGTGAAATATGTCGACACTCTAAAAATAGGATTTTTGCGAAACGGACTGAGAGGATTGCCAAAAAAAAATCTCAGACCTACGTTTTCATATATAATGTGCTACAGTTCTCATTTTCTTTGCCATTCAAACACTCAGAACGAACTGCGACACATATTTTTTCTATTTCCCACAAAGTGTATTTATTTTTTGGTCCGCAAAGTTTTCTCGGCATTTTATTTTTCTGTTCGACTCTCACAGTTAACAATTAGTTTTGTTTCACCGTTACCACAAGTTAGGTAAGTTGAGTGGGACATTTTTAAATTTTAATTTTGAGTGTGCACAAGTTGGAAGGTTTGGAATCAATTACTCTTCTTGTCTGTAGGTAATCAATTCAAGATGTCATTCAGAAGCCATTTCGATATGTTGAGTCTCAACGAGCCTGTGACTCACAAAGCCAAGTTTTGGCAATCTTACGTGCGAGCTCTAAAAGGTAATGCTAATAGCCATAGTTATTTAGTTATAGTCTACAAATTCCCCTCCTATTAAAACAACTAAGCCCTGAATCGAGCTAAAACCCAAGTTAGTAGCTTAACCAACACAAAAGCCGTCGCCATTCAACAAGTCGAGTATTTTTTTCCATTTTTGGTCATAAAATGTAAAACGAATACTAAATGAGTACCTAAGGGGTGAAATGAGAAAAGTTCAATTAAAGAATTTCAACAAATTTTTAGGCACGGAAGATATGAGAGCCGATGAAAACCGTCATCGTGATTTATTGAGACCTTCACGAGCCATGTCCGAGTTGCCAGATTGGATGAAAACGACATCATCTCCATTTGACATTGCTGGGGACGCCAACTGCAGGATCCATTCTCCTGGATATCGGTACAACCCAGTGTCCAGAGAAACTTACGGATATGGCCCAAGAAGTCTACACACTGATACCTCCAGTCCCAAGTATATGCCTAGACCATGTAAGTTCACTTCTCCTACATTGTATTCTAACGATTGTTTTGAGCAGATTATATCATTTAGTTCACCAACAGACAGAGCGCTTTCAAAAAATCTTCTTTCTATGCATAAATTACATACATTTCACATTTTCAAAAGCCCAATAGTTGAAGCAAGGTGTTTCCTATATATATTTCAAATCTCACCACAAGTTTATTTCTGTCAATGTGACTAAAACTATTTACACAATCCTGTGAAGATACGCAGTTATAGTTAGCATGCATGAAATGACATTTCCATGATAAACATAAAATGAATAATGCGTGATGGACAACGAATACATTAGTGCGAGAATCTTCGTTGCCCCCAATGATGCCATCCTCCCTGGACGATATTTTTGACGATTTCAAACCAAAACCATCGGATCGAGAATCCAGAGCCCGATCTGTGCTTGACAGACCAGCGGACTATGATTTGTTATTGAATCCCCCAGCGTCAATGCCAATTTCTGCAGTCAGTAGAGATCCATGGTGGCATCACACCCCGTACTTGTGGGGATCTTCTGACAGCTACCCATACAGTCGACCATACAGCTACTACAGCCCTGGGTCTGCCTATCGACCCTATTCGTACAGCACGAATCCATACTTGTACAACTCAAGTCCGTATTATTACAGCAACAGACCTTACTTTTACTCGGGATACAGACCTTACTACAGTCCTCCATCGTACATGAGGAATTCATATTTGAGTCCCGTTAGGAGCAACTATGTGTGGAACTCACATCCACTCAGGCGCTACTAAATGAGGGATTTTTTTTGTCCCTTATCTTTCACTATACTGCCAAACACTGCCAATCGAACGGAGAACAAATTATATAGGTGCGTGCAACTCGTAGAATTGAAACATTCACATTTTTTTGAAGCTCAATAATGCTGTGCAGTGACTGAATTCCAAACCACCCTGTACAAAAAAAAATAATCCATTCTGGCAACTACTTTCTGCTAAACTACTAAATACTTTATAACGGACGGTAAAATGCTATAGCTTGGTTTTCTTTGAGCCAGTATTTGATTCACACGAAGATAATTTTCAGACAGGGCGTAACATTATAATCACAAATTAACGGCTATATACACCCACTTGGCATTTGACATTGAAGCTGATAAATTACACACGAGTTTTTTGGCTGCTACTGTATATATACGCAAATATACTGATCTCTAAACATAGACTACTGTACTTACCACTCACTTATTGTAACTTTCAACTATATACTGTGCTGTACAGGAAACACCCTGCTTCTTCTTGTGTATTTATTTGCACAAATTGTATTGAGCTTTCACCGACTCACTGTATTACGTTGGTTAGTTAATAAGTAAGCATAATATAATGATGAATACTGATTATCATTCATTCCCTCGCCTACGCTCGCTCATTCTTGCTCAAAAGTTGTGCTCAGATCTGCTTGCTGCAAGCTATAACAACATAATGTATATAGTACGCCGCTATGAAAAACAAATGCGTCAGGAAAAGTAAAATGTTCATTCTATTTACAGCTTCTCTCCGAGTCTGGTAAAAAGTGGAACATGACAAAAGACGGATTTTTTTGGACAAGAAACATACAGAAATACTGCCAAACTGTATAATACACAATGGATTTTGGAATTGATGACGTGAATAATGGCAATCCTATCTTTATTTGTATTTGAATCCTCTCTTTGAATAAGGTGTTGTTTATTATAATTACGGACTACTTATGCTACAGTAATAGTGCACTGGTTGCAAAAAAAAATGTGTACGCTTGGGTCAGAGTGGGGTGATACTCACTTGGAGTGTGCAAAATATAAATATACGTGTTATTATTTAAGGGAATAAAATCCACACTATATTTATTTGTAAAAAAAAGAACAAAGAATTTTTTCTTGAAAAGTGCACTTTTCATTTATTTTTCACATTCACACATCAACACACTCAACCCTATAAATTAAATGACTAAAAAAACAATACACGCTACCCGTAATACACATGTACTAACTATGTACAAGAAATGTACAGCAGCAGTCAGTATACAAAATAATAAGTACTAATAATAAAAGGATTCTGAAAAGTAGTTTTCAGAGAGCATTACCGGTAACCCTTTCTAAAGCGTACTTTTTTATATAAACCAAAAAAAAATTACATTAATAAAATTTCAACACAAAATACTTGCATACACAAACATATCACTGGGCAAAAAATTCACACCTATACAATACAACAATCTTTCCTAAAATGTATAAAAAACTCAAACTCAATGGCACAAAAGAGTGAATGAACAATCAATTGGTGTTTAAAACATTCAGTAAATATAGTTAAAGCATTTCTCTGTCACCGTATTGTTGAAAAATTTCTCTACTTATAGTCAATAATTTAATAACCAAACTAGACTCATTCAAATGTTCGTTTCAATGTGTATAACGAATGGACTATAAAATTCCATATCTTCTTGAGATTTTGTAACAAACTAAACTAACTAACTAAAAGTACGGCTGATGATAATTAAATTGATAGTGACTGGATCAGAGTGAATTGAGAGTAAGATTTGTATGTGTAGCGGGATTGGGGATAAGAGAAGGCTGCCGTTGAACATGTCTTAGCTGTCTCCTGTTACTATTCTCGTAATAATAGTCTGACGGGGATCTGCCTGGGCCCACGTTGTTCGAAAAGTACGCTGTGACGACAAAAAATACATTGGTTACAAAACCATCAATCGGATCGGATAAACGGATGCAGTCACTCACAGTAATAGCATAGTATACTAACTATAAACCACAATGCACTACACTGTGTAGACGAATGGGGAAAGTCATCAATAATGAATTATCAACAAAGAGAGCACAAAGGATTACATTTCTATAGCTTGGGAAACAGTTTTGGATTTTCGAGAACACAAAGACCGAGTTATGCATAATGTCTTTGTTCCAATGTTTTCTCAAAAAGTTATTGACACTGGCAGGGTGCCCAAGGACGGACTAAATGTTAACCAAATGGTCCACATCTGAAGCATAGTTCGTTTTAACTATCCTCAGCTACTTTAAAAACGTACACACATGATAAGTTTACGTGAATGGTACAACACATGGTTTAGTCTATGCGGCAATGGGACTGTACATAATGAAACTAAAACAGAGAATTCTTCAAAATGGCAGCACAAGTGCTTTATATATGGAACATGTGAGGCTAAAAGAAAAGAAACTAACCTTGTCCATAGTCGTCAAGATGAGGTCCCTCTACAGGCAGTTGACCACCGAGAGTACAACTTTTGCAGCAGAACTTGGCATAGTACTTGTTGGTGCAGTAATTAGCCCTGACAATGAGTTTGCAGTTGGCGAAGAAAGCATTGTCAGTGCAATTAGGATGTAGTTGAGTGTCCAATGGGAGTTGCACAATCGGTCTTTCTGGAACTGTCCGGTCCACTTGTTGCGGCGGCACATATGACGGTGGTTGTGGTCTTTGTCGATCTGGTCTAGTTTCAGAAACCGGCTCTCGTTCCCGCTCTTGCTCCCTTTCTTGCCCACCTTGTTTTGCTGCACAAATTAATAAATTATGTACATTGGACTACCCATGACATAGTCTAGTTCAAATAGCTCATGAATATAAAGGCTTACGTTTTTCTCGTGGAGTTGCACTGACGGAGACTTCCACTTCATCCCTGAGACTACCCACAACACAAGTGTAAGTTCCGGAATGATGAGGACCAGCGCGCTCAATGAAAATTTCAGATTCTGAGACCAAATAAGGAGAAGGAAGTTCCTCCCCATTGAAAAGCCAAACTGGTCGCTCTTGTGGGGACGACTGAATGTCACAAGTCAATCGCAATGGAGATCCGTATTCATATTCTCCACCTCTCTGCAGTATACGTGGTGGCTCCGATATCACTGCATGCGAATCCACAATTTATCTAGATCACTATAATCCCAGTACAATGTGACACAAATAGCTGAAATTTTTTACCGTCATCAGTACGAGAACTGGACTGATTCCTGTCATCGACAACAATCAACGTAATGGTCCAACTGGCAGCCCTACCTAACCCATTGTAGGCTTGACAAGTGTAGGGTCCTAAATCCGCCCTTTCTAGCATGCGAATAAGCAAGCTGTAGTCCCTAACTTGTTCATATCGTTCAGATGAGAATGGGAGCATGCTTTCTCCTCTCCACCAAGTAACAGAAGGTTGTGGCCAACCCATTGCAAGACATCGGATGGATGTGTCTCGGTTCAACTCAACTTGTTGCGTTGGATTTGGATCTTCACTGCTGGACACGATTGCAGCATGGCGAGGGCCCAATGGCTCTAAACATGAATAAATAAACATGATAACAAAAATTTTTGAAATCATTTCTACATTGAAGACATAACCAACCTGTGACTACAAGTTGAAGCTCCCTGGAGTCAGTAGCATATCCATTGTCAGCTACGCAGGTATACACCCCAGCGTCTTCCTTAGCCACGCCGACTATCTGAAGTCGTTCTCCCAGTCGGTGGAATCGACCGCTATCCACATTCACCTGTAATAAAAAATTTGCAGTTTCATGCTGATGATGAGCATTTCAATCTAACATTCGTTGACATTATAGAAAGAGAAAAATTAAATTACAATCATTCCATTGTGAAGCCAATGGATCCTGGCACGCTCAGGAACGCCTCTAGCGACACAGACAAACTGTGCGAGATCTCCTTCTTCGACTTCCACAATGTCGGGCCCGAATTCCACAATTTCGACATTGCTATTATCAGGAACTCTCAATTGACCCCTACTAGGTCCCGAATCTTCGGGTCTGGCACACATTGTTCCACAGTTATTCTCACCGGAACAACATTTTCCATCACTTTCACAATCAGCGTCGTCATTGCAATATCGCAGACATTGAGATTTGTCTCCTGGAATTTCCACCACTCTTGGGCACACGCCTCGTTTGGATACTATCAAATTGACAAATCATCATAATATCAGAAAGTTGCATGATACTAACTAACGTAAATGAACATTGCAGCGACAAAAATTAATTCTAAAAAAACTGAATATTAATTTATTTAAAGTTAAAACATCAACACTATCAAATATCATCATCAACAGTAGAGATATTTTTTTTTATACTGTGCCATCATATTGAGCTAGTTAACTACTTGAAATTGTTGAAATTATTTTGTTATATCGCAGCGCCAACGGGCTATTTCTCATATCACACACAAATCCTAATCCGAACTTACTTTGATATTAATTCCAAAAGTTTCAACCGGCGTAGAAATCAAGCATTTAAAAAAAAAATTCTATTCTATGCGACTCATGCATAAACCACAAATGTAATCCAATATGGCTCCATTCGTACATAGAGCGTCATCAAGCCCACGAAAACATGCAAATACTGTAAACTCTGACACATAGATGGAACTTATGATACATTTTGAATTTCAATGTAGATGATTGCCATACAGCCAATCAATGCGATTGAAACTAATCAAACGGTTCAATTTTGTAAATTGTTTTGAGCAAAAAAAATTACCTTCTCTGCATACACCGTTGAAGCTAGTCTGTGCCTCCCCATTAGAATATGTGGCGTACATTTCCACAGCACACCGTTCAAATGGAGTATTACATTGAACATTTTTGCATGGATTTGTACATTCACAGTGAATACAGTCGATTTGGGTTTGCCATCTTTCTATTCCAAATGGACATTGCATGGCATCGCATTCCTCGTCTGTACTGCACGCTAGAGTCAGAAGTAAACAATGGCACGAATTAAACAGCATAGTAATACAAATTTCATTGTTTTAAAAGTGAAACGTACGACTAGTAGGGTCAACAGCAGGTCTTTCATCCACACGAGGCTGCTGCTGATCCTCCTCTCTGCGACTGGAACTGACTGACGCCAGATATCTGGAACATGCATGTTCGCATTCCCCGATGGTTTCGAACCTATTTGGATTTCCTTGACATCCGCCATACGTGAAAGGTTCACACAATCTTGTATCTCGTGAAAAAAAGTACATCTCCACACTTGCGTAGCAAGGCCCAGCGTCCATCTCATACAAGCATGGGTCCTCTATTTTAACAATTAATTCAGTCAAGTTTTCGTTCAACTTATTGCAAGATCATTGTACAGCTGTTATGTAACTGTACCTGCCCTGTAGCCATTGTCAACAGGTGTTTCGGGCTCTTGGGGTCGACTAACGAATTGACCACACACATGAAGACATTCCTCTTCAGTGGGGAACCGATTATCATTGCCGTCACATCCACCGTAAATAAATGAAGTGCAACCTGTGCCATCGAAATAAAAGGATGGGATATATGCTCGACAAGGGCCTGTGCTGGATGGGAGTCTGCAAATGTCTGTAAGTGAACAACAGTAAATTAGAATACATAAATATACATCCCTGTCAATAATACATCGACAAGACACTACACACATACCCCTGGGATCTCTGGACTGGTATGGATCAGGGACTTGACCTGAAGCGATTTCATTAATAGTTTGTGAAGATTGACATCTCTGTTGACATTGGTCCAGACTGTCAAACCGATTTGGATTCCCTTGACATCCACCGTAGACAAAGGATTCACATTGTCTTGTTATGGAGTCGAAATAAAACTGAGGGAACGATCCTTCACATGGTCCCACGACTCTTGGCAACCCACAGGCGTCTGTTTACACCATTTTAATCAGTTTGTACTCCACATTGCTCAATTCTTAGCACATTGCATACATTTCATAAAACTGTATACCTTGGACATGGTAGCAGCTCTGCTGACATTGTTCCCTATCATCGAATCTATTTGGATTGTTGACTTGGTAAATACAATCAGCGTAATATCTGAATTGCTTGCAGTTTCCTTCCACATTATCGTAATACCATTTGACTTGAGGGGCGTCTCTACTTTCCCCGCATTCCCTGGATTGGGGTTCTCCCAACCAGCATGCTCCTGTTTTAGTAACACATGATAGAGTCATTTAATTTATCATTTAACTTAAAAATAACTTAATTTTTTTCCTTATTTCATATGAACAACTTGCCTTCATCAAAAACAGGAGAAGGTAGAACTTGACCACTTTGTCTCTGTGACTCGCAACGGGAACTACAGTCATCCAAGTTGGCGAAATTGTTGAGATTCCCACCGCATCCAGAATACACAAATGGTTTACAACGGCCTTCATACAGATCATAATAATATCGTTCCGTGTACTCTGTACAGTCCCCTGTCAATGGCTCTCCTCGGCACAACTCTTCATCTAAACAAAACACACTAACTTAGTACATGCACCTCTCAGATTGACATACACATTCAAGCGATAAGAAAAAACTCAAAGCGGCATGAAAACCATACAATTTAAGCAATAGGATAATAGGATTTCCCAAACTAACCATTCCTGTAAGGATCCCTATTGTTTTGATGTCCCAACATGCGCAACTGAGAACAAAGACTCTCACATTCTTGTAAAGTAACAAATCGGTTAGTATTTCCATTGCATCCACCATAATAGAATGGAACACAACGTTCTTCTGCCGTGTCATAATACCAACGTGCCAATTTGTCTCCACAAGGACCTTCCATGCGTGGCTCCAAACATGAGTCTACATGACAATCCCAACACAATTTATGGAACATCACAAACCATAACGAGTTATAGAAAATAAAATATACTTTTACTCACGGACGGTTTTTGTTTCCCCGTGCATACATTTCTGTTGACATTCAGGCTCTGTGAAGAAATTATTTTCGTTTCCTTTGCAACCTCCATACACAAATGGTTCACAATTCTGAGTGTCTTTGTTGAAGAAAAATCTGTCAAATGAGCCTTCACAAGGTCCTTCCTTCTTCACTTGTGTGCATGGATCTGCTCACAAATTTTACAGGTTGTGTAGAGCAATAGTAAGTTAGTTACTTTAGAATAGTGTAACATTGTCTTTACCAGTGGAAGTCAAGCAATTGCTCTCACACTCTTCCCGTGTAGCGAATCTATTGTCATTTCCAAGACATCCACCATACACGAATTGGTGACAACTTCCATGAGATTTATCAAAATACCAAGATGGATAGTATCCCTCACATGGACCACTTACGGATGGCAAATTGCAAGCGGCTGCAGAAAAAATATACGTTAGTTCATATAATTTCTCATTAGTCCTTTTGCACGGGCCAAATATTTATAATCAATCAGACATAATTTTTCGTTTTCTATGCTCACTGCAAGCAATGAGTAGGGGCAATGACCCCTATGCAAACATAAACAAAGAAAGATTTCAATGTACTTTGGTATTGTCATTCTCACATCCTTTTGTCAGTTTTTTTCATAATTTTTGATAATTTATTTTCAGATTTTAGGACTAAAAAAATTACCTCCACCCTTTGGACTAACACAAGTGTCTTTGCATTGCTCCTGAGAAGTAAACTTGTTATCATTTCCATCACAGCCACCAAACCAAAATCTCGAGCAGCCGCCATATTCCATATCAAAGAACCATTTGACGGTGAAGTTTCTACAACTTCCTCTATCCTTGTCCAATGCACATACCGCTACAATATAATACACATTTTACAAATCTTTGCATATAGATGGGTTGAAGAAATAGTCATAGTGGCGAAACTCCAATCCAATACCTCCAGGAAGAACAGGAACGTCTTCGCAGCCCTCAAAGTTTTCTCCACTGGCTTTAGAGACGCCGTCAGGACAGCAGCCGAAAAATGTAGCCTCACATGAGCATTCGTCTGTTTCACTTTCTCTGTACGTTCGACCATCTTCACAACATCCAAATTCACTGTATCTGCATCCACATCCTGTGAAAAGCCGTGGCATATCAAATAATCATGTTTTTGAAAGATCAATGCATTGAATACGAAGAAACAAACCTTCCATGTTACTTCCTTTAGAAATCTGTACTCCATCCGGACAGCATCCGAACTCAAAAGTGTGACATGGACAATCCTCGTGATCCGGTTTAGGCGCAGTAGTATACCCATCGAGACAACATCCGAATTCCGTGAATTCACATCCACAATCTCCCGATTCATCCCTGGCCACGGTTGTGTTATCCGCACAACATCCAAATGCACTGTACTCACATCCACAGCCTGTAAACGGGACAATATGAGCATGCGGTTTTGATTCGATCATTGAATACTATTTAGAGTGTTCATTGAAAACTGAAAGTGAAGTAAATAAACTTTCCAACCTTCATTTCCTGGACCCTTTGCAGGAGATATGTTATCCGGACAGCAGCCATAAGGTTCAATAAGGCAACATCCTTCTTTGTTAGGTCCATGAGCTGGTGTCAAAAAGTCTTCACAGCATCCGAATTTAGAAAGGAAACAGGGAGCCTTTTCTGGACAGTTCTCTTCGTTGTTTCCAAGTGCTTTGAAAATTAAATCAGCAATGTCAAAAGTTCTATCCCTTTATTGTTGCAAATGAATGCCTTGTAAGACTATTTAGATATGCGATGCAATTTATATATGAACCTGGAGTCTTCTCATCATGGCAGCAACCAAAGTAATTGTTTGTGCAGTTGTCCATATCGATTTCAGGACAATCCAAATAGTTAAATCCTTTAGCATGAGTTTCGTTTTTGGGACAACATCCGTATACTGTGAGATGACATGGCACCCATGGACAATTTCTTTGTTTGGGTCCCTTTGCGATTGTCACTCCATCAGGGCAGCAACCAAATCTACACAAAAATTCACCATTGTAAGAATATGAAGCCATATAGAAAAGTCTTTTATGAAACTACAACTACTGACTTAGTATTGTTGCAGTTGACAGTGCACCCCTCGAATAGATTTCCTTGTGCAACACTGATGCCATCCTCACAGCAGCCAAACAGTGTATCCTTACAGTTGATTTTTTCGCAACCAAACGAGTTCCTGCCCCTTGCAACAGTGACTTGATCGGGACAACAACCGAATTCTGTGTCTTGACAAGTCTTGGGATTTTCACAACCTTCCTGGAAAGGCCCAGTTGCTGCTTTCAAAAGGTCGGCGCAACAACCGTAAGTCGTTTCTTCACATTCCTCTTCAGTCAATTTCTTAGGTTGAGGTTTTCGTCGACATTTTGGCAGTTTCTTTAGGTCTGCCGGTGGAGTGTATACTTTCGGTGTTGTCGTTCCCACTACATTTAGAATTTTATTTTACACCGCACAGATTACACAAACTGTTTGTATGCTAAATGTACTTACCTTTTTCAGTGGTGGTTTCCGCAGCCTCAATAGTAGTACTGTCCATGCCATCTTTCATTGTAGAACCAGGAGGCATGGTAGTCTGAGATGCCTCAGTAGAACCAGATCCTTCCATAGCCATCAGTTCATCTGGAGGTCCCTGTTCGTCATAGGCAGGTTCCGTTGACATTCCAGCTTCCGTTGACATTCCAGCTTCCGTTGACATTCCAGCTTCCGTTGACATTCCAGATCCCGTGGATCCCGTCATTTCTGTGGCTCCACTCGAAGTTGTCATAAACACAGTGGACGTGCCCATCTCTGACTCCGTAGTAGACATTCCCATAGTTGAGTCCATAGTAGTGCCATCCGTGCTAGAACCACTAGTTGTGCTTGTGACAGCCTCAGTAGTAGTTGAAGTGGAATCTTCAGTAGTAGTGGACATGGTGGACGATCCATCTGTAGAAGTGGACATAGTGGCGCCATCTGTAGACATAGTGGCTCCATCTGTGGAAGTCGACATACTGGACCCATCGGTTGACGACATTCCGTCCGTAGACATGGAACTATCTATTGTGGTCCCGTCGGAGGAAGAAGAAGTGCTACTCTCGGTCAGTCCATTCGTAGATCCGCCAGTGGCATCATCCATTGGGACTTCAGTAGAACCAGTTGACATCTCTTCAGTAGCTCCTTCCTCAGTGGTCATCATATCCATAGATGCCGTGGTCATGTCACTTGCTGAAACATCCCGTGTACTGCGACTGCCAAAAGTAGACGACTCAGGAGTTGAAATTGCTTCCGTCGACGTGGACATCATGGATGACATAGTTGTGGTCTCGTCTTCGTCATAATAGTAATAGTAGTCTTCATAGTCAATGCAATCCTCCACGTCTTCACCGCTGCCTGGAGCCAATGTTGACATGTCTGACAAGTCATCTTCTGCTTCATCTAACATTATCATTTGCATAGCAATTTTAGTAATCATTCGTTTTCGCTGCACACTGTGTAAACTGAGATTTTGTAACTAACTAAACACTTCACAGTTGATTATAGTTATTCATATTATACTTTACCTCCGGTACATTCTTCAGAATTGCAATCTTCCTGAGCGAATAGAATATTGTCTTCCCCACATTTCTTGACATCAGTAGTTGGTCCATCACCTAACATGCAAATTACGCTTCTTGTTCGACGGCCGCCTCCACATTTCTTGGAGCACTATTTTCAATCATAAACACAAAAGATTCATTCGTCATTCCAGTTAAAAGATTACTTAATCAATCAATTAGTGAAACAATTACTTGACTCCAGGGGCCAGTAAACCAGACGCCAGTACCGCCCTCTTTCTGACACTCAGTGACATTGGTGAGAGTGCAATTTTGAACATTGTCATATTTTTTCTCCTCTTCGCAATTTTTCTCGTCAGCTTTTACCACAGTAAAATCGTCTTTGATAGCTCCACAGAAAACTAGTCTTGTTTGCACTCCTTCATGCTCTTCACTGTCCAATGAACAACGTTGCAATTTGCACTGTAGACAAAGGAAATTATTAGAACAGTTTATCAATTTAGGTAACATGCAATTTATGTTCAGTTAGTATACAATAATTGAAAATTCATACCTCTCCCCATTGCATGGCGAACCAAGCATGTTCGCACCGAACATTGAAAGTATTTTCTTTTTGTTCTCCTTTGGGACACTCCCTAGTGGCATTCGGTTTTCTGAATTCATCACAAAATTTGTCTTCATACACAGCTCCTGTTTCACTTGCACAATAAACTTGACGGGATTCTTCGGAACTACTGCAGTCCGAGCACTATGGTTTGTATGAATTAGCATAAAGTGTTTTTTTTAGCAGAAAAAAATTCTAAAGCATTTGCATTAATATTGTGAAAACTTACACCAGACCAGTCACTAGTGATCCAGTCGACACCCTCACACGGTTTAAGATAGCAAGCTCTGGCAAATTCAGGTTTCTCGTCATATCGTGTGCACTCCCGATCGTCGAGAACTTCGACAACTTTTCGACCACTCTCGTTTTCCTTTCGACGGAAACAAATCACATCTCTTCGCTCTTCTCCCCAATCGCACAAGGATGAGCACTAAAAATATTTCAATCAATTCATTATTGTCAGTTTTATTCCAGTTTAGGCATTTAACCGTAAGCATAACCGTCAAA
>Ga0210040_10006419_pt1 | contig 14653 bp, 11 predicted proteins | sample CryGeyCG12114_NA_FD_185462 | JGI IMG/M metagenome (GOLD analysis project Ga0210040, IMG submission 185462) | Groundwater microbial communities from aquifer - Crystal Geyser CG19_WC_8/21/14_NA (SPAdes) (version 2) | ecosystem: Environmental > Aquatic > Deep subsurface > Groundwater | place: USA... | reverse complement strand
GCCGGTAGCGTCGCCGTCCGTGCGTCTGGTCATTGCCCGCTGCTCCGTGGACTACATCGGACGGCTCACCGCCCACCTCCCGCTCGCCACCCGGCTGCTGCTGGTCAAGGCCGACGGCTCGGTGTCCATCCACGCCGACGACCGGGCCTACAAGCCGCTGAACTGGATGAGCCCGCCGTGCTCCCTCCGGGAGGAGTTGGTCGACGGCTCCGGCACCTGGACGGTCACCAACAAGGCCGGCGAGCAGCTGATCATCACCATCGAGGCGGTCGAGCACGATCACCGGCACTCCCTCGGCATCGACCCGGGCCTGCAGAAGGACGGCGTGGAGGCCGAGCTGCAACGGCTGCTGGCGCTGCACGTCGAGACCTTCGGCGAGGGCTGGTCGCTCGTGCGCCGCGAGTACCCGACGGCGATCGGCCCGGTCGACCTGCTGTGCCGGGACGCCGGGGGCACCACCGTGGCCGTGGAGATCAAACGCCGCGGCGAGATCGACGGCGTCGAGCAGCTCACCCGCTACCTGGAGCTGCTCAACCGCGACCCGCTGCTGGCCCCGGTGAAGGGCGTCTTCGCGGCGCAGGAGATCAAGCCGCAGGCCCGGGTGCTGGCCGGTGACCGCGGCATCGAGTGCGTGACCGTCGACTACGCGGTGCTCAAGGGCACCGACGACCCGTCCGCCCGCCTGTTCTGAAAAAGGACCCCCGTGCCCCCCACCCCTCGCAGGCTCGCGGCGGGCCCCTGCACGGAGGCCGTACTTACCGACGGGTAACCCAAGAAGGCCGGGCGCCCGCCGGAATGCGAGACTGCGGGCGATCACCGGACGGCAGGAGGGTTGGCACCGTGGCCAGAGAACTGACCGAGGTCGGCGTCGTCGGACTGGGCACCATGGGTGCCGGCATCGCCGAGGTGCTCGCCCGTGCCGGGTTGTCGGTGACCGCCGTCGAGGTGACCGATGCGGCGCTGCAGCGCGGCCGCGAGCATGTCCATCAGTCGACCGGCAAGGCCGTGGCCCGCGGCAAGCTCGACGCGGGGGATCGGGACGCGATCCTGGCCCGCATCCGGTTCTCCACCAGCCTCGAGGACCTCGGCGTCGCGGAGCTGGTCGTGGAGGCCATCCCGGAGCGGATGGAGCTCAAGGCCCAGCTGTTCTCGAAGCTGGACGCGATCTGCCCGCCGGACACCATCCTGGCGACCAACACCTCCAGCCTGTCGGTCACCGAGCTCTCGGTCACCACCGGCCGGCCCGGCAAGGTCATCGGGATGCACTTCTTCAACCCCGCACCGGTGATGAAGCTGGTCGAGGTCGTGCGCACCGTCGTCACCGAGCCCTCGGTCGTCGAGGACGTCGAGGCGCTCGCCGCCCGGCTCGGGAAGACCGACGTCACCATCGGCGACAAGGCCGGCTTCATCGCCAACGCCCTGCTGTTCGGCTACCTCAACCACGCCGTGTCGATGTTCGAGAACCGCTACGCCAGCCGCGAGGACATCGACGCGGCCATGCGGCTGGGGTGCGGCCTGCCGATGGGCCCGCTGGCGCTGATGGACCTGATCGGCATCGACACCGCCTACGAGATCCTCGTGACGATGTACCAGCAGTCGCGCAACCGGCTGCACGCACCGAGCCCGGTCATCAAGCAGATGGTGACGGCGGGGCTGCTGGGCCGGAAGACCGGTCGCGGCTTCTACACCTACGCCGGCCGCGACTCCGCCGAGGTCGTGCCGGACGCCCAGACGCCGGCCGCGGGCGCCGCCGGCGAGGGTGCCCGGCCGCTGCGCCGGGTCGGCGTCGTCGGCTCCGGCACGATGGCCACCGGCATCGTCGAGGTGGTCGCCAAGGGCGGCTACGACGTCACCTTCGTCGCCCGCACCGTGGACAAGGTCGAGGCGGTGCAGCAGGGGCTCACCAGGTCGCTGGACAAGCAGGTCGTCCGCGGCCGGCTCGAGCAGGCCGAGCGGGACGCCGTGCTGGCCCGGGTCACCGGCACCGCGCAGCTGGACGACCTCGCCGACGCCGACCTGGTCATCGAGGCGGTCGTCGAGCACCTGGGCGTCAAGCAGGCGCTGTTCGCCGCGTTGGGCGAGATCACCAAGCCCGGTGCGGTGCTGGCGACCACGACGTCCAGCTTGCCGGTGATCGAGTGCGCCAAGGCCAGCGAGCGCCCCGGCGACGTCGTCGGCCTGCACTTCTTCAACCCCGCGCCGGTGATGAAGCTGGTCGAGGTGGTCTCCACGATCGCCACCGAGCCCGACGTCGCGGCGACCGCGCACGCGCTGTGCGAGCAGGTCGGCAAGCACGCGGTGTCCTGCACCGACCGGGCCGGGTTCATCGTCAACGCGCTGCTGTTCCCCTACCTCAACGACGCGGTGAAGATGCTCGAGGCGCACTACGCCACCGCCGACGACATCGACGCGGCGATGAAGGTCGGCTGCGGCTACCCGATGGGCCCCTTCGAGCTGCTGGACGTCGTGGGCCTGGACGTCTCGCTGGCCATCGAGCGCGAGCTGTACACCGAGTTCCGGGAGCCCGGCTTCGCCCCGGCACCGCTGCTGGAGCACCTGGTCACCGCCGGCTACCTCGGCCGCAAGGCCGGCCGCGGCTTCCGCGACCACACGCGGTAGGTCCGTGGGACGCCGGGGCGGCAACCGTCGGGTGCAGGGCGGCGACCGTCGCGGCCAGGGCGGTGGCCGCCGGCCGCAGCCATCCGACCGTCCGCAGCCCATCGAGGAGGCCCAGGACGGCGACTGGGTGGTCCGCCCGCTGACCGGGTCGGGCAGCGACAAGACCTATCGCTGCCCCGGCTGCGACCAGGAGATCCGCCCCGGCACCCCGCACGTCGTCGCCTGGCCGGCTTATGCCCGCGACTCCGACCTGTTGCCCTGGGACACCGAGTCGGCCGCGGACTGGCGACGGCACTGGCACACCGCCTGCTGGCGCAACCGGGACCGCCGCCGCTAAGCCAGGCGGGCGTAGACCACCACGTTGTCCTGGTAGCTGCGGCGGCTGCGGTCGAAGGTGCCGCCGCAGGTGATCAGCCGCAGCTCCGGGCCGGTCGTGGGGCCGTAGACCTCGGCGGTGGCGAAGTCGTCCTTGGGATAGGACGCCACCCGGGTGACCGCGAACTCGACGGCCTGCCCGTCGCTGCCGGTCACCACCACCCGGTCGCCCTCGACGAGCTCCTCGAGCCGGAAGAACACGGCCGGCCCGGTGCGGTCGTCGACGTGGCCGGCCAGCACCGCCGGGCCCACGTCGCCCGGCGCCGGCCCGGCGGCGAACCAGCCGGCCCGGGTGAAGTCCGCCGGCGGCACCAGTGCGCCGGTGCCGTCGACGCCGATCGGGCCGAGGTCGGTGTCCACGTCGATCGCAGCGATGCTCAGCCGGACCGGATCGGTGACCACCCGGTCGGCGGCCGAGGCGACCCCCGAGGTGCCCAGCACCACCGGGGCCGGCGGGGACGCCACCTCAGCGGCCTGCGCGGGCGGCTCGGGACGGTCGACCAACGCCACGGTGCCGGCCGTCACCGCGATCGCCACGAGCCCGCAGCGCAGCACGGTCAGCGCGCGGCGGCGCGGCCGCTGGTGCCGCCCCCTGGACCGACGCGCCAGCCCGCTCACCGAGGGGTCGGCCGGCCGGTCAGGAGGCCAGGTGCCGCGGCGCGTGTCGGCGGCGGGGCAGGCGGACGCCGACGGTCAGCAGCAGCGCGGTCAGCGCCACGGCGGCGAGCGCGAACCGGCCGATCGGCACCGTGCCGTCGAGCGCGGTGCCACCGGCACCGGCCTCCACCCCGCCGACCGGGACGACGCCCGGGCTGGCGGCGTCCAGTGCCGTGGTCACCGTCAGCCCGCCCGCGCTGCGGTCGAGCACCAGCACCGTGTAGACCGACCCGGCGGCCAGGTCGACCGGGAGGTCGCTCGGGTCTCCGGAGCTGGGGGCCACGGTGAGCGTGCCCGCGCCACCGGGGACGTCGACGTAGTCGGTCTCCCCGGCGAAGTCCAGATCGCTGGCGAGCGAGCGGTCGGCGCCCAGCGTGAGGTCCAGCGGAGAGCCGGTGGCGGCCGCGTTGACCACCCGGGCACGGGACTGGCCGGCCGGCGGCAGGGTCAGGTCGTCGGGCAGGACGGCGAAGCCCAGCTCGGCGAAGAACCCGACCCCGGCGATCGTCGTCGCGGTGCCCCCGGCGACGGTCACGGTGGTGGCCAGCACCGGCGGGCTGGCCGGGTCGGCCCCGGCCGCGCGGGCGCTGACCGTGTAGGTGCCGGCCGGGACGGTCTGGTACGGCGAGACGTCGCCGTAGGTGACCGCGGGCAGCACCACGCCGCCGCCGGGAGAGGAGACCGAGTCGATGTAGGCGTCCACCGAGGGGGTGTCGGGGGAGAGGTGCATCATCCGGAGCAGTCCGGTGTCGGACGCCAGCGGGGGCGCCGCAGCGGCTCCGCCGGCCGCTGGGACGGCGAGGGCACACAGCCCCGCGCAGAGCAGGGCGAGCAGTGGCCCTCGGGTCAGCCGGGACATGGGGGGTCCTCCTCGATGGTGGTCGTGCTCGACGGCACTACCCACGGTGTGGGCTCCCACGCGCAGTGTCGTCATCGTCCCCGAGAGATGGTGACCAGCGCGTCGGGGTCCCGGGCCAGCTCGTACCCGATCACCAACCCGCTGTCGACGTCGGCCACGCGGGCCGGGGAGTAGGGATCCTGCTGGGCGTCCAGCCAGCCGCGCAGCCGGTCGGCGGCCTGTGCCCCGGCGTCGTCCCCGGTCAGTGGTGTGCCGCCGACGGAGGCGATCACCGCCTGCCGCACGAGCGCCCCGTCGGGCTCGCCGGGCACCGGGTCCAGCGCCGCGATGCCGACCCCGTACTGCGCGCCGATGCCGGCCAGCAGCACCAGCAGCCGCGGGTCGACCTGGCCGGCCGCGAGCAGCTCGGTATCGGCGGCGGACACCTCGGTCGTCGGGTTGGCGAGCAGCGCTGCGGCCAGGTCGCGGCGCGCGGTCTCCTGCTCGGCGGTCGGCTGCACCGGGCGCGGGTCGACCACGGTGAGCACCGGGCCGGCGGTGCCGTCGCCGAAGTGGGTGAGCGTCGCGCTGCCCTCGGGTGCCCGTCCGGTCGTCGCGCGGAGCGCCAGGCCGGTCGTCGAGCCGGTCGATGCCGGCACCGGGACGCCGTCGCCCCCGCTCAGCACCTGGGCCGGGTCGGCGCCGGCGTGCAGCAGCTCGGCCGCCAGCCGGGGCTCCGCGGTCACGACGGCGTCGTCGGGCAGCTGTTCCTCGGCCCAGCCGACCAGCCCGGCGTGCGCCGTCGCACCGAGGTCGCCGCGGGGTGTACCGGCCAGCCCCGCGGCGGCCGCGACCCCCAGCCCGGCGAGGACGACGGCGGCGATGAGGCCGGCGGCCAGCAGGGCGCGGGGACGCCGGACGAGCACCGGGCGGGCCAGCCGGGCGGTGGCCACCGCGGCGAGGGCGCCCAGCAGCAGGGCACCGAGCGGCAGGGCGAGCAGCAGCGCCGGTACCCGGCCGGACGGCGGTGCGACGGCGAGCAGCGTGAGCGCCAGCAGGGCGGTCCCCGGTGCGCGCAGTGCGGGCAGCAGCCAGACGGTCAGCGCCCCGACGACCAGGAGCGTGCCGCTGACCACCAGCAGCTCTGTGCGGTCCGCGCCCCACGGGCTCGGACCGTCCACCGGGGGGTCCCAGCGGCCGACCAGCGCCCGGGTGCCGGCCAGCAGCAGCACCCCGACTGCCGCCACGAGCGCGCGCCACCGGGCCCGGGGCGCCCGCTCGGCCGCCGCAGCGACGACGCCGGCGACGAGGAGCAGCAGCGCGTCAGGGGCGAGCAGGACGGTCAGCACGACTGCGATCACGGCGAGCACACCCACGGCGACCAGCGGCCGGCCGCCCGGCGCCCAGGAACCGCTCACCAGCCCGGCCAGCAGCACGGCCGCTGCCAGCAGCCAGGCGCCGGCGAAGGCCGCCGGGGTGGGCACGGCGTGCAGCGGAGCCAGGGCGGGCACCGCGCCGAGCGCCAGCACGCCGACCGCGCAGGCGGCGTCCGGGACGCCGAGCCCGCGGGCGGTGCGCCAGAGCAGGACGGCGCTGACCAGCAGCACGACCAGCAGCAGCTCCCGCTCGGCGGCCGCGAGGGTGGCGTGCCGCTCGACGGCGCGGGTCACCGTGGCATAGACCGCGGCGTGCACTGCTCCCAGGCCCTCCGGGGAGAGCGGAGCGAGGTCACCCTCGCCGCGGGAGAGCAGGAAGGCCGGTGCCATGAGCGCGCCGTCGCGGGGCAGCGGCAGACCCCGCAGGATGCGGGCGGCGACCAGGCCGACCACGACCAGGGCGGCCAGCGGCCAGAGCAGCCCGGCGCGCACCCGTCGCAACAGCGGCGAGCGGGCGGCGCGGTGCCGGGCGTGTCCCGGCGCGGAGCGCGGAGCCGACGGCCGGAGGTCGCCGTCGGTGAACGCAGGGCGCGGCGCCGTCGCAGCCGGCGGATCGACCGGTGGAGCGGCGGCCGGCGCGGGCTCGTCCGGGTGGGGCGTGCTGGGCGGGACCGGAGGTGTGCTGGTCGACGTCACCGGAGGTGGGTCGTCGTCGCGCGACGCGGCGGGGCCATCCGTCCGCGTCGTCGGCTCGGCCACGGTCGGTGCTCCTCCCGCGCTCGATGGTGTGCTCGCGCCCCGGAGGCAACGGCTCGCGCGGCCCGGCCCGCACGTGCTGGCCCCATCGTCCCCGTACCGCCGGAACCGTGCTCCAGCAGCCGGTCCCGGACTGCTCGAACACCGATGACGGAGCCGCCGCGCGGCCTGCGGAGGACCCTGGCACGGCTGCCGAGGGCGGGCCACCGGGGCAGGACGACGACGGACCCGCCGGCGCAGGGCCGGCGGGTCCGTCGTGCCGCTGGGTGGCGCTGGGGTCAGCTGCGGCCGGGAGTGGCCGGGCCGCCGGTCTGACCGGCTGACACCGCGGGGCTGGGCTGCACCCGGGTTGCCGGACCGCGTGCCGGCACCGGCGGGGTCTGCCGCGCGCCGGGCTGGGGCCGCTGCTGCGGAGCACGCTCGGCCGCCGAGCGCTCGACCGTGGGCTGCTCCGCCGTGGTCGGCTGGGCGGCGGACTGCTCCGCGGTGGCCTGGCCACCGGCCGGCCGCTGGGCTGGCGCCTGCTGGGTCGGGTGCGCCGGCGCCGGGGTCCGGGCCTGTCGCTGCGCGGCGGGCGCCTGCTCGGCGGGGGCCGGTGCCTGCGCCGCCGTGGTCGAGCCGGACGACGGCGGGACCCGCACCGCCTGGGTCTGCGCAGCCTGGGACTCAGCGGACTGGGTCTGAGCGGGCTGGGTGGGCGCGGTCGTCTCGGCCGGCGCCACGGGCGCGGCCGCCCGCGGCGCAGGTGCCTGCTGCTGGGCCGGTGCCTGATCCGGGGCCTGCGGCTGGAGCGGGGCCTGGGGTCGGTCGGACAGGTCCGGCAGCTGGCCGAGCATCGTGCGGACGTCGCTCAGCCGGCCGACGAGCTCGTCGCGGACCTGGCGGATCGCCGCTGCCGATGCCTCGGCCTCGGCGACGGTCCGGTGGGCACGCTCGTCGGCTGCCGCGACCCGCTGCTGGGCGGTGCCGATGGAGGCCTGCTCCCGCTCCTCCTCCAGCCGCGCGGCCTCGGTGCGGCGGGCGCGCTGGGCGATCTCGAAGTCCTGCTCGACCTTGGCCCGTCGGCCCTGCGAGTCGGCGTCGAGCCGGGCCACCCGCTCCTGGGCCTTGCTGACCAGGTCGTCGGCCCGGGCCTGGGCCACGGCGGCGATCTGCTCGGCGTGCGCGCGGGCCTCGGCGACCAGACGCTCGGCCTCGGCCTGGCTGGCCGCCGATCGCTCGCCGAGGGCCCGCTCCTCACCGGCGACCCGCTCGCGGATGGCCTCGGCCTCCGCGGCCACGGCCGCCTGGAGCTGGGCGGCGTGCTCCTCGGCCGCGCGCCGGATGGCCGACGCCTCCTCCTCGGCCAGTCGCAGCATGTTCGAGATGCGCTCGCCCATGTTCTCGAAGGTGGGGGCGCTGGCGGTGGCCGCGCGACGGCGCAGGGCCTCGGCCTCGCCGTGCAGGGCCTGCAGCTGGCGGGCCAGGTCGGCGGACCGGGACACGGCCGCGTCCCGGTCGGCCAGTGCGACCCGCATGTCGGCGTCCAGGCCGGCCAGTGTCTCGGCCACCTGTTCCCGGTCGTACCCCTTGCGCACCACGTCGAAGGTGGGGCCGTCGTGATAGGCGAGGACGTCGTCCCGGGGGTCGCTCATGCGTCCCATCCTCGCAGAGATCCGGAGGTGGGGGCACCGGGTCCGCGGGCTCCCAGCCAACTCCCAGCCGGCATCAGGAGATCACCTGCGGGCCGAGTTGCGGGAACCCGCCGCGAGCGGGTGAGCGGTGGGGGACAACGGGCCCCTAGACGTCCCGGAAGCGGTTGATGGCTGCCAGGTGCCGCTCCCGCTTGGCGGCGTCCTTCACGCCCAGCCCCTCCTCGGGGGCGAGGGTCAGCACGCCGACCTTGCCCTGGTGCAGGTTCCGGTGGACGTCGTAGGCGGCCTGACCGACGTCGTCCATCGCGTAGGTCTTGGACAGGGTGGGGTGCACCAGGCCGCGGTCGATGAGCCGGTTGGCCTCCCAGGCCTCGCGGTAGTTGGCGAAGTGCGAGCCGACGATCCGCTTGAGGTTCATCCAGAGGTACCGGTTGTCGTACTGGTGCAGGAACCCGCTGGTCGAGGCGCAGGTGACGATCGTGCCGCCGCGCCGGGCGACGTAGACGCTGGCGCCGAAGGTCTCCCGGCCGGGGTGCTCGAAGACGATGTCGGAGTCGTCTCCGCCGGTGAGCTCGCGGATCTTGGCGCCGAGCCGCTGCCACTCCTTGGGGTCCTGGGTCTCCTCGTCCTTCCAGAACCGGTACTGCTCCGCGGAGCGGTCGATGACCAGGTCCGCGCCCATGGACCGGACGATCTCCGCCTTCTCCGGGCTGCTGACCACGCAGACCGGGATGGCCCCGCCGTTGAGGGCCATCTGGGTGGCGTAGGAGCCCAGGCCACCCGAGGCGCCCCAGATCAGCACGACGTCGCCCTGCTTCATGTTCGCGCCGTTGTGGCTGACCAGCTGCCGGTAGGCGGTGGAGTTCACCAGCCCCGGGCAGGCCGCCTCCTCCCAGGTGAGGTGTGCCGGCTTGGGCATCAGCTGGTTGCTCTTCACCAGCGACAGCTCCGCCAGGCCGCCGAAGTTGGTCTCGAAGCCCCAGATGCGCTGCTGCGGGTCCATCATCGTGTCGTCGTGGCCGGCCGGGTCCTCCAGCTCCACCGACAGGCAGTGCGCGACGACCTCGTCGCCGGGCTTCCACCTGTTGACCCCCGCGCCGACCCGGACCACGACGCCGGCCAGGTCGGAGCCGACCACGTGGTAGGGCAGGTCGTGCTTCTTCGTGAGGTCGTTCAGCCGGCCGTAGCGGGACAGGAACCCGAAGGTCGACACGGGCTCGAAGATCGACGTCCACACGGTGTTGTAGTTGACCGAGGACGCCATGACCGCCACCAGCGCCTCGCCCGGGCCGAGCTCGGGGGTGGGCACCTCCTCGACGTGCAGGGCCTTGCGCGGGTCCTTGTCCTTGGTGGCCAGGCCCTCGAACATGTCCTGCTCGTCCTTGCGCACCAGCACGGCGCGGTAGGACTCCGGCGTGCGGAGCCCGCCGATCGCGTCCAGCTGGTCGGCGAGGATGGCGTCCCTGATCTCGTCCATGCGTGCTCTCCCGGGTCGTCGTTGGCTCGGAGGGTGCAGGTGCGGTGGTGCCGGATGTTACTGGTGAGTAGCAACGGCTGGCCAGCCGTTGGGACCAGGACGTCGGGCGTCAGTGCGGTGCGGGCTCCACCAGCTCGACGAGCACGCCGCCGGCGTCCTTGGGGTGCACGAAGTTCACCCGGCTGCCCGCGGTGCCGGGGCGGGGCTCGTCGTAGAGCAGCCGCAGGCCGCGCTCGCGGAGGACGGCGCTCACCGCCTCGACGTCGGTGACCCGGAACGCCAACTGCTGCAGGCCCGGGCCCTTCCGGCCGATGAACGTCGCGATCGTCGACTCCGGGGTGAGCGGGGCGAGCAGCTGGATCCGCGTCTCGCCGTCGCCGACCGCCAGCATCGCCTCGCGGACGCCCTGCTCCTCGTTCGCCTCCTCGTGCACCGAGTGCAGACCGAACGTGCGGGCGTAGAAGGCGATCGCCTCGTCCAGGTCGGGGACCGCGATGCCCACGTGGTCGATCGTGCTGAACAGCTCGCTGGGCAGGCCGGTGTGCGCGTCGTCGGGCACGGGCGTCGTCATGCGGCGCATCCTGCCGCCGACCGCAGCAGCCCGGCACCCCGTTGTGGCGCGCCTCACCCGAAGGACCTCGTACAGCGGGGCGTTGAACTGCGCCGGGTGGCTCGCGTTGATCCCGTGCGGGCCGCCCTCGATCACGACCAGCTCGCTGCCGGTGAGCGCCTCGTGCGACTGCTCGCCGCTCACCTCGAAGGGCACGACCGCGTCGGAGTCGCCGTGATGACCAGGGTCGGCACGGTCACCGCCGCGACGTCGCCACGGAAGTCGGTGCGGGCGCCACCGATGGTCGGCACCGGGCGCGGCGGCGGTTCGGTCGTGACCTCGGTCACCGTCCGGATCGCGGCGGACGGCCCGCGTCCTATCCTGGCGGCAGCCCGTGGCGCCCCGACGGCCTGCGCGGTGTCCTGCCGAAGCGGTCGCCAATGGCGGCGACCGGAGCCACTGGAGCCTCGATGAGCCAGCCCGCCCCCGCCCCGTCCGCCTCGTCCCGCTCGGTCATCGTCGGCGGCGCCCGCACGCCGATGGGACGCCTGCTCGGCTCGCTGAAGGACTTCTCCGCCGCCGACCTCGGCGGCATCGCGATCAAGGCGGCGCTGGAGCGTTCCGGGATCAGTGGCGACCAGGTCGACTACGTGATCATGGGCCACGTCATCCAGGCCGGTGCCGGGCAGAACCCGGCGCGCCCGGCGGCCGTGGCCGGCGGGATCCCGATGTCGGTGCCCTCGTTCACGCTGAACAAGGTCTGTCTCTCCGGCCTGGACGCGATCGCGCTCGCCGACCAGCTGATCCGCGCCGGGGAGTTCGAGATCGTCGTCGCCGGTGGCATGGAGTCGATGAGCCAGGCTCCGCACCTGCTGAAGGGCTCGCGCACCGGCACGAAGTTCGGCGACGCCACCCTGGTCGACGCGATGGCGCACGACGGCCTCACCGACACCTTCGACCAGGTCGCCATGGGAGCGCTGACCGAGCAGTCCAACAGCCGGTACGGGCTGACCCGCGAGGAGCAGGACGCCTACGCCGCGGAGAGCCACCAGAAGGCGGCCCGGGCGGCCAAGGACGGGATCTTCGACGCGGAGATCACCCCGGTGCTCATCCCGCAGCGCAAGGGCGACCCGATCGAGTTCCGCGACGACGAGGGCATCCGCCCCGACACCACCGCGGAGAGCCTGGCCAGGCTGAAGCCCGCCTTCGCCGTGGACGGCACGATCACCGCCGCGTCGGCCTCGCAGATCTCCGACGGCGCCTGCGCGGTCGTCGTCATGTCCTCGGCCAAGGCCGAGGAGCTGGGCCTGACCGTGCTGGCCGAGATCGGTGCGCACGGCGTGGTCGCCGGCCCGGACGCCACGCTGCAGACCCAGCCGTCGCGCGCCGTCCAGAAGGCCTGTGCCCGCGAGGGGATGGACCCGGCGGACCTGGACCTGGTCGAGTTCAACGAGGCCTTCGCCGCCGTCGCGATCGTCTCCACCCGCGAGCTGGGCATCGACCCGGAGAAGGTCAACCCCAACGGCGGGGCCATCGCGCTGGGGCACCCGGTCGGGATGAGCGGTGCCCGGATCGTGCTCGACGTCGTGCTGGAGCTGGGCCGCCGCGGTGGCGGCGTCGGTGTCGCGGCGCTCTGCGGGGGTGGCGGTCAGGGCGACGCGCTGATCCTGCACGTGCCCGCCCGGCCGCTCTCCGCGCAGGCGTGACCTCCGCCGTCCCGTCGTCCACCGGGCGGCGGGGCCGGCGCACGGCCGACGTCGGCACGCTGGTCGAGCGCGCCCGCGAGGGCGACGCCCGCTCGGTCGCCCGGCTGATCTCGCTGGTCGAGGACGCCAGCCCGCTGCTGCGCGAGGTGGCCGCGGCGCTGACGCCGCACACCGGCCGGGCCCGGGTGCTGGGGCTCACCGGGCCGCCCGGGGTCGGCAAGTCGACGACGACCACCGCCCTCGTCCGGGCCTTCCGGCAGGCCGGGCAGCGGGTGGGCGTGCTCGCCGTCGACCCGTCCTCGCCCTTCTCCGGTGGCGCCCTGCTCGGAGACCGGGTGCGGATGCAGGACCACGCCGGTGACGGCGGCGTCTACATCCGCTCGATGGCCTCCCGCGGGCACCTGGGCGGGCTGGCCTGGGCGACGCCGCAGGCGCTGCGGGTGCTCGACGCGGCCGGCTGCGACGTCGTCCTGATCGAGACGGTCGGCGTCGGGCAGTCCGAGCTGGAGGTGGCCTCGCTCGCCGACACCACGCTGGTGCTGCTCGCCCCGGGCATGGGCGACGGCATCCAGGCGGCCAAGGCGGGCATCCTCGAGGTCGCCGACGTCTTCGTGGTCAACAAGGCCGACCGGGACGGCGCCGACGCGACCGTGCGCGACCTGCGGGCGATGCTCTCCCTCGGTGGCCGGCACACCGAGGCCGGCGCCTGGCGGCCGCCGATCGTGAAGACCGTGGCCTCCCGGGCTGTGACGTCTCAGGACACCGGCAGCGGCATCGACGACGTGCTGACCCGGCTCGAGGAGCACGCCGCGTGGCTGGTCTCCTCCGGGGAGGGCCGCCGTCGCCGGGTCGAGCGGGCCGCCCGCGAGGTCGAGGCGATCGCGCTGGCGGCGCTGCGCGAGCGGATGGGCGACGTGCACGGCTCGGCGGCGCTGGGCGCGCTGGCCGAGCAGGTGGTGGCAGGGGAGACCGACCCCTACCGGGCGGCGGACCAGCTCATCGCGCAGCTCTAGGAGGCGACGGGCAGGATGGCGTCGTGAACGGGACCCCGGACGCCGTCGTCGTCGGAGCCGGCCCGAACGGACTGGCTGCCGCGTTGCGCCTGGCCGCGGCCGGCCTGTCCGTGCGGGTGGTCGAGCGCGGTGAGCACGTCGGTGGCGGGCTGCGCACCGAGGAGGTGACGCTGCCGGGCTACAAGCACGACATCTGCTCGACCGTGCACCCGATGGCGGCGACCGCGCCGTTCTTCCGCGAGTTCGACCTGGCCTCCCGCGGCGTCAACCTGCTGCAGCCGGAGATCAACTTCGCCCACCCGCTGGACGGCGGCCGCGCCGCGCTGTCGCACCACTCACTGGAGCAGACCGCGGCCGGGCTCGGCCGGGACGCCAAGGGCTACGAGAAGCTGTTCGGGCCGCTGCTGCGCCATGCCGACCAGATCACCGACTTCTTCCTCACCTCGGCGTTCCGGCGGCTGCCGGTGCGGGGCGCGCCGGCGGTGGCGAGCTTCGGCCTGCAGGGGCTGCCCAACGTCGCCTGGCTGGCCCGCCGGTACTTCGAGGACGACGCCGCGAAGGCCCTGCTCGCCGGTGCCGCCGCGCACGGGATGCTCGACCTCAGCCGCCCGCTCACCGCAGCGCTGGGCATGTTCCTGGGGATGATGAGCCACCACAACGGCTGGCCGCTGATCGAGGGCGGCTCGCAGGTGCTGGCCGACGCGATGGTCACCGCGCTGGAGCAGCAGGGTGGCGAGGTCGTCACCGGGCACGAGGTGACCGACCTGCGCGAGTTCGAGGGCGTGCCGGCCGTGCTGCTCAACACCTCGCCCGGCGCGTTCGTCGCCATGGCCGGCAACCAGGTGTCCGACGGGTACCGGCGGTGGGTGCGGCGCTACCACCACGGTCCGGGGGTGTTCAAGGTCGACTGGGCGCTGTCCGAGCCGGTGCCGTGGACCAACCCCGACGTCCGCCGGGCCGGCACCGTGCACGTGGCCGGGACGATGGAGGAGACGATCGCCGGCGAGGCCGCGCCGGCGTCGGGGCGGGTGTCGGAGAAGCCGTACGTGCTCGCCGTCCAGCCCACCGTCGTCGACCCGTCGCGCGCGCCCGCGGGCGGGCACGTGTTCTGGGCCTACGTGCACGTGCCGCACGGGTCGACGGTGGACATGACCGACGCCATCGAGTCGCAGGTCGAGCGGTTCGCCCCCGGCTTCCGGGACACGATCCTGGCCCGGCGCACCATGCACGCCGGGGAGATGGAGCACTGGAACCCCAACGACGTCGGTGGCGACATCTCCAACGGCGAGGCGTCGCTGCGGCAGATGCTGGCTCGCCCGGTGCCGCGCTGGAACACCTACAAGACGCCGGTCAAGGGCACGTACCTCGCCTCGGCGGCCACCCCGCCCGGGCCGGCGGTGCACGGGCACTGCGGCGACAACGCCGCCCGCGTCGCGCTCCGTGAGGTGTTCGGCATCCGGGACGCCCCGCCGCTGCGCCCGGCCCCGCCCGCCTGAGGCCACCCGCCTCAGGCCGCCCGCCTGAGGCCGCCCGCCTGAGGCCGCCCGCCTGAGTCGTCGGTCGAGTGTCGACCTGTGGTCGCCTCGCCGGTGGCTGAGGCGACCACAGGTCGACACTGGCGGGGTCAGTGGGCCAGTTCGGCCGCGATGCGG
>Ga0210040_10006417_pt1 | contig 14658 bp, 14 predicted proteins | sample CryGeyCG12114_NA_FD_185462 | JGI IMG/M metagenome (GOLD analysis project Ga0210040, IMG submission 185462) | Groundwater microbial communities from aquifer - Crystal Geyser CG19_WC_8/21/14_NA (SPAdes) (version 2) | ecosystem: Environmental > Aquatic > Deep subsurface > Groundwater | place: USA... | reverse complement strand
GATGACGCCTTCCTTGCCGACCTTGTCCATCGCCTCGGCGATGATCTCGCCGACGGTGGTGTCACCGGCGGAGATGGAGGCGGTGGAGGCGATCTGCTCCTTGGTCTCCACGTCCTTGGCCATCGCGAGCAGCTGCTCGGAGACGGCCGCGACGGCGGTCTCGATGCCGCGCTTGAGCGACATCGGGTTGGCGCCGGCCGCGACGTTGCGCAGGCCCTCGCGCACCATGGCCTGGGCCAGCACGGTGGCGGTGGTGGTGCCGTCGCCCGCGACGTCGTCGGTCTTCTTGGCGACCTCCTTGACGAGCTCGGCACCGATCTTCTCGTAGGGATCCTCGAGCTCGATCTCCTTGGCGATGGACACACCATCGTTGGTGATCGTCGGGGCGCCCCACTTCTTCTCCAGGACGACGTTGCGACCCTTGGGGCCGAGCGTCACCTTGACGGCGTCGGCGAGCGTGTTCATGCCACGCTCCAGGCCGCGCCGGGCTTCCTCGTTGAACGCAATCAGCTTCGGCATAACTCTTGGCCAATCCTCACGCTGAGACGGATGGAGGCGATCGATGCCCGCGACGGACGGCCACCGGGCTCCGGCGGACCCTTCCCGCCGGTCCGGAGACCTCATCTCCCGCTCCGTGATGACTTGGACACGTCCCCGGTCGCCCGGGCCCGTGACTGTCACTCTCGTGTCGAGAGTGCTAACTCATGTCTAGCACTCGACCCAGGCGAGTGCAAGGCGGGATCGGCGTCGCGCCCGGTCCTGGCCGGCGCTCCGACGGGCCGTCCGGCGACCCCGTCGCCCACCGGTGATGGACGCCGGCGAACCCGCTGGCAGCCAGGTCTAGACACCGGCACACCGGTCCCGGCGTCCGTTGACCGACCCGGTGCGCCGCCCTAACCTGGGCGCACCTCGTGGGTGCGACGGGGTTGGAGCCGGGGACCGCTGGTCAGTCCCCGGCTCCCTGTCCGCCCGGGCACCGATCAGCCCCCCGCTCTGCACCGGCGCCGGTGCCACGGGTGGGATCAGCCGGTCGCAGGCCTCGGCAGCACCGAGGCGGACGCCGACCGCACGGACCCGGTCTCCGCGTCCGCGGCAACCAGCACCAGGCGCGGCGTCCACCCGGGAGTCTGCGCGGTGTCCACGAGCCCCAGCGTGAGCGTCGGCCCGCCCTCGTCCTGCAGCGCCTCGACGGCGCCGGCCAGGAGCTCCCGCGCCTCGGCCAGACCGACCCCGGGCAGCATGACGCAGAACCGGCCGCCGCCCAGGCGTCCGGTGGTCGCCCGCGGGCAGTCCATCGTCGCGACGGACAAGGCGTCGGCGACCTGCCGCACGACCGCGTCGCCACCGGCGTACCCGCGGAGGTTGTTGACCCGGCGCAGGTCCTCGAGGTCGACCAGCGCGACCACCGCGTCCTGCCCCGCGTCGCGGAGCCGCTCCAGCTCGTCGTCGACGGCCCGGCGGTTGCCGACGCCGGTGAGTGCGTCGCGGCGGGTCATGCGGTCACCGGCCTCGAGCAGCTCGGTGCGCACCACCACGCCGCCCATCAGCGACGCCACGCCCATCAGGGTCTCGATGTCGCGAGCCTCGAACGGCGCCTCGCCGTGGTCGGTGGAGAACCACAGCTGGCCCCAGACGCGCCCGTCGACGTAGACGGGCACGGCCGCCGAGGAGTACTTGCCCAGCTCGGCGAGCAGCTCGACCGCGTCGGCGTCCGCGGTGACGTCGTCGATGCTATGGATGTAGGGCAGACCCGTCAGCATGGTGCGGCGCGCCTGGGCGAAGTCGGCCAACGCGTAGGTCTCCTCGACGGGGAACGTCTCCTCCCCCGACGCGAGGTACCCGACGTTGACCAGGCAGCGCAGCTGGTTGGTGTCGCGGTCCCAGCGCTCGACAGACGCTGAGGCGGCGCCCACCACGCGTCGGGCCTCCTCGAGCGCGACCCGCATCAGCTCTCGCCCGTCCTGGTGGGAACCGAGCACGCGGGTGAGGCCGAACGCCGAGTGCAGCCTCTCCTCGGTGCCGCGACGACCCATCCGGCGTCGCTCGAGGTCCTCGACGAGGTCGACGAAGTCGACCACCTCCGGAGGTCTCGCCGCGACCGCGACCAGCAGGTCGCGGACCGCGGGGCGGCGTACCGACCGGGCCGTCAGCTCCGCGGCCGCACCCAGGCCCGAGGCGTCCAGCGCGAGACCCTCGGCCACCGCGGCGTCCGCGATCGCGACCGCCGCCCTGACCAGGTCGACCTCGCACAGCCCGGACCCGTCCAGGGCGGGGTCCCGCGGTCGAGCCGCCGGGCACGCCTGGTGCGCCCCGGCGTCCGACCCGTGAAGCCCGGGACCCGCGGCCGCCACCAGCGCCTCCAGACGTACGTCGTGCAGTGCCGCCGGCAGCCGGCCGTCGACGGCGAGCCGCCCGAGGTCGTGCACCAGCGCCATCCTGCCCACGGCCAGGACGGTGCGCGGGTCGAGGCCAGCGGCGCGGGCCAGCGCGACGGCCAGGGCGTGCACGGCGCCACGGTGTGCACCGGCACCCGGGTCGAGCAGCCGGGCGGCCGAGAGCACCGCCTCGTCGAGGGCGAGCGGCCACCCCGGGAGGTGCAGCGGCTCCGCGCGGACCGGGATCCGGCCGGTCGCGGTCGCCTGCGCCGCCACCCCCTCGGGACACGGCCCCGCGGCGGCGAACAGGTAGCCCTGCATCGCGGCCCCGCCCAGCCGCAGCACCGCCTCGGCCTGCTCCTCGGTCTCGATGCCCTCGGCCACCACCGACATGCCGAGGCTGTCGGCGAGGTCGATCACCGCCCGGACGATCGCCCGGTCCGCCCCGGTGCGGGTGACGCCGGCGACGAAGCTCCGGTCGAGCTTGAGCATGTGGGCCGGAATGGTCCGCAGCGAGTCGAGGGTGGCGAAGCCGGTGCCGAAGTCGTCGATGGCGAAGCGGATGCCGTGGCCGGCGAGCTCCTCCATGGCGGCGCGCGCCCGCGGGGAGGCCACCGCGGACTCGGTCACCTCGAGCACCAGCGCGGATGCCGGCAGCTCGTGGGCCTCCAGCACCGCGAGCACCTGCTCGACGACCGCCGGGTCGTCGAGCTGGGCCGGCGCGACGTTGACGCTGACCGTCGCCGTGGCGAGCGCACCGCCCTCCGCACGCCACCGGGCCGCCTCCGCGACCGCCGCGTCGAGCACCCGGTGCCCGAGCCCGCCGATCAGGCCGTGGGCCTCCGCGAGGGGGATGAACTCGCACGGCTGCACCAGGGATCCGTCGTCGGCGCGCAGCCGCGCGAGCGCCTCGAAGCCGATCACCTGGCGTCCCGGCAGCAGCACCACCGGCTGGTAGTGCACCTCGAGCGCGCCGTCGTGCAGCGAGCGCGCGAGGGCCGCGGCGGCCGAAGCCGCGTCCCGTCTCTGCGTCTGCATGAGCACCGGCCCCCGTCCCGTGTCGCCCCGCCCCGACGTGCCGTGACCGCGCGCACTGGGACCGTGTCGGTCCAGCCAGCGCCACCGCACCTGTCGGCACCGTGACCACCATTGCAGCACACGGACGAGGACAGACGGAATAGATCGCCGAAAAGCCCCGAAACGGACAGATCGTCAGGCCAGCTCCGGCGGGAACCCCCCGGTCGCGACCGGCCCCCAGCGGTCCGGGGTGATCCGGAGCAGCGACTTGCCCTGGCGCAGCATCGCTTGGCGGTAGTCGTCCCAGTCCGGGTGCTCCCCGCTGATGCAGCGGAAGTAGTCGACCAGCGGCTCGACGGAGTCCGGCACGTCGAGCACCTCGGCGGTGCCGTCGACCTGCACGTAGGCGTCGTCCCAGTCGTCGGAGTGGACCAGGATCGAGACCTGCGGGTCGCGCCGGGCGTTGGCCGCCTTCGCGCGCCGGGGGTACGTCGAGACCACGATCCGACCCTCGCCGTCGACCCCGCAGGTCACCGGGGACAGCTGCGGCGACCCGTCACGACGACGGGTGACCAGCGTGCCCCGGTGCCGGGGGCGGACGAACTCCAGCAGCTCCTCGCGGCCGACCCGGTCGGCGCGCGCGACCCGGGGGGCCACCTCAGCCGCCTGCGACGGCCGGGATCACCGAGACCTGGGCGCCCTCGGGGGTGGTGGTGTCCAGCGCCTCGAGGAACCGGACGTCGTCGTTGCCGACGTAGACGTTGACGAAGCGCCGGATGGCGCCCTGCTCGTCGAGGATGCGGGACCGGATGCCCGGGTAGCTGGCCTCCAGCGACTCGAGCACCTCCGACAGCGTGCTCCCGTCGGCCGACACCTCGGACTCGCCGTGGGTGTAGGTGCGCAAGATCGTCGGGATCCGGACGCTGACGGTCATGTCTCTCCTCGCAGGCGGCGCCGAGGCGCGTGCAGGTGGCTGCTGGTGGGTGCTGGGTCGGTGCTGTGCTGGTGCTGTGCGTGCAGCGAAGGGTAGCCGCAGAGCCTCAGACCACGCCGGAGCCCGTGAACGCGGCGTAGCTCGGGTCGATGGTGGCGGCCGGCCCGACCCGGTCGGCGACCGCGTCCAGCGTCTTGAGGCCGTCGCCGGTGTTGAACACGACGGTGTCGGCCTCAGGGTCGAGCTTGCCGGCGGCCAGCAGCTTGCGCAGCGTCGCGACCGTCACCCCACCGGCGGTCTCGGCGAAGATCCCCTCGGTGCGGGCCAGCAGCTGGATGCCGTCGCGGACCTCGTCGTCGGTGACGTCCTCGACCGCGCCGCCGGTGCGACGGGCGACGTCGAGCACGTAGGGGCCGTCGGCGGGGTTGCCGATCGCGAGCGACTTGGCGATCGTGTCCGGCTTGACCGGTCGCACCACGTCGTGGCCGTCCTTGAAGGCCGCCGACACCGGCGAGCAGCCGTGCGCCTGCGCGCCGAAGATCCGGTACGGCGATCCCTCGACCAGACCCAGCGACACCAGCTCGGAGAACCCCTTGTCGACCTTGGTCAGCTGGGACCCGGAGGCCACCGGGATCACGACCTGCTCGGGCAGCCGCCAGCCGAGCTGCTCGGCGACCTCGTAGCCCAGCGTCTTGGAGCCCTCTGCGTAGTAGGGGCGGACGTTGACGTTGACGAAGGCCCAGCCCTCCTCCTCGCCGGCGATCTCCGAGGCGAGGCGGTTGACGTCGTCGTAGTTGCCCCGCACCGCGACGAGCGTCCCGCCGTACACCGCGGTGGTGACGACCTTCGGCCGCTCCAGGTTCTCGGGGATGAACACGACCGTCTTCATGCCGGCGCGCGCCCCGGCGGCGGCGACGGCGTTGGCCAGGTTGCCGGTCGAGGGGCAGGCGAAGACCGTGGACCCGAACTCACGGGCCGCCGACAGGGCGACGGCCACGACGCGGTCCTTGAAGGAGTGCGTCGGGTTGCCGGAGTCGTCCTTGACCCAGAGGTTCCTCATGCCCAGCTCGCGGGCCAGGTTGCGGGCCCGGACCAGGCGGGTGAACCCGGGCTCCATGTTGGGGCTCTCGGTGATGTCGGTGGGGACCGGCAGCAGCGGCTGGTAGCGCCAGATGTTCGACGGTCCGGCGGCGATCTGCTCGCGGGTCACGCGACCGAACTCGTAGCCGATCTCGAGCGGGCCGAAGCACTCCGCGCAGGCGTACGACGGACCCAGCGGCTGGGTGGCGCGGCACTCGCGGCAGACCAGGTGCACCGCGTTGCCGAAGGCGCCCTCGCGGAGCCGGTGCGTCGCCGGGTCGACCGGGCCGTTGGCGGAGCCGGGGCTGGACAGGACCGATGTGCTCAAGGAGGCCTCCTTCTCATCTTCCCCGGGACCGGCTCTCGGCGCGGGACGGAATTAGCACCGTGGCCGCCGCAGACGTGCGCGGTGGCCGGGTTGCCGGGGCTTCAGCGGGCCGTGTCCCTCTGCCCCTCTCGATGAGCGGGGATCAGGCTACAAAGCCGTCTCAGCATGTGCACACCGCATCCAGCATCCGAGACGACGAGCTTCCGTCAGGCGGGGACAGCCGTCAGTGGCGCCGGGCCCGCGCGTCGGCGGCGTACGTCGTGAGCAGTCCGACCACCCCGTCGGGGCCGGGGACGACCACGTCGGAGAGCTCCGCGAGGGCCTCCTGCTCGTCGGACCCGGAGCACACCAGCAGGCTCGCCAGACCGCGCTCGCGGAGGCGGCGGACCGCCTCGAAGGCCTCGAGGTCGCCGAGGTCGTCGCCGACGAACACCACCCCGCCGCCGTGGTGCTCCTCGAGCGCCTCCTCGACGGCCAGGCCCTTGTGCGTGCCCGGCGCACGGACCTCGAGCACCAGCCGCCCCGGCTCCAGCGCCAGCCCGTGCCGCTCGGCGGCGTCGGCGAGCGTCTCCTCCAGGCGGAGGAACACCTGCTGCGGGTGCGGCAGCGAGCGGACGTGCACCGCGACCGCCAGCCCCTTCTCCTCCACCAGGGCGTTCTGCGCGCCCTGCACCGCGAGCAGCTGGGGCAGCTCCTGCCGGAACGCCTGCAGGCCCTCGGGCGGCTCGGGGGAGGAGAACGCGCGCGTGCCCGAGTCCCAGCGCTCGTGGCCGTACTGGCCCATCACCGCGAGCCGGGCCCCGGCGGGCAGCCGGTCGGCGAGCTCGTCGAGGTGCCCGAGCTCGACGACCTGGCGGGCGGGACGCCCGGTGATCACCACGACGGCGCGCACCTCGGCCGCGAGGGCCGCCAGCGCGGCGGGGGCGTCGGGGTGGATCACCGCCCGCGCCGGGTCCTCGACGATCGGGGACAGGGTGCCGTCGAAGTCGAGACCGACCACGACCTCGGGGGCCCGTGCGACGACCCCGTCGTAGCGGTCGTGCGACTGATCGGTGCGGAAATCCATGAGGTCCAGCCTGGCAGACCCACCGGCTGCCCGCGCCCTCGCCGCGGCAGTGCGGGCCCGCCGCGCCTCAGCGCGGCGACGGACCTCAGGTGTAGTCGCCGGTGAGGATCACCGTGAGCCGGTCACCGCGCATCGGCGCGATCAGCGGCTTGATCCGGCCGATGCCGAGGTCCTTGCCGAGCAGCACGGCCGCCGCCTTGAGCCGGGCTGGGTAGTAGACGGTGCTGGCGGGGATCGTGCCGTACCAGTTGTCCGACCCGACGACCTGCCAGCCGGCGCCCTGGGCCCGGGCGGCGGTGCTGCCGGCCAGTCCGCTGATGCCGGAGTTGTTGAACACCTCGACGTAGGTCTGGCCGCGGTGGACGACCTTCTTCGTCTTCTTCTTTGTCGTCGTCTTCTTCTTGGCCGGGCTCGGCGTCGGGGACGCGGGGCTGGGCGTCGCCGTGGCGGTGACGGTCACCGCGGGGCTGGGAGCCGCCTCGGCCTGCGTGCGCGCACCGTTGGTGGCGACGAAGGCGATGCCGGCCAGCGCCACCGCGGCCGCGGACAGCACGGCCATCGGTCCGGACAGGGCGACCCCGCGCTGGCCCTGCCGGAGACCGCGGACGGGGTGGAGCAGCCGCATCTCAGACCTCGAACCCCAAGCGGCGTGCGGACCGGGCGCGCTGGCGGGCGGCCCGCAGCCGACGCAGCCGGCGCACCAGCAACGGGTCGAACGCCAGCGACTCCGGACGGTCGATCAGCGCGTTGAGCACCTGGTAGTAGCGGGTGGAGGACATGTCGAACTTCTCGCGCACGGCCTGCTCCTTGGCGCCGGCGTACTTCCACCACTGCCGCTCGAAGGCCAAGATGTCGCGGTCGCGCTGCGACAGGCCCTCGGCGCCGGGACCGACGTGCTCGGGAGCCTCCTCGGCGCGCTGGTCGGAGCTGGCGTTGACGGCGTCCATGGCCGCGATCATAGCCACCGAACCACACCGGTGTAGTTCGCCCGCGCCGCGCGCCGCGCGCCAGAATGGGGCCATGACCTCCCCGACGACCTCCCCGACGACCGACCCGGCCCCCGCCGTCTCCTCCCTCCCCGCCCAGGCCGCTCCCCCGGACGTCGTACCCGGTCCGGTCCGTGCCGAGCCGCTACCCGCCGACCGGCCGGTTCGCTGGGGCATCCTGGCCACCGGCAAGATCGCCACCGCGTTCGTCGGGGACCTGGCCCTGCTGGAGAACTGTGAGGTCGCCGCCGTCGGTGCCCGCCGCCAGGAGTCGGCCGACGCGTTCGCCGGCGAGCACGGCATCCCCACGGCGTACGGCGACTACCGCGCGCTCGTCGAGGATCCCGACGTCGACGTGGTGTACGTCGCCACGCCCCACGCCCTGCACCGCGAGCACGTCGAGCTGGCCCTCGAGGCCGGCAAGCCGGTGCTGTGCGAGAAGGCGTTCACGCTGAACGCCCCGGACGCGGAGCACCTGGTCGCGCTGGCCCGTGAGCGGGGGCTGTTCTTGATGGAGGCCATGTGGATGCGGTGCAACCCCCTGGTCCGGCGGGTGCAGCACCTGCTGGCCTCGGGGCAGCTGGGCGAGGTCCGCCAGGTCCGCGCCGACCTCGGCTTCGTGGTCGACAAGCCACCGACGGACCGGCTGCTCGACCCCTCGCTGGGCGGCGGCGCCCTGCTCGACATGGGGATCTACCCGCTGACCTTCGCCTCGCTGTTCCTCGGCGAGCCGTCCGCGGTGGCGGCCACCGCTGCGCTGTCCGAGCTCGGGGCCGACCTCAACCTGGCCGTCAGCCTCGGCTACGACAGCGGCGCGGTGGCCTCGCTGACCTCCACGATGACGGCCTGGTCGCCGCGGACGGCGTCGATCGCCACCGACCGCGGCCGCCTGGACTTCCCGCCCGCCTTCCACCACCCCCGTCGGGTCACCTGGACCGCCCACAGCGGCGACCCGGACTTCGCCGGCCCGCCCGAGCCCGAGGAGCTCACCACCGAGCTGGTCGGCACCGGCCTGGCCCACGAGGCGCTCGAGGTGGTGCGCTGCCTGCGCACCGGCGAGACCGAGTCCCCGCTGGTCCCGCTCGACGACACCGTCGCCCTGATGCGCCAGATGGACGCCATCCGCGAGCAGATCGGCGTCCGCTACGCCGTCGACGACGCCTGACTCACCCGGGCCGGGTACAGGCGGACGGGGGTGCGGGACGTCGGCGCGGGTAGGTTGACGAGTGTGAGCACCCACAAGGCGGACCTGGTCATCGTCGCCAACCGGCTGCCCGTCGACCGGGTGGTCGCCGAGGACGGCTCCACGTCGTGGCGGACCTCGCCCGGCGGCCTGGTCACGGCCCTGGAGCCGGTGATGCGGCGCAACGACGGCGCCTGGATCGGCTGGTCGGGCAGCACCGACAACGACCTCGAGCCGTTCGTCGACGACGGCCTGTCGCTGGTGCCGGTGCCGCTGAGCGCGCAGGAGATCGAGGACTTCTACGAGGGGTTCTCCAATGCCACCTTGTGGCCGCTCTACCACGACGTGGTCGCCAAGCCGGAGTTCCACCGGGAGTGGTGGGACGCCTACGTCCGGGTCAACGAGCGCTTCGCCGAGAAGGCCGCCGAGGTCGCCGCCGAGAACGCCACGGTCTGGGTGCACGACTACCAGATGCAGCTGGTGCCGGCGATGCTGCGCGACCTGCGGCCCGACGTGCGCATCGGCTTCTTCCTGCACATCCCGTTCCCGCCGACCGAGCTGTTCCAGCAGCTGCCCTGGCGGCGCCAGCTCCTCGAGGGCCTGCTCGGCTCGGACGTGGTCGGCTTCCAACGGCCGGGAGCGGCGCAGAACTTCGTGCGGCTGGTGCGCCAGCGCGTGGGCCACAAGACCCACCGCGACCAGATCTACCTGCCCGACGGGCGGGTCGTGCAGGCCGGCTCCTACCCGATCAGCATCGACACCCAGGGCCTCGACGAGCTGGCCCGCTCCGAGCAGGTGGAGACCCGCGCCCGGGAGATCCGCGAGCAGCTGGGCAACCCCCGCAAGCTGCTGCTCGGCGTCGACCGCCTCGACTACACCAAGGGCATCTACAACCGGCTGCGCGCCTGGGGCGAGCTGGTCACCGAGGGCACGGTCTCGGTCGAGGACGCCGTGTTCGTCCAGGTCGCGACCCCCTCGCGGGAGCGGGTCGAGCAGTACCGCCGGCTCCGCGACGAGATCGACCGCCTCGTCGGCCGGCTCAACGGCGACCTCGGGGAGATCGGCAGCCCGGCCATCCACTACATGCACACGTCCTACCCCAAGGACGAGATGGCGGCGCTGTTCCGGGCCGCCGATGTGATGGTGGTGACCCCGTTGCGCGACGGCATGAACCTGGTGGCCAAGGAGTACGTCGCCTGCCGCTACGACGACAAGGGCGCCCTGGTGCTCTCGGAGTTCGCCGGGGCCGCCGACGAGCTGCGGCAGGCCTACATGGTCAACCCCTACGACATCAACGGCATGAAGCAGGCCATCGTCACCGCGATGGAGGCCCCGCCCCGCGAGCTCACCCGACGGATGAAGGCGATGCGTCGCACGGTGGCCGAGCACGACGTCAAGGACTGGGCCGAGCAGTTCCTCGCGGTCCTCTCCGACGTCCAGCCGGCCCACCGCAAGCAGCTGCGTCCGTCCAGCTGAACGCGCTCACCGAGATGCGAGCCAGCCGGACGACCCGGCTCCCGGCGGTTCTCGTCGCCGTGCTGCTCACGGTCGCGGGACTGCTCGCCGGGTGCACGTCCGCCTCCGACCAGCCGAGGGCCGCGGCGAGCAGCCAGCCGACGTACACCCGCTACGTCGCCCTCGGCGACTCCTACAGCGCGGGTCCGCTGATCCCCACCAGCGACCTCGCGGGCGGCTGCCTGCGCTCGGACCACAACTACCCGTCCCTGCTGGCCCGGCAGCTGAAGGTGAGCGTGGTCAAGGACGTCACCTGCAGCGGCGCCACCACCAGCGACCTCACCGGCATCCAGAGCACGTTCGGCGACGCCCGGATCCCGCCGCAGCTGCACTCGGTCACCGCCGACACCGACCTGGTGACCATCGGCATCGGGGGCAACGACCTCTCCCTGTTCGGCACACTGGTCAGCACGTGCACGCGGCTGCGCTCCAGCGACCCCACCGGCCGACCGTGCACGCGACAGCTGAAGGCCCGCGGGGTCGACCTGGCCGAGGTGACCACCACGATCAGCGGCAACGTCGAGAAGTCGTTGAAGTCGATCAGGACCCTGGCACCGAAGGCCACCGTCGTCCTGGTGGGCTACCTGCGACTGGTCCCGGACCGGGGCACCTGCGCCGCGCTGCCGCTGGCCACCGGCGACTACGCCGAGGGCCGCCGGATCAGCCTCGCGCTCGACCGGGCGCTGCGGACCGCGGCGAAGCGCACCGGCACCACCTTCGTCGACATGTACGCCGTGTCCGCCGGTCACGACATCTGCTCCGCCCACCCCTGGGTCAACGGGGCGACCACCGATCGGCAGAAGGCCCTGAGCTACCACCCCTTTGCCTCCGGGATGCGTGCCGACGCCGCCGCGATCCGCAAGGCCCTCGCCGGTTAGGGTCGCCGTCATGACCAGCCCGCGGCTGACCGAGGCGCTGCTCGTCGCGATCCTCGACCGGCGCTCCCGGCCGGTGGCGCCGTGACGGGCTCGCGCGGCCTGCCCGGTCTCGTCGAGCGCGGGCTCGTCGCCCCCGACTGGGCCGAGGCGCTGGCCCCGGTCGAGGACCGGATCGAGCTGATGGGGCAGTTCCTCCGCGAGGAGCTGCGCGCCGGTCGCCGCTACCTCCCGCACGGCGACCAGGTGTTCCGGGCGTTCCGCCGGCCGCTGTCCGACGTACGCGTGCTGGTGGTGGGGCAGGACCCCTACCCGACGCCGGGCCACCCCGTCGGGCTGTCGTTCTCGGTGGCGCCCGACGTCCGGCCGCTGCCCAAGAGCCTGGTCAACGTCTACCGCGAGCTGTGCAGCGACCTCGGCTGCCCACCGCCGGCCGACGGCGACCTGACGCCGTGGTCCGAGCAGGGCGTGATGCTGCTCAACAGGGTGCTGACCGTGACGCCGGGCGCCTCGGCCTCGCACCGTGGGCGGGGCTGGGAGCCGGTCACCGAGCGTGCGATCGAGGTGCTGGCCGCCCGCGGCGGACCGCTGGCCGCGGTGCTGTGGGGCCGTGACGCGCAGAGCCTCAAGCCGGTGCTGCGCGAGGTCCCGTGGGTCGAGTCGGTGCACCCGAGCCCGCTGTCGGCCTCGCGCGGTTTCTTCGGCTCGCGCCCGTTCAGCCGGGTGAACGGGCTGCTCGAGGCGCAGGGCGGGACGCCGGTGGACTGGGCGCTGCCGCCGGCCCGGTAGCCGCGGGCGCGGCGTACGACGCCGTGGGGGTGCCCGTTGCGTAGTCTCCCCCCGTGCCGCAGCGCCTCCCGCTCCCCGACATCGACGACGCCACGGTGGTGGTGCCCGCCCCGGGCGCCGGGCCGGGCAACTGGTCCGGGGCCGCGAGCGCGGTGCTCGTCGACGGCGTGCACTGGCTCACCTACCGGGTCCGCCGGCCGCCCACCGAGGGCCGCGGCGTCTCGGTCGTCGTGGCCCGTTCGGAGGACGGCGTGCACTTCGCGACCGTGGCGGAGGTCCGGCGCGACGCGTTCGGCGCCGAGTCCTTCGAGCGGCCGGTGCTGGTGCGCCGCCCCGACGGCGGCTGGCGGCTGTACCTGTCCTGCGCGACGCCCGGCTCCAAGCACTGGTGGATCGAGGCGGTCGACGCCGACGAGCCCGGCGGCCTCGAGGACGGCACCCGCACCGTGGTGCTGCCCGGCAGCGCCGACATCGCGGTCAAGGACCCAGTGGTGCTCGTCGACGGGACCGGCTGGCGGATGTGGGTGTGCGTGCACCCGCTGACCGAGCCAGGGCACGAGGACCGGATGACCACGGCGTACGCCACCAGCGCCGACGGCCTCGAGTGGGACTGGCACGGCACCGTCCTGGCGCCCACCGACGGCAGCTGGGACCAGCGCGGCACCCGGGTGACCGCCGTGCTCTGCGAGGAGCCCCTCGTCGTGCTGTACGACGGACGCGCCCGCGCCGAGGACAACTGGCACGAGGTCACCGGGGTGGCCCGCTCCGCCGACGGGCTGCACCTGGTCGCCGAGGAGGGGCCGGTGCTCCGCTCCCCGCACGGCGACGGCGCGCTGCGCTACGCCGCGGGGGTCCCGCTGCCCGACGGCGGCACCCGGTTCTACTTCGAGGCCGCCCGCCCCGACGGCGCCCACGACCTGCTCACCAGCCTCAGCACCTGACCCGGGCGCTCGGCCCAGGGCTCGGACGGGTGGGCGCTCAGCTGCTGGCGTCGAGCCGCGAGCTGTCCAGCTTGTCGACGATGTGCCCGGCGATGCGCTCGAGGGCGGCGACGTCCTCGCCCGAGAGCCCGTCGAAGACCAGCGCGTGCACGGTCTCCACGTGGCCGGGTGCGGCCTCCTCCAGGACGGCCCACCCGGTGTCGGTCAGCCGCACCAGGGTCACCCGCCGACTGTCGGGCGAGGGCCTGCGCTCCACCCAGCCGCGACCCTCGAGCTTGCTGACCACGTGGCTCAGCCGCGACAGGCTCGCGTTCGTGCGTCCGGCGAGCTCGCTCATCCGCAGGGTGTGGTCCTCGCCGTCGGACAGCATCGCCAGGCAGAGGTAGTCGAAGTGGGTCAGGTCGCAGTCGCGCTGGAGCTGGGAGTCCAGGGCCGGTGACAGCTTCAGCACCACCCCGGCCAGCCGCAGCCAGGCCCGCTGCTCGTCCTCGTCGAGCCACCGCGTCATGGACGACAGCCTAGGCGGAGCAGCGATGCCTCGCCCGCTCAGCCGCCTCAGCCGTTTACCAGGGTATGCAGGATTTCTGCACCTCCCCATGGGTTACAACCCATGGGGAGCAACAGATTCCCTGCATCCCCTGGTAAACCGGCACCGTGAGCGTCCTCTCGATCCAGTCCCACGTCGCCTATGGCCACGCCGGCAACAGCGCGGCGGTGTTCCCGTTGCAGCGGCTCGGGCGGGAGGTGTGGCCGGTGCACACGGTGATGTTCTCCAACCACACCGGGTACGGCGCCTGGCGCGGCCCGCTGCTCGCCGCGGCCGACATCGCCGAGGTGATCGCCGGCATCGACGACCGTGGTGCGCTCGCCCGCTGCGACGCGGTGCTGTCGGGATACCAGGGCGCGGAGGACGTCGGGGCGGTGGTGCTCGACGCGGTGGCGCGGGTCAAGGCGCAGAACCCCGCCGCGGTCTACTGCTGCGACCCGGTGATGGGCGACGTGGGACGGGGCATGTTCGTGCGGCCCGGGATCCCGGAGTTCATGCGCGACCAGGTGGTGCCGGTCGCCGACGTCGTCACCCCCAACCACTTCGAGCTGGACTTCCTCACCGGCACCGCCTCGACCAGCCTGGCCGGGCTGCTCGAGGCGGCCGACCGACTGCGCGCCGCGGGCCCCTCGACGGTGCTGGTCACCAGCGTCGAGGTCGAGGACACCCCCGAGGACCGTCTCGACCTGGTGGTCGTCTCCGACGCGGGCGCCTGGCGGACCCGGACCCCGCGGCTGGCGATCGCGCCGAACGGAGCCGGCGACCTCACCACGGCGGTGTTCCTGGCGCACCTGCTCGACGGCCTGCCGGTCGACGACGTGCTGGTCCGGACCACGTCGGCGGTCTTCGCCGTCGTCGAGGCGACCGCCGCCGCCGGCGACCGCGAGCTGCACGTCGTGCAGGCCCAGGACCGGCTCGCCCACCCACGCGAGGAGTTCGCGGCCGAGCAGCTGCGCTGAGAGCCGCTTGTCAGGTTCGAACTGACGACCTTTCGCTTACAAGGCGAGTGCTCTACCAGCTGA